>Ga0114996_10000103_pt1 | contig 110237 bp, 100 predicted proteins | sample ArcticOcean_MG_C_4_FD_87039 | JGI IMG/M metagenome (GOLD analysis project Ga0114996, IMG submission 87039) | Marine microbial communities from western Arctic Ocean - ArcticOcean_MG_CB4_134 | ecosystem: Environmental > Aquatic > Marine > Oceanic | place: Arctic Ocean: Canada Basin | collected...
AAACTTTGAATGAACGATATTTCAATTTTGACTATTGGAAAGTGAATTAGTGAAGTGCCATTCTTTTTATCTAAGATATCTAACTCTTGGGCTGTTAAAGTAGGAGTCCAACCCGTCCAACTGTATTGTACGTTTTTAATTGAGGTGGGCCTTCCAGAGAAAGTGCTTACATGGTCTGAAAAGAAATCGGTCTCGAATTCGCTAAGAGGCAGTAAAATTTGAGCACTAAGGGCCGCGAATCCAACCGCTATTATAAAAAATGCTAACGCTTTAGGAATTTCCCCCCCGATGGTTTCTATGACTTTGAACATTCGTTTTTAATCATCGTTAGGAAGTTACCTTAGTCTTCGTCAAACAAGCGTTTAGCCTGTGGTGGCGGAAAAATATCAATTTCCCACGTACCCGTTGAGCTTTCGCCACCATAATGATAACAGTACTCGTCAACGCATACCTATTTTAAACCATAAGTAACTAGTTGTTTTGATCTTTGAGCTGCATGAGAGATTGGAATATGATTGCATTGCAGTCGTCATTTCAAGTTAGTTGTAGCGCTGCTGAAAAAGTGAGATTGCAAATATTGATTAGAGGGTTTTTCGATGTCAATCGAATCAGAGTTAAGAAAATTTCTGCCGCCTGAGCGTTGCTTGTCTTCTACTGAAGAGATGAAGCCATACGAATGCGATGGCTTATCTGCGTATCAACAAGTCCCTTTGATAGTCGTTATTCCTGCCACAGTTGATGAGGTGGTCAAAATAGTAAGAAGATGCGCAGATCTGTCTATTCCTCTTGTCACCCGCGGTTCTGGAACAGGTCTTTCCGGCGGTGCTTTACCGTTATCTGATGGCTGTTTGATGAGTTTAGCCAAAATGAACAAGATCCTTTCTGTTGACACTGAGAATTTGACAGCAACCATGGAGCCGGGTGTTCGTAATGCCGCGATCAGTGATGCTGTTAGTGACTATGCCCTTTATTATGCTCCAGACCCATCATCTCAAATAGCATGTAGCATTGGAGGAAATGTTGCCGAGAATTCTGGTGGGCTGCATTGCCTCAAGTACGGTTTAACCGTCCATAACGTACTAGAAATAAAAGTGGTGACGATTGATGGAGAGATATTAACCATCGGGTCGCGTGCACCTGATACTCCTGCCTTGGACCTGTTGGCTTTAATGCATGGTTCAGAGGGCTTACTTGCTGTTATTGTTGAGATTACCGTCAAGCTATTGCCGAAGCCTGAGCAGGCGCGTGTTCTTTTGGCCTCTTTTGACAGTGTAGACAGTGCAAGTTCGGCTGTGGAGTTAATAATAAGCGCGGGAGTCATACCCGCCGGATTGGAAATGATGGATCAGCTGTCGGTAGAAGTCGCGGAAGACTACTCTAAGGCAGGTTACCCACTTGGGTGTGCAGCTATTTTGCTTTGTGAACTTGATGGTATTGAGGCCGAAGTCACAGCGGAAATCAATAGAGTAAGTGGGCTAATGAACAGTGCTGGTGCCACTCAGCTTCGCGTCTCTAGAACTGAGGCTGAAAGGTTGTTGCTTTGGAAAGGAAGGAAATCAGCATTCCCCGCGCTGGGCAGGATAGCCCCTGATTACTATTGCATGGATGGTACTATCCCTCGACGTTATTTAGGGTTTGTGTTGAATCGCATTCATGAATTGTCACTTACTTATGGGTTACGTGTGGCTAATGTGTTCCATGCGGGCGATGGTAATCTTCATCCATTGATTGCCTATGATGCTAACATAGATACGCAGCTAGAAAGCGCTGAGAAGTTGGGTACCGAAATTTTGGCGTTATGCGTAGAAGTTGGGGGTACTATTACTGGAGAGCATGGAGTGGGAATCGAAAAACTCGACGGTATGTGCATTCAGTTCTCAGATAAAGAGATCAATCAAATGCACTTGATAAAAAAGGCATTTGATCCTACGAACTTACTCAATCCTGGGAAAGCTATACCTTCTCTGCACCGCTGTGCTGAGCTCGGAGGAATGCATATCCATAACGGACAAGTGCCTCATCCTGAAATAGAAAGATTCTAGATTTAAAAAAAGACATCTTTAATGATGTTTAAGTTTTTGTTCCTCCCACGGTCAGTGAATTAATTTTTAGAGTCGGTTGGCCTACGCCAACTGGAACTGATTGACCGTTTTTGCCGCAAGTTCCTACTCCGCTGTCGAGCTTTAGGTCATTGCCTACCATGGATACCTTAGTTAAAACATCTGGTCCATCGCCAATTAGAGTGGCGCCTTTTACGGGGGCAGTTATCTTTCCATTTTCTATGAGGTAAGCTTCGCTGGCACTAAACACAAATTTGCCATTTGTGATATCCACTTGGCCTCCACCGAAGCTGACGGCATACAGCCCTTTTTTAACACTTTTCAGAATTTCCTCTGGAGGGTGCGAGCCAGATAGCATATAAGTATTAGTCATTCTTGGCATTGGCCGATGCGCGTAAGATTGACGCCTTCCATTCCCTGTAGGAAGAGAGTTCATAAGCCCTGCATTTTGACGATCGTGCAGGTATCCCCTAAGGTAGCCGTTTTCTATGAGAGTGGTGCAACTTGAAGGAGTGCCTTCATCGTCAACGCTGATTGAGCCTCGACGTTCAGTAAGAGTGCCGTTATCAACTACAGTGCAGCTCTCGTGTGCGATTTTCTCACCTATGCGGCCAGAAAAAGCGGATGTCTTTTTCCTATTAAAGTCACCTTCTAACCCATGGCCTATTGCTTCGTGCAGTAATATGCCGGGCCATCCCGGTGCAAGTACTACAATCATTTCTCCTGCAGGGGCACTCTTCGCTGATAAGTTCACAATAGCCTGACGCAGAGCCTCATCAGCTATTTTTTCTGCGTTCCCCTCACCGATCAAATTTTTATAGCTATAACGACCACCGCCGCCAAAACTTGCTGTTTCTTTTCTTCCTTTTTCTTCTACGACCACTGTGACATTTAGCCGCACTAAAGGTCTGACGTCGCCTACTAAACTTCCATCAGAAGTTGCAATAAGCACATTGGTATACTGACCTGATAGGCTGGCTTTGACTTCTATGACGCGACTGTCGGCTGCCCGTAGACGAGCATTTATTGAACTTAATAAGTCTACTTTTTCTTCTGCAGTCATTTGGTCTATGGGGTCTATGTTTTCATAATATGAAGCTTTCCCATTACACCCTTCAAGCCTAAGCTCTTTGGTTTCGCCTGCCGCAGCGATTGTGCGGGCTGCCTTTGCCGCATCTTTTAAAGCGCTAAAGCTGAGATCGTCGGAATAAGAGAACCCAGTTTGCAAGCCGGATACGGCACGCAAACCTCCTCCATGGAGTATCTGATGAGCTCCTTCTTTAACGATATTGTTTTCCATGAGCCACGATTCACTGCGGGTCGATTCTAGGAAAATATCGCCAAAGTCTATTGAAGGGCCGGAAAGTATTCCTAATATTGATTCTAAATGGTGAGGCTCGAGCCCAGTCGGGTCGAGTAATTTCGTGCTTGCAAGTTCAAGTTCACTGCCGGTTGCTAAAGGTTTTATCATGCTTGTTTCTTGCACCTTAAAATTTCTCAAGAAGACAGTTTAATTAAAATTGCTGCTATAATCGCTAACATATTGTATTAATGCTCCTAAATAGAAGAATTAAGCTTGTGTCCACTGAATTTTCACGTATAGACCGTCTTCCTCCCTATGTCTTCAATGAAGTCAACAGCCTTAAAATGGCTGCGCGCTATAGGGGGGAGGATATAATAGATTTCGGTATGGGAAATCCTGATCAGCCAACACCGAAGCATATTGTCGCCAAGCTTTGTGAAGCTGCAAATCGAGACGACACCCACAGATACTCTGTTTCTCAAGGTATTCCTCGGCTTAGAAGAGCTATATGCAAGTGGTATCGAAGGCGATACGGGGTAGTGCTGGATTTTGAAAGTGAAGCTATCGTAACTATTGGCTCGAAAGAAGGGCTGGCGCACTTGGCTATGGCGACAGTAGGCGCTGGAGATACGGTTTTAGTGCCAAGTCCAGCATACCCTATTCACCCTTATGGGTTTATTATTGCTGGTGCAGAGATAAAGCACGTTCCGGTTGGAGAAAATATCGATTTCTTTGAAGAACTGCGTAAAGCAATTAAAACTTCAGTTCAGAAGCCGAAGATGTTGCTTCTCAGTTTTCCAAGTAACCCGACTAGTCAGTGCGTGGATTTGCCATTTTTTGAAGAAGTCGTTGAAATTGCTCGTGAAAATGACATCTACGTTATTCATGATTTGGCTTACGCTGACATCGTGTTTGATGGGTATAAGGCACCCTCTATTATGCAGGTTGAAGGGGCTAAGGAGCACTGTGTTGAATTTTTTTCCTTATCAAAAAGTTATAACATGCCCGGTTGGCGAGTTGGCTTTATGGTAGGTAATGCTGACTTGGTCGGTGCGTTAGCTAGACTTAAATCATACTTGGATTATGGGATGTTCACCCCTATTCAGGTCGCTGCGATAGCTGCTTTGGAAGGAAGTCAAGAGTGCGTTACCGAGATAAGAGACATGTATCAAACTAGGCGTGATGTTCTCTGTGAAGGTATGAATGCTGCGGGTTGGGAGATTTCTGCTCCAAAAGGGACTATGTTTGTTTGGGCGAAGATTCCTCATTCTTTGCGAGCACTAGGTTCGATGGAATTTTCTAAAAAGCTATTATCTGAAAGTAAAGTGGCGGTTTCTCCAGGCATGGGCTTTGGTAGCTTTGGCGATGAGTATGTGCGATTTGCTTTAATCGAGAATGTGCATAGAACTCGGCAAGCGATTCGAGGGATCAAGGATTTAATGCGTAATGTTGATTAGTAGTCGAATATTGAAGAGGTTTAGAAGCCGATGACATTTCCAGTAGTTAAAATTGGCTTGTTGGGCCTTGGTACTGTCGGTGCAAGTGTGGTCCGCATTTTACGAAAGAACAAAGCTGAGATTGAGAATAAATGTGGCTACAGCTTTGAAGTAATTATTGCGTGCGCTCGTGATTTGGAAAAAGCTAGAGAATGCTCCTTGGATGGAGTCGTGCTAACGACTGACCCTTTAGAGGTGGTTAATCATCCGGAGGTTGAAGTAGTAGTGGAGCTGATAGGTGGGACAGCTATAGCACTAGATGTTTTGATAGAAGCAATTGGAAAAGCTAAACATGTAGTGACAGCAAACAAAGCAGTTATAGCAGTGCATGGAAATGAGCTAATCCGAACCGCAGAGCGAAATAATGTTTTCTTAGGCTTCGAAGCAGCAGTTGCAGGTAGTATTCCGGTTGTTAAAATACTACGCGAATCTTTAGTCGCCAATTCGATCAATAAAATCGTTGGGATAGTCAATGGCACTTGTAATTTTATGCTTTCCGGGATGTCAGAGTCGGGGTGCAGCTTTGAGGAGGTTTTAAAAGAGGCTCAAACGCTCGGTTACGCTGAGGCAAACCCGTCTTTTGACGTTGATGGGATTGATGCTGGGCACAAGCTTGCTATTCTGGCATCGCTCGCTTTTGGTACCGCTATTCAGTTTGAAAAAATCTTTATTGATGGAATAAGGCAAGTTTTACCTGTTGACCTAGTGTACGCGAATGCGCTGGGATATAAGGTAAAACACCTCGCTATAGCTGTTAGGAGTGCTTCTGGTGTTGAATTGCGAGTGCACCCCACACTAATTCCAAAAGGACATATTCTAGCGAGTATTGATGGTGTGCTCAATGCAGTGTTAATTGACTCGGAGGAAACAGGACCTATAATTTTATCAGGAGCTGGCGCAGGCGGTGATGCCACGGCTTCTTCAGTCATAAGTGATTTGGCTAGCATTGCCACAAATTTAAACCGAACACAAAAGATTCCTTTTGCTGATTTTCCAGCTCGACCCGAAATTAGAACTGGAATAAACGTCTTGTCGGTTGAAAATATTTCTAGTGCTTACTATCTGCGTATACAAGCGCTCGACAAACCTGGAGTCCTCGCTGAAATCAGCCAGAAATTGGCTTCATCTGAGGTAAGCATTGAAGCTATAAGACAGCAAGAGAATCGCGACGATGACGGTGCCGTCCCCGTAATCATTATTACTCGTAAAACTACTGAAAGCGCAATAGTCAATGTCTGTAAGAATATTGCTGATTCAGACAATGTGTGTGGTGATATAGTTCGCTACAGAGTGGAGAACCCTTAGATGAGTAAAAGCACGCGTTATGATGGCTTGATTTCCCGATATATGGCTAGGTTGCCGATCGACCGTAACGCAAAAATTATCAGTTTATGTGAAGGAGATACGCCGCTAATTAGACTAGATAACATCATGAAATCTATTGGGCGTGATATCGAATTGTATGCCAAGTTTGAGGGCGCCAACCCCACAGGTTCTTTTAAAGATCGCGGTATGACAATGGCAGTTACACAAGCTGTTAAAGAGGGCTCCGAGGCGATAATTTGTGCTTCCACGGGAAATACTTCGGCCTCAGCTGCAGCTTATGCTTCACGCGCAGGTATTAAAGCGTTTGTCCTTATTCCCGAAGGTAAAATTGCACTTGGTAAGTTGGCGCAAGCAATGATTCAAGGAGCCGTCGTAATTCAGATTGAAGGTAATTTCGATGATGGCATGCAGATTGTCAAAAATCTTGAATCGATAGCTCCAGTAACCATAGTTAATTCCATTAACCCTTTCCGGTTGCAAGGTCAAAAGACCGCTGCATTCGAGATTATTGATGCATTGGGTCGAGCGCCCGATTTCCACTGTGTGCCGGTTGGTAACGCGGGTAATATAAGCGCTTACTGGGCTGGGTTCTGCGAATATGCATCCATCTCTAAATCAGATTTGCCTCGCGCGGGTGCTGAATATGATTTTGCTTATAGTTTCCCACCAGTAGTTTCCTCTCGGCCCAAGATGTTGGGCTATCAAGCTGCTCTTGCGAACCCTTTTGTGCGGGGTGAAATGGTTAATGAACCTGAAACGATAGCAACTGCTATTCGTATTGGACGCCCACAGTCATGGGATTACGCTTGGGGTGCGAGTCAAGAATCCGGTGGTTGGTTTGATTCGATGAGCGATGAAGAAATATTGAAAACACAAAAATTATTGTCAGAGAAGGAAGGATTGTTTTGCGAGCCAGCCTCAGCGATTAGTGTGGGTGGAGTGCTTCGAGATATTGGAAATGGTAAGATTCTGGATGGGAGTGTAATTACATGCACCTTGACCGGGCATGGCTTGAAAGATCCCGATACTGCGATAAATCAATGTATTGGAGGGACAATAAAAGTTCCGGCCAAGTTAGATGCTGTAAAGCGGGCTATACTTGACAGTATGTAGGTCCAATATGAAAAGTGATTCGGCTCGGGTCGAAATATTCCTTCCTGAATCTCAAAGATACCTGCTTCCTAACATAGATTTCCGTGGCTCCAATATGTTGCATTTGAGGCGAGCACTCAGCCGATCAGATGTTTCCTTGAGGTTGCCGAGCTCTTTCATTGAGGAGGTGTTAGAGTACTTTGAGATCGTTGGCGAATTGGGTGGATTCCCTTCTGTGGCAGCTTTATTTTCTCAATACGATCTAAATGAGTCGCCTACATCTAATTTCATCAATGTGGCTCCAGTTTATTTAAAGGCAGACCCCAGTCGATTGCTTATGTTTGATCCTGCAATGATTGAACTCACGGAGGAAGATTCTCTTGAGTTGTTCAATGAAGTATCTGAATTTTTTATCGGGGAAGGGATGAGGTTTACCTATGGCTCTCCCGAGCGTTGGTATTTGCAGTACGACGATATGACACCATTCTACAATGCCGATCCATTTGAGTTGCGGGGCAAGCCTCTTGAACCCAGCGTTACGGATAGGAGAACATTAGGCGTCCTCGGCAAGGTAATGACAGAGGCTCAGATGATATTGCATGAATCTAGTGTCAATCAGAGGCGGCTTTCCATCGGTAAGATGCCAGTAAATAGTTTGTGGTTCTGGGGTGGAGGATCGATACCTGTTAGGAACGCTACGACTGAACATGTTTTTTTTGGGAAAGATGACTTCTCTGCTTCATGCGCTGCTTTTTTTGGCTGTGATTATTCTCAGAACCTTCTAGAAGTGCCTGAAAGACTTGAAGCAGGCAAAGGCGTGACGACTATCATACTGCCGCCACAGAAAGCGGATAGCTTTATCGTAGCTTTGTTAGACGACATTTTCCCCCAGATATTGCTGGCTCTTAAAAAGAAAAAAATTTCTTCTGCCATTATTTCTTTTAATAATCAAAAGCATTCGATAACATCTCGAACTCAATGTAGGTTTTGGCGTGCCACCAAAACGTTAGAAAGCCTTGTTGGAAAAACTAGTAGTGAATTTTAGTAGTCTACAGGCTAAGCCTGAGATAGTTCGAAGGTCTAGCGATGGGGTTGAGACTCTACCTCGAACCATGCATTACATTACTAGGCGAGTGCTGCAGTCTCGGGGTGTGCTCGCCTCTAAGCAACTTGATATTTCAATTAGAGGATTGTATACGCAGGAACTTTTAAGTGGCATTGAGAAAGCAGAAGATTTAATCGTTGATGCGATCTGTTTTGATAGAAAGATACTTATTATTGGTGATTACGATGCGGATGGAGCGACAAGTATTGCCGTCGCTATTCGTGCTTTACGAAGCATGGGGGCTCAGAATGTAGAGTACCTGGTTCCTAATAGGTTCGGATTTGGATACGGATTAACCATAGAGATTGTTGAGGTTGCGAAAAAACTGCGACCGGACTTAATTATTACGGTGGACAATGGGGTTTCTAGTATTAACGGAGTTGCGGCGGCTAAAGCTAGCGGTATAAGTGTGTTAGTGACCGATCATCACTTGCCTGGAGAAGTGCTGCCGTCGGCTGATGCGATTATAAATCCTAATTTATCTGGCGATGAATTTCCGAGCAAATTCCTTGCTGGCGTCGGTGTAATTTTTTACGTTATGGCAGCTGTTCGACGACGGCTCCGAGAAGCTAGTTGGTTTAAGGAAAAGAACATTGAAGAGCCAAAGCTAAGTAGATTGCTTGACCTAGTGGCTCTTGGGACGATAGCTGATGTTGTGCCTTTAGATCAGAACAATCGCCGGTTAGTGGATTATGGATTGCAGCTTATTCGGCAAGGGCAGGGCCAACCGGGTATATCTGCGATAATCGAAGCTGCTAACAAGCAATCTTCCGAAATTCGGAGTGGTGATCTTGGGTTTATTGTTGGACCCAGACTCAATGCTGCGGGTCGCCTAGCAGACATGTCGCTTGGTGTAGAGTGCCTGCTTAGCGATGACCCGGTGCGTTGCAAAGAAATAGCTGTGCAGTTGTCTGATTTGAATATCCAAAGACGTGAAATAGAAGGTGAAATGAGAGAAAAGGCCTTCAGTTTAATTGCAGAATCTCTTGTAGATGAGGTGTCTCTTGCCCCTGCAGTCTGCCTGTTTCATGAAGATTGGCATCAAGGAGTCGTTGGTATAGTGGCTGCCAGAGTGAAAGAACAATTTTATCGCCCAACAATTGCATTTGCATTAACCGACAACAATGTACTTAAAGGTTCTGCACGTTCGATTCAAGGAGTACATATTCGAGATATAATTGCCCGCGTCTCGAGCCGAAGCGAAGGGTTAGTCATTAGTTTTGGGGGGCACGCCGCAGCTGCTGGTCTTTCAATCATGCGATCTAATTTCAACGAATTCACGGAAAAATTCGAAGATGAGGTTTCGGAGGTTTTAGACGACGACACCTTGAATAGGACTATTTCTACTGACGGAGAGCTTTTAGCTGATGACATGAGTTTGGCTTTAGCTGAAGAGTTGGAATCAGTGTCTCCATGGGGCCAAGGATTCCCTGAACCCCGGTTTGACGGTGTATTTACAATAAAGGACAAGTGCGTTGTCGGTTCGAACCACGCGCGACTTACATTGGAGCCGGTCGAATCAGGAAAGCCAATACTCGCTATTATGTTTGGGGGTGCCGACGAGAGTTGGTTCTCTGATGCTATAGTCGTAAAGGTTGTTTATCGACTAACGATTAACCGTTTCCGTAATATAAAGACCCTACAATTAGTGATTGATTATGCTGAGGCAGCATAATTTTCAGCATGTTCTAAATCATCCCGCGTTTCCCCAAGTGTGCCAATCACGGTACAATGAGGTAAGCCATTACAAATTGTCATCAAGCATCATGGAATTAAATCCAATTTTCAATCTCACGAGGGACCTTATCTCGCGTGTACAGTCACTTAGGGGGTATCTTTGACTATGCTTCTAAGAGAGAAAGACTCACCGAAGTGGAACTTGAGCTTCAGGCTCCCGCTATTTGGGATACACCGAAAATTGCGCAGGAGTTGGGGAAGGAGAAAGCTGGTCTTGAGAGGATTGTCAATTCCATTGACGCATTAGTAGCTCAGTTGCAAGAAGCCGAAGAGTTATTGGACCTAGTGAAAATAGAGGATGATGAGCAAACCGCGAAGGCCGTAAAAATTGATATTTCTAGAGCCGAGAAGTTGGTTCAAAGTTTAGAATTTCAAAGGATGTTTTCGGGCGAGGCCGATCACTTCAACGCATTCCTTGATATTCAGGCTGGCTCGGGTGGAACGGAAGCCCAAGATTGGGCAGAAATGTTGTTAAGGATGTATCTGAAATGGGGGGAATCACATCAATTTACCTCCGAACTGATAGAGGTCTCTTCTGGTGACGTGGCAGGCATAAAGAGTGCAACTGTGAAGTTCTCTGGTGATTATGCTTTTGGCTGGTTAAGGACTGAAACTGGAGTTCATCGTCTGGTTAGAAAATCACCTTTTGATTCGGGTAGCAGAAGACATACTTCATTCGCTTCTGTTTTTGTGGCTCCTGAAATCGAGGATGACATTATAATTGATATTAATCCTTCTGATATCCGAGTGGACACCTATCGAGCTAGTGGGGCGGGCGGACAACATATTAATAAAACTGATTCAGCGGTTCGGCTGACTCATAAGCCTACGGGAATAGTAGTGCAGTGCCAGAATGAACGTTCGCAACATAAAAATAGAGATCAAGCCATGAAGCTTTTACGCAGTAAAATGTATGAGCAAGAGATGTTGAAACGCGCAGCAGATCAACAAGTTTTAGAGGATAATAAAGCCGATATTGGTTGGGGCTCGCAGATCAGGTCCTATGTGTTAGACCAATCCCGTATCAAAGATTTACGTACTAATATTGAAACGGGAAACATACAGGCAGTACTGGATGGTGGTCTCGATGTTTTTATTGAAGCAAGTTTAAGGAATGGACTTTAGTCTGAGGGTTTTTCAATGGCTGATGTTAAGGATAGTTCCACTGAAACACAATTAATTGCACAGCGCCGAGAAAAATTGGAGCAACTCAGAGAAAAAACTGGCAATCCATATCGAAACGATTTCAAAAGGGATGCGCTAGCAGACGAATTACAAGTTCGCTTTAAGGATAGCACTGCCGAAGAACTTGTTGAAACGGAGCACAGAGTTACTGTTGCGGGACGGATGATGACGCAGAGAGTAATGGGTAAAGCTTCATTTGCTCATATCAAAGATATGAGTGGCGCTATCCAACTCTATGTTAAACGGGACTCGTTGCCTGAAGGGGTTTATCCGGATTTTAAAAAATGGGATCTCGGCGACATAGTGGGTGCAAGCGGTATTATGTTTCGGACGCAAAAAGGTGAGCTGTCTATCATGGTTGATAGTCTTGAATTGATTACGAAATCCTTACGTCCATTACCAGAAAAATGGCACGGTCTAACGGATGTGGAGGCGCGGTATAGACAGCGGTATCTAGATTTAATAATGAATGATGCTACGCGCAGAACTTTTCAAACTCGCTCGCGAATAATCAATTGCATACGCAACTTTCTGAACACTAGGAATTTTTTAGAAGTTGAAACACCCATGATGCATCCCATCCCTGGTGGTGCTGCGGCCAGGCCATTTGTCACGCATCACAATAGTCTTGAAATGGAACTCTACTTAAGAGTCGCACCTGAGCTGTATTTGAAGCGGTTGGTGGTTGGTGGGTTTGAAAAAGTCTATGAGATAAATCGAAACTTTAGAAACGAAGGTTTATCGACCCGTCACAACCCTGAATTTACTATGATTGAGTTTTATGAAGCCTATGCAAACTATGAAGACTTGATGCTTCTGACTGAAGATATGCTGAAAGCGCTGGCGATGGATCTCTTTGGTCGCTATGAGATTGAATATCAAGGGAAGTCCTATGACTTTGGGGAGCCTTTTGAGCGGTTGACGGTTACCGGCGCGATTCTTGCTTATAATCCACAGCTAAAAGCTGCAGAACTTTCTGATTTAGAAACTGCTCGAACATACGCTGAGGGTTTAGGGGTTAAGTTAGAAGATTCTTATGGCCTTGGTAAGATATTGATAGAGATTTTCGAAAAAACCGTTGAGCCTAAGTTAGAAGGGCCTATTTTTATCACACAATATCCGGCCGAAGTCTCTCCATTGGCAAGGCGTAACGATGAGGACCCTTTCGTTACAGATCGTTTTGAATTTTTCGTAGCTGGACGTGAGATTGCCAATGGATTCTCTGAGCTTAATGATCCTGATGACCAAAGACAACGGTTTAAAGCGCAGGTTTCCGCGAAAGAATCTGGTGATTTAGAGGCCATGCACTATGATGAAGATTATGTGACGGCACTTGAGCATGGAATGCCTCCGACAGCTGGCGAAGGGATTGGTATCGACCGGCTAGTAATGCTCTTTACGGACTCTCCCTCTATTAGAGATGTACTATTGTTCCCACAAATGAGGGTACGTAAAGAGGCAGAATGAAAAGTGTAATTTAGCTACCTTCTCGATTCTTGGATACTCGCAACCTAAGTGCATTTAATTTAATAAATCCTTCTGCATCGGCCTGATTATAAGCACCTTCATCGTCTTCGAACGTGGCGAGGGATGTGTCAAACAAGCTGTCACGTTCTGACCATCGACCTTGGACAGTGACGTTTCCTTTGTAGAGAGATAACCGAACTTTACCATTTACGTTCTCTTGTGATTGGTCAATGAGCTTTTGAAGCAGTAACCTTTCTGGACTCCACCAATAACCGTTGTATATCATTGAAGCGTAGCGAGGCATCAGCTCATCTTTCATGTGGGCCACCTCGCGATCAAGCGTCAGTGATTCTATGGCTCTGTGTGCTTTTAGCATGATTGTGCCGCCAGGCGTTTCATAGCATCCACGGGCTTTCATGCCTACATATCTGTTTTCAACAATATCTAATCGTCCAATTCCATTTTCGCCGCCAATTTTATTTAGATATCGTAGCACCTCTGCGGGAGACATCGACACATTATTTAGGGTGACTATATCACCCTTGGAGTACTCCAGCTCAAGTATACACGCAGCATCTGGGGCCTTCTCAGGTGAAACTGTCCATCGCCACATTGCTTCATCTGGTGTGATCCACGGGTCTTCAAGTCCCAGACCTTCGTACGAAATGTGTAGAAGGTTAGCATCCATCGAGTAAGGTGAGGAGTTCCCTTTTTTGTAGTCGATAGGGATGTCGTTTTTTTCGGCATACGCAATGAGTTTCTCTCGGGAATTCAGATCCCATTCTCGCCATGGGGCTATGACTTTAATTTCCGGGTCTAACGCATAAGCACCCAACTCAAACCGCACCTGATCATTTCCTTTTCCTGTCGCTCCATGCGCTATCGCATCTGCGCCCGTTTCTTTCGCTATCTCCACAATTCTTTTTGCTATTAAAGGTCGGGCTATAGAAGTTCCTAGCAGGTATTCTCCTTCATAGATTGTATTGGCTCTAAACATTGGGTAGACAAAATCTGAGACGAACTCGTCGGTAAGATCATCGATATAAATGTTTTTAACACCCATTTTTTCAGCTTTAACTCGTGCTGGCTCTAACTCCTCACCTTGACCTATATCCGCTGTGAAAGTCACGACTTCACAATCATAAATATCCTCTAACCATTTCAGGATTACTGAGGTGTCCAAACCACCAGAGTAGGCTAGTACAATTTTATTAACGTTTAATTTTGACATTTGAATTTATATCTCCTGCAGAGAACGGCATTTTGCCTAGCTATATGAGCTACGTCTAGTGGTTTTCATTTAAATAGGACTGGAAAATGTTTAAGAACTCTATTCTGTTTTCGGTATGAGGCCAGTGCCCAGCGTTTGGTACCGTTTTTATCATGTTTTTTGGGAAAAGGCGTTCAATGTTTGGTTGAGCAGGTACGGTGACTCTATCAGATAGCTCTCCTCGAATGAAGCATGCCTGGCCTTCGAAAGCCTCCTCTGTGAGCTTAGGAAGGCTTCCTACTAGGTTGGCAATGTCGAAAGTTATTGCGTTTAAGTTAAAGCACCAGGTAGCTACACCATTTTTGAACGAGAGATTTTGCAGGATAAATGAGCGAATTGAAATCACGGGAATATCCGCTTTTAACCGGGTATCAGCGTCCTGTCGAGATTGAATTTTGTCCAACGGTATTGCGTTGAGTGCGGCTAGAATCGTTGAAAAAGAGTTTGAATAGGCTACAGGGGCTATATCGACTACGACCAATTTGCTTATCATTGATGGGTTGTTTAAGGCATAAGTCATGGCCACTTTTCCTCCCATACTATGCCCAACTAATAGAATTTTATGAAGGCTTAGATGTTTAATAAGATCTGATATATCGTTTGCCATCTCGTCGTACCCCATGCTTTTTGCATGAGGCGATTTTCCGTGATTCCGAAGATCTACTAGAAAGAAGCTGTATTGGCGCGACAGTGCTCTGGCGACGGTGGCCCAATTTCTTCCAGACCCAAACAGACCGTGAAGAACCATAATAGGTGGTCCGGCGCCTATCTTTTCATGGTGAAGTTTCAACTATCTAATCCTTACTGTTAGTGGCTTTTGGGATGCGCTCTGGATTTAAATACTTAGTAGGCCAGAGAGAGAGAAGAGCGATATCTTCCTCAATTCCGTGCATTACGTCGTAATTTTTTATTTCCTCTTTAGACACCCAAGCGAAGGCTGTGTGCTCTTCATTTAGTTTCACAATGCCTTTAAGCCAGCTGTAATGGAAGAGGTGCAGTTCGTATTGGCCACCATAGTAAGTATCTCTTATAGGCCCCAAATAGCGCTGGAGTGTAACTTGATGGCTAAAGCCGATTTCTTCCTCCATTTCGCGTAACGCAGCCTCGTTAGGAGTTTCGTTTTCCTCTATCTTCCCAGCTGGAAGACCCCATGTCCCCGGCCCTAGCTTTGCATTATCGGAACGAAGGAGGAGTAACAAACGATCACTCCGATCCAGCATCAAATTGAGTGCGAAACGTGCAGTGGGTGCGGCGGTTATCTTCATCAGTGAATTTCCCCGTTCAGTTGGGAATAAGCATTTGCGATTTTTCTTTCGAAAAAGAACCATTTTATTGATGCAATGCTAGGCTGCTGTATACAATACATTTGATAAATCACTTCTTACCCAATTATACTGTTTCCTATTCTACACTTTCTCGAGGAGAGACAAATGTCCGACGCCGTAATCGTTTCGACTGCACGCACCCCATTATGCAAAAGCTGGCGAGGTTCTTTCAATATGACGCATGGGGCAAGCCTTGGTGGTCACGTTGTGAAATCGGCACTAGAAAAAGCTGGGGTACAAGGAGATGAGGTAGAAGATGTATTGATGGGGTGCGCTAACCCTGAAGGCGCTACTGGGCACAATATTGCGCGACAGATTGCTTTGAAAGCGGGATTACCCGTGTCTGTTTCTGGCATGACTATAAACCGATTCTGCTCTTCAGGCCTGCAAACTGTGGCTCTTGCTGCGCAACGCATTATTGCCGGCGAGGCAGATGTTTTTGTGGCTGGTGGTGTCGAGTCTATTTCGTGCGTTCAAAATGAAATGAATTCACATTTCACTCATGACCCTGATTTAGCGGAAGCGAAACCAGAAATATACTGGAGCATGTTACAAACTGCTGAACAAGTTGCTAGTCGTTACAATATTTCGAGAGAAGCTCAGGACGAATATGGGGCTAATAGTCAAATTTTGGCTGCGGCTGCACGAGAAGCTGGGAAATTTACTGATGAAATCGCGCCTATGACTACCACAATGAAAATTGTCGATAAAGAGACAGGCCAAGAGTCTACGAGGGCTGTAACTGCATCCGAAGATGAAGGCATTCGCCCTGGAACGACTTATGATAGTATATCTCAGATAAAGCCCGTTTTTGAGGGTGGTTGTATTGCCGCCGGGAACGCAAGCCAGTTCTCCGACGGTGCATCTGCTCAAGTACTTATGAATTCAAAGCTTGCGAGCCAAAAAGGATTAGAGCCACTTGGCATTTTCCGCGGTTTTTCTGTGGCCGGTTGTGAGCCTGATGAGATGGGTATTGGTCCAGTGTTCGCTATTCCTAAATTGCTAAAAAAAGCTGGTTTGGGCATAGCAGACATAGATTTGTGGGAGCTTAACGAGGCATTTGCCTGTCAAGTACTATATTGCCGAGATAAGCTTGGTATTGACGGTTCAAAGCTAAATGTCAACGGTGGTTCTATAGCGGTAGGTCATCCTTATGGTGTTACCGGCAGTAGACTTGTCGGTCATGCGTTGATAGAAGGGAAGCGCCGAGGTGCAAAAAATGTTGTCGTGACCATGTGCATCGGAGGAGGCATGGGGGCAGCGGGACTTTTTGAGGTATGTTGATTTTCGTTGATTGTTGATTCAATTTCGTTCGTCTGTCGGGATTTAAGGGGATAGGTAGTGACTACAACCAAAAGGCTTCTGGCCACGGTTTTCGTTTGTGTTTTCTTTTTGCCGGTGTCTGTAATAGCAGGCGGATCCTACGAAGAAATTTTAAGTTGGCTGAACGAGCACTCTGGGGCCCCAAAGGACGGCTTAGCCCCTGGAGTATACACTCGATCTTCACTGTCTGATTTGTCTCGGTATCTTCCGCCTGGATATGTCGAAAATTTTGAATTTGATGACCTTTCCTTAGAGCTTGTAGAGACAGAGAATTATGTCGCACACTCTAAATATCAAGTAGCTACGAAACGTTTTGAAGGTGAAGCTGGGATTGACCCTACCGGAAAGCTGTTAAATTATACGGCTGGGAAACCCTTTTCGGCACAACAGATTGAGTCTGAAAAACAAGGAAATGCCGGATGGATGGTTGCCTATAATCATATTCATCGCTGGCAAAGATATGGCTATCGAGTTGATAACATGATCTGGAATGTAGAGCCGACGAACGGTAATAGGCGAGGAAATAGAATTGAAAGCGTAATGCGTGGGGGAGGGCATGTTGACCGGCATTTCGAAATGTTTTATCAGCGAGTATATTTATCAAAACTAGCTTCCGAGCCCTCAAAAGGTTATCGGATGAACGTAGACGGCAGCAAGGAGTTGCTTTATAAAGAGTTTGTTGAGTTTAAATCGCCTTTCGATATGGCTGGGATGAAGCTTGTAATAGAGCGACCGCTCGACCAAAAGAAAGGGGATCAAGTTAATTCATATTTGCCTACTGAACGTCGAGTGCGCAGGTTGTCAGCGCGTGAGCGGGCAGATAGCTGGGTCGGGACTAACTGGACGTTGGATGATTTTGAAGGGTTTTCCGGTTTGCTCATGGATAATGATTGGCGTTATTTGGGAAAGAAAGTCGTTCTGCATGTTACTAACTCCAAAAACACTACACCTTTGTCGCATGGGGATTTAAGCCTAATTCCGCTAGATCGCTGGCAGTTACGTCCCTGCTATGTAGTCGAGGCAACGCCCCGTTGGAAAGACCACCCGTATGGAAGGCGAGTAATTTTTGTTGATTCTGATACTGGGAGTATTGTGACGACCTTAGTGTATGCCCATGATGGGCTACTATGGAAAATTTTCACAACTCAGTATGCGCATTCGAACAGCACGGAAAGTAAAGAAGAGGAGCATTCGACTCCAAGATGGGTAGGTTCTATAGCTCTGAATGTTCGCGATAATAACGGAACTATCGGAGCCGCTACTACCCCGTCCGAATATGGCGCCGTTAAACCGTCACAGGTTAGAAGAATATTCGATGTCTCAAATTTGTCGAGTGGGCGATAAGCTACTACTGACGTTTTTGTATATCTGTTGATCAGCAAGTTATTGGCAAATTCCATTTCAATGCAATTTTCTTTTAAATGTAATTTGGTTAATAAAAGTTTATTTTTTTCATAAAACATACTTTATTGAGAATACTTCAATGTCTGAAGTAAATAATAGGAAATGGGAACGAAAGGAGTGTTGGAAGTAGGTATAGCAATCATTATGGGGGTTGGTCCCGATCGTGGTATGGGTGCTCAGTTGTGTTACCGATTCGCGCAACATGGACTGCACGTAGTTGTAGCTGGAAGAACAGCTGGTAATTTAGCGAAAGTTGTAGACATGATTCAAAAAAATGGTGGCACGGCAACAGCGATGGTTGCGGACACGACTAGTGAATCGGACGTGGTAGCACTTTACTCACAAGCCTCGTCGCTCGGGAAAATCACTCTTGCGATTTATAATGCGGGGAACAATACTCCAGGTCGGATTGACGAGATGAGCGTTGACTATTTTGAGCAAGCTTGGCGCGTATGTTGCCTCGGAGGCTTTATCTTTTCTAGAGAAGCGCTAAAGTACCTAAAGCCACAGGGAGAGGGGACAATCTTGTTCACAGGAGCAAGCGCTTCTATGAGAGGTAAATCTGGGTTCGGCGCGTTTAATTCTTCCAAGTCGGCTTTGAGGGGATTTGCTCAGGCCCTTGCCAAAGAATACGGTCCTGATGGGATCCATGTTGGTCACGTGATCATTGACGGAGCCGTAGATGGTGAAAAAATAGCCACTAGATATCCCGATTTGGTGAATAAAATCGGCTCTGATAGGCTTTTAAGGATAGAGTCAGTTGTGGATGCTTTCGAATACCTATGGAAACAGCAAAAGACAGGGTGGAGTTTTGAGGTGGATGTGCGCACGGCCTCAGAACCGTGGTAGCTACTGTACTACATTAAGTTAGGCGGGGGCTATTCCGATAGGGTATGTTTTACTAAACTTTGTAAGGGAGAGATGTTATGGCTTTACCACAAGATATTTCACCGGTTAATTCCGAGTTAATGGATACTCTTGTTAAAGGCAGTGATGCCGAATGGATACCGCAACCGTTTGATCCAGAGCGTGCATTCATTAAGGTGCTATGGACTGGATCCGAATCAGGGAACTGGGCAGTACAATTTAGATGGTTGAAGGGCTTTACAGCGCCGCAGCACAAACATTTGTCTGCTTCTCATACATTTATCCTTTCAGGAAAATTACAGGTTCGTGATGGTACGTTAGACACTGGAGATTACATCTATGAACCAAATGGGATGTTGCATGGAGCCACTACTGCTCTTGAAGATACCGAGTATCTATTCATTTGCAATGGATCAATATTGTTCTACGATGACGATGGTTTCACATCTTATTTGGGCTGGGAAGAGTTGGAGCGTATGAAACAGGAACATAGCAAACGCTAATTTTTCGAGCGGTTTGGAGCAGACTTTTGGAGCGTTTATATAACGTGCGGAAAAAAAAGTTTCAAAGGAAGGAGCAATGAGTGATTCTGTTGATATCCTCTACGGCTATGAGTGTTCTTACTATGCAGGGAAGATAAGAGCATATTTACGTTTCAAAGGTATCCCTTTTGTTGAGAAATTCCCCGATCGTGAAATCTTTGCCAAAGAAATCATTGGAAAAGTTGGATTTCCTGTCATTCCAGTTATCGTTTTGCCTGATGGGACGGTGCTCCAAGATACATCTGACATGATAGACTACTATGAGTCTCGTTTTCCTGAGAGATCTGTAATCCCTAGCTCGGCGCCAGAGAAAGTGGTCAGTTATTGGCTAGAACTCATTGGGGATGAGTGGCTAAAAATTCCTGCATTGCATTATCGATGGACATACGATTATGACTTCATTACCGCTGAAATGGGGCGTAATAACGACCCAGATTATTCTCTCACCGATCAAAAACGGGTAGGAGAAAAGATAGGTGCGGTGTTTCATGGGTGGCTCCCGAAACTAGGGATCACAACGAGAACACAGCAAAGTATAGAATTAGAGTTTCTTGAATTCTTAAGTTTGTTTGAAGACCATTTGGAGGCAGTCCCTTATTTGCTCGGGGATAATCCCTCCTTGGGAGATTTTGCATTCTACGGACCGTTGTATGCACATCTTTGTCGAGATCCTTATTCGCGTCGGTTAATGGAAGAATGTGCCCCGAAGGTAGTAGCTTGGGTTGAAAGACTGCGACTGTATAATGATCCTCCCAGAAAATTTTATGACAGAAAAGATTCAATTCGCCCAACCTTCATAGCACTTGTTGCTCATTTGTCTAAAGATTCCGTACCTACATTAGTTCACGAAGTTACACTGTTGCAAGAGTGGTTGGAGAGTAATCTAGGCTCGTCAATACCTCGGTATTTTGGCGAATGTAACTTCAAAGTAGGGCGTGGAACAGAACATCTAGTTGGAGAAAAGCGTGCTTTGATGACTTATCCTCAATGGATGTTGCAGAGAGTGTTAGATGCTCATAATAGTTCCAGCCAAGGCGATAAAGAGTTAACGCTTGAATTGTTTAGAAAAATTGGGGCAAAGCCTTTGCTTGCTCTTGATATTAGGTGGAGACTAGCTAGGAAAAATTTTCAGTTGGTTCGGGAAAATAGTTAATTAAAAAATAAGCAAAGTCGAAAGAAGGAAAGAGTTTATGTCAGTTTCAGAAACGCTTAAAGAGCGCATTGAGGATGTTATTAAGAGTAACGATGTTGTCTTATTTATGAAAGGTAATCGAGAAGCACCTCAGTGTGGTTTCTCATCTCGTGTTGTCGCGATTTTAAATGGCATGACTGATAACTATCGAACGGTAGACGTTCTTGCTGATGAAGAAATGCGATCTGGAATAAAAGATTATTCAGATTGGCCAACTATTCCACAGCTTTATGCTAATGGTGAGTTTATAGGTGGTTGTGATCTTGTTGAGGAAATGGCCAAGACTAATGACTTGTATGGGGCGATGGGGCTTGATAAAGATGCGATAAACACCCTTCAAATAACAGTAACAGAGGCTGCTGTAGTCGCCATAGAAGAGGTTAAGAAACAGAATACCGAGCTATCAGTGCACTTAAATATTGATGATAACTGGGTGCATGAATTTAGTTTATCCCCCCTTACAGGGAATGAGATTGTAGCGGAGTCGAACGGACTAAAGTTGTGCTTCAACTTCCGATCGGCTAAACGCGCCAATGGCTTGACGATAGATATGGAGAGCACCCCAGATGGAAATGCTTTCAGTATCACTAATCCAAATGCCCCTCCCTCTGTGTCTGAAATAACAGTTCAAGAACTTAAGTCTCTTCTAGATGAGCATGCTGAGCTTTACCTGTTTGATGTCAGAGAGCCGGCCGAAAGGGAAATCGCTTTTATTGAAGGCTCTCTTTTGTTGGACGAGGCTGCGGTAAAGCGTATTGATACGTTAGACCGAGACGACATGCTGGTGTTTCAGTGTCATACAGGTATCCGGAGCCGCTCTGCTGCGGAATATTTTCGCGATCAAGGGTATTCAAGAGTTTTTAATTTGGTTGGTGGTATCGATGCTTGGTCTAAAGAGATTGATAGTGACATTCCCTGCTATTAATAGCCGAATTTTATCCAGCTATTAGATTGGCTATGGACAGGACGTGGTTCTGGCGCACGAGCGACCATTTAAGTAAATTTCTTCAATAAACTTGCTTCCTGAGAGGTATCGTTCAGACACAGGTGATACGCCATCCCCTCGATCGATCTCTTTAACATAGCAACTGAGGAACTCATCTTCTTTAGCGCAACTAAATTGGACAGTGTCCAGAATATTAGAGTTTGTTTTAAGCTCAAACCCAGATTTGGTTTTTTTCCATTCATTTACAAACCTGTCGCTCGCGCACTGACATGAGTGCCCCCTTTCTGCGAACTCTATTAATTTCCCTACAGTGATTTTCGGTACTGTCGTGCTATTTTGCGGGTTTATAAGTCGCGCAGATATGAGAGGCCGAGGAGTGGTCTTTTGTCCATCAGATGACATTAAATCTAGCTTGGGTAGATCAGGCAGAGTAAGAGAGGAAAGCTTGGGAATATTTACTCGTGAGCATCCGATTACAAGAGCAAATAAGATAATAGTTGTTGCTTTCAAGAAACTCACAAATTTTTATTTTCGAATTTTTTTAAGAAAGCTTTTACGTTCGTGTTCAAAAAGACTCCTTGCGATCATTAAGTCTATGATTTTTTTCACACGATTTTCTAGCTTTGAGCCGGCCCGATAATCAGCCGGAGCATAGAAATCGATCCGATTAGCTGAAGTTAGGTTCTGGCACGCTGTAATGGCAGCTTTGCTTCGTGGTCGATGCACCGCGACTGCAAATCCACCATAATTCTTTACAACAGTCATACAAGGAACATCGGTTAGTCCATCTCCAATATAAAGCATGTTCTGGAAAGGGACGGGACGTTCATCTTCGGGCATGTACTCGTTAATTGTTTCCAAAGGCTCTTCGCGACCTTTATTTATTTTAAATAAATATTGCGTTTTTGCTGTGTCATTTATAACGATGGTCGGAAATCGTGCGGCCTCATGGTGATCAAAATAATATTGTGAAGCATATATCTGACTGAAGTGTTTTTTTATGCTGATTCCTTCCAGTATTTCACTCAGTCCCGCTGATACAATGTAGTGTTTAATCTTTATCAGCCCGTTAGAACTGTCTTTTACATACTGGTTGATTCGATCGAACCACTCATCTACACCAGGATAGTACTTGATCTCTGTCGCTAGGTTTCTCAGGGCTTCTCTACTTAGGTGTGCTTTATTAGCTTCAATTTGTTCGACGAGTAGGCGCATATAAGTCAGTATGGGATCTCCACCTGTCTTTACCACTTCCCTATCTACCAGGCCCCAAAACTTTAACGCAGAAATGCCCAGCTCAGGCAGCACGGTGTATTCTTGCATTGGCTGAGGTGTAAGTGTTCCATCGAAGTCGTAGACTATTGCTAAGGTAGTCTGCTGGGGTTCGGACATTTTCTGCATGTTTCTTTTATAAGCCCACTGACCGGTTGTTTGTATGGTGGTTTTTTAGCGAACAAGTACTATATATGGATTCATTCTACCGTCAAATTAGATAGTTAGCTTGAAAATAGTTTCGTGATCACCCGCGCAGCTGATCTTGTCGAGGGTAAGACATATTTACAAAGGTTGAGGACGCTATCTGGCGCAACGACATCAGGTACCATTATTGTAAACATACCTGCACTCGCTGCAGCTTTGACCCCTATAGGCGTATCCTCTAATGCAATGCACTGACTGCTGGGGACATTGATAAGTTCTGCGGCTCTTAAGAATATCTCGGGATCTGGTTTTCCTCGAGTCACTTGATCTCCACCAATGATCGATTTGATGAAAGGAAGCAGACCTGATATTTCTAGAGACTTCAATGCATGTAAACGGTCTGTAGATGTGGCAACAGAAAAAGGCACACCACATTCTTTAAGATGATGTAATAGCTCTGGCATTCCTGGTTGTGCCTTCATTCCATTTTTTTCCAAGTTATTGTCCCAATTTTCACGATATCGTTCGTAAAAAATGTCCATCGGAAATTCTGGTCCCATGGTATCTTGTATGGCAAGTCGTAAGTCTCGCGAAGGCAGCCCCATCCAGCTTATATAAGCCGCATTACTGATTGTGTACCCTATTTCTTCTGCAGTTTCTTGTGCGCAAAGTCTAATTTTTGGTTCTGAGTTTATGAGAACCCCATCCATATCGAAGATAACCCCCCCAAATTGCCGATCGGCTTTCATGATCCATTCCGATTAATATTTACCATCCGATCAACTAGAATCCCAGGATCAGTCTCAATTTGAATTTGTACCCGATGAGCGGAAGTGATGAACCCCTGTTTTTCACTGTGATCAAGTAGGTGGATTAGTGGATCAAAATATTTATTAACATTAAGAATACCAATTGGTTGCCTAGCTTGGCCAAGCTGTTTCCACGAAAGGATCTCAAAAAATTCGTCATACGTACCTATTCCACCGGGAAGAACAATGAAAGCGTCAGATTTTTCAATCATCAACGCCTTCCGTTCAAATAAATCGTCTACTGTAATGTGCGATTCGTGCTCTATTTCTGAAGGGAGTCTGGATGCTATGAATTCTGGGATTATCCCGATTTTATTTCCACCTAGCTCTGTGACACCAGCTGAAACCGCACCCATCAAACCTAAGTCACCACCCCCATAAATCAGATTGATTCTTCTAACAGCTATCTCTCTCCCTAATGAATCGGCAGCGTCAACATAATTTGAATCATTTCCTGTTTGAGAGCCACAAAATACACAAATTGCATAAGTCATTGTTTAATCCTAACTCACTAATATTACTAGTATGCCATCCATACAAGGATACTGCCGTGAACTTCCCACAGAGTTTCTGTTCTCTTTAAATGGACGAACCGGCCACTTCCGCAAGCTATTCCGCATTGATATTCAATATAAATCAAGGCATTTGATTGGTCTTTATCATAACCGGCTCTCGAAAGGCGAAGTATTCCTGGAGCAGTAGGGAATTCCTGAAAGAAGTTGTCCCAATCAAGTGCGGGTTGACCGCTGCTAAAGATAGTCGCGATCTTAGTAGCATCAAGTAAGAGGTAGTTCGCGGTGACATTGAGGGCTTCTTCTATTCGCACGCGTTGTTGGTTGCGTTTTTGCCATTCACGGTAAATTTCTACAGTACCTTGTAGCTCTACTAGCTTTAGAGTTACATTTTTTTCATCCGATACAGAAAGCACATTGCCTGTTGTCTCAGATGAAAGAACAATTAATTCTGAAGAGGAGCCGATACCGTGGTTTAGGAGTGCAGAGGAAACCTGGGAGTCTACAGTGTCTAACTCAATTCCATTATCTTTTGCCGATAAAGTTGTGAATGGTAAAAGGATCACAACTATCAGTTTGATGGGTAATGTTTTTTTTAAGTTGCTTAACATGAGGCCTCCAAGTCCTGCTATTCTAATTCATTATTTTACGAGGGTATGACTTTTATGAATTTAAAATGTAAATATTTTTGTTGTGGGTAAATAGTATGCTAGTCCGAGTAATTTTTTTTCTGACGTCAATTTTGTGGTCAGTTTGTGTCTGTGCGGAAGATCTACAATTTGAGTCATGGGCAGGGGAATTGTTCCGAGCAATGGAAAGTGGGTCCATCGATGGTGTGAGTTCGATTATCTCCGAGATCGATTTGGCGAAGGCTAAAAGGATTCAGAGGTCGTTCGTTGCAATTGAACTTAAAAATAAAACCATTGGGGGCTACAAAGCCGGTTTCACCAACTCTTTATCGCAGAAAAAATGGGGCTTATCTGGGCCTGTAGCGGGTGTGCTTTTTTCTGAAGGGAAAAAGCTAGGTCCAGCTCGTGTGGACCTCGGCGCTTTTCAAAAGCTTATGCTTGAAATTGAAATAGGCTTTCAAATAAAAAAAGGAATCACACAGAAGGTTAGGTCGATAGAGGACCTGATCCCGTATATAGAGTCTGTCTTACCAGTAATTGAGTTACCAGATTTGAAGTTCAACTCGCTGAAATCTCTTACTGCGGTTGATTTGGTTGCGACTAATATTGCATCTGCTATGTGGTTGGTAGGCAAATCTAGCCCTATATCAACCTTTCAAGCGCTAGGTGGATTTGCGGTCAGTTTATCAATCAATGGCGAGACGATAGATTCAGGTAATTCAAGTAATGCCATGGGAAACCCTTTAGATGCACTGCTTTGGCTTGTCAATGACCGCATTGACTCTGGTTGGCCAATTAAAGCTGGTCAGATTCTTATCACAGGAACTCTTGGAAAAATTAACGCTGCCAAGGCCGGTTGTTATGTCGGAGATTATGGCGCTCTAGGCAGGGTTGAATTAGAAGTTTATGATTCTTCGGCTAACGCAACCCCATGTCTCGTTCAACCGTAGCGGCAATTTCTTCTATAGAGATAGTAGTAGTGTCAATAAATGGAATGTTTTCTTCTTTAAAGAATTTTTCGGCTCTAGACACCTCCCACTGGCAACGACTTATCTGTGAATATTCTCCAGCCGGTCTTCTTTCATGTCGTATTCTGCTGAGTTGTTTTGGATTAATCGTTAGGCCGTATAATTTGCCGCGGCAGTCCCTAAGAGCTGGGGGTAACATTGAGTTTTCGAGATCTTCTTGAACAAAAGGATAATTTGCTGCTTTTAATGAATGTTGTATAGCAAGATACAAGCAAGTTGGTGTTTTGCCGCAACGGGAGACGCCAACCAGTACTATATCGGCTTCTTCTAGATTACGAAGGCCAAGTCCATCATCGTGCCCGAGGGTGAAATTAACGGCGCGCACTCGTTTTTCATAGGCTTGTGTATCACCGATACCATGCATTTTCCCGGCTTTATGAGAAGACGTCATGCCAAGCGCACCCTCAAGAGGGCCAATGAAAGTACCAAATAAATCAAATACATGTGGAGTACTATCAGCAATTATTGTCTGAGTTTTCAGATCTGTTAGAGTGCTAAATACTATAGGTGCCTCTTTTCCTTGTGTTTGGCTTCGTATGGTTGCTATAGCCGCATATGCGCCCTCTTCGTTGCTGACAAATGGGATGTTGGTGCGTTGAAAGTCAATCTCAGGGAACTGAGTTAGCAGGCTTGCCCCTAGATTTTCTGCTGTTATCGCAGTACGATCGGAAATAAAAAAGACATGACGTTTCATAATGTTTTGCTTCGTGTTTAGTCGGTTACAATACAGTAAAACAACGGTTATTTGGTTCCCTTCATCAATCTAGTTTAAGGAAAAAATAAGCAGTAATGAAAGAGTATATCTTGTCTCTCAAAGATGTGGGAATGAATGATGTCAATAAAGTTGGCGGGAAAAATGCATCGTTAGGAGAAATGATTAAGCATTTAGATGCGGCTGGTGTTCTCGTGCCAGGAGGTTTCGCGACTACTGCTGAAGCTTTCCGAGACTTTTTGGAATGCGATGGCCTTGATGAAAAAATCAACAGCAAACTAGACACCCTAAATGTAGCAGATATTAAAAAGCTGGCAGTTGTAGGTAAAGAAATTCGTCAATCTATTCTCGATACAAAATTCTCTGACGAGTTTTTGGAACAAATAAAAACTGCTTTTTCTGGTATGGAAAGCTCATATGACTGTAACGAGTTTTCTGTCGCCGTCAGATCCTCTGCGACCGCAGAAGATTTGCCGACAGCCTCATTTGCTGGCCAACAGGAAACCTACCTTAATGTGAGAGGCATAACTGATGTACTTAGAAGAATAAAAGATGTCTTTGCTTCTTTGTTTAATGACCGAGCGATCTCCTATCGAGTCCATAATGGATTTGAACATTGTGATGTAGCTTTGTCGGCAGGGATACAGCGGATGGTAAGAGGTGACAAAGGCGTTAGTGGGGTCATGTTCACTTTAGATACCGAGTCGGGCTTTAGAGAGGCCGTATTCATAACTGCAAGCTATGGTTTGGGAGAAATGGTTGTGCAGGGTGCTGTTAATCCGGATGAATTTTACGTTTATAAACGTGCTCTAGCTGAAGGGAAAAAAGGTATCTTGAGACGTAATTTGGGCAGCAAATTGATACAAATGACCTACGCATCAGATGGGTTAGGGAAAGAAGAAGTGGTTATTTCTGATGTAGCGCTTGCTAAGAGAACACGTTTCTGCATAGATGATAAGGATGTTGAAAAATTGGCAGGATTAGCACTCGAGATTGAGAAACATTATCAACGCCCTATGGATATCGAATGGGTGAAAGATGGGATTTCTGGGAAGCTTTACGTTGTTCAGGCTCGTCCTGAAACTGTTCAGAGTCGCTCTGGGAAAATCATCGATCGGTATGAGTTGTTAAGTGAAGGCAATATATTAGCCGAGGGCAGAAGCATTGGTCAAAAAATTGGTGCTGGTAAGACTCGAGTAATCACCAGTGCCGATCAAATGGAGCTTTTGCAAGAGGGCGAAGTGCTTGTGACTGACATGACCGATCCTGACTGGGAACCCGTTATGAAGAGAGCTGCCGCAATTGTTACGAATCGTGGAGGGCGTACTTGTCATGCGGCGATAATAGCTCGCGAACTAGGCGTTCCGGCGATTGTTGGATGTGGGGATGCCACAGATAGGCTTGGTAACGATGAACTAGTTACGGTGTCCTGCGCAGGGGGAGACACTGGATATGTTTATGAAGGGTTGTTAAAGTTTTCTCATTCAGAGTTAGAGCTTGAGGCGATGCCAGATATTCCTGTCAAAATAATGATGAACGTGGCCAACCCAGATAGAGCATTTACGTTTGCTTCTTTACCTCACTCCGGGGTTGGACTTGCGCGTTTGGAATTTATAATCAATCGAATGATTGGCATTCATCCTAGGGCACTTTTGGAATTTGATTCGCTGCCTGAGGATTTAAAGCACACTATATCTCTTATTATTGCTCCTTATGGGAGTCCTCGGAATTTTTTCATACAACGTTTGGTCGAAGGGGTTTCTACAATAGGGGCGGCATTTGCTCCACAGCCGGTTATTGTGCGTTTATCAGACTTTAAATCTAATGAATATGCGAATTTGCTTGGCGGAAAGCTGTATGAGCCAAATGAAGAAAACCCCATGATCGGCTTTCGGGGCGCTTCTCGATATATAGACCCCTCCTTTCGACAATGTTTTGATATGGAGTGCGAGGCCATTAGATATGCTCGCAATGAAATGGGCTTGAATAACATTGAGGTTATGGTCCCTTTTGTACGGACACTTTCTGAAGCCAAACAGGTAATTGGGTTGTTAGCTGAAAATGGTCTTGAGAGAGGAGTTCGTGGTTTGCGTATTATTATGATGTGTGAAGTCCCCTCAAATGCTGTCCTAGCTGATCAATTTTTGGAGTACTTCGACGGGTTCTCGATTGGTTCAAACGACTTAACGCAGCTCACTTTGGGGCTAGATCGTGACTCAGCTTTAGTCGCTGATAGTTTTGACGAGAGGAATGATGCCGTTAAATTCCTAATGAGCAGGGTTATTCAAGCTTGTAAGAATGCAGGAAAATATGTCGGTATCTGTGGTCAGGGCCCTTCGGATCACGAAGACTTAGCTGCATGGTTGCTGGCGGAAGGAATTGAGAGCATGTCACTGAATCCAGACACTGTTGTGGAGACATGGTTTAATTTGTCCAAGGGACTCAAGAAATCCGCTTAAGTTCTTTTTTTAGGAGCGGATCGTCATCGAAAAATCTGTTGCATGAAGATCCTTTGTTAGTGCTCCTATAGAGATGAAATCGGCGCCTAGGTCCTTGAGCTTTATGACCTTGTCAAGATCAATTCCGCCTGATAGTTCAATAAGTAGGCTGTTATTTACGATTGCTATGGCTTTTTTAACGTCGTCTAACGAGAAATTGTCCAGTAACACCATGTTTGCTTGCGCATCGATGGCCTGTTGCAACTCTTCGATGTTCTCTACTTCAACCTCCACCCGCATTGAAGGATTGCATTGTCTGGCTTTTAAGACTGCTTGTGAGATAGAACCACATGCCGAGATATGATTTTCTTTAATTAAAATTGCATCATAAAGACCTTTGCGATGATTGTTTCCACCGCCGCACAAGACAGCATATTTTTGAGCTAAACGAAGTCCAGGCAATGTTTTCCTAGTGTCCAAAATTTTCGTATTGCTGGAGCCTAGAGCATTCATAAAAGCACGTGTTTTTGTAGCTGTACCAGATAACGTTTGTAAAAAATTCAGCGCCGTTCGTTCGCCCGTTAATATGGTTTGTACTGGTCCGAATATTTCGCAGACTGGATCGTTTGCTTGAATGTCATCACCGTCTTGATAATGCCATTGGAAGTCAATTTTTTGATCAAGCATTTTAAAAACTTTTTGGAACCAAGGCGAGCCGGAGAGTACTGCTTCTTCTCTCGCTATGACTGTTGCATGTGCAGAGTGCTGGTTTGATATGAGGTTTGCAGTAACATCCCCATCACCAATATCTTCTTCTAGCGCCGCTCGTACGTTTTTTTCAATTACGTCCACCAATTCTACAGGCGGCTCATTCATTTTGAATCTAGTCATTCTTAAGCGCCAATTTAAAAACTACCGGGCTGAGCAATAGAAGCGCGATTAAGTTAGGGATGGCCATTAGCCCATTTAATATGTCGGCAATCGTCCAAACTAGGTTCAACTCGACTGTCGCGCCTATCACAATCGCAAGTATCCAAAAGACTCGATAATAGCTGATGACGCGTATACCGAACAAATACTCCGCGCAACGCTCGCCGTAGTAGCTCCAACCAATGATCGTCGTAAATGCGAATACGGCAAGCGATATACTCAGCATGATGCCACCTATCGGGCCAAATCCGTTGCTGAAAGCCATGGCGCTTGTTGCTGCCCCTTGCACACTTTCATCAGTCCAAGTTCCTGTTACGATAATCACCAATGCAGTCATAGTACATAGACATATTGTGTCGATAAATGTCCCTAACATTGCGATACTACCTTGCTCAGTGGGATGGCTGTTTTTTGCAGCAGCATGAGCAATAGCAGCACTTCCGAGACCGGCTTCATTTGAAAAGATACCGCGCGCAAAACCCCAGCGCATTGCAAGCCAAAGCGTTGCCCCAGCGCCCGAATCTAAGTTAAAGGCGCTGCCGATAATGAGCTTGAAGGCTTGAGGGATGGCATTTGCGTGCATGCCTATTATTGTTAAAGCCATGCAGATATATATTATCGCCATTAAAGGAACGACTCTGGAGGCAAAGCTAGCTATCCTTTGGACGCCCCCAATTATGACTAGGCTAGTTAAGGCTGCGATGATAAGTCCAGTAGTGAGCAATGGAACGGAAAAGGTCTGCAGCATGACATTAGCAACGGAATGCGCTTGTACTGTATTGCCTATACCGAAGGCAGCAAGCATACCAAAGAATGCAAACAATGCTCCTAGCCATGCCCAAGAGGGACCGAGTCCATTTCGGATATAGTACATTGGCCCTCCGACATATTTCCCATTTGAGCTGATCTCTCGATACTCGACTGCCAATACTGCTTCGGAATACTTAGTTGCCATTCCGAAGAAGGCAATTACCCACATCCAAAAAACCGCGCCTGGTCCACCTAGATAGATCGCGGTCGCGACTCCCGCTATATTGCCAGTACCTATAGTGGCGGAGAGTGCGGTCATTAAGGCGCTGAAAGGCGTAATATCTCCCGGCTCCGTGCTACCTTTACGGCTCTCCCAGGCTGAGGCTATGGCAGCACCTATGCTGCGACAGGGTAAAAATTTGAGTCCGAATGTTAGATAAATACCAACGCCAGATAGAAGAGGGATTAAGAAAAATTCACTCCATATAAAGCTACTAATAATAGAAATCGCTGATTCGATTGGCAGGAGCAAAGAAGGCATGACAAATTTCTACAGTCGCTTTTTAAGGGTCAAAGTATTTTTTTCTTGAGTAAAATCCAAGCGCTCTAGGAAGCTCATTCCTATTAACACTTCCATGTTGCTTAATGACGGCACGATAGTTGCTCGCACACGTTGCTCCACAATTCCCCCAATTTCAATAGAGTTTAATAACGCTGACCAACCTTTGGTTTCGCCATTAGCGGTATGGATTTTAACTATTGCCTTTGATGTAACCCCAGCTTTTTTTGCCATCTCCGCCGAAATTGCCACGTCTGTGGCTCCTGTATCAATGATAAATTCACCCGGATATCCATTAATAAAGCCTGTTCCGATGTAATGCCCAGAAGTATCTTTGATCAACTGTACTTGTCTTACACCGTCTATTGTACTAGATACTAGGCTTGTGTCGGGTTTATAGGCTAGCTTGAGCTTATTAGAAAAAGCGAACGTCATTATGGCTATAAATATGAAGATAGCCAGAACGTACATTATAGTTCCAAGTCGCATTGCCTGCATGAAGAAATTATAACCCTTAATGTGAATGCCATTGTGTTTTATTTATGCTTCAATGTTACGCTGTTGCTTCATAAAGTAAGCTATTTTTTTGACGTAGAAATATTAAAATCGTTACCTGAAAAAGGGGGATCTGTGGCCACAGTTGTCAACAACATAAGACTTGCCGAAATGCTGCCAACTCGCGCCATTTTAAGTTTGGGTCAAGATGTTACTAACGGATTGATGCGTGTTCCTAGGAGCCTACCGGCAAAATATTTTTATGATGAGAAGGGATCTTGGCTTTTTGATCAAATTTGTGATTCTCCCGAGTATTACCCGACACGCGCGGAAAATGCGTTACTTGCGAAGGTGGCGAACGACATAATTAATGAGCAACAGCCGCGCTGTATTGTTGAGCTGGGAAGTGGCACGGCACGGAAGACACGACACTTGTTTGATGCTTGTAGTAAGGCAGGTTTTTCCCCTATATATGTTCCTATTGATGTGTGCGACGAGATCTTGATCGCCAGCAAAAATGCTTTAGAAAAAGAGTATGAGTGGTTAGAGGTAAACCCTATTGTAGGAGATTATACCGGAGGACTTGGGAACTTACCTAGACATTCAGAATGTAATCTTGTGGCTTTTCTAGGTGGAACTATTGGGAATTTCAGCGAAGATGAGGCAAGGAATTTTTTAGCGGATCTGAGGTCGACAATGACTGAAAACGACGCGCTTCTTATAGGAGCTGATAGGATTAAGCCCCCAGAGGTTTTGCATGCAGCTTATAACGATGATGCTGGCGTAACCGCTGCATTTAACTTAAATGTCTTGGAAGTCCTTAATAGAGAGCTAGACGCAACTTTCGACCTTGATGGCTTCGAACATTATGCTTACTTCAATCCGATACAGTCTCGGATTGAAATGCACCTCGTGTCTACACGTAACCAAAGTATTACGTTGGGTTCTCTCCAAAAAGAAATCGATTTTAATGAGGGAGATCACATTCTTACGGAGATAAGCCGTAAATTTACGCGGATAGAGTTAGAAAATATGCTGGTTGACGCTGGCTTTGAGGTGGTTAAGCATTATGAATCTGATGGCCATAAGTTCTCTTTGCTGCTTGGGCGCCCAGTATAATTGAAATCTAATTCGTCTAAAAATCCGCTCGTAATTAAAGGAGGTTGGATTGAAAAAATAAGGCAGGTAGCCTCGCCAAACTGTGATACTCGACCACATGGAATACCGATAACCTTAATCGTCATTCATTCGATAAGCCTTCCCCCAGGACAGTTTCAGTCTGGAATGGTCGAAAATTTTTTCGTCAATAAACTGCCGTCGGGTGTTCATCCTTACTTCGATGAGTTATTAGAAATGAAGGTGTCCGCACATTTTTTTATAGGAAGGTCTGGAGAGATAACGCAATTTGTGTCCATTAACGATAGAGCTTGGCATGCTGGATTGTCGTTGTGGAAAGGGCGCGACAGTTGCAACGACTTTTCGATAGGGATCGAGGTTGAAGGTTCTGATAGCGTGTCTTTTATGGAAGAACAGTATTTTTCACTTAATAATCTACTACAATCATTATTTGACACTCTACCTTCCTGTACCCACCATTCTGTAGTTGGGCATAGTGACATTGCACCAGAGAGGAAAACAGATCCTGGCCCTTTATTTGACTGGAGCAGACTCGGAATTGACCGCTAAAACAGAATCGCCCTATAAAGATGTAGCCGGCTTTAAGCGAGGAAGACTTCGGCTGTTAGAGTCGTTTTTTTATCCTGAGAACACAGAAGCATTAATTCTTGGTTGTACCAATCTCCAAGCACTATCCGACTAGCGGGTTTATCTTTGACTTTAAACTCATGTTTCCCAGGGCGATGAGTGTGACCATGTATTAGCACGGATGCACTGTATTTTTCCATGACAGAGATGACAGTTTGGTTATCTACATCCATGATAGAGTTTGTCTTCGTGCGCATGGAATCTTGTGTCTTTTCTTGTGTCTTTCCACCAATTTTTTTTCGCCATTTAAGTGGTAAAGCTAAAAACAAAGCTGAAACTAAGGGATTTCTAGCAAAGCGTCTGAATTTTTGATATGTGACATCACGAGTACATAGCAAATCTCCATGAGTGAGTAGCATTTTTTCTGAGTTGAGTTCAATGACAGTATAGTCATCGAGGATACGAGCTCCTGTTTTGTGTTTAAAAGCCTCTCTAAATAAGAAGTCCCTATTACCCAGCGCCACATAAATACAAGCGCCATTGCGACTTGCATTTCCTAAGGCCCTGACTACTTCTCCATTTGGGTACGCTTCATCATCATCTCCAAGCCAAAGATCGAACAAATCCCCTAGTATATATAGGGTGATTTTTTGTTCTTGCACTCTGGCTAGTACTTTTATGAATAGCTCCACCTTGTCAGGACGCTTGTGACTGAGGTGTAGATCAGAAACGAATAGCGTACTCACCTAGAAAGAAAACTCATGTTACGAGCATTAGCTAAGGATTGTCGCTTTTACAATTTCAACAGGATCGCTTGGCACGTCTTGGTGTCCACCGGATGATCCTGTGGTGACCGATTTAATCGCTGTGACTGTTTCCATTCCGGCAGTGACTTTCCCAAATACACAATAACCCCATCCGTTAGGCGTTTCACTAGTATGATTTAGAAAGTCATTATTTTTGATATTAATAAAAAATTGAGAAGATGCCGAATGAGGATCAGACGTTCTTGCCATAGCTACAGTGCCTAGATCGTTACGTAATCCGTTATTGGCTTCATTCTTAATTGGGCTATCGGTGTCCTTTTCTTTCATAGCAGCATCCATGCCACCACCTTGAATCATAAAGTCGTCGATAACTCTATGAAAGATAGTACCGTCATAGAATTTTTTTTCAACATAATTTATAAAATTCTGTGCAGTTTCAGGCGCGGCGGCTTCATTGAGTTCGATTGTTAGCTCCCCTAGCGAGGTCTGAATTTTTATAGAGGTCATGTAAATACTCCTTTGGAGTGCGTTGTTGATGCTTATCTGAGGTCACCTCGGCGGAGCACTTCTTCGTTGGAGGCCTATATGTGATCTCTGGATCATTATAATAAATATAAATTTTTTTTGTTTACCCACCTAATCACAGAATTAACTATGAAAATCAAGGGTTGTTTGCCTGAAAAAACAGATGAATTGGTTACATTTTGTATTTTTAGTATTAATAAAATTGACGCTTGCTCAATGGCTGCGTATCATCGCGCTCTCCTTAATTTTACTAAGGTTTACGGCTCGGGGCATAGCGCAGCTTGGTAGCGCACCTGCTTTGGGAGCAGGGGGTCGGGGGTTCGAATCCCTCTGCCCCGACCAATTTTTATTGTTGTCGTTTGTTAGTCTAATGTAGAGTAAGACACTGTGCTTTAGCTTCTCGGCGAGAGTTTAGCGCCTGTAGCTCATTTGGATAGAGCATCGGCCTTCTAAGCCGAGGGTAGCAGGTTCGAGTCCTGCCAGGCGCGCCAGGTTTTATCTCTTGGCTTGAAGCACGAAGTTTATTAAGGGATAGTTAGTCGATCTTGAACAATGGTGGGCGTAGCTCAGTCGGTAGAGCACGGGATTGTGATTCCTGAGGTCGTGGGTTCGAACCCCATCGTCCACCCCATTCCACTCAACCTTGAAAGCTTGAGTTGCGTGGAAACAACTTGCAGGGCCATTAGCTCAATTGGTAGAGCAGTAGACTCTTAATCTATTGGTTCGGGGTTCGAGTCCCTGATGGCCCACCAATTTTTAATGACAGCTGTATCTTGTGCTTCCTAAATCATTATTACCATCAGTCGTACTCTTCAAACTTCTGACAACTCTATTGCCATACAAGAATAATGCATTCTGATTTAACCCATCATAAGCACCAAAGCTGTTTTTTGCTCTGTACTCAATGCATACGTACCATAATGAATTACTGAATTTTTTTCCTCTCAAGGATTCTTAATTGCCTTATGCTTTCCTTTATTTCTTGATTCATAAGTTGCCCTTCAGATGTTTATGAAGGAAAACAAACTTAGAAAGGAGTTGGTTCCAAATTTGAGCCAAAACTCCACCATCCCCTCCAAAAATATATTTTCCCCCTCCAAAGTATTTTATGAGAGTGGGGGCTGGCCTATAAAAAAATATTTTTAATATTAGTTTGTGTCAGAAACTAGAGCGACTTCTGTGAGTCAAAAAAAAGGAAACGACTGAGCACTTTTTTAGCGTTTGGCGAGTAAGACACAAAAAGTGTGACTATTAAGAGATTATTGCTCAGGCACTATTGTTTTATTCACATCTGTTTGTAATAATCATAGCCAATTCTCGATACACCGTAGTGGGAGAAACTAGTTAGACGCTAGTGCCGAAGGAGTAACCGCCCCGGAATCTCTCAGGCAAAAGGACCGCTATGGAATGAGGCTCTGGAAAGAGACGTGTGTTGCAAAACACGAGTCCACCGAAGATGTAAACCTTTCCATGTAAAGGCGATACTTTCAGGTTCCAAGACAGAGGGGGCAGGTTGGGTGGACGCAAATCGCAACTGTGATGCGTCTGTCTGGTGTGCACCTTTGAAATCGAGGAAACAAGTGAGTAAAAATCTAGTCAATCTTCTACCTCTGAACGGGATTCACGAGGAACACGGATCTAAAATGGTACCGTTTGGGGGTTATTCAATGCCTCTCCAATACTCTCCCGGTATCCTCAGCGAACATTTGCATACTCGTTGCCAGGCAGGGTTATTCGACGTTTCTCATATGGGGCAAGCATGGATTCATGGTAATCACGCCGCGGCTGTGTTGGAGAGCATTGTGCCTGCGGATCTTCAAGGACTATGTGAAGGTCAGTCTCGCTATACTTTTTTGATGAACGATTCTGGCGGTATTACTGACGATCTCATTGTGACAAATTGGGGTGACAAGCTGGGCGTGGTTGTCAACGCTTCTCGTAAGGCTATTGATTTTTCTAAAATCGCAATTGCTTTAGCTGGTGAGGCTACTTTAGACGTGTTAGAAGATTGCAGCCTGTTAGCGCTGCAGGGGCCGTATGCATCAACGGTTTTAAGTCAGCTGGGCTGTGCGGAAGCTGAAAATATGTCTTTCATGTACTCGACTAAGGCTGAGATTGCTGGCATACCTCTAGGCTTGAGTCGGTGTGGATACACAGGGGAGGATGGCTATGAGTTGTCTATCCCGAATCACTCGGTAGCCATTGTGGCTGAACTAATGCTTGCTTCAGATAATGTAAAATTTGCCGGTTTGGGGGCGAGGAATACGCTCAGACTAGAGGCCGGGCTATGTCTTTACGGAAATGACTTGGATGAGAATACGTCTCCGGTAGAAGCTGGATTGGCCTGGACTATCCCGATACATCGCCGCAAGTTAGGTAATTTTTTGGGTTCAGAGAGAGTTCTTAAGGAGATTTTGTCAGGCCCAACTAGAAAAAGGGTAGGGATTATTCCAGCAGGCCGGTCGGCTGCTAGAGAAGGTACGGAAATTTATAACGAGCGAGGCGATATGGTTGGGAGAGTAACGTCGGGCGGGTATGGCCCTAGCGTGGGTCATTCAATAGCTATGGGATATGTCTCATCAGAACACTCTGATGATGGGACTCGAATCCTGCTTTCTATCAGAGGGAAAATGGTTGAAAGCGAGGTAACTAAGATGCCATTTCACCCCCATCATTATTTTCTTTAGCCGAATTGAAGAGGACTTTATTATGACCGTAAAATATTCAAAAGATCACGAATGGATCTTCGTCGATGGAGACGTAGGGACAGTCGGGATCTCCAATCATGCACAAGAAGAGTTAGGAGATATTGTTTTTGTGGAGTTACCACAAATTGGCGATGTACTTACGCAAGGAGATGAAGCTTGCGTCATCGAGTCAGTTAAAGCAGCTAGCGAAGTGTTTGCCCCTTGTTCTGGGCGGGTAGTGGAAATAAATGAGGTTTTGGACTCTAATCCGGAAACTGTTAATCAAAGCGCAGAAGAAGAAGGCTGGTTTTTTAGAGTAAAGATATCTGATTTCGACGGCCTGTCTGAATTGATGGATAGGGAGGAGTATGAAGCTTTTCTACTGGCGAGCGAAGAATGACTATGAGACCTATCGAAGTACTCGAGTGTAGTAATGAGTTTGTTGCGCGGCATATAGGGCCTTCAGAAAAAGACATTGAATATATGCTCGAAACTTTGGGGTTAGAAAACATAGACCAGCTTATGAACCTCGCTATCCCGCACAATATTAGAGCGGGTAATCCTCTTGATTTTGATTCGATGTCCGAGGCTCAGTCTCTTGAGACTTTAGCGAAGATGTCAGCCAAAAATATCCCTATGAAGTCATTAATTGGCCTCGGCTATCATGACACATATACCCCAAGCGTTATTTTGAGGAATCTCCTAGAGAATCCGGGTTGGTATACCGCCTACACTCCTTATCAGGCTGAAATTTCGCAAGGCAGACTCGAGGCGCTTTTGAATTTTCAGCAAGTGGTGATGGATTTGACCGCAATGCCGATGGCAAATGCATCTCTTCTTGATGAGGGAACCGCGGCTGCTGAAGCTATGACTTTGATGATGAGAGTCGGTACAAGCAAGAGTAAATGCTTTTTTATAGCAAAAGATTGTCTGCCGCAAACAATAGCAGTCGTATTAACGCGTGCTGAGCCTTTAGGAATTGATGTTCATATAGGTGATCCGTTGACGGAGCTTAAACAGCTTGATGTTTTCGGTGCTCTCTTGCAATTTCCTAATGTTGATGGCGAGATTCATGATTATCGTGAAGTTGCTGAATGTCTTCACAAAGCAGGGGCTCTTTTGACCGTCGCTGCAGATCCAATGGCGTTAGTACTCTTGAGCCCTCCGGGAGAGTGGGGGGCGGATATCGTGGTCGGGTCGACTCAGCGCTTCGGGGTCCCCCTTGGGTTTGGTGGACCGCATGCGGCATATATGGCGTGCAGGGAAGAGTACAAGCGTCAGATACCTGGTAGGGTCATAGGAGTCTCTTCGGATAGAGATGGTAGAGTTGCTTTTCGGATGGCGCTGCAAACTCGTGAGCAGCATATCCGTCGCGAAAAAGCTACTTCTAACATTTGCACTGCGCAGGTGCTTTTGGCTAATGTCGCTAGCATGTATTGTGTCTATCACGGTCCGGAAGGGTTGCAGCGAATTGCCCAGCGGATACATTTGATGCTTAAATTTTTAGTCTCCCAGTTAAGAGAATTGGGTGTTTCGGTCAGAAGCTCTTCTTTTTTCGACACAATTGTTTTGGATGTGCCTGCTACCTCGGAAACCATACATCAGCGCGCAATAGAAAAGGGATACAACTTAAGATCCATGGGGCCAGATGCGGTTGGTTTGTCAGTAAATGAAACGACCACTCGCGACGACATCATCGAGTTAATAAAAGTCATTACTAACATGGACCTAACTGGCAAAGTAGTTGAAGGTTTCAATTTACAGGACTCCGTGGGCATCCCTTATACTTTAATTAGAGAGAGCGCTATTTTGACGCATGTCGTTTTTAATAAATATCACTCTGAGACTGCCATGATGCGCTATATGCGAGTTTTGGAGGAGAAAGATTTGGCGCTTAACCGCGCGATGATTCCTTTAGGTTCGTGCACGATGAAGCTGAATGCCGCTAGCGAGATGATGCCCATTAGCTGGGTAGGGTTTTCTAAAATTCACCCTTTTGCCCCCATAGACCAAACAAAGGGTTATCGGGCCCTTATAACAGATCTTGAAGAAAAACTTTGTAAAATTACCGGCTTTTCGGCTGTTTCGTTACAGCCTAATGCAGGCTCTCAAGGAGAGTATGCGGGTCTTTTGACTATCCGAGCCTACCATAAAGCTAGAGGAGAAGATTATAGGGATGTCTGTTTGATCCCGTCGAGCGCTCACGGTACTAACCCAGCTAGCGCGGTTATGAGCAATATGAAAGTGGTTGTCGTGGAATGTGATGCAGATGGTGACGTGAACCTTTCAGATCTTAGGGACAAGGTAGCCCTTCATGGAAAAAAATTAGCAGCGGTAATGGTCACTTACCCATCTACACATGGGGTTTTTGAAGAAGGGATACGTGAGATCTGCGATATAGTACATGATGCCGGTGGTCAAGTGTATATGGACGGGGCTAACTTACAGGCAATGGTCGGGTTGTGTTTGCCTGGGCAATTTGGTCCGGACGTTATGCACCTTAATCTTCACAAAACGTTTTGCATTCCTCACGGTGGAGGTGGTCCCGGAGTTGGACCCATTGCGGTGGCTGACCACTTATGCGAGTTTCTGCCCACTCACCCTTTTTTACCGTCAATTGCAGCGGAGAGTGGCATTGGAGTGATTTCATCCGCGCCATGGGGCTCTGCTTCAATATTACCTATTTCTTGGGCATATATCGCGATGATGGGTGGCAGTGGTTTAACGAAGGCAACTCAGGTATCTATTTTATCTGCTAACTATGTTGCGAAAAAGCTGAGCGGTCATTTTGATATCCTATTTACCGGCAGTAATGGATTAGTCGCGCACGAGTGCATTATAGATACTCGGCAGATTCAGTCTAAAGCGAAAATCACTGTCGATGATGTCGCCAAACGTTTAATGGATTATGGGTTTCATAGCCCGACTATGTCCTGGCCTGTAGCTCAGACGCTTATGATGGAACCTACTGAGTCTGAACCGCTGGAAGAGATCGATCGATTTTGTGAGGCGATGATCCTGATAGCGGGTGAGGCCGAGAAAATCGCTAATGGAGAATGGCCGAACAATGATAATCCCTTAGTAAATGCGCCTCACACAGCAGAATGTCTTATGGCAGATACGTGGACTCATCCGTACACTCGAAAACAGGCAGCATTTCCTAGTGGGGAGACGATTATTACGAAGTACTGGCCTTCAGTCGGCCGTATTGATAATGCTGCAGGTGATCGTTCGCTGGTGTGTTCTTGCCCCCCGATGGACAGTTACGGAAGTCCCTAATGTTTTCCGTTGAAAGTTTTTAAGCGAGTGTGAGGCGCTGAAAAGTCAGCTTTCGAGAGAAGTTCTGGCATTATTGCTGTCGGATTTATTTGGGTATGACTGAGGTAGTAGTGCTTGCGGGCATGATCCATGTTAAAAGTGTCTGAGATCCCGGGAGTCTGGTAAAGGTCACGAGTGTAGTCCCATAAATTTGGGTAGTCGATGAGCCGTTTTTTTGAGCATTTGAAGTGGGCATGATATATCGCGTCGAAGCGACAGAGAGTGGGAAATGCGCGCCAGTCAGATGCTGTCATATCTTCGCCTAGTAAATATCTCCCTCGCGAGAGCCTGTCTTCCATCCAATCCATTGTTTCGAATAGTGGATTAAGCGCATTTTGGTAAGCTTTTTGGCTTGTGGCGAATCCACATTTGTAGACTCCATTGTTGAACGAGTTATAAATCCTTTCATTGACCTGAGCCATTTCGGCCGCTAGATCAGCAGGAAAGTAATTTCCCGCAGACGCGCCTACAGAGTCGAACGAACTATTGAGCATTTGAATGATGTCTGATGACTCGTTAGACACGATAGTCGATGTCTTCTTATCCCACAGAACTGGAACAGTGACACGTCCTGTGTAGTCAGGGATTGCTTTTGTATAAACCTGATACATAAATTGCGTGTGATTAACTCTGTCAGGAATGACACCTGGTCCTTTTTTAAAAGTCCATCCATTTTCTTCCATCAGCCAGTGGACCACTGAGATATCTATGGAAGACTCCAGACCTTTTAACCTGCGAAAAATCAAGGTTCGGTGGGCCCAAGGGCACGCTAGGGAAATATACAGGTGATATCGATCAACTTCAGCCTTATAACCTGAAATCCCTGTTATTCCAGGCGAACCGTCTTTGGTTACCCAGTTTCTCAATGAGCTTTGTGGACGTTCGAACCAACCGTCTGTCGACTTAGTGTCGTACCATTGGTCGGTCCATATTCCGTCGATTAACAATCCCATTGTTTAACTAGCCTTTCGTCGTGAAGCCATTTTGGGTTTATCCGTGTCTTTTTAATAACCTGGCTCTCGTGGGAAGTCCGCTATATCAGGTGGAGGATAATACCGTTTGTCTTCTAACGCATCTACTCGGTCAAAAAAGCTTTGATCGGCCGCGAGGCCTGCTAGCTCACCGATATCTCTAAGATTCATAGCTTGCCTAAACATGTTCCAAGAATCAGGATGCAGTTCGGACGCGGATTCTAAAAAGTGGTCGCCTTCCTTTTGCTTGCCATTTTTTCTTAAATACACGCCGAGTTGAAAACTTGCATGTGCCAGCGCCGTTTGCTGAGTGGGGCGTGCAATGTGTTCTCTTGCTTCCTGCTCGCTAAAAGCATGTTCTGACTCAGAGCCTTTTATTGCCCAGTCTTTAACCGCAGCCAAATATGTAGACTGCGCCTTGTCGGCTAAGGCCAAAGCTTCGTCCGATTGCGAGAAATCTGTGCGATTCATCGACCGGAATGAATCGTGAGAGCCCGCTGTTTCTGAAGGTCTTACAATTATTCCGTTCTCGTCAACCCAAACCGCACTCGGGACATTCACCATGTTGTATAAGTCGGCAACTTGGTGTTGCTCGTCTATGAGGCATACGTAGCTGGGATTTGCAGCCTCAATAAATTCACGTGCAGTCTCTTCACCCCTACTTTCTTGGGCTACCGCGATAACGATAAAATCATGATCTTTAACTGATTCGTACATATCCTGCCACACGGGCAAGTCATGTCTACATCCTCACCAAGAGGACCAAGTCGTCAAAAAAACTCTTTTGCCTTTATAGTCTGAAAGAGAATGTCGTTTACCATCTAGATCTGGTAAGGAGAAGTCAGGCGCCTGCAAAGAATTGAGCACACTTAACCTGTCCTTGTGGCCTGTCCCTAGCATCCATGTGTCACCGGACTCATCATGTAAAATGGGTTTATCCATGAGATTCCAGAATGAAGATACGTTTACTTCACTTCCTTGTACGAAAGTTTCCGTTTCCGTTTTCGGGTAAGGGATACACGTATTTCCTTGGCAGAACCCCTCGGGTTTTATTGACCAACCAGTCGTTTTTTCTAACTCTTTTTGCTCGATCCACAATTCGTTATTTTTTACATTTGCATTGCAAATGGTAACATTGTCATCTATTAATATAGTTGTCATATGAGGCACCATTTTTTTATTTTTTTATCGCGAATTAATCGCCAGAAATTTCTTTTTTGCCAGTATATAGCTTATGTCATGGCGTAGCCATAACGACTGTTCTATAAGCCTTTCCCCCAGAAAAACAATCAGAATCCTATTGAATCAAGTTTCGTCTTCTTGGCCGCTGTGACTTAACATAATATTGTCTTCTGGAGGTTCACCTTCGGGCAGCCACTTTGATCCGATTGTGTTTTTTGGGCTGACGCCAAGAGATTTAAATTTCTCGATCTTGGTAGTCAAGCTTCCTTTTCCAGTCACTAATTTGTTTTTCGCTCCATCAAACGCTTTTCGCGCACTTTCAAGACCTGCCCCTACTTTATCCATGTCTACGAGAAAGCCAGCAAACTTGTCATATAGGCTCGCCGCATCGGTAGCAATTTTTGCAGCATTTAAGGTTTGTTTTTCGTTCTGCCAAAGGTTATTGACTACTAAAAGCGCAAGCATCAAAGTATTCGGACCAACGATAATGATTCGCTTCTTCCTAGCATCGGTCCAAATACTCGGTTCTTTACTGGCCGCTAAGCTAAGTGCCGGTTCTATTGGCACGAACATGATAACTAATTCTAACGAGTTTAATCCTATGAGTTTGTCGTACTCTTTGCTAGACAGTTCTTTGATGTTTTTACGTATTGACGCTACATGTTCCTTGGCAAATAAACTACTCTGCTCATTATCATCTGCCGCATGGTATCGATCATAAGCCACTAGCGATACTTTGGAATCGACAATGATGTGCTTGTCGTTTGGTAGATGAATTATGGCATCGGGGAAAAAGGATTTACCGCTGACGCTTTTGTAAGATGTCTGCGTCTCATATTCTCGCCCCTTTACTAGCCCCGATTCCTCTAGTGAGCGTTCCAGTTGCATTTCCCCCCAGTTGCCCCGAACTTTACTGTCGCCTTTTAATGCTCGAGTAAGATTTAGAGCATCGTCGCCGATCCGCTCATTCAAATTCTTTAAAATATTGATTTCAGTTCGCAAAGAAGCGCGGTCGCGATTCTCACTATCGTAGATATCCTCGACTTTTTTCTTAAAGTCGGTCAATTGCTGTCTTACGGGATGAAGCAGTATCTCAATGTTTTCTTTATTAGCGTCCTTAAGCTTTTTTTGATTATCCGTAAAAATTTGATTAGCTACATTTTCCAACTTTATTTTCAAGGAATTTTCTGCATTCTGCAGTAATTCTATTTTTTCTAGATTGGATTTTTCTTTTTCCCGAGTTTCGGCAGATAACACAGCAAAGTCTTGACTTATTTGGGAGTTTTTTTCTCTTAAAAGAAGGTTCTCAGTTTCTTTTTTTTCAAGAGCTAAAGAGGCCTGATGAAGAGATGCGGAATGCGTCTTTAGGAGTCTTTTCCTTACAAGTAATAATGTGGTCACAGCCGCTAGCGATATCGAGGCAAATGAAAAGATGACTAGTTCTAATGCTTCCATCAGTAAAGTCTCGCTGCTGAGCTTGGTCTCTTTAAGAATTTATTCAAGCTATGGCCTCCAAAACCATGTTGTTCGGCGTTTCTGCTACACGTTTTATCTTTGAGAAGCCGGCCTCTTTCAAAACTTCGGATATTCGTTTTTCACCAGCCTGGGCACCAAGGCATAGACCTACTTCTTGGGAGCGTGAGACAGGAACGCAGATTGTAGTAGAAAAGCCATACATAATGCCTGACAGCAGATTGATATTCTCTTCTAGTGAGTCCCCTGCTAAAGGTTCCACCACCATAAACGTTCCACCTGGTTTGAGCACGCTTTTAATTTGTTTCGCGGCTCCGACAGGGTCCCCCATATCATGGAGAGCATCAAAAATGCACACTAGATCATAGTCGTTTCCAGGTAATTTTTTTGCTAACACTTCGAAGAACGAAACGTTCGTAAGCTTCTCACGCTCTGCACTCTGGGTAGCTTTGGCTATAGAAGGGGCATGGAAATCAAATCCCCAAACTTCAGAATTTGGATAGGCTTTGGCCATTAAGATAGATGATGAACCTAGCCCACAACCAACGTCAGCGATTTTTGCGCCCTTTAAAAGCTTTGCCTCGATGCCAGTTAGTGCTGGGATCCAATCCGAGGTCAGGTTCGCCGCATAACCTGGTTTGAAAAATCTGTCGGTACCACAAAAACAGCAAGAATGATGGTCACTCCAAGCTCTACCGCTGCCTGTTTTAAAAGTGTCTATAGCCAGTTCATGAGTCGCGAATTGACCCACTACTGCTTGAAAAAAACCTTGCATACACGTTGGTTCTCCTTCATGCGAAAACAATGCCGCTTGCTCCGGAGAGAGTGAGAACTCATCTTCGGTAGCGTCATAGGTCACATATCCCATAGCCGCGTTTGAAGATAACCATTCTCGCAAGTATCTTTCGTCAACATTTGCTTCTTCAGAGAGCTTTTTATGAGAGCATGGCCCAAGCCTTTCAAGTGCTTGGTATACGCCGGTTTGATCTCCTATGTATGCCATGAGCAAACCGACTGCGCCAGCTGCGTTTCCCATGACTTTCCCTTGTAGTTGTTCAAATTTTTGTTGGTTGAAATTAATCATTGACCTTTAATTCCTCTTAAAGCGTAAAAAATCCAGAGCTATAACGTACCTAAAATCCATAAAAAAAGAAATCTCTAGTGTTTTAAAGGTGTTTTTGGGGGTTTTAAGAGTTAGAGGCTCATCATATAATGTCAGCATAGAGTAACTTTTGGCTCCGCCATTTGGACGCGTCGTGCTAACTGAATTAAGAAGCAGTTAGTGGCTAGTTCTAGGCAACGATGCTAGGAGAGATCTAGACGAGTAATGCGAAAGTGGCGGAATTGGTAGACGCGCTGGCTTTAGGTGCCAGTGGGGTAACCCGTGAGAGTTCGAGTCTCTCCTTTCGTACCAAATAGGCTTCAGCCTATTTGCCTTTAAACGAATAAAATAGAGTTTTTTAGATGCAAATTTCTTTAGAAAAGCCTTCGGTGCTTGAAAGACGGATGAAAGTTGAAGTGCCGGAAGAGCGGATTTCGACTGCTGTGGAATCCCGTCTTGTTAAGCTGGTGCAAACTGCCAGGATAGATGGGTTTCGAAAAGGTAAGACACCGCTCTCTATTGTTCGGCAGCGCTATGCCGCCTCGGTTAGGGATGAGGTGGTGGGAGAGGCATTACAAAGCACTTTCAGGGAGGCATTGGCTTCCGAAAGTCTGCAGCCGGCTGGGCAGCCTGTCATAGAGGAAGTTGCCGCGGAAGTAGGAGCAGGCCTTACGTATATGGCGGCTTTTGAGATTTTCCCTATTATAGAGCCAGCTTCACTGGAGAAGGTCGACGTTGTTAAACTGAATTGTGAGATTTGTGATGAAGATATAGAAAAAGTCATTGGACAGCTTCGTGATCATCATAAAATTTGGACCGAAGTCGATCGCTCAGCGAAAAATGGGGATCAGCTTTCTATCGATTTTTCTGGGAGCATCGATGGAGAGCCTTTTGATGGAGGTACTGGAAGCGATTTCGAAGTGTCTCTCGGTTCAGGAACCATGATCGAAGGATTTGAGGACGGCTTACTTGGACAATCTAAGGGTGATGCTCCTGTTCTGGCTTTAAAATTTCCTGAAGGCTATCAAAATGAGGCTCTGGCGGGAAAAGCTGTGCAGTTTGATATAGAGGTGAAGAAAGTTTCAGAATCTTCTATACCAGATATGGATGATGTTTTCTTCGAAAAATTTGGTGTCAAGGAAGGTGGAGAAGAAGCATTTAGAGCTCAGGTGCTCGAGAATATGGAAAAGGAGCGAGATAAGACCCAGGCAACGCGATTCCGTAATGAAATTATGGAAAAGGTAATGGATGTGAACCAGTTTGAGATCCCGAAAAGCCTAGTAGCGGATGAAGTTGGCCGGCAGCGAGAGCAAATGTCCCGAGAGTTGGCGGCGAGAGGAGTTAACCCTTCTGGTGATGCTGAAGCTTTTGAAAAAGCCTTGGCTGATAGGGCAGAGGGCAGCGTAAAAATGGGTCTTTTAATGGCTGAAATCATTAAGAGGGAAGACCTGAAAGCGGAGCCAGATAAAGTGAAAAACATGGTTTCCAAGATGGCGGCAGGATATGAAGACTCAGAAGCCGTTACAAAATGGTACTACGAAAACCCTGAACAACTTAAACAAGTAGAAGGCGCTTGTTTAGAAGAGACTGTTGTTGATTGGCTGGCGCAGCAAGCGCATGTCAAAGAAGAGAGTGTCTCATTTGACGGGTTAATGAATCCGATGCAGACTAGTAATTAAGTAATTAAGTAATTAGGAAGAGAAGTAATGGCAATAGAGTTTTCTGATTTTTCTGAGGGACAAAATGCTCCTCGTGGCTTGAATCTGGTGCCGATGGTGGTTGAGCAGACTGCTAGAGGGGAGAGGGCTTACGACATCTACTCTAGATTACTTAAAGAACGTGTAATCTTCTTGGTGGGCCCCGTTGAAGATTATGTTTCCAATGTGCTCGTAGCGCAGCTATTATTTTTAGAGTCGGAAAATCCAGATAAAGATATACACTTGTACATCAATTCCCCAGGGGGGTCAGTGTCTGCTGGATTGGCAATTTACGATACCATACAGTTTATTAAACCTGATGTGAGCACAATGTGTATTGGTCAGGCGGCGAGTATGGGTGCTTTGTTATTGGCAGGTGGGGCGGCCAAAAAGAGGTATTGCTTGCCACACTCTAGAATGATGATTCATCAACCTCTGGGGGGGTTTCAAGGTCAAGCCTCTGATTTTGATATTCATGCTAAAGAAATATTGAAAGCACGCGAGCGATTGAATCAGATTTTAGTGACCCATACTGGGCAGTCCATAGAAAAAGTTGAAGCGGATACAGATAGGGACCGGTTTATGAGCGGTGAAGAGGCTGTTGATTATGGAATTATTGATGAAGTTCTCTCTAGTCGCGACGCGACAAAAGACAAAAATTAAAATATTAAATCGATGATTTAAGAGGTGATGCTATATGAGTGATGGTGATAATTCCCAAGGAGATGATGATAAATTACTTTATTGTTCCTTTTGTGGGAAGAGTCAACATGAGGTCAGGAAATTAATTGCAGGCCCGTCAGTTTTTATTTGTGATGAATGCGTTGAACTGTGCACTGATATTATCCAAGAAGAAATCCAAGAAAAAGCGGGATCTGATAAAGGCGCGAATTTACCTATACCAAAAGAAATCAAAGAAAGCTTAGATGAGTATGTCATTGGACAGCATGAGGCAAAAAAAATATTGGCTGTGGGCGTCTACAATCACTATAAACGATTAGATACGCGAGTTAAAAAAGACAATATCGAACTTTCAAAAAGTAATGTATTACTTGTGGGGCCAACCGGTAGCGGGAAAACTTTGCTGGCAGAAACCTTGGCGAGGTTGCTCAATGTTCCATTTACTATAGCTGACGCGACGACGCTGACGGAAGCGGGTTACGTTGGGGAAGATGTGGAGAACATAATCCAAAAGCTCCTCCAGAAGTGTGATTATGATGTGGAGAAAGCCCAAACTGGGATAGTATATATTGATGAAATTGATAAAATTTCTCGTAAGTCTGACAACCCCTCTATAACTAGAGATGTGTCGGGTGAAGGCGTTCAGCAGGCGCTCTTGAAGCTGATAGAAGGAACTATCGCCTCTGTCCCTCCGCAGGGAGGTAGGAAACATCCTCAGCAGGAGTTTTTGCAGGTTGATACCAGTAATATTCTATTTATTTGTGGCGGCGCTTTTGCTGGATTAGATAGCACTGTTAGAGCGAGATCTGAGAAGAGCGGCATGGGGTTTTCCGCTGAGGTGCAGGGAAAAGATGATAAGAAGTCGTCGTCCGAACTTTTGCAGCAAGTTGAGCCTGAAGACTTGGTCAAGTACGGGTTAATACCTGAATTTGTCGGGCGACTTCCAGTTTTAGCAGTTCTAGAAGAGTTGGATGCCGCACAGTTAGTACAAATTTTGGTGGAGCCGAGGAATTCCCTTACAAAGCAATATGCGAAGCTTTTTGAGATGGAGTCTTGTGAGCTCGAGTTTCGAGAGGATGCGTTGCTGGCTATAGCAGATAAAGCGCTGGAGCGAAAAAGCGGAGCTAGAGGTTTACGATCAATCCTTGAAAAAAATCTTTTAGACACCATGTATGAGTTACCGTCGTTGAAAAACGCGACTAAAGTGGTTGTTGATGAAAGTGCAATAAGGGGCGAGAGTAATCCACTAGTAATATATGAAAATTCTGATACATCTTCCACGGCCGTTTCAGATTAAGTATAGCTATTGGGTGGACAAATTTTGTAACCTTTGTTGATCCTCACGACTGCGATTTTAAAGTTGAGTAGACGCATTTTTTGCATTACATTAATAATGTTTTGTACATAGCCTTAGGAGTACTTCTTGCATGAGTAATCATTCTAAAGAGTTTGCCGTATTGCCGTTACGAGACGTAGTTGTATATCCACATATGGTGATTCCGTTATTTGTTGGACGGGAGAAGTCCATCGCAGCGCTCGACAGTGCGATGGAGGATGGCAAGCAGGTTTTTTTGGTGGGCCAGAAAGATGCTGGGGAAGATAATCCGAGCGAAGGCGATATACATCGTGTCGGTACCATTTCGAATATACTGCAACTACTCAAACTTCCCGATGGAACAGTTAAAGTATTGGTAGAGGGGGTTTGTCGGGCTGAGATCGACTCTTTCGTGCATCCCAAGGACATCTATACTGCAACAGTTAAAGAGCTAGATATTTCAGAACCTAACGGAAGGGAAGGCGAAGCGTTAACACGCGCATTGATGGCGCAGTTTGATCAGTATGCCAAGTTGAACAAAAAAATACCTCCTGAAATAATTTCTTCTTTGTCTAGCATCGATGATCCATCTCGACTAGGAGACACTATTGCCGCTCACATAAATGTGAAAATACTAGAGAAACAGAAAATTCTTGAGATTATCGACCTGCCAGAAAGATTGGAGTTTTTGATTGGGCTAATGGAAGGAGAAATAGATCTACTTGAAGTGGAAAAAAAGCTGCGCGGACGCGTGAAGAAACAGATGGAAAAAAGCCAGCGAGAGTATTACTTAAATGAGCAGATGAAAGCTATACAAAACGAGCTTGGAGAGAGCGAAGAAGGTGTGAGTGAGTTTGACGAACTTGCAAAAAAAATCGTAGCCTCGGGCATGCCCAAAGAAGCTCAGGAAAAAGCGGAATCAGAGCTCAAAAAGTTAAGGATGATGTCTCCAATGTCCGCTGAAGCGGCAGTCGTTAGAAACTACATTGATTGGGTTGTGGGCGTTCCCTGGAAAAAGCGGTCGAAAGTTAGAACTGAATTGGATAAGGCTGAAGATATTTTAAATGAGGATCACTATGGCCTTGAAAAAGTAAAAGAACGAATTCTTGAATATCTTGCAGTTCAGAAACGTGTTAGAAAGCTGAAAGGGCCTATTCTCTGTCTGGTGGGGGCTCCTGGGGTGGGGAAAACTTCCCTCGGCCGCTCCATAGCACGTGCGACTAATAGGAAGTTTGTACGAATGTCTTTAGGTGGAGTTCGGGATGAGGCGGAGATCCGAGGGCATCGTAGGACTTATGTTGGAGCGATGCCAGGAAAAATCATTCAGAATATGTCGAAAATAAAGACAAAGAATCCACTTTTTTTATTAGATGAAGTCGACAAAATGGGTATGGATTTTCGGGGAGACCCCGGCTCCGCTCTTCTGGAAGTTCTAGACCCAGAACACAATATTGCGTTTAACGACCACTATTTAGAACTCGATTACGATCTTTCCGAGGTCATGTTTGTAACTACCGCCAATACCATGAATATCCCTGCGCCTCTAATGGACCGAATGGAAGTCATTAATATATCCGGTTATACAGAAGAGGAAAAAACTAAAATTGCCCTTAAATATTTGGTACCTAAGCAACTTAAAAATGCTGGTCTTGAAGAGCATGAATTGAAAATTAGTGAGTCTGCTGTTCGTGGAATTATTCGTTATTACTCGAGAGAAGCTGGTGTCAGGAGCCTGGAACGACAGATTGCAAATATTTGTCGGAAAGTAGTCAGACATTTGCTAACGAACCTGAAAGCTAAAAAGATATCTGTTACTGACCAGAGTTTGGAAAAATATCTGGGAGTGAAGAAGTTTCGTTTTGGCCTTGGTGAAGAAGAAGATCGCATAGGGCAAGTAACTGGGTTGGCGTGGACGGAAGTTGGTGGCGATTTACTAACTATTGAGGCAGTTGTTGTCCCTGGCAAGGGAAAGGAAATATACACTGGCAGCTTGGGAGACGTTATGCAAGAGTCGATCAAGGCGGCAATGACAGTTGTACGGAGTCGTGCTACTTCGCTTGGTATCCCTGTTGATTTTCATAATCGAAGCGACGTGCACTTTCATGTCCCTGAGGGCGCGACCCCTAAAGATGGTCCTAGTGCGGGGATAGGTATGTGTGTAGCGGTGATTTCGGCGCTTACGAAAATACCTGTTAGAGCTGCAGTAGCGGTGACTGGAGAGATTACGCTTCGAGGAGAAGTGCTTCCGATAGGGGGCTTGAAAGAAAAATTACTTGCAGCGCTCCGAGGGGGGATCAAGCAAGTTATTATTCCTAAAGACAATGAGCGTGATCTTACTGAAATTCCTGATAAGATAACTAAAGAGTTGGAGATTATCCCCGTTAGGTGGATTGATGAGGTTTTCGGTATGGCTCTGCGAACTGTTCCTAAACCTATGGAGGTGGATGAGACAAACAAAGGCGCCGTCGAAGCTGAAGACGTTACGGGGAAAAATTTGCCTACGGAAACCGCTAGGCGTCATTAGGTTCTAGAGGTATAATGAATTGGCAGTAAAAGCAGTCCTTGACGCTACACTGTACGCTTGATATAAATCGTTTTAAAGAGCTTCAGCAAAAACCTTTGCTGATGGCCTACTAAGGGAAGGGATTATGAATAAAGCAGATTTGATTGAGGCCGTAGCTACGGCTACAGATATGTCTAAAGCATCAGCCGCTAGGGCAGTAGATGCAGTTGTCGATGGTATCACCGGTTCTTTAAAGAAAGGCGATCAGGTTACGCTTGTTGGCTTTGGTACGTTTTTAGTCAGAGACCGCGCCGCTAGAAGTGGCCGTAACCCACAAACTGGTGAGGCTATCAAAATCAAGGCATCGAAAGCCCCAGCGTTCAAAGCAGGTAAAGCTCTTAAGGATGCAGTAAACTAGCTTACCAGTTTGGGTGCTTAGCTCAGCTGGAAGAGCATCGCCCTTACAAGGCGAGGGTCGGGGGTTCGATCCCCTCAGCACCCACCAGAAATAATCGTCGGAGTGGTAGTTCAGTTGGTTAGAATACCGGCCTGTCACGCCGGGGGTCGCGGGTTCGAGTCCCGTCCGCTCCGCCATTTTCTATCATTGAGAGTGCTACACTGAACACGGACAGAGTGTACAGCGTTAGGTTATTAATGTTCTGCTTGTGACATAATATGTGTCGCAGAGATTAATCAGGTCAGTTTTTTTTACTTCGGAGACCTAGCAATGTTACAGACCATTCGAGATCGATCCAAAGGTCTTATTGTAAGTATTATTGTGGGCTTCATTTCTCTCACGTTTGTTTTGGTTGGTGTACAGAGCTATCTTGGCGGAGGGTCGAAAGTCACCGTCGCAGAGGTTTCAGGAGAAGAAATATACTTTGGTGAGTTCCAGCTTAGCTTGCGGCGCTTTCGACAAAGAGCTCAAGCCATGCTTGGGGATTCCTTCAATGCGTTAGAGTGGGACAAGCCTGAAATTAAACAGAAGGTAATTGATGAGTTGATCGACAATCAGTTGGTCGACGCTCTCGCTTCAGCGAATTGGTTGAGGGTAAGTGATGCCAAAGTAGCATCGGAGCTCCAATCTATCTCGGTTTTTCATGATGATCAGGGGAGTTTTTCCAGACAAATTTATTCGCAACGAACTCGATTGTTAGGTTATACCGAACAGACTTTTGAGCAACGATTGAGGAATGAAATAACAAGAGCTCAATTATACGCAGGTATTGCTGCTTCCCAGTTTACTCCTGAATCTGAAACCGACGGATTACTCAAGTTAGTCAATCAAAGAAGAGATGTTGGGTACGTTGTTGTACCTGGTAGCGCTTACGTATCTGAAGTACTGTTGACTGAAGAGGTGATTAGAGGTTTTTATAGAGCGAATGAGGAAAGATACCGGGTTGTCGAAAAGGTTGATCTAGCTTACGTTCAGATATCCCCAGAGTTATTAGCGGCTTCTATTCGACCAACCGATGAGAAATTACGAGCTCATTATGAACAAGAATTAGTGAATTACACGGTTGCTGAAGAGCGTGATGTCGAATATATATTGTTCCGATTACCGAGAGATGCTGCTGATGAGAATGTTGCTGCTGTCTATGAAAAAGCAAATAGCTTAAAAAGCCGCATTTTGGAAGGGGAGAGTTTTTCTGCAGCCTTAGAGCGGTTCTCTGGAGGTCAGGTGGAAGGTGCGGATGCCGGAGATACAGGCTTTTTTGCTCGAGGTGTTATGGCACCTGAATTTGAAAACAGCGTGTTTGGACTTCAAACAGGGCAGGTGAGCGAACCGATTCGTACCGATTTTGGTGTGCAGATTATAAGGTTGAAGGCTATTTCCCCAGGAGGGCAAAAAACCTATGAAGAAGCACTTGAAGAGGTGACTGCTTCATACGTAGCTTTAGAAGGCCAGAAACTTTTCTTTGAAAAAGCGGAAGATTTCTCCAATTTTGTATATGAGTATCCAGAAGATTTTTCTATAGTCGCTGAGTCTATGGAGTTAGAGGCTAAATCAACAGGGCTTCTTAGCCGAGAGGCGCTAGTTATTTTGTTTTCAGAAGAGGCAATCGCTGCCGCTTTTGATGCCCAAGTAATAGAGCAAGGTTTGAATTCGGCACCAATTGAGCTGCCTGATGGACGCCTTGTGTCGTTTAGAGTGGTGACCCATGAGCCCTCAATTATCCGACCTTATAACGATGTGAAGGCTATCGTACAGGGGGATTTATTGTCTGAACGAATGGCAGAAATAGTGAGTGAAAAAGGGGAGGGTTTGGTTTCGAGGATTAAAGCTGGCGAGGATGCAGAAACTTTATTGAAAGCTGAAGGGTTTGATTGGAAAGAAGTAAAAGGTGCAGATCGGGAGTCCAGTGAGGTAAACCGAACAGTGTTGGAAGCTGCTTTTGGAACCGTGCTATCTTCGGGCGTGGCCTATACAGGCGTCCCTGTTGGAGAAACAGACTTTGCGGTTGTTAAAGTTTCTAATTTAGTTTTTCCTGAAATTGCTGAAATTGATGTAGAAGAAAGGGATCGTTTTAAAAGTCGCGTCCTATCCCAAAGAGTTACTGAGGAATGGAGAAATTATCTCAGAGGTTTGAGAGAGAAATCTAGCGTTACAGTTTTTCAGGAACGATTATAGGTATTTGAGAGAAATGAAACGGTAGACTGTCTTAGTTGCGCATAGTGCGGCCGACGACTGCAGAACCTACACTATCTCCCCAAACGTTTACGACGGTTCGAAACCGATCTAAGAACCAGTCAACGGAAAGAATTAGCGCGATTCCTTCTAGCGGCAAGTTGACTGCGGAGAGCACAATAACCATTGTTACTAATCCGGCTTGCGGAATGCCAGCAGCTCCGATGGCGGCAAGCGTAGCTGTCACAAATATAATGGCCTGTTCCATTACCCCCATTTCAATTCCATATACCTGAGCTATGAACATTACCGCTATCGCCTCATAAAGAGCAGTGCCGTCCATGTTTATAGTAGCGCCGATAGGTAATACAAATCGAACTGCTCTATCGTCTACCCCCGCACTTTTCGCTCCACTAATGGTTAAAGGGAGTGTTGCTGAAGAACTCGCAGTCCCGAATGCGGTGAAAAGAGCTTTTGACAGGTGGTGTAAAAAATTTAGGCCTTTGCCTGTTGATAATCGTAGAACAGCAAACAAAAACATAAAATGTAGCCCAAGTCCAATAAGGACCGCCACGACATACCCGCCGATGGCATGGGCTTCTTGAAGAAAAGCCATCCCACCTCCGGCTTTTCCCAGTCTAGATGCGATTAGCGCGAAGATCCCAATTGGTGCTAAATACATAATCCAATTGATCATTTTCATCATGACATGATTTAGACTTTCGAAGAATTTAAGTGTTGGCTCTCCTTTGGTACCGATAGTGGTCAGTGAAGCGGCAAAAATGAGAGAGAAAACAATGATAGGTAAAAGCTTAGTGTCCGCAGCCGCTGCAATTAGATTTGGGGATACTGCGGACAGGGCAATATCACTAAAGCCAATCGACGCTCTTTCTGTTTCATCATAGGAATTTTCGACACCGATATCTTGAGATGTGACGCCAGAACCAGGTTCGATTACATTGACAACCGCAAGGCCGATTAAAACAGCAATAGCGGTAGTTGATGCGTAGTACCCTAGAGTATAGCCGCCTATTTTTCCCAGCTTACGAACATCTCCAAGTGAGGCGACGCCAGAAATAATTGCTGCAATGACTAAGGGAACGATGGTCATTTTTAGTGCATTTAGGAATAAGGTACCTATCCATTCTACTCCGACCATAGGCTGGCCAATAACTGTTCCCGCGACGATACCAGATAGTACGCCGGCTAACATTGCCCAAAGTAATCGGTTGGAGTGTTGCTCGCTCATTACCAGTGCTGACTAAATGTCAGCAATCCCCATTATATTAAACCCGCAGTCAACGTAGGTGATCTCACCGGTTATGGCGGATGCCATGTCGGAGCAGAGAAAAGCACCTACATTTCCTACTTCGTCAGTAGTAACATTCCGTCTAAGGGGAGCAGTATTCTCTACATAGGATAGGAATTTCCGAAGGTTCTTGACTCCAGATGCAGCAAGAGTCCTTATTGGCCCCGCAGAAATAGCATTTACTCGGATACCTTCCGGTCCTAAGTTCTCTGCCATATATCTCACATTTGCCTCTAAACTTGCCTTTGCGAGACCCATTACGTTGTAGTTCGGCATTGTTCTGACGGCACCCAAGTAACTAAGCGTTAGCATCGAACCACTGCGACCCTTCATGAGAGGCCGCAACACTTGTCCGAGAGCCGCGAAGCTGTATGAGCTTATCTCATGGGCTATTGAGAACCCTTCTCTAGTAACGCTGTCTAGATAGCTCCCTTGGAGCTCTTCTCTTGGCGCATAAGCTAGTGAATGAACCATGATGTCCAGATAACCCCAGCGGCTTTCAATGTAATTCGCTACGTTTTCTATTTCGGCATCGCTCGCGACATCGCATTGAACTGTTACATCAGAACCAAGTTTCTTAGCGAACTCTTCCACTCGAAGTCTTAGTCGATCATTCTGATAGGTTAGCGCAACTTCTGCTCCTTCACGAGCCATCGCTTGCGCTATTCCCCATGCTATTGACTTATTACTAGCTATGCCAACTATTAGCGCCCGCTTACCGTTTAGTATTCCCATTATGCTATTACCACGTTGTTATTTGGTTTATTCAAGCCTTTCGACGTGTACCTGATGCTTTCCCGCACTATAATCTCAGTTTATGTTCATTTTATAAACTACATTTTAAGGTTTTCTATGGCATTAAGTTTTCGTTGGTGTTTTTTAGGGTGCATATTAATGGGTCTTTTGGCTTGCAGAGAAAGTCCTTGGAACAACCCATATCCTCCGAAAGATGACACCACTAATATTTACTATAGCTCATTTGCAGAGCGTCCTAAACATCTTGACCCTGTGTCGTCCTACAGTGAGGGAGAGGCTATATTTACGGCTCAAATATATGAGCCTATCGCACAGTACCACTTTTTTGATAGACCATATAGGCTAGTTCCATTAACTGCCGAGAGACTGCCCGATCCTTTCTATTTGAATACAAACGGAGAAGTTATCGGAGCGGACTCACTTGATTCCGAAATAGCGGAAGTGATTTATCGCATTAATATTAAAAAAGGTATTCAGTATCAACCCCATCCGTCTCTTGCGAAAAGTAAAGATGGCCGATATGTATATCATGATCTGGATGTGCGTGACTTGGATAAAGTTTCGGTCTTAAGTGACTTTGAGCTTTCTGGAACGAGAGAACTCATTGCAGATGATTATGTGTACCAAATAAAACGACTTATGTTGCCTTCTAAGCACTCGCCTATTGCCGGTTTTATGGCGAGATATATAAAAGATTTTGCTCCGTTCGGAGAAAGGTTGAGAGCGCAGAATTTACTGGGTCAGCCGGTAGAGTTAGGGAAAATTAGTTTCCAAGGCGCTAAGGTAATTGATCGTTACACGTATGAGGTAAGACTTACGAGAAAATACCCTCAATTTATATATTGGCTCGCCATGTCTTTTTTTGCACCTGTTCCATGGGAAGCTGATGCTTTTTACAATCAGCCGGGAATGAAAGAGAGAAACCTTTCTCTTGACTGGTATCCTGTGGGAACCGGTCCTTACATGCTTACAGAAAACAATCCTAATCGACGTATGGTGTTAGAGCGTAATCCAAACTTTAGAGGAGAGCTTTTTCCTGAGTACTCGCGAGCCCTAAAAGAAACAGGAAACGCAAAGGCAGGCGGCATTATGCCGTTTATAGACAAAGCTTATTTTAGCTTAGAAAAAGAGTCTATTCCTGCTTGGACCAAGTTTATTCAAGGTTACTATGATTCTTCTGGTGTGGTTGCTGAAAGTTTCGATCAAACAATAAGCTTTAGTGCAGCGGGAGAGCCTCATTTAACTGATGAGATGCTAAAACAAGAGATTGATCTTCTAACGTCTACTAAAAGCTCTATTTCATATTTAGGGTTTAATATGGTTGATCCGATCTTAGGTGGAGACTCTGAGAGGTCTCGCTTGTTAAGAAGAGCGATATCAATAGCCGTTGACTACGAAGAATTGATTTCCATTTTTGCCAATGGACGAGGGCAGGCTGCACAAGGTCCGCTTCCTCCAGGCATTTTTGGGTATTCGCCAGGTGAGGAAGGAATCAATCATTATGTGTATGACTGGATTGATGGTAGGCCATCCAGAAAGCCATTAACGGAAGCTCAAGATCTGCTGAAACAGGCGGGTTACCAAGGTGGAATCGATTCCACTACTGGTGAGCCTCTAACATTATTTTTTGATACAGTGTCGTCTGGCCCTGGCAGTAAGGCAAGGTTAAACTGGTATAGAAAACAATTTAAAAAGTTAGGTATAGAGTTAGTTGTTCGTGCGACAGATTATAATCGCTTTCAGGAGAAAGTGCGCAAAGGCAGCGCACAGATTTTTTCGTGGGGATGGAATGCAGATTATCCAGATCCAGAGAATTTTTTGTTCTTACTTTACGGAGCTAACGCAAAGGTTGTGTCTCAAGGGGAAAATGCAGTTAATTACCAAAATGTAGAGTTTGATAAGTTGTTTCTAAAGATTCGTTCAATGCCCGATTCTATTGACCGAAAAAAACTAATCGCCGAGATGCTTGAAATCTTGCGACGTGATGCTCCTTGGGTATGGGGCTTTCATCCGACCAGCTATGTTCTAAAGCATAGTTGGTATGGAAATGCTGACCCTAATCTTATGGCTAGAAACACCCTTAAATATAAAACGATAGACCCTTATAAAAGAATGCAGAAAAGAAAGTCATGGAATACTCCTATTGTTTGGCCGGCACTTTTGGGTATTTTCTTTTTAATAATAATGGCTTTACCTGCTTGGTTTGTCTATCACGCTAGAGACAGGTCGCGTGCGCGATGAGTAGTTATTTATTACGGCGAGTGTTGTATGCATTTCCAATCCTGTTGGGCGTGAACATCATCACATTTTTTTTATTTTTTGTTGTCAACTCGCCGGACGATATGGCTCGCATGCATCTAGGTAATAAATATGTAACTGTTGATGCCATCGAGAAATGGAAAAGTGAACGTGGTTACGATCGTCCTCTATTTTTTAATGCAGAGGAAGAAGGACGGAAAAAAATCTTAAATACAATTTTTTATACTAAGACGGTTAAATTATTTGTGTTTGACTTCGGTCAATCCGATAGCGGTCGGGATATTGGTTATGACGTATCTGAAAGGATGTGGCCTAGTCTAATGATTACCCTTCCAATTCTGATCCTGGGACTATTTCTGACTATTAGCCTAGCGCTTGCTATTGCCTTTTTTCGTGCTACATACTTAGATACTTTTGCGGTTGTCATGTGTGTATGTATGATGTCTATTTCAGGGCTGTTCTATATCATAGGCGGACAATATTTGTTTAGTAAGCTGCTGAAAATTGTACCTATTTCTGGGTTTGATGACGGATTTCTGGCCATAAAATTTTTACTTCTCCCCATTATTGTTGGAGTAGTCGGTGGTTTAGGGAATGGAACACGATGGTATCGTACTATTTTTCTTGAAGAGATTAATCGAGACTACGTTCGCACAGCACGGTCTAAAGGGCTCTCGGAAAAAGTAGTTCTCTATGTCCATGTGCTTCGTAATGGCATGATTCCAATTTTGACTGGGGTAGTGGCGCTTCTACCGTCTCTTTTTTTAGGGAGTCTAATAACAGAAGCGTTCTTCGGCATACCTGGGTTAGGCAGTTACACGATAGAAGCCATCCAGTCGCAGGATTTTTCGATTGTGCGTGCAATGGTGTTTCTCGGTTCTGCACTTTATATTCTCGGGCTTGTTCTGACTGATGTTTCGTACACATTTGTTGACCCTAGAATTAGCCTGAGCTAGAACATTGATATCTTTCGTCTTTTTAACTACAGATATTCTGCTTTTTTTGTTAATTGCTGCTTTGGTAGCATACGTAATTTATGCTTCGAGGCATGAGCATTTAGCTCGCCCCTGGAAACAGGTGCTTTGTAATCCTCTTGCAACGGGTGCCGCCGTAATGTTGAGTTTTTATTTCCTGATCGCGATTCTCGATTCTATTCATTTCCATCCGACTATAGAGTCGCCTGTTAGCAAGGACGTTCAATATAGTGTGCGTGTAAGTAGTGTGCTCGATCTTGTATTGGGATCTATTATTGCCGGCACTGAAAAGACTTACTCAGCTCCATTCTCGGTCTACGCATTCTCCAAGGAAACCTTAGTGGATGAAGGTGGCAATATGATACGAGAGTATCCGCGGCTAAGACACGCGGGCTCGCATCTACTGGACCCTTCGTCTCGATTGAATGATATTCTGACTCGAGGAGCAGTCGGTATCGGGAAAGGATTGCTCAGTTGGATTTTCCTCAGTGCCATTATAATCGTTCTGATGGCAAGGACACAGAAGCTAGCTATTCGGCTAATAGTTAGCAAAATCAGTTGGGGTCAATTTTCTCTTCCTTGGCGGACTTTTTTTTTGTCGTTAGGGGTGATCTGTGTTTTAGTCGCGCTATGCCTGCATTTGTGTCCCTATTACCACGTTCTCGGAACTGATCAAGTAGGGAACGATACGCTGTATCAAGCGCTTAAGAGTGCTCGTACGGGATTGCTTATCGGCACTTTAACTACATTGGTAATGTTGCCGTTCGCAGTTATATTTGGCGTTTCTGCCGGGTATTTTGGAGGTTGGATTGATGATTTTATTCAGTATATCTATACAACCTTGTCATCGATCCCGAGTGTACTTTTGATAGCAGCTTCTGCTTTGATGTTAGAGGTTTATTTATCTAACAACGCAGATACATTCGTTAGTGTAACTGCCAGAGCAGATCTTAGATTGCTGTGTTTATGCCTTATATTAGGCGTGACCACTTGGACTGGGCTGTGTCGCTATTTAAGAGCGGAAACGCTGAAACTTAGAGAATCCTCTTACATAGATGCATCTCGAGCATTTGGAGTGGCGCCCTGGACTACTATTTGGAAACATGTGATCCCTAATGTTATGCATATCGTTACTATATCTATAGTTTTGGATTTTAGTGGATTAGTGTTAGCCGAAGCAGCTTTGTCATATCTAAATATTGGCGTTGATCCTAGTATGGAATCTTGGGGTAACATGATCAACGGGGCGAGACTGGAATTAGCTCGTGAACCCGTGGTGTGGTGGTCTCTTTTCGCGGCATTCATCTTTATGTTTGTTCTTGTTTTATCAGCCAATGTGTTTGCTGATGCCGTGAGGGATGCTTTTGATCCGCGGATTCGTGAGCTTAACTAGACCGAATGATTGTCTAGGTAATGCAGGAAATAGTGTTTTATGAAGATCGAGATAGGATATGATGAAGCCATTGCTTGATGTCAAAGATCTGTCGGTACGTTTTGGCCAAGGCCAAGGGAGCTTTCTGGCGCTTGATAAATTTGACTTAACCGTTGCTAAAGGCGAAACAGTCGTGCTTGTGGGTGAATCAGGTAGTGGAAAATCAGTTTCAGCTTTGTCTATCTCACGACTGCTTCCAAGTACGGCGCGCATTGAGAGTGGTTCGATAGAGTTTACCGGACATGATCTATTGGCCTTGCCTGAAAACGAGATGCGGAATGTCCGCGGGGCTTCTATTGGGATGGTTTTTCAAGAGCCTCAATCTTCTTTGAACCCTGTCATGTCGATAGGTTCTCAGATAGGAGAGTCGCTAAAAAGACACCATGGGCTGTATGGACAGGCCCTGTTTGAAAGAATAGAAGAGCTGTTGGTACTGGTCGGCATTAGCAATCCTAAGCACCGATGTAGACAATACCCCCATGAGTTTTCCGGTGGAATGAAACAGAGAGTAATGATCGCGATCGCTTTGGCTGGAGATCCTGAACTATTGATAGCTGATGAACCTACGACAGCTTTAGATGTCACTATTCAGGCTCAAGTGTTGTCTTTGATGAAAGCCATTCAGATTAAGAGAAATATGGGAATGATTTTTATTACTCATGATTTGGCTGTTGCATATCAGGTTGCAGATCGCATTGTGGTGATGAAGGAAGGGAAAATAATAGAGGCAGCTGATCGAGAAGATTTTTATCGGACGCCCTCTCATGCATACACTCGAAAGCTTTTTGATTCAATTCCAAGTTGGGAAAAGCGGATGAATGAGAGCTCTACTATTGATCAGTCAGTTGGAGAAAAAGTTTTATCTGTGCGTAATTTGAGCGTTTTGTTTCAAGGGAAAAAGCGACTTTTTTCTAGACGCGATAACTCCACTATAGCCGTTGATGACGTTAACTTGGAACTTTATGAAGGGCGTACTTTGGCTTTGGTAGGGGAGTCTGGCTCTGGTAAAACCACTATGGGGAAAGCAATATTGCAGTTAATCAAGCCATCTGACGGTTCGGTATGTTATCGAGGTGATAACTTATGTGACATTAGTCGAAGCCAGCTTCGTAGTCATAGAAGAGACCTCCAAATGGTATTCCAAGACCCTTACTCTTCGATGAATCCTAGAATGTTAGTGGGCGCGATTATTAAGGAAGGCATGATTGCGCAAAATATTGGAGTTGATGAAAGCGAGCGCGATGACCGAGTAAGACGGTTGCTGTTGCAGGTGGGATTGGACCCATCTTATGCTTCAAGGTATCCGCATGAGTTCTCTGGTGGGCAGCGGCAGAGGATATGTATTGCTAGAGCCCTTGCGGTAGAACCAAAAATATTAATTTGTGACGAACCTACCAGCGCGTTGGATGTTTCTGTCCAGTCCCAGATATTACTCTTGTTAAGAGGCCTACAAGAAGAGCTTGGGCTTGCTTATCTGTTTGTCACCCATAACATCGGGGTCGTAGCATATTTGGCTCACGAAGTAGCTGTCATGTACCAAGGAAAAATTGTGGAGTATGGAAACGTCGATGATGTGTTACACCGCCCTCAGCACTCCTATACCCGAACATTGTTAAATGCCGTACCGACGATTGGAACGTCTCTTTGATTTTTTTGCATTGGAAGTTCCCGATATTTCGTTTACGTTGCGTCTCAGTCTTGGTAACTGAAATGAGATTGATGTGTATAAATTAAAATGGGTTTATTTGAGGCGAGACTTACGTAGAATTTTAGCTATCGGCCTGCCTTTGGTCGCTAATAATTTATCAAGTATCGCTATAAATGTAGCTGACACTAGGATGGCTTCGGAATTGGGCACCAGCCAGCTCGCAGCGGTTGCTATTGGAAGTGGCATTTGGATTGCTTTATTCCTACTGGGATTAGGCGTAATTATGGCCTTAGGACCGACGGTCGCTCAGCACTATGGAGCTGGGCGGCTAGAAGAGATAGGGCATGAGACTCGGCAGAGTTTGATTGTGGGACTCGGCCTGTCAGTAGTTGTTTTTTTTGCTATGCGCTCTCTAGAGCCTTTTCTAGTCCATCTAGGTATCGACCCTGAGGTAAGTGGTCTGGCGCAAGAATATCTCAGTGCGCTGAGCTGGGGTGTATTTGCCGCCTATGGATATCACACCTTTAAGCAAATGAGCGAGGGAGTTGGGCGGGCAATCCCCATAATGGTTGTCATGTGCACTATGCTACCAATTAATGTCGCCTTGAATTACGTTTTAATGTTTGGGAAGTTCGGTATTGAACCCATGGGTGCTGCCGGCTGTGGTTTAGGCAACTGCATCAGTTTTTGGATCATGTTCTCTATCTTAGTGTCTTATACGCTTACATCCTCGCATTACCGTAGTTTCAAGATTTTTAGGTTCAGTTCTTGGTTAGACTGGTCGGTCTTGCGCCGGCTGGTTTCTTTAGGCATGCCTATTGGTCTGTCTCTGTTTTTGCAGTCTGGCTTATTTACTGCCATCGCTTTATTGATGGCCACTCTAGGGACGGTAGTAGTAGCTGCTCATCAGGTGGTATTAAGTTATTCGGGTTTGGTTTTTATGGTTCCGCTCGGTCTTGCCATGGCTTTAACAGTGTGTGTGGGACAAGACATTGGTCGAGAGGATACTAAGTCAGCTATTCGTATTGGTTATACTGGACTTGTAGCTTGCGCTTTAGTCGCAGGGGTGTCTTCAGTAACAACTTTTTTCTATGCACCCATTATAGCTCAGCTTTACACTAGCGATACCTCGGTGATTGCGTTATCAACACATTTGTTTCGGTTAGCGGCGTTGCTACAATTTGGTGATGGTATCCAAGTTGCAGCAGCCTTTGCGTTGCGAGGCTTGAAAGATACTCGGGTCCCTCTAATATTAAATGCCGTTAATTATTGGGGCTTTGGGTTCGTTTTGGCTTACGTACTGGGTATAATTTTTGGTTATGGGGCAATAGGTGTCTGGCTAGGCCTCTCACTATCTTTATGCACCGGTGCAATGTTGTTGACTGGTCGATTTGTGCTTCTGACACGCAAAATGCAACATGCTGATGATAGGGATGAAGATAGCGTTAACGTGGTAAAAATCTAGACATAGCCTATACACATATTTTTGAAGCTGTCCCATTTCGGGCATGCTGGGTACGTGGAGGTACAAGTAAAGGTGTGTTTTTTCAGAAAAAGAACTGCCCTCAGACTTCTAAAGATTTAAAAGTATCCGCTGTAAAAAATCATAGGACGGCGAGAATATTAATGAGAGGTGAGGTTCTGGTGCGCATAAAAAGACCGCAGTTATAGGCTCAGATCCGAGACTAGTGTATTCTTTTTACCCCAAAATTTTCTAGATTTACAATTATATCTTCCCCTGCAGTTAATACCCCAACAGCTGCATCTATTTTTGCGATCTTCCCTTCTGGATCTATATAAAAGGTCCGGCGCTTCGCGAACCCCAAGAGTGTCTTTATTCCATAACTCTCTGCTACGAGCCCGTCTGGGTCGCTTAGAATAGGAAAATTGGCATTGTTCTTAAGAGCGAAAGCTGTATTCGTTTCAATATCATCAGTACTTGCCATAAAGTACTTTATCTGGAATTTGTTCAGGAAATTTTCACTCGCACGGAGTGATTTACATTCTGCCGTTCATCCGCCGGTGAAGGCTTTGGGGAACCAAGCTATTACGACCGTCGTTCCGAGGTACTCTGATAGCGTGTGTACCTTTCCATCTGATCCTTGAAGACTGAAATTAGGAGCTTGATCACCCACTTTCACGGGGCTGCCTGCCCATACGATATTTAGGAACGAACATAAGAATGCGAAGGTAATGAGGTATAATTTCATCATACTAGATTCCTCTAAATAGAAATTTATTTATGTGACTGGTTCGCGCATGGTAACCCATTCTTCTCCAGAGGTCGGGTGTATCCCAATGGTCTGGTCAAAAATTTTCTTCGTGGCGCCTGCCTTCAGAGCAATTGCTATGCCTTGGATACTCTCGCCAGCATCTGGTCCCACCATATGAGCACCGATTACTTTATCATCTGCCTGATTGACGATTAATTTCATAAATGTCTTTTCACTGTTTTCAGTTAAAGTGTGTTTAAGCGCTTTGAAGCTAGATTGGTAGATAGCAACGTCGCCGAACTTTTTGCGTGCAGATTTTTCGTCATAGCCCACGGAGGCAAGGTTAGGGTTACTAAACACTGCGCAAGGGATGTAGTCATAACTCACTGGGTTTTTATTTTCTTGGTATAAGTGGGCAACTAGCGCCATGCCTTCAGCAAGAGCTACAGGGGTCAGGTTTATTCTGTTCGTTACATCTCCGATGGCAAAAATAGAGCTACAACTTGTGCGATAGTTTTCGTCGACAACTACCGCGTTATTGTGGTCAACAATGACTCCGCATGACTCTAGGCCTAGCCCAGCTGTCATAGGTGTTCTTCCAGTCGCATACATTACTAGATCAGTATCTATTTGCTCTCCCGAATCTAATAGGACTTGGTAGCGCTTATCACTTTTTTTTATGGAAGCAACCTGGCTGTTAAACCGTACATTAATGCCTTTATTTTGCATTTGTGTCGCTAGAAAGTCTGCTGTGTCCAGATCGAAGCCTCGCAGAAACATGGCACCCCTATAGATTTGGTGTGTCTTACACCCAAGGCCATTCAGTATTCCCGCAAATTCAACAGCAATGTAGCCACCACCTACAATAACGACGTTAGAAGGAAGTTTTTCTAGATAAAAAACTTCGTTCGAAGTGATTGCATGCTCAGATCCGGGAAAATCGGGAACATATGGCCAACCACCAGTGGCGACCAATATTTTTTCGGAGGTGTACCGCACGTTTTCTACTTCAATGGTATGCTCATCAATTATTTCGGCATGCCCAAAAAACGTTGTCACACCTGCTTTTTTTAGTAGGTTTTCATAAACACTATTCAAACGTCTAATTTCACGATCTTTATTAGCAACGAGCATTTGCCAATCAAAATGGGGTTCTCCGACTTTCCATCCATATCCCTTGGCATTACTGAAGTCTTCAGCAAAATGCGAGGCGTAGGAAAATAGCTTTTTGGGAATGCACCCCACATTTACACAGGTTCCACCGAGGTATCGTTCTTCCGCTAGTGCCACTTTAACCCCAAGATTTGCGGCGAATCGAGCTGCTCTTACTCCGCCCGATCCTCCACCGATTGCAAAAAGGTCATAGTCGTATTTAGCCATTCAAAGGCACCTATCATTAATTTCAAGAGGATACGAGGATAACATTTTTTTGGCAGTGTGATTTTTAGGTTTTACCACGTATATTGAGCCTGAATGAACCCAATTTAATTGAAGAAAAAGTATGGATAATCGGATAGAAATTGTTGATGTTGGGCCAAGAGATGGATTGCAGAGCCAGTCGGAGCTTCTGTCGACCGAGACGAAGTTGCAGTTTGTTTACAAATTGATTGAAGCAGGGCTGCGAAGAATCGAGGTAGCGAGCTTTGTTAATCCTAAACGTGTGCCGCAGATGGCTGACGTTGATGAATTGGTTGCTAGACTCCCTTTTGGTCAGAGAGATGTTAGGTTTATTGGTTTGGTGCTCAATGAGCAAGGGTTGAGTCGCGCTCTAGAGACCATGGTTGATGAAATTAATTGTGTCATTGTTACCACCGACACTTTTTGTCAGCGTAACCAAGGGAAGACTGCGCTAGAAATGCTGGTCAGTACTAGGAATATGGCGAGGATAGCGGAAAGGGAAAAACGATTTTTCGGAGTTACTATTGGTGCAAGCTTTGGCTGTCCTTTTGAAGGCGAGGTTTCTCCTCTACGGGTTTTGGAGTTGGTCAAGTCTCTTGTGGATATAGGCGTAAATGAAATTGCTCTTGCCGATACAATCGGGTCGGCTGGTCCTTCTGATGTGAAACGTGTGGTTGATATTATAAGAGAGTCTATGCAGGAGGTACCCTTAAGGCTCCATTTTCACAACACCAGGAATACAGGTGTCGCTAATGTTTTTGCAGCAGTTGAAAGTGGCGTACGCATATTCGATGCTAGTTGCGGTGGAGTAGGCGGTTGCCCGTTTGCCCCAAAAGCAACTGGTAACGTGGGAACAGAGGATGTTTTATATATGCTCGAACGGATGGGGTATGAGACAGGAGTCGACATAGAAAAGATTATATCTACGTCTCGCTGGCTGGAAGGCCCTTTGAAGTCAGAAGTGCCTGCTATGGTGACCAAGGCAGGCCTTTTCCCTAGTCAGTAAGTTTTGGTTCTTGTTATTTTAAGCTTTGGTAAAGTTTAGCAATTGCTCGTAACCACACTTTTACCGGTTTGATGGGCATCCCTGCATAGGTACCGGGCGTCAGTATATCTTTCGTTACGCCTCCTTTCCCTAAGACGGTTACATCATTTGCAATTGTGATATGCCCAACTGTACCCACTTGTCCAGCAAGAACGACACGATCTCCAATTTTTGTGCTCCCCGAAACGCCGACCTGAGAAACTATGAGGCAGTCCTCGCCCACTGTAACGTTGTGTGCAAGCATCACTAGATTATCTATTTTAGTGCCTTTCCCAATTCGTGTTTCATTGAAACGAGCCCTGTCAATGGTGCTGTTTGCTCCAACTTCCACGTCATCTTCTATAACCACTTTGCCCAATTGGGGGATTTTATGGTGCTTCCCTGCGTTCATCACGTAACCAAAGCCATCTGCACCTATTGACACGCCTGCTTGAAGCACAACGCGATCTCCAAGTGTTGTATCTTCTCGTAGAGTACAGTTAGGATAGATAATACAGTTAGCTCCTATTTCACACCGGTCCATAATCACGACATTGGGGAAAATTTGGGTGCCTTCTAAAATTTTAACATTTGCACCAATGACTGCGTGGGCTCCTATCCGCGCATCGGGAGCTATATCAGATGTCTCATCGATTGTTGCCGTTGGATGTATTGCATTGATAGCAGTTAACTTAGAAGCGGCGAACAATGTTGCAACCTTTGCAATCAGATATTCAGGGTTTTTAGATAGTAGGCTGGGTTTGTTGGGAACAGGAAAATCAGGGTGAGATATAAAACCGGAAATCCGGGATGCACTTGCAGTCTCGAGGAAAGATTTTTGGGATATGAAAGCTAGGTGATTTTTTTTATCATCGAACAGCCCACACACTCCTTCGATGCGAGTGCTACCATCGCCCGTGCATGCGACATTGAACTTTTCCGCTAATTCCGAAATCAAATAGCTCATTTTACTAACTCACGTCCATATTCTAGGAGAAAACACGCTCTTTTAAGTTATTATATCCCAAGGATACAATGTTCAGCGCGTGTGGGCGAGGAATGCCTGGTAAGTATAGGATGAGCCAAACGATAAGTCGCTAATCCGCTGTTTTAAAGAGAGATTAAATTGTCTACTAAACATAAAGCTAAAAAGCCACGTAATGACTCACGTAGGCCTGTTTCAAGAGGAGCAGTAAGCGCCCCAAAAGATTGGTGGTTGGCCATATTAGGTGTTTTGGGATGCTTATTAAGTTTAGGTTTGTTGTGGTCCAACTTGTGGGAAGAGTCACTACCTTACTGTTCTGCTGATAGCGGCTGCGATCTGGTGCAGACAAGTGAATGGTCACACTTCCTTGGTGTTCCTTTAACTTTTTTTGGGACCATGCTTTATTTAGGTATCGTTTTGTCAGCATTATGTGTCTTAGATAAAAAACGAAAAATGCATCTAGCGACGATATTTTCGGCTACAGGGTTCTTTGTTAGCACCTATCTGATGGTGATAGCTCATTATGTCATAGGGGCATTTTGTTTTTACTGTTTTATTTCTTTATTACTCGTAACCGCGGCTTTCTTAAAAGCAAGTTTTTTTTCGGGGAAGGAACGCCAACGTCACGCACACTTGATCGGATTCACTTTTGCGGTACTGGTTATTTTTGTTATGCATATTTCAAATAGTAGTGATACTGCTTTTTCTAGCGAAGAAAGTCTTAAGTTACAAGCGGTTGCCGAACATATAAGTGCTCGTGGGTTCAAGTTTTACGGCGCAAGTTGGTGTGCACATTGTCAAGAACAAAAAAGTCTTTTTGGTAGTGCGGCAGTTTCTCTCCCTTATGTCGAGTGTTCAAAATACGGCCCCAATGGCCCAAGGACAACAGAGTGCGGGTTAATGAAAATCCAGAATTACCCGACGTGGATTATCGATAACCGAAGAATTGAACGTGTTATTAGCGTCGAGCGATTGATTCATCTATCGGGTTTTTCCGAAGAAAGGGACGAGCAAAAAAATCAAGAATAATGTTCATTTAAAAATTCATTGAATAATAGTGAAGGAGTAGTTTATGGGTACTCGTATTGAGCGAGATAGCATGGGTGAGTTAAATGTTCCGGGCGATGCACTTTATGCGGCTCAAACGCAGCGTGCCGTTGAAAATTTCCCTATAAGCGGACGAGGTCTACCTGAGAGTTTTATGCGGGCGCTTTTAACGGCTAAGGCAGCCGCAGCAACTGCTAACGTTAAGCTAGAGCAGATCCCCGAAGACATCGGGATGGCGATTTGCCAAGCGGTAGAGCAGATGCTTTCTTGCGACAACTTTATGAGCCATTTTCCTGTTGATGTTTTTCAGACCGGATCTGGTACCAGCTCTAATATGAATGTGAACGAAGTATTGGGAACTGTGGCGAGCAGCATATTGGGGAAGGCCGTTGACCCCAACGATCATGTCAATTGTGGTCAGAGTAGTAATGATATTATCCCAAGTACTATTCACATTAGTGCAGCTTTAGGTCTAGAACAGCAATTGCTGCCTGCTCTTGACCATTTGTCACAGGTAATAAAGACGAAAGCGGAAAGTGTCGACTCTCATGTCAAGACCGGTCGCACACATTTAATGGATGCAATGCCGATTAGGTTGAGTCAGAGTCTATTGAGTTGGGCAGCACAAATTGATCAAGCTAAATCTGCGCTTGGAAATAATCGCGAATCAATTCGTCGATTGGCACAAGGTGGGACAGCTGTTGGAACGGGGATCAACGCGCATCCTGAATTTGCTGATGAGTTTAACAAAGAGCTAAGTCGCTTAACAGGGGTTCTATTTCGACCAGCCGAAAATTTTTTTAACTATATAGGAACTCAAGATGCTGCAGTGTCACTTTCGGGTCAGCTAAAATCTTTGGCAGTAGCAATCATTAAAATCTCGAATGACCTCCGTTGGATGAACTCAGGTCCATTAGCGGGTCTTGGGGAAATAGAGCTGCAAGCATTGCAGCCAGGCTCGTCCATTATGCCCGGCAAAGTTAATCCGGTTATTCCTGAGGCGGCTGCCATGGTCGGTGCTCAAGTCATCGGGAATGATGCTGCGATAACTATCGGTGGTCAGTCTGGTAATTTCGAGTTGAATGTCATGCTACCCCTTATTGCACAGAACCTCTTGGATAGCATTCTGTTGTTGAGTAACGTTACTAGATTATTAGCTGATAAAGCTATTGCTACATTCATTGTCAAAGAAGAAAAATTGAAGGAAGCTTTGGCGCGGAACCCTATTTTAGTGACAGCTCTCAATCCTATTATTGGTTATGCAAAGGCGGCTGAAATTGCAAAAACAGCCTATAAAGATAATCGCCCCGTAATTGATGTTGCAGAAGAACTCACAGAATTGAGTCGCTCTGAGCTAGAAATTTTATTGGACCCGGAAAAACTTACCAAAGGTGGAATATAAAAATCAGCTAATTTCCTCCCGTGGAAAGACGAACTAAGACGTTCCTCTACGTATATTTAAAATATAAATTTACTCATCGGTTACGCATCCTTCGGATGCATTTTTGACATTTTTGATATATTTGTAAAGAGTCCCTCTTGTCGCTTTGTACTCTGGCGCCTCCCATTGAACTAGTCTCTCTGCAAATTGCTGTTCGCTAACGTCCACGTCTATACGGTTTAGTTCTCCGTCTAACACGATGATGTCTCCGTTTTTCACCAGTGCAATTGGCCCACCTTCCTGGGCTTCAGGCACAACGTGACCAATTATGAAGCCGTGAGAGCCCCCTGAGAATCGACCATCTGTTATTAATGCAACATCCTCTCCTAGGCCTGCACCCATAATTGCAGAGGTGGGCGTAAGCATCTCCGGCATTCCAGGCCCTCCTTTCGGACCTTCATAACGGATTATGATAACGTCCCCTTTCTGGATTTGTTTCTTTTCAAGGCCTGCCAGCATTTCTTCTTCGCTATCATAGACGCGAGCAGGTCCCTCGAATCGAAGACCCTCTTTCCCCGTAATCTTGGCAACTGAACCCCCAGGAGCGAGATTTCCTTTGAGTATTCGAATATGACCAGTTTTTTTAATGGGGTTAGAAATGGGACGAATAACTTTCTGGTTTTCATCTAAGCCAGGCAGAGACTCTAGATTTTCTTCGAGGGTATGACCGGTAACTGTAATACATGTTCCATCAAGAAGTCCCTCGTTTAAAAGAAGCTTAAGAACTCCCGGTGTTCCACCAATATTATGGAGGTCTTCCATCACGTATTGCCCGCTAGGTTTCAGATCTGCTAAGAATGGCACCCTATCACTGACTCTTTGGAAGTCGTCTATAGTTAGCTGAACATCGACTGCACGAGCCATGGCAATTAGATGTAATACTGCATTAGTAGAACCACCGAGAGCGGACACAATGACCATTGCATTTTCAAATGCCGCTCGGGTCATGATGTTTCGAGGTTTTATGTCCTTTTCAAGTAAGTTTTTTATTGCTTTCCCAGCTAGATGACACTCTTTTAGTTTAGTAGGGTCTACCGCAGGAACTGATGAACTATAAGGCAGGCTCATCCCCATAGCCTCTATTGCTGACGCCATTGTGTTAGCTGTGTACATTCCGCCGCACGCTCCAGCACCCGGGCAAGCCTTGCGAACTATTTCGCTGCGTTCATCATCATCAATACTCCCACTCAAGTATTCCCCGTAGCTTTGGAAGGCTGACACTATATCTAACGGTTTCCCCTTGGAAAAACCTGGCTTTATAGTTCCGCCATAAATCATCAACGCGGGCCTGTTAACTCGCCCCATTGCTATGAGGCATCCTGGCATATTTTTATCACAACCAGGTATGGAAATATTGGCATCATGCCATTGACCACCCATGACCGTTTCAATAGAGTCTGCTATTAAGTCTCGTGACTGAAGCGAGTAACTCATTCCTTTTGTGCCCATAGATATGCCGTCGCTCACACCTATAGTGTTAAACTGTAGGCCGATAAGTCCCGCGTCTTGTACCCCTTTTTTGACTTCCGCACCGAGACTCAAGAGATGCATATTGCAAGGATTCCCTTCATACCACACGCTAGAAATTCCTACTTGGGCTTTCGTCATGTCTTCTTTTGTGAGCCCGGCTGCATGGAGCATAGCCTGGGACGCCCCTTGTGCTCGAGGCTGGGTAATACGTTCACTAGTCTTGTTGAGCTTGTCCACCATCGACTTTTCCTCCATGTTTTATTTTGTTATTTGTAAAAGGCGTTTATGATAGCGGTTAGATTGAAAATCGTCGAAGTATTTTATTTACTAACTTTCATAAATGATATCCAACGCCCTCCTGTTTCTTTAGGATAGAGGTTGTAAGGTGAGTTCTTTATATTAAGGAATATTGAGGTAGACGCGGCACATGAAGAAACTTTCCTCAGCGCTAGAGGCGGATTCCACGATATCTCTGTTAAGAGAGATGTCTCCATACTTTTTGTCCCACCGTGCTAAGAAATTTGTTATTTATCTGGATGGGGCGACTATTCTTTCAGAGCATTTTCGCAGCTTAGCGCGAGATTTAGTATTGCTGTCGGCTCTGGGAATTCGGGTCACAGTAGTTTTTGGAGCTGACAAACAAATTGAAGAGCGGTTGCAATTAAAAGGAATGTCGACACCCACCTTAGCTGGTCGAAGGATAGTGGATCGGAAATGCATGATAGAAGTTAGTGAAGTTGTTGGGGCAATGAGGCTGGCAATAGAGTCTAACTTTTCTTTTGTGAGTCGTGTAGGTGCTCTTCGAGGAGGCAATGCCGCCAAGGTGTCTAGTGGAAATTTTGTAACTGCTAAAGCATGCGGAGTTCTTGAGGGAGTTGATACTTCTTTTTCCGGCGAAGTTCGGTCGATTGATATTGCTGGGATAGAATCGCGATTAAGCTGTGGTGATGTAGTTCTCATTCCGCCGATTGGCTATAGTCCGGTAGGGGAGCTTTTTGATATTAGGGGCTCTAATTTGGCTGTGGAGATTGCTCGCAGTATTAAGGCTGAAAAGCTTATTTTCTTAACCGAGTGTGATGGGGTATTCGGTGCAAATGGAGAGTTTCTAAAACAACTGAGTACGGAGCTAGGAGCTTCCCTCATAAACTCAGGGGTAAATTGTTCTCATACGGAAGAATTATTAGGTGCCGCTATAAGAGCTTGTGAATCCGGTGTTCAACGAGTCCATTTTATTAACAGTCAGAGCGATGGGGCGATTTTGAAAGAGTTATTTACTCGAGATGGCGTTGGAACAATGTTAAGTGATGTTCCTTTCGACAGTATACGGACTGCAAAGGAGACAGATATTTTTGGTATTTTGGAACTTATTCGCCCGATGCAAGAATCGGGAGCCTTGGTTGGTCGGAGTTTCGATCTGGTAGGTAAAGATGTCGACAGCTTCATTGTTATGATACGTGAGGAAACAGTTGTCGCTTGTGCCGCTTTGTATCTGCATGGAGCAACCGACGGTGAAGTTGCATGTGTTGCCGTTCACGAAGACTACCGAGGTGATGACTTTGGTGATTTGTTACTCATGGAGGTAGAAAAGAGAGCTTTTGAACAGCACTTGAGTAACCTATTTGTGATGACTACTCAGGCATCACATTGGTTCCAGGAGCGTGGCTATATTCTATGCGCAAAGGAAGATCTACCTCATCAAAAACGTATTGAATATGACTTGTCTAGAAATTCTATTGTCTTGAAAAAACAGATTAGTAATTAGCAATATCCTCAACACCGTGTCCTCGTTTTGGGATTAGCATGATCCTATCAAAGTCACTTACTACGGTACCATCTGCTTTTTTACCGATTGTTTTGACTGTAACTATTCCGGCCGTGGGTCGTGAGTTGGATTCTCGTTTTGCCAAGACCTTAGATTCGGCGTAGAGCGTGTCGCCAACAAAGACAGGAGCTGGTAACGAAATTTCCTTCCAACCAAGGTTGGCGATTGCTTTTTGACTTACGTCACTTACGCTCATACCGACGATTAGGGAGATTGTAAAAGCGCTGTTCACAAGGGGTTTTCCAAACTCGGATGCTGCGGCGTACTCATTATCAAAGTGCAAAGGGTGGGTATTCATTGTAAGAAGAGTAAACCATGTATTGTCGGTCTCTGTAATTGTTCTGCCAGGTCTGTGCTGATACTTGTGTCCGACCTCAAAATCTTCATAGTATCTACCGAAGGTCTCCCTAAAAGTATTTTTGCCCACTTTTTTTATATTTTGCATTATGAACCCTTAAGTCGTGACCGCGACATCGGATTCAATCTCGACTGATAGCTCATTGCCTTCTAGGGTAACTAGTACATGACCACCTTTCGATAGTCTGCCAAATAAAAGCTCTTCGGCCAGAGGTTTTTTGATTTTTTCTCGGATAAGCCTACTCATGGGCCTTGCGCCCATGAGTGGGTCGTATCCATGAGTGATGAGCCATTTCCTAGCTTCCGAATCAACTTCTATCGTCACTTTTTTATCATCCAATTGAGTTTCAAGCTCTACAAGAAATTTGTCAACGACATAGCTGATTGTTTGCTCTTCCAACGGGTCAAATTGTATAGTCGCATCTAGTCGGTTGCGAAACTCAGGGCTGAACATCCTCTTGATTTCAACTATGGAATCAGATGCATGTTCTTGCCTGGTAAAGCCTACTGATGCTCTACTCATTTTTTCCGCACCCGCATTGGTTGTCATAATTAAAATGATGTTTCGAAAGTCAGTTTTTCTACCACTAGCATCCGTTAAGGTCCCGTGATCCATCACTTGTAGAAGGATATTAAAGACATCTGGGTGTGCTTTTTCCATTTCATCGAGGAGCACGACCGCATGCGGTTGCTTGGTTACGGCTTCTGTGAGGAGCCCACCCGTGTCATAGCCAACGTAACCTGGGGGTGCGCCAATCAATCGAGACACTGTGTGCCTTTCCATATATTCCGACATATCGAAACGAATCAGTTCTAACCCCATTATTCGCGCAAGCTGACGTGAGACTTCTGTTTTTCCGACTCCTGTGGGACCAGCAAATAAGAAAGATCCAATAGGTTTTCCATCATTTCCAAGGCCTGAGCGCGCCATTTTTATCGCTGCAGTGACACCGGCAACTGCATTATCTTGTCCAAAAATCACCATTTTAAGATTACGCTCTAGATTTTTGAGTACATTATTATCTGATGCTGATACGGTCTTTGGAGGGATCCGTGCGATCTTAGCCACTATCTCTTCGATTTCTCCTACGGTAATCGTCTTACGTCGCTTGCTAGGCGGAACTATCCGTTGGCGCGCACCAGCTTCGTCTATCACATCAATCGCTTTGTCCGGTAGATAGCGGTCGCTCATAAATCGGCTCGTTAGCTCAACGGCTGATCGAAGAGCCTGATTGGTATAGCGCACATCGTGATGCTCCTCAAACTTGGTTTTGAGTCCTCGAAGAATTTTAAATGCTTCATCTTCGGTGGGCTCGGTAACATCTATTTTTTGGAAGCGACGCGCAAGTGCCCGGTCTTTCTCAAAAATACCCCTATACTCTTGGTAGGTCGTTGATCCGATACATTTTAGAGCACCTGAAGCTAGCATAGGTTTAATCAAATTTGAGGCATCCATTGCCCCACCTGATGCAGCACCAGCACCGATGATAGTGTGTATTTCGTCAATAAAAAGAACAGAGCCTTCCTCATTGTCTAGTTCGGCAAGAATCGCTTTTAACCTTTTCTCGAAGTCTCCGCGATATTTCGTGCCTGCTAACAACGCTCCTAAGTCGAGTGAGTAAATGACGGCGTTGCTCATAATTTCTGGAATGTCTCCGTCGAAAATTCTTTTAGCAAGCCCCTCTGCAATAGCTGTTTTTCCTACACCTGCCTCACCAACGTACAAAGGGTTATTTTTTCGACGACGGCACAGGATCTGAACTGTTCTTTCTAACTCTACTTGACGGCCTATCAGAGGATCAATTTTCCCGGCCGCGGCGCGCTCGTTTAAGTTGACAGTATAAGAAGCTAGAGCAGTTTTTGCTTTGTCTTCCGTGCCATCCTCTTCGTCTGCCTCGGTGGGGTGAGCGTTATCCTCGGTGCCAAGTTCGCTGTTTCCGTGTGAAATACAATTGACCACGTCTAGTCGGGTTACATTAGCCTTTCCTAGAAGGTACACGGTATGCGAATCTCTCTCTCCAAAAATAGCAACAAGAACATTTGCGCCCGTTACCTCTTTTTTGCCAGATGATTGCACATGAAAAACTGCTCTTTGAAGAACTCTTTGAAATCCCAGTGTCGGTTGTGTGTCTCGTTCATCGCCGTCGGCAAGTAACGTTGAGTTTTCGTCTATGAAACTTTTCAACTCGTTTCTTAACCTATCAGTATCCGCATCACAGGCCATTAAAATATTTAACGCAGTCTGATTGTCTAGTAATCCAAACATTAAATGCTCTACGGTCATGAATTCATGGCGGTTCTCTCTAGCTATCTTGAAGGCGGCATTTAATGTCAACTCAAGTTCTTTACTTAACACGATTAGCTCCTTAGGTACTTATTCATGGCACAAGCTCTAGGGTACACAGCAGTGGATGTTCATGATCTTTTGCATACGAGTTTACTTGCATTACTTTTGTTTCTGCAATTTCGTGGTTAAATATTCCGCAGATACCTTTACCTCTAGTGTGAACTTCAAGCATAACTTGCGTAGCTGCTGTCCTATCTAGTTTAAAGAATTTTTCTAGTACATGAACTACAAACTCCATGGGGGTATAGTCATCATTTTTTAGTAAAACACAATACATCGGCGGTTTCTTTAGCTTGGGTGGCGCCTCAGCTACTGCTAGGCCGCCATCCTCATCTGGCTTGTTATCTTGAGTCATGTTCTGTACTTGTTGCCATAGTTTTTCATCATAGTATTGGTGTATTTTGTAATTTTAGCCAGTCATTGATCGCTCAACGCCCTGAGTTGTATAATAGGCTCTATTAACGACAACCTAAACATGATGTTTTAAAATCTAATACGAATTAGCTTGTAATTTAGCTCTTCAGGCGTCGTTTTTTTGACAAATGGGGCAGTGCAGCGTATCGTCGCGAGGAAATCCCTCGCGATCGCGATTTTTTTGTTCTAGCTTTCAATATGATTAACGATTTCAGTGTCATGAAAAACGTTGATAACATAGAGCGGCCGATCTTGAAACATATTGATATTGGGGAAAAGGTTTAGGATCGATTTAACATGACTGAAAACGAGAGTTCTGAAATTGGTTCAGGAATACAGATTTGCGCGCCCACTGAAGGTGCCTTTTCGTGGGTATTAAACGAAGGGGCGTTAGGCTTTTTACATGCTCTGTGCAGCGAGTTTGGCGCTAAAGTTGACGAGTTATTGTTGCGCCGTATTGCGAGGCAGGCGCAATACGACGAGGGCGTTTTCCCGAATTTTTTAACTGAAACCGAACAAGTACGAAAAAGTGATTGGACCGTGGCGCCTATACCTCCTGCCTTGCTTGACCGCCGGGTTGAAATTACGGGACCTGTAGACAGAAAAATGGTGATAAACGCGCTTAATTCTGGCGCCAACACTTACATGGCAGATTTTGAGGATTCATCTAGCCCCACGTGGTCTGTGATGATGAATGGCCAAGTGAATTTGCGTGATGCAATTGCAGGGACCATAGAATTTACCAACGAAAGTGGAAAAACCTATTCCTTGAACAATCAAATAGCTACATTATTAGTGCGACCTAGAGGTTGGCATTTAAAGGAAAGGCACATTCTATTTCAAGGACTTCCGGTGCCCGCTGGGCTGGTAGATTTTGGGCTATTTTTTTACAATAACGCGGCGAAGCTTGTAGAAAAAGGGGTGGGTCCTTACTTTTATCTTCCAAAGATGGAGAGTTACCTTGAGGCCAGACTGTGGAATGATGTATTCAAATTTTCTCAGGACTTCATTGGAATAGAGCAGGGAAGTATACGAGCGACGGTTCTGATAGAGACCATCCCCGCAGCGTTTGAAATGGATGAAATCCTATGGGAATTAAGAGATCACTCTGCTGGATTGAATTGTGGCAGATGGGACTATATCTTTAGTTTCATTAAATGCTTTCGAAAACATCCTGACTTTATAATGCCAGACAGAGCAGAAGTGGAAATGAGTGCACATTTTTTAAATGCCTATTCGCAGCTGCTTATTCAAACGTGTCATCGAAGAGAGGTGCACGCTATGGGAGGGATGGCGGCCCAAATACCTATCAAGAATGACGACGTGGCTAACAAAGCTGCTTTTGATAAGGTGCGTGCTGATAAGGAGCGTGAGGCTAGAAATGGGCACGATGGTACCTGGGTGGCTCACCCAGGCTTAATTGCTGTCGCCAAAGATATTTTCGATGAGCTTATGCCCGCTGATAATCAGATTTTTCTAAAACGAGATGATGTCAGTGTTACGCAAAACGATTTACTTGCAGTTCCAGCTGGGCAAATCACCGTTAAAGGATTGGAGACAAATGTTTCCGCCGCATTGCACTACACTGAACAATGGATTTCAGGGATTGGCTGCGTGCCACTTAACAATTTAATGGAGGATGCCGCCACTGCTGAAATTTCGAGAACGCAAATTTGGCAGTGGCTTCATCATGAAACAGCCAAATTTGAGGATGGCAGCAGCGTTACGGAGCAGTTGTTTTTAAATGTACTTGATGGGGAGCTTAAATCCGTAAAAGAGAAGCTTGGCGATAGGTATAAGACAAGACGGTTTTTAGAAGCCGCTGATTTGATTAAAAGAATTATAGTGTCTGATAATCTGGCAGATTTTCTAACGCTTGAGGCCTACAACTTAATTGTAAATTAATATTTTGGAGAAGCTAAAAATGTCAGTGGTGGATGAGCAAGTTAAGAAATTAGAGCAAGACTGGAGTACCAATCCGCGTTGGAAAGGTGTTGAGAGAACATACTCCGCTACTGATGTTGTTCGCCTTCGGGGCAGCGTGCATATTGAGCATACTTTAGCGAGACGCGGAGCGGATAAATTGTGGAAGCTTGTGAATGAAGAGGATTTCGTGCCATGTCTTGGCGCGCTCACAGGTGGACAGGCTGTGCAGCAAGTCAGGGCCGGAGTGAAAGCTATTTATCTTTCTGGATGGCAGATTGCAGCTGATGGGAATACATCAAAAACAATGTATCCCGACCAGTCTCTTTACGCGGTTGATTCGGTTCCAACAATGGTAAAGAGAATTAATAATGCTTTTAGTCGAGCTGATCAAATTCAGTGGCACAAAGGCAAGTCGGAGATAGATTTTTTTGCACCAATTGTAGCCGATGCCGAAGCTGGGTTTGGTGGCGTTTTGAACGCTTTTGAGTTAATGACAGCGATGATAGAGGCTGGAGCGGCTGGGGTACATTTTGAAGATCAGCTGGCATCTGCAAAAAAATGTGGTCATATGGGTGGAAAAGTACTGGTACCTACTCAAGAAGCGGAGCAGAAATTAATATCTGCCAGATTAGCTGCGGACGTCAGTGGTGTGCCTACAATTGTGCTTGCTCGAACTGACGCAAATGCAGCCGCATTGCTGACGAGTGACGTCGACATTAGAGATCACCACTTCTTAACTGGGGAAAGAACTCCTGAGGGGTTTTATGTTACTAAAGCGGGTATTGAACAGGCTATTCATCGTGGCCTAGCTTACGCGCCTTATGCTGACTTGATTTGGTGCGAAACTGCTGTTCCAGATTTGGAGGAAGCTAAACAATTTGCTGAAGCCGTGAAAGACAAGTATCCAGACCAATTGCTGGCCTACAATTGCTCACCTTCTTTTAATTGGAAAAAGAACCTAGATGACGCAACTATTGCCAAATTTCAACGTGAACTAGGTGCTATGGGATACAAATATCAATTCATCACGTTAGCTGGCATACATAACATGTGGTACAACATGTTTGATTTAGCAAGTAACTATATCTCTGATGGAATGACCGCATATGTTGAGATGGTTCAAGAAAAAGAGTTTGCTGCGGCGGGACGTGGTTATACGTTCGCGAGTCATCAGCAGGAAGTGGGAGCGGGCTATTTCGATGATGTCACTACAGTCATACAAGGGGGACAGTCTTCAGTAACTGCTCTCTCCGGTTCGACTGAAGAAACGCAATTCGGTCACTAGTAGTTTCTTACTCCTGAACTACTGCAACATTCTTTTTAGAATGTTGCAGTATAGGTCGCATAGTCGGTCTATGTCTGCTACAGCAATGCTTTCATTGACCTTGTGAATATTGGCATTAATTGGTCCAATTTCTACTAGCTCTATTCCTAAAGGAGCTATGAACCTGCCGTCAGACGTTCCTCCTCCAGTTGAAAGTTTGGGATCTTCCTCAAGCTCCTCTTTTATAGCGGCAACTACTTCCTCCACAAGTGCTCCCCCGGGTGTGAGAAATGGGTTTCCGGAGAGACGCCATTTAATCGTGTAATCGATCTTCGTTTTATCTAGCACTCGATTCACCGCTTGCTGGAGTTTTTCTGAAGTCTGCTCGTTAGAAAATCTAAAGTTAAATAGAGCGGTCAATGTTCCAGGGATAACATTCTCTGCTCCGGCGCCAGAGTTGATATTAGAAATTTGAAAAGAGGTCGCGGGATAGTAAGTATTTCCGTTATCCCATATTTTCTGAGCCAATTCATTTAGCGCGGGCATTGCGTTGTGTATTGGGTTAGAGGCTTTAAATGGGTAAGCCACATGACCTTGTATCCCTTGAACGGTTAACAGCCCGTTGAGTGAGCCGCGTCTGCCTACGCGAATTGTATCGCCGAGCCTCTCCTCACTGCTAGGTTCCCCTACAATGCACCAGTTTATTTTAATATTTTTTTCTTTTAGGTACTCAATAATTCGTACCGTTCCATCTGTTGCCACACCCTCTTCATCTGAAGTGAGTAGAAAAGCAATCTGGCCTTCATGATTAGGATGAGTTTTGATGAAATTTTCAACAGCGACGACCATAGCTGCTAAGCTACTTTTCATATCCGCCGCGCCCCTCCCATAGAGCGTGGCATTCTTAATTGTGGGCTCGAACGGAGAGGTGTCCCAGGCCTTTATTTCCCCAGCCGGCACGACGTCTGTGTGTCCCGCAAAGGCGAAACATGAGCCTGAATTTCCACGTAATGCCAGCATGTTGTCAACATTGTTTCTTGGGAGTCTGGTGATAGAAAATCCACATCTTTTTAGGCGATCTGAGATTATGTCTAAGCATCCAGCATCATTAGGCGTGACAGACTGTTTAGCTATAAGTTCTCGGGTAAGTTTTAACGCCTTACTTTCCATGTTTTTTCCTGAGCAACTTATTTTGGGTGATATTCGTATTATGCTATCTTAGAACTAAATCAAGAGCGGACTTCGATGCTCAGAGCATGTATATCAGTCAGCAGCAGTTCTGTTAACGCGGCATAGATGATTTTATGTTGTTCGAGCGGTTTCTTGGTATCTAATTTATCAGCCGCAACAATGAGTTTGAAGTGTCCCTTGCCATCTCTAGCCCCAGCGTGCCCTACATGCAGGTGGCTTTCGTCGACAAGTTCAATGTACCTCGGCTGCAGTTTTGCTTCCAATGTCTGCCTAATGCGCACTATTCTTGTCGAGTTCTTTTCGTCGATTGCCATCGTTATCTTTGGTACCTTCTCAATTTCGAATGTATAGCGCTTTTTTGCAAGCCGCGTCCTCTATTGTGAAAACATAACATGCCCTTCATAGACTAAATTAGTGCTATCTCAGAAGCTCCTATATAGAACATAGTATATTTCTCATCAACACAATGTTAGTAGTATATTAATTAATATTATTGCTCAAAACTTTATGTTTTATTCGCTATAGAAGCAAATTAACAATATGATTAGCCTAATAGATAAAGTGGATTTTGACTGTCGCTGATGGCTAGTAGAGAAAGGTTTCTTTTTCTGGTTGCTGGACTGGCGTTAGTTTGTTCTCAATTGTATAGACTAAGCAGGATTAACAGTTATAACTATGAGTATTGATGGTAACCGAAGAGTATTGTCGGGGATGCGCCCAACTGGACGCTTGCACTTAGGACATTACCATGGTGTCTTAAAGAATTGGATCGAACTGCAGCATGAGTACCAGTGTTTCTTCTTTGTCGCCGATTGGCATGCTCTGACGACAGGGTACGAAAATACCTCAGGAATTGCTGAGTCTGTATTTGAAATTGTTGTCGATTGGTTATCAGTTGGAGTTAATCCTGGTGAAGCGACAATTTTTGTTCAGTCTCGAGTCCCTGAACATGCGGAACTTCATCTGCTTTTGTCTATGATCACCCCATTGAGCTGGTTAGAGCGAGTACCCAGTTATAAAGACCAGCAAGATAAGCTGAAAGAAAATGAGCTTTCTACTTATGGATTTCTAGGGTACCCATTGCTTCAAGCAGCAGATATTTTAGTCTACAAAGCTGGGAATGTTCCTGTAGGGGAAGATCAGGTGGCGCACATTGAAATGGCTAGAGAGGTTGCCAGGAGATTTAATTTTCTTTATGGGAGAGAAGAGGGTTTTGAAGAGAAAGCTGAGCGGGCTGCACGTAAGATGGGCAAGAAAAATGCTAGTCTGTACGCGAGTATACGTCGCGCATTTCTAGAAGCAGGCGACGAAGAAGCACTGCTGAAAGGTAGGGCCTTGCTATCTTCCCAACAAAACATTAGCTTGAGTGACCGAGAGAGGTTGTTGGGCTATATGGAAGGTGGGGGGAAAGTAATATTACCAGAACCTCAGGCGCTATTGACTAAAGATTCCAGGATGCCTGGCTTAGATGGTGAAAAAATGTCGAAGTCCTACAATAACACGATTGGGCTTCGCGAAACGCCTGAAGAGGTGACCAGAAAGGTTCGGACAATGCCCACTGATCCAGCACGGGTGCGCAGAACTGATCGGGGGGATCCCGCAAAGTGTCCCGTCTGGCAATATCATGAAATATATTCTTCTGAGGAGGTAAAAAGTTGGGCTAGAGAGGGTTGTGTTACTGCGGGGATCGGCTGTTTGGACTGCAAACAACCGGTAATCGATTCCGTTTTGAAGGAACAGGCGCCGATAAGGGAGCGGGGTAAGGAATTTCTTGCTGATCGTGATGCTGTGTTTGCTATTATTGATGAGGGTTGCGAAGCTGCGCGCGATGTTGCCCGAGAAACCTTAGATGATGTTAGACACGCTATGAAGTTTCTGCACAGATAATGGAATATTCTGCGGAGACTAGTCCTTTTGATGCGGCTGTCGAACCGTTAGGCGCGGAAACTAGCTTTTTTGCGACCATCGGTGGAAAGCCCATCATGGAAGCCCCTAAAGACCTTTACATTCCTCCAGAAGCATTGGAGATCTTTCTCGAGACATTTCAAGGACCTTTGGACCTTCTTCTCTATTTAATTAAAAAGCAGAATCTCGATATTTTGGATATACCGATCGCAGGTATTACTAAACAGTACATGGTATATATTGAAATAATGCAGGAAGTAAAACTTGAGCTTGCCGCAGAGTATCTTTTGATGGCTGCGATGTTAGCGGAGATAAAATCTAGGATGTTGCTTCCACAAAAAGCAATTGAGGAAGAAGAAGGAGACCCTCGGGCTGAATTGGTCAGAAGGCTTCAGGAATACGAACGATATAAAAAAGTGGCAGAGGAAATTGAGAAACTGCCTAGAATGGGTCGAGAGTGGCACGAGCTTGTTGTAGATTTCGAGAAACTCCCAAGCCTAAAGCCTCCGCCCGCAGTGCAACTAGAAATGGTTGTTAAGGCTTTCGCCGAAGTGATGCATCGAATAGATATAACGTCTACTCACCAAATCAAAAGGGAGCCTTTGTCTGTGCGGGATCGAATGGCTCGTGTGCTGTCTTTTTCAAACGCTGAGTCTTTTAAAGCTTTTCACGATTTTTTCACAAATGAGGAAGGTCGCGCGGGAGCGATTGTTACATTCATAGCTATTTTGGAGTTATTGAAAGACTCGTTAATTGAGATTGTTGACTCGGAAGAAGGTAATCAGTTATACATCAAGTTGGCTGCGTAAAACCATGAATATGGAAGATCTCATACCAATGGTAGAAGCGATGCTAATGGCTTCAGAGGAAGCTGTTTCATCCGATCGATTATTAAAATTGTTGTCTGTTAGCTACGTAAATATTACTAAAGACGAGATCAAGTGTGTCTTGCAGGATCTAGCTGAATCTTACGAAGGTAGAGGGGTTGAACTAGTAGAGTTGGCTAGTGGATATAGATTTAGAGCTCGTGCTAAGTATTCTCTGCAAGTCGGTGCACTTTGGGAGGAGAGGAAACCAAGGTATTCCAAAGCGCTTATGGAAACTCTTGCAATAATCGCATACCAACAACCGGTAACTCGGGGAGAGATAGAACATATCCGAGGAGTTGCCGTAAGCTCAAACATTGTGAGGACATTACTTGAAAGAGAATGGATAAAAGTTATTGGTCATCGCGATGTGCCTGGCAGGCCGGCTGTATTTGGCACGACCAAGGAATTTTTAGATTATTTCGGGTTAAGGAAATTAGGGGAGTTGCCTAGCTTGCCTGAAGTGACAGATTTGGACGCAGCGCATGAGAGTTTTTTATATGAAAGTACGAGGGATGAGCTGGCGATCGAAAATAAAGAAGAAACAGACGATGTGGGCGGACGTGACATCGAATTTGACAGCGTCACGACCACCGTTACTTCGTCAAAACCTTCAGGCGCGGTGAGTTAATTATGCCCGAAAAAAAAAATTTTAGTCGGCCGACTGCTGTGCCAACGGGTGAGCGGATTCAAAAGGCATTGTCTCGATCTGGGTGGGGTTCTCGGCGTGAAATAGAAAGGTTAATTCGTGCCGGGCGTATACGGAACAATGGTCAGATGGTTGCTCTTGGTGACACTTTAAAGCCAGGTGATCGAGTGCAGCTTGATGATGGTCGCGCAGTTAAGGTGGAAGAGGAGAAAAGTGCATTACAGGTGCTCTTGTATAATAAGCCTTTGGGGACAGTTTGCACCCGTAGCGACGAGGAAGGTAGATCCACCATCTTTGATAAACTGCCTAGAGTACGTTCTGGAAGGTGGATAAACGTTGGTCGCTTGGACATCAATACTACCGGATTGCTACTGTTGACGAACAACGGTGAGCTTGTTCATCGGCTTACTCATCCAAGCTACACAATAGATCGCGAGTATGCCGTTAGAGTCTATGGCAATGTAGACAGCACCATGTTGAAGTCCCTTCGGGCAGGTGTCGAAATTGATAGTGAAATTTTGGCATTTAATGATATTGTGCCTGGAGAAGGGAATGGCGCTAATAAATGGTTTTATTGTTTGGTTCAGAGCGGCCGGAATAGAGCGGTAAGGAGGCTTTGGGAATCTCAAGATGTATCGGTGAGTCGATTAATGAGAGTGCGCTTTGGTAATATAATGTTGCCTACGGATCTTAGAGTCGGACAGCATTTAGAATTGGGCAAGCCCTTAGTTTCCGAGCTATGTAATTTAGTCGGTCTAGATGGTAATGGGATGGATAAAGCTAGCTGAGAGAAGACGAAAGGTCATGGACCTCAATCGGGTTATTGCTAATATGCATCTCGTAACTCGGCTTTCAAGTATATATAATACTTGACTTTAAGCTTATCTATTTTAAAAATTTTATTTTTCACTGGTTTGTTATTACATGAGAAGATATCTAGTAGCTGGTAATTGGAAAATGAACGGATCTCGTAAGAGTGCGTTGGAACTGGCCGGAGCACTAGGGGGTACTGTTTTTGAAAAAGTTGACGTGGTCATCGCCCCACCGGCACTGCATTTGGAGGCTGTTCGCTCTAGGCTCATATCATCTGATATTTTTCTGGCTGGACAAGATTGTTCCGAGCACGAAAACGGAGCTTACACAGGAGAAACTTCAATATCAATGCTTAGGGATGTAGGTTGCTCCCACGTGATAGTTGGGCACTCTGAGCGTAGACAATTTTTTGGAGAGACTGACGAAAGAGTCGCCTTAAAAGTTGCTGCGGCAGTGGCTGCGGGCATCACACCAATTATTTGTGTGGGTGAGACTTCACTTGAACGCAAAGATTCCTTGACGGAAAAAGTAATTGAGAGACAAGTAACTGCTGCCTTGTCTCAAATTAACGATAAGGCTAGACTGAATGCGGTTGTGGCTTATGAACCTGTTTGGGCTATAGGTACTGGAGAGTCGGCGAGCCCAGAACAAGCACAACAAGTACACCTATTGATCAGGGGTTTTCTGTCCGAATATGATGAAAATTTGGCCGAATCCACACGTATCCTTTACGGGGGAAGCGTAAAACTAGATAATGCCGCATCACTATTTGCTATGCTGGATATTGACGGCGGGCTTATAGGCGGGGCGTCTCTGGATGCAAAATCTTTTATAAATATTTGCCGCTTTGCGGCATGAACAACTAAGAAGAGAAACGCCCATGTCTTTATTACTAACTAGTCTACTCGTCTTTCAAGTCGTGTTGGCTTTGCTATTGGTCGGAATTATTTTGGTACAGCAAGGCAAGGGTGCCACGGCTGGCGCTGGGTTCGGAGCAGGTGCATCGGCTACTGTTTTTGGTTCCCAGGGGTCAAGTTCGTTTCTAACTCGTACGACTGCCATCCTTGCTGCTTTATTTCTGTCTAACAGCTTGTTTTTAGCTTATTTGTATGGAGGCACGGGAAAGCAGAGTAGTTTACTAGATCAGACCTTGATTGAAGCTCCAGTAGAGAAGGATGCCGTGGGTACTAGTAACCCGATGATCCCCGACTAGTCGATTTTTTTATCGTACACCGTGGATAAATTCTTTATAATAAATGAAGAGATAAGCTTGGCACCTTACTAGGGGCTGCAAGCTGAGAATTAATGCCAAAATATGCCCTGGTGGTGGAATTGGTAGACACGCTGTCTTGAGGGGGCAGTGCTGAGAGGTGTGCCGGTTCGAGTCCGGCCCAGGGCACCAAATATTTTCAGTCACAGAAGTTATAAGCTTACCAAAGTTGAATTTGCTATAGGGAGCAATTTGGAACGTGTTAGAGTTATATCTGCCCATTTTAATATTTATAGTTGTTGGGCTTGGCGTGGGGATTGTCTCTCTTGGTGCTAGCATTGGTTTAGGACAAGTGCTAGGTGTTCGCAAGCCGAACAGTGAGAAATCTTCACCTTACGAGTGTGGTTTTGAGGCTTTTGAAGACGCCAGGATGAAATTCGACGTGAGATATTACCTTGTTGCAATACTCTTTATCATCTTTGATCTTGAGATAGCCTTCTTCTTTCCATGGGCAGTTGTTCTTGATGATATAGGAGCCTATGGCTTTTGGGCCATGATGATTTTCTTGGGTATCTTGATGGTTGGGTTTCTATACGAATGGAAAAAAGGGGCTCTTGAATGGGAGTAAGTGAGGTACAAGACCGTGGTTTCGTGACTACGTCTGTCGACACTATAGTCAACTGGGCTCGAACGGGCTCCATGTGGCCGATGACCTTTGGCTTAGCGTGTTGCGCGGTTGAGATGATGCATGCTGGAGCTGCTAGATACGATTTGGATAGGTTTGGAGTGGTTTTTCGTCCCAGCCCAAGGCAGTCTGATGTAATGATAGTCGCGGGTACTTTGGTGAACAAAATGGCTCCTGCCCTACGTAAGGTCTACGATCAAATGACCGAGCCAAAATGGGTGATATCTATGGGTTCCTGCGCAAATGGAGGCGGTTATTATCATTACTCCTATGCCGTTACTCGAGGATGTGATCGAGTAGTGCCTGTAGATATTTATGTCCCCGGATGTCCGCCTACGGCAGAGGCTTTGCTTTTCGGTATTGTGCAATTGCAGAATAAAATCAAACGAACCAATACGATTAGTCGATAGAGCTAGCTATGTCATTAAAAAAAAACAAGGTCTTGCTTGAGGCGGTAAATGATATTCTGGGAGCGGAAGTTCAGAAGATCGCTGAAAAATTTGGAGAACTGACTGTAGAGATAAATAGTGACAAGATTGTATCGGTTATGAGGGTTCTGAAAGAGGCTGATCGGTTCTTGTTTACGCAGTTGATCGATATTAGCGTGGTAGATTACTTGACCTATGGTCAGGCTGACTGGCAGACTCAAAAAGCCTCTTCTCAGGGCTTTAGCCGCGCTGTGAAACAGAGCAGTGCGGCGGATATCCCCGTAAATAATCGAAGATTTGCAGTGGTGTACCACTTATTATCCGTGCAACATAACGTTAGATTGCGAGTGAAAGTGTACCTTGAAAGTGACCTGCCTCAAGTAAGTACTGTAAGTGAAATCTGGCCCGTTGCCGATTGGTATGAGAGAGAGTCATTTGATTTGTTTGGGATCTTGTTTGAGGGTCACCCTGATCTTCGTAGATTGCTGACTGATTACGGCTTTATTGGACATCCTTTTCAAAAAGATTTTCCGTTAGAAGGGTATGTCGAAGTTCGGTACGATCCAGAGAAAGGTCGTGTTGTTAATGAGCCTGTCTCTATAGAGCCTCGTACTTTGGTGCCTCGTGTAATCCGGCACGATGATTGGGTGCACTCTTCTAAGCCCTTAAGTGAGCAAACCGATGCCTGATATTCGTAATATGACGATGAATTTTGGCCCGCAGCATCCCGCGGCGCATGGAGTACTTCGGTTAGTGTTGGAAATGGATGGGGAGGTTATAGAGCGGGCAGATCCTCATATTGGATTATTACATCGAGGCACAGAGAAATTGGCGGAAAACAAGCCGTATAACCAGAGTATAGGGTATATGGATCGCTTGGATTATGTTTCGATGATGTGCAATGAGCATGCTTATGTGCTGGCCATTGAAAAGCTTATAGGCGTGAGTCCCCCAGTCCGAGCTAAGTACATTAGAGTGATGTTTGATGAAATAACTCGAATCCTGAATCATCTGATGTGGCTGGGCGCGCATGGACTCGATATTGGTGCGATGACAGTGTTTCTATATTGTTTTCGAGAAAGAGAAGATCTGATGGATTGCTATGAGGCCGTGTCTGGTACGCGAATGCACGCCACTTACTATCGCCCAGGAGGTGTCTATCGAGATCTTCCTGAACAAATGCCCCAATACCAACCATCTAAATGGAGAAATACAAAAGAAATTAATGCGCTTAATGAGAGCAGATCAGGGACACTTCTCAATTTTATTGATGATTTCGTTAAAAGATTCCCAGCTTGTGTTGACGAATATGAGACGCTTTTGACAGACAATCGTATTTGGAAGCAGCGCACAGTTGATATTGGTATAGTTAGTCCAGAAAGAGCTTTGGAGCTGGGTTTTACCGGGCCTATGTTGAGAGGCTCTGGAGTAGCTTGGGACTTACGTAAGAAGCAACCTTACGAAGTATACAATGAGTTAGAGTTCGATATTCCAGTTGGCTTAACTGGCGACTGCTATGACCGTTATCTTGTGCGCATCGAAGAGATGCGTCAGTCTGCCAAAATTATAGGGCAGTGTGTCGATTGGTTGAAAGTTAATCCGGGCCCAGTCATTTTAGATGATCCAAAGCTTGTGGCGCCTGATCGTTCTTCCATGAAAGGCGACATGGAATCGCTTATCCATCATTTTAAGCTTTTTACTGAGGGGTATTGCGTGCCAGAAGGTGAAGTTTACTCTGCGGTAGAGCACCCGAAGGGCGAATTTGGAATATATCTTGTTTCTGATGGTGCTAACAAGCCTTATCGAATTAAGGCCCGAGCCTCTGGGTTTGCTCACCTCGCTGCGATGAACGAGATGGTAAAAGGACATATGTTAGCAGATGTGGTCGCTATAATAGGGACAATGGATATTGTTTTTGGAGAAATTGACCGTTAGGTGTTTGTAATGTCAGAGTCGGGCCAAATAAAATTATCAGAGCATGTTAGGGAGTTTATTGACGGCTGTCTTCTGAAATATCCAGAAGATCAGAAGCAGTCAGCTGTCTTGTCCGCTTTAACTGAGGTGCAGCATGGAAATAATGGGTTTCTCACAGAACCTTTAATGGATTTGGTTGCCGAATATTTAGATATGCCTAAGATCGCGGTTTACGAAGTAGCTAGCTTTTATTCCATGTTTGAGACGAAGCCTTGTGGGCGCAATAGCGTTGCTGTTTGTACTAATATTTCATGCATGCTTCGAGGTAGTGATGAGATTGTAGACCATGTTGAGAAAAGACTAGGAATTTCTCTCGGTGAATCTACTTTAGATGGACGTGTCTTCTTGAAAAAAGAGGAAGAGTGCCTTGCTGGTTGCTGTGGTGCCCCTATGATGCAAGTTAATCACGTCTATCATGAAAACTTAACTATTGAACGGGTGGATGAAATCTTGGATGGATTGATATGAGCGATATCATATTAAATCAAACTTGCTACGAGACATCTCAGTTTGGCGAGCCTTGGACATTAGAAAACTATAAAAAAATAGGCGGTTATAGTGCTTGGGAAGAAATTCTAGAGAGAAAGACACCACCAGAAGAAATCGTTGAGACAGTAAAGGCATCGGGTTTAAGAGGCCGGGGTGGGGCTGGTTTCCCATCAGGAGTTAAATGGGGCTTTATTGGCAAAGGCGACATGCAAAAATATCTTGTATGCAACTCTGACGAGAGTGAGCCCGGCACCTGTAAAGATAGAGATATCCTGAGGTTTAACCCACATGCGCTGGTCGAGGGTATGGCGATAGCGGGCTATGCCGTAGGAGCTACAGTTGGATATAACTATATGCGAGGCGAATTCATGGACGAGCCTGGCTTACGGTTTCAGAAGGCTCTTAAAGAGGCATACGATCTCGGCTTGCTGGGTAAAAACATTAAAGAGTCTGGAGTCGATTTCGAACTGTATAACCATCTCGGTGCTGGAGCATATATATGCGGAGAAGAAACGGCGTTACTGGAGTCGCTAGAAGGAAAAAAAGGACTGCCGCGATTTAAGCCCCCTTTCCCTGCGCTGTATGGTCTTTATGGCAAGCCTACTATTATTAATAATACAGAGTCTTTGGCCACGGTGCCGACTATCCTGCGGAAAGGCGCTGATTGGTTTGCTATGTTAGGTAAGCCTAACAATGGTGGGACAAAGATTTTTTCGGTAAGCGGACATGTCGTGCGCCCAGGTAATTTTGAGGTCCCGATGGGCTTACCTTTTAAAGAACTACTGGCTCTTGCAGGCGGGTTGCCTGAAGGGCGCAGTTTGAAAGCCGTCATTCCAGGCGGCTCGTCCGTTCCTGTGTTAACCGGGGAAGTCATGATGGGTCTTGATATGGATTATGACTCCATAGCTGGAGCTGATTCTATGCTTGGATCTGGCGCTGTAATCATCATGGATGACACTACAGATATGGTTAAGGTTTTGCGTCGCATATCACGTTTTTATTATGCAGAGTCTTGTGGTCAGTGCACTCCATGTAGAGAAGGGACCGGTTGGCTTTACCGAATGCTTGATAGGATTGTTAAGGGTGAAGGGCGGGAAGAAGATATTGATAGGCTTGATCTAGTAGCTAGTAAAATTGCTGGGAATACTATCTGTGCTTTTGGCGATGCGGCGGCTATGCCCGTCAGAAGTTTTGTTAAAACATTCAGAGAAGAGTTTGTGCATTACGTTAAATATGGTTGCAGTCCGCTTGAGAAAAGCAACTCTATAGCTGTCGCCTGAATTATATTTAGAAGTTGATTTATGACAGATAACGAAAACATTAAAATAGAAGTCGACGGTCAAGAAATTGAAGCACGACCTGGCTCAATGCTCATTGAAGCAACCGATGCAGCGGGTATTTATGTGCCGAGGTTTTGTTACCACAAAAAGCTTACTGTAGTTGCCAATTGCCGCATGTGTCTGGTCGAGGTAGAGAGGGCGCCGAAGCCGATGCCGGCATGTGCAACGCCAGTTATGGACGGCATGAAAGTCTTCACTCAGTCTAAAAAAGCCGTTAGTGCACAGCATGCGACTATGGAATTCCTGTTGATTAACCATCCGCTTGACTGCCCTATTTGCGATCAAGGCGGTGAGTGCGAACTTCAGGACCTCGCGATGGGTTATGGCAGCGGAGTGTCTCAGTTCACGGAAGGTAAACGTGTCGTTCGCGATAAAGATGTAGGGCCGTTAGTGCAAACTGAAATGACCCGGTGTATTCATTGTACTCGTTGCGTTAGATTTGGCGAAGAAATCTCAGGGCTCAGAGAGTTGGGTGCCACTGGGCGCGGTGAGCATATGGAAATCGGAACCTATGTAGAGAAGTCAATGAGTTCTGAACTGTCTGGAAATGTGATTGATCTTTGTCCTGTTGGAGCTCTTACGAACAAGCCTTATAGGTATTCGGCCAGAACATGGGAGTTACAACAGTTTGATGGGATTGCTCCCCATGATGGGTTAGGGTCTAACGTCCATTTCCACGTAAAAGGACAGACTGTAAAGCGGATAGTCCCTAAGGAAAATAATGATATTAATGAAACTTGGTTGTCTGATCGTGATAGATATAGCTATCAAGGGTTAAATCATGCAGCACGCGCTTCTGTCCCGCGGATTAAGGTAGAGGGGAAGTGGGAAGACTGTGATTGGGATGATGCCTTGGGGGGCATATGCAACTCACTTTTGGAGCAAGTTAACAAGGACCCCGATGAAACCGTAGCGTTAGCATCTGCATCTTCAACTACAGAAGAGTTCTATTTGCTTCAAAAAATCATGCGCGGCTTAAAAACTAACAACGTAGATCACCGATTGCGGCAAATAGATTTTTCTTACCAAGATGCTGACCCGCTTTATCCATCTAGCGGAAAGCTCAATGATTTAGAAAACGCAGATACGGTATTATTGGTTGGCGCCTATCCTCGCCATGAGCAGCCTTTACTCAATTTGCGACTAAGAAAAGCTGCGCTTAAGGGCTGCAAAATCATAACTTTAGACACTCATGCCAGACCTTTTAATTATCGATTGTCTGATCAGATCATTGTAAGCCCATCCATGTTGTGTGATTTGCTCGATAAGCTTGTGAGAAGCGTAAGTGGAGTGGGAGAGTCCGACGACTTGTTGACAGTAGCTACCAAGGTGCTTAGTGAATCCGAAAAGTTAGTGATAGTAGTCGGAGCAGGAGTACAGAATAGTCCTAATCGAGGATTTTTGATGGGCTCGGTAGATCAGTTGGTAGGGATCTTGAGTGCCACCAAGGTAACGATATCAGATGGAGGGAATGCGGCAGGTGCCTGGCTAGCTGGGGCTGTTCCTCACCGTGGGCCTGGTGGTAGTGCGCTAGCTGACAACGCAGACATCGATTCGCGAAGCTTCTTGAGTCCTAGAAAAAATTTCCTTTTAATGGGCATCGATCCATTGTTAGACAGTGCTGATCCATTAACCCTTAAAGGTTCTTTGGAAAAGGCTGGAATGGTGGTTGCGATGACGCCTTTCATCACACCAGATATAGTAGCTTTGGCTACCGTAATCTTACCTGTCGCTATCTACGCTGAAAACGAGGGAACTTATGTTAACGGTGTTGGCCAGTGGCAGTCCTTTAATGCCGCCGTGAAACCTCCTTTTTCCGCGAGGCCTACATGGAAAATTCTGCGCGCATTAGGAGAGCGATTGGGCTTAACCGGTTTTGATGGGGTTGCAGTCGAAGACATCACTGATGCTGCACGACTAGAGTGCGCCGCTGAAAACTTTGTCGCTCGAACGACTCCGGTGGAACTGCCAGCTTTGATACCAAATTTAGAAAATCAAGTAGAGCTAATTATTGAGGTCCCGATGTATCGCAGTGACGCGCTTGTTCGTCATGCCGAAGCGCTCCAAGAGACTATTGCTGTAGCAATGGATGAAACTATATCAGTCTCTACTAAAACTGCTGCGTCTCTGAAAGTAAGTGAGAGTGACAAGGTGACCGCTAGATTTAATGATTCTGTGGTTACTTTGACAGTAGCGATTGATGATGGGGTGTCTGATGGTTCAGGACTGATGTACGGGGCGAGCTCTGTGTTAGCTGCTTTCGCAGGCTATGGAGATGCAATAACGCTTATTCGTGCGAGTAGTGACGAGCAATGAGTCCGATCGCTTTTTTAGAGGGAATTTTATCTTGGATGCCTGAGAGTCTTTTGACAATTACCATAATAATAATAAAAATACTTGCGATAATGCTTCCCCTCATGGCCGCAGTAGCGTATACCACGCTTGCTGAGCGAAAAGTTATCGGTTATATGCAAGTAAGGATAGGGCCTAATAGGGTTGGCCCCAAGGGACTCTTGCAGCCAATTGCTGATGCCATAAAACTAATGTGTAAGGAATTAATCGTGCCAACGGGTTCGAGCCGTTTCCTTTTCTTGTTGGCTCCAGTCTTGGCGCTTGGTCCTGCTTTGGCCGCTTGGGCTGTCATCCCTTTTGGGGCAGAAATGGTACTGGCAGACATAAATGCCGGTTTACTTTATGTGCTTGCTCTTACTTCGTTAGGGGTCTATGGAATTATAATCGCGGGTTGGGCATCTAACTCTAAATATGCCTTTTTAGGGGCTATGAGATCTGCGGCTCAAATAGTTTCCTACGAGATCGCAATGGGCTTTTCCTTAGTTGGAGTTTTGGTTGCCGCTGGGAGCCTTAATCTAGGCGAGATAATAGAAGCGCAGCGAGGCCCACTGGGTTTGCTGAATTGGTTTTGGCTGCCGTTACTACCTTTATTTTTCATATACTTTATTTCGGGCGTTGCTGAAACCAACCGAGCACCATTTGATGTCAGTGAAGGGGAGTCTGAGATTGTCGCCGGCTTTCATGTTGAGTATGCGGGGATGGCTTTTGCTCTGTTCTTTCTGGCTGAGTACGCTAACATGATTTTGATATCCGCCTTGACTGCAGTGTTGTTTTTGGGTGGGTGGTTGTCTCCAGTTTCTTGGGTGCCGGATGGCATCCACTGGTTTTTGGCTAAAACAGGGTTTTTCCTTTTCTTGTTCCTTTGGTTTCGCGCGACTTTCCCTCGTTATAGGTATGATCAAATTATGCGGTTAGGTTGGAAAATTTTTCTCCCTATTACGATTGTTTGGGTTATGGTTGTGGCTGCGATGGTCGTATGGAAAATTCCACCATGGTTCTCGAGTTAAGCTAAAGGATTAGTAGTCAATGGAAGTATTTTTACACTATATTAAAAGCTTTACTTTGTGGGAGCTTTTCAAAGGGCTGTCTCTAACGGGGCGGCGTTTCTTCGATAAAAAAATTACTATTCAATATCCTGAAGAGAAGACTCCTCAGTCACCACGGTTTAGAGGGTTACATGCCTTGCGTAGGTATCCGAACGGGGAAGAACGTTGTATTGCATGTAAACTGTGTGAAGCAGTCTGTCCGGCGGTGGCAATAACTATCGAGTCTGAAGTGCGTGACGATGGGACCCGCCGAACTTCCAAATATGAAATTGACCTGACTAAGTGTATCTTTTGCGGATTTTGCGAAGAATCCTGCCCCGTAGACGCGATCGTTGAGACTCGACATTTTGAGTATCACGGAGAAAAGCGCGGGGATTTAATTATGACGAAGGAAAAATTGTTAGCCATCGGGGACAAATTTGAAGAACAAATCGCTGCAGATCGTGAATCTGAGTCACGTTATCGGTAGCCAGTTAGTAGTTATTAGAGAAGGAGGGGTAGAGCTGACGATTATAAAATGTAAGAGACATGCTTTAGTGCGCGAAAAATAAGCAAGCTATCTTTAAGGGCAGTCAACTGAAAAATATCGTCTTCTTTAGTTAAATATGTTTGAACAGGTTCTTTTCTACACCTTCTCGGGGCTTGTGCTGTTCGCGGCCACGATGGTTATCACGGTTAAAAATCCGGTGCACGCTGCGCTTTGTCTGGTGCTGGCATTTTTCTCGAGTTCTGGGCTTTGGCTTTTATTGGAAGCTGAGTTCTTGGCCATCACCCTAGTGCTTGTATATGTTGGTGCTGTGATGGTTTTGTTCTTATTCGTAGTGATGATGCTTGACATTAATATCGCTGAGCTCAGGGAAGGCTTTGCACGCTATGTTCCAGTGGCTGCTTTAGTATCTGCTGTAATGCTAGGATTGCTCAGCACGATAGTTGGGCACGCCAATTTTGGGATCAATTCCGTTCAGCGTGTAGTTGCTCGCGCCAGTGACTATAGCAACACTAAAGCTTTAGGAATGTCGATGTATACTGATTTTATATGGCCCTTTGAAATCGCCTCTGTCATCTTGTTAGTGGCAATTGTGGCGGCGATTACTTTAACTCTTCGTAAATCTCGGCAGGCAAAATCAGCGAACCCTAGTAAACAGGTTGCCGTAAAAAGGAGTGACAGGGTTCGCCTTGTGAAAGTACCGTCAGAGCCTCAGGAATAGGAGGACATATGTTAGCGTTAGCCGATTATTTAATTGTTAGTGCGATACTTTTTTGCCTTAGCGTAGCTGGGATAATTATTAATAGAAAAAACGTCATTATTTTGCTGATGTGCATTGAACTAATGTTACTTGCTGTTAATACAAATTTTATTGCTTTTTCGAGATTTAATGACGACATTTCAGGACAAGTTTTCGTTTTTTTCATTTTGACCGTAGCTGCAGCGGAAGCGGCTATCGGTTTAGCAATTTTAGTAGTTTTATTCCGAAACAAGAAATCGATAAATGTCGAAGATTTGGATTCAATGAAGGGTTGAAGATGGTTACTACGCTCGTTTATTTACACCACCACGGATTAACAAGCTGATGCAGAACTTATGTCTCGCCATTGTAGGTGCGCCTCTTTTGGGTGCATTAGCCGCAGGACTTTTTGGAAAGCGGATAGGTCGGTCGGGTGTTCACTGGCTGACTAGCGGAACTGTAGGGCTTTCTTTCCTTCTGTCTGCTCTAGTCTTTTGGCGAGTAGTTATTGGTAGTGAAGAGACTTACAACGCAAATCTTTATCAATGGCTGTCTTCTGGAGGCATCAATTTCCATATTGGTTTTCTTGTCGATGAATTGACCGCGACAATGATGATTGTAGTGACATTTGTGTCTTGGATGGTGCATATCTACACGATTGGATACATGCATGATGATCCAGGCTATCAACGTTTCTTTTCTTATATCTCGCTTTTCACCTTTAGTATGTTGATGTTGGTGATGTCTAACAATTTCTTGCAGTTATTTTTTGGCTGGGAAGCTGTTGGCGTTGTATCCTATTTATTGATTGGTTTTTGGCACACTAAAGACACGGCAATCTATGCGAATTTGAAGGCTTTTCTAGTTAATCGAGTTGGTGATTTTGGCTTTTTACTTGGTATTGGTGCTATTTATATGTATTTTGGGAGTCTTGATTACTCAGAAGTCTTCTTGCAAACCAGTACGTTTCAGGACAAGACTATCGAAATAGTTAGTGGCTATGAGTGGTCGCTTATGACTGTTACTTGTCTATTATTGTTCGTAGGGGCGATGGGGAAGTCAGCACAAGTCCCTCTTCACGTATGGCTTCCCGATTCTATGGAAGGTCCCACGCCAATCTCCGCATTGATACACGCAGCCACCATGGTTACTGCGGGTATCTTCATGGTGGCACGCATGTCGCCTCTTTTTGAGCTTTCTGAAACCGCACTGTCCGTAGTACTGGTTATAGGCTCTGTCACCGCGTTCTTTATGGGAATTTTAGGGTTGGTTCAGAACGATATAAAGCGTGTTGTTGCATACTCTACTCTTTCTCAACTTGGTTATATGACTGTTGCATTAGGAGTGTCAGCTTACGCAGCGGGTATCTTTCATTTGTTCACACATGCTTTTTTTAAATCGCTTCTTTTTCTGGCAGCTGGATCGGTGATTATCGGCATGCATCATGAACAAGACATGAGGAAGATGGGTGGTTTAAGAAAGTATATGCCCATCACTTTTGTGACATGTCTAGTCGGTTCTCTGGCTTTAATTGGTTTTCCTGGTTTTTCTGGCTTCTTTTCGAAAGACGCTATTATAGAGGCAGTCCACTATTCCTCTATTCCAGGCGCTGGATTGGCATACGTAGCTGTGTTGGGAGGCGTGTTTATTACAGCGCTGTATTCTTTTCGGTTGGTTTTCCTTGTGTTTTATGGAAAAGAACGGTTTGATGAGAAGACTCGTTCGCACCTGCACGAGTCCTCTCCGGTAGTGACAGTGCCTCTGATATGTCTCGCGCTATTATCGGTTTTTTCGGGTGGTGTGGCGGTTTCCAGTATGTTGTTTGGGGACTATTTCGGCAGCAGCATTTTTGTCTATAGTGAACATGACGTTCTGGCTGCTTTAGGCACTCACTACCACGGACCGCTTGCTATGATTATTCATGGTCTGGGACAACCCCCATTCTGGTTGGCGATATCGGGTGTTGCTGTCGCTTGGTTCTGTTATCTCAAGCGGCCTGAGATTCCAGCTCGTATCTCGCAATCGATGACTCGTATTCATGGAATATTATTAGATAAATATGGGTTTGATCGTTTCAATGATTGGTTTTTTGCGGGTGGCGCACGTGCCGTGGGTAGTTTTTTGTTTAGAAAAGGGGACAGCAGTCTAATAGATGGACTAATCGTTAATGGCAGCGCCAAGGCTGTGGGATGGGGGGCTGAGGTTTTGCGCCGCACACAATCAGGTTTACTGTACCATTACGCGTTTGCAATGATTTTGGGTCTTATTATCCTATTATCGCTTTTCGTACATAGTGGTTTTTTTGCAGCGTGAGCTATGGGAACTTTAACTTTTAATAAAAAGAATTAATTTATGCTGGCCGAATATCCGTTTCTAAGTTCGTTGATTTGGTTGCCCATTGTCGGTGGACTATTGGTCGCTTTTTTGGGTGCACGAATAGGAGACGATACCTCTAAGGTTTTGGCATTGATTTTTAGTGTTGCAACGTTTCTAGCGTCCCTAGCGCTTTGGAACTATTTTGAATATTCAGTCGGTGAGATGCAATTTATAGAAACTGCAGTATGGATCCCGCAGTTTGGGATTAACTATACGCTTGGCGTCGATGGGATAGCTCTTCCCTTAATTCTTTTGACTACTTTCACTACGGTCATTGTGATCTTGGCTAGCTGGTCCGTGATAAAAGATCGGCCAGGATTCTATATGGGTTCTTTTCTCCTTTTAGAGGGGCTCATGGTAGGTGTGTTTACTTCTCTTGACGTGGTCTTATTTTATGTGTTCTGGGAAGCGGTACTCATTCCTATGTTTCTAATTATAGGGATCTGGGGCGGGCCTAGAAGGGTGTATGCCACGATTAAGTTTTTTCTCTATACCTTTATGGGTTCTGTTGTCATGTTAGTGGCACTTTTGTACTTGTATCGGCAAACAGGAAGTTTTGAATTATCAGTTCTGCACGATGCAAAGCTCACACTATTGGAGCAAAAGTGGGTTTTTGTGGCGTTCTTGATAGCATTTGCGGTTAAAGTGCCAATGTGGCCAGTTCACACTTGGTTGCCAGATGCCCATGTAGAAGCTCCGACAGGCGGTTCAATAATATTGGCTGCAGTTATGTTAAAGCTAGGTGGCTATGGTTTCCTTCGTTTTAGCCTCCCTATCGCTCCAGATGCCTCTGCGGCCTTTGATGGCTTGATGATTGTTCTTTCGTTGATCGCCATTGTGTATATCGGTTTTGTCGCGTTAGCCCAGCAGGATATGAAGAAGCTCATCGCTTATTCGTCTATTTCTCATATGGGATTCGTGACCTTGGGATTCTTTGTTGTTTTCCAAGTAGCTTCTGGTACAGGAGACTGGTCTCATGCGACCACTGGTATCGAGGGGGGAATGGTGCAGATGATTTCCCACGGTTTCATTTCAGGGGCAATGTTTCTTTGTGTAGGGGTTCTTTACGATCGTATGCACAGCAGAGAAATAGGTGATTATGGTGGCGTGGTGAATACTATGCCCGTGTTTGCAGCATTTATGCTTCTATTCGCAATGGCGAACTCAGGATTGCCTGGCACATCCGGTTTCGTAGGGGAATTTCTGGTTATCCTGACTGCGTTTAAGGCTAACTTTTGGTATGCGTTTTTAGCAGCAACAACGTTGATCTTGGGAGCAGCCTACACGCTATGGATGTATAAGCGAGTTATTTTTGGAGTGGTTGGTAATGATAAAGTGGCGGCATTAACCGACGTCGATGCGCGTGAAAAATCACTACTATTATGCTTAGCTATTTTAGTACTTATTTTGGGGATCTGGCCAGATCCGTTACTAGAGATGATGAGCGCTAGTGTAGAGCAGCTTGTGACGCACATCTCTCAATCAAAGTTGCCGTAGGCGTTGTTATGAATGAACTAAGTCTAATATTACCCGAAATATTGTTAACTGTTTTCGCCTGCTTGGTATTGGTTGTTGACGTTTTTCGTAACCCTACTAGTACAGCTGTTACTTTTTGGACAGCCGTCATATCGGTGTTGACGGTTTCAGTATTTTTGATTGTTGGTGGTTTTCCGGAGACTCGGCAGACCGCATTTTCTGAAACTTTTGTTCTTGACCCTCTATCGGTAACGCTAAAGACTTTTCTGCTTTTAGTGGTAGTGGGTACTTTTTTTTACGCTCGAGAATATTTCAGTAACCAAAACCTGGAACGGAATGAGTTTTTTATTCTCGCTATTTTTTCCACTTTGGGAATGATGGTGTTAATTTCAGCACAAAGCCTATTAACACTGTACTTAGGTTTAGAACTCTTGTCGCTTTCACTTTATGCGATGGTTGCAATGGAAAGGGATTCTGCGGCGGCTTCTGAAGCGGCTATGAAATATTTTGTCTTAGGAGCTTTAGCTTCAGGGATGTTGCTGTATGGAATGTCTATGTTGTATGGCGTTTCTGGAACCTTAAGTCTCTCAGAATTGGCAAGCCAGACAATAGGGGGTGAGAAAAATTTGTTATTTACATTCGGGCTTGTTTTTGTACTCGTTGGAGTTGCCTTTAAATTGGGGGTCGTCCCTTTCCATATGTGGGTTCCAGATGTGTACCAAGGAGCTTCTTTGCCAACGACGCTATTTATTAGCTCGGCTCCGAAGATCGCGGCTTTTGCGATGGCAGTCCGAGTACTGGTTGATGGGTTGCCTGGGTTAATGGCTCAGTGGAGTGATATGCTCACAATTTTGGCGGTAGCATCCATCGCTATTGGAAATGTAGTGGCTATAGCTCAAACAAATATAAAACGAATGTTGGCATACTCTACGGTATCACATATGGGCTTTTTGCTATTAGGGCTGATTGCCGTTTCAAACCAAGGCTATGCCGCTTCTATGTTTTATGTCTTTGTCTACTCTCTGGCAAGCATGAGCGCCTTTGGATTTATTATTCTAGTGACCGCCAGCGGGCCTGATCTCAATCTGATTTCAGATTTTTCCGGCTTGGGTAAGAAAAAGCCATTACTTGGTTTTCTTGGTATGGTCGTGCTGTTCTCTCTTGCTGGGGTTCCGCCATTTGGGGGCTTTTGGGCTAAATGGTTTGTCTTGAAGGAATTGGTGGCGAGTGGACAGGTATGGCTAGCTACAGTGGCGGTAATTTTTTCTTTAGTTGGCGCGTACTATTACTTACGAGTGATTAAGGTTATGTTTTTTGATGAGCCCCGAGGCGACCAACACTTGCAGAGCTCTGGCGGTATGGGAAAGATAGTTTTTGGACTGAATACTTCTGCGATTATGTTTATTGGAATATTTCCAGGTGCCCTTATGGGAATCTGTTTGGGTGCTATGTCAATATACGGAGCTCGTTAGAGAGCTGTTTCTAATTAAGCCATTTAGCGGGCTATTCACTTGTATAGCCGACTCCGCTGAGTGAAAAGAGGTCCAAGTAGCTAGGTCTTTGGATGTCAGCATGATGACTGTTGAACCCATGTTAAATCTACCGATTTCTTCTCCACGAGCAAACTCTCTACTACTAATCGAGTGCGTCATCCCTTCCTCAAAAGTGCAGTGTGGTCGATTCAAGAAAGTGGAAGTCTCGGAAAAGTTAAATTCTATACTTCCCACGTTGGTTGCTCCGACCATAACGAGTGCCATAAAGCCATGGTGGCTTTTAAAGACTAAAGCGGCCCGTTCATTAACACAAAAAAGGCTAGGTAAGCTCTTCACAGTTGCTTCGTTAACTGAAAATAAGTTACCTGAAGTGTAACGCAGATAGAGAGCGCTGCCCGCTATCGGCATATGTATACGGTGATAATTATTTGGGGCGAGATATATTGTGTGAAAAGTTCCTCCACGAAATAAGTTGGCGGTAGAGGAATCCCCTTCAAATAAATCAATCAAGGAATAACTGATGCCTTTTGCCTGAATCAAGGTTTGTCCCTCTATGTGTCCGCACTGACTTACTGATCCATCAGCAGGACTTATTATTTGAAGAGGATCCGATGGTTGAGGTCGTGCGGCAGTTTTGAGAGCGCGAGTGAAGAAATCATTAAATGTCACGAAGCGTCTAATATTAGGTTCTAACGATTCCGACATATCTACTTTAAAATAGATGATGTAGTACTTTATGGTGTAATAAGTGAGTTTGCCACCCGCTATTTTTGCGAGTCGACCGATCAAGCTAGACATAAGCTTTTTGGGAATGAGTTTTTGAACATCCAACATGAGCTTTCCTGCTTAGTAATTTGTTGTCTAGTGGGTTGATTCTCGGTGAGAAACAAGAAAAATCATTTCAGATGATGCTTCGTTTTCGCACAAAACATTTAAGCTGATATGCTGGTCAGTGAAGCGATAGGAACCATTTATGAGCTTTATCATGAGGTGAGTCCCACCTGGTTCGCCTATAAGAGTGTCTTGGGGTGCAATAATTAATTCGTTTACCAGTCGCATTTTTGACAGTTTTTTAGAATGTGAATGACTTGTGCGATGGATAGCAATCGAGGCAAAAAAAATGCTTGAAAAGCTTTTAATTACGATCGTTTTTTGGCTAATATTTTTGATCTGAAAATACCCCACAGCGTACTGGCTGCCAGGTGGGGGGATAATAATAAACCCTGTCTCAAGAATCAAATTCTCGCATCCGAATGTTTTAACTGGTACCACTGACAGAGCTAACACCAAAAAGGCTATTTTGCTTTCCGTCATTGGTTTAATTCGCTATAGAATTCAGATGCCTTTTCAAATCGTTCTATGATCATAGAGTAGTTATGTGGGTACGTCAGAACGCTCAACATCTCTCCTTTGGGACTTATTAAAAATACTCCGGAAGAATGGTCAATTGAGTAGCTCCCGTCAGTGTTTTGGTTTTTCAGGAAGAGACTTTTAAACGTTCTGGTAATAGCCTTAAGTTTTTCTATATCTGTTGTTGCCGCAATAAGTTCGGGAGAAAAATGGTTAGCATACTTAGATAGCTGATCGGACGTATCTCTTTCTGGATCAACTGAAACGAATATAATTTGTCCTAACTGAGAGTACACTTCATTTTCCTGGAGCTCACTATGCGCACGGGCTATAGTGAGCAATGTGCTTGGGCAGATGTCTGGGCAGTTTATAAATCCAAAAAATATTATGGACCATTTTCCCAGTAGATTATCTAGTGTGATTGGGCGATTAAATTGATCAATTAAATCAAAGGTCTCTATTTTATGAGGGTTAGGCCAAAGAATACCTGAAGGGACATCATTCTTTCTTTTTAGGTTTGACTGCTCAGATACCATGATGCCGACTCCAAAAGCAAAGAGACTAATAATGAGGCAGAGAAACGTGATTCTACGGTGAGACAACTTTAGCATTTAGCCATTATAGCAACTCGTTGATTCATAAAAAGCGGTTACCTTGCCTTTAATAAGGACTTATTTCTGACGCTTTTGTATCGCTTAATCTGCCTCTCTGTTGAGGGGTCGTGCAGTTCTGTGGTGATGTCTTCCGAGAATTCCGTAAAAATCGAGTTCGCAAATTTTTTACCTAAGTTAACTCCCCACTGGTCAAACGGATTTATATTCCAGATCACGCTCTGTACATAGGCTTTATGTTCATATAAGGCAATAAGCGCACCTAGCGTCTTAGGGTCCAGCATCTCTACACTGATGATTGAGCTAGGACGGTTGCCCACGATTTCTTTGTGCGGGTTAGCATCCGTTTCGCTAGACTTTTCTCCAACCATAAGAGCCTTAGCTTGGGCTATGCAGTTTGCTAGTAATACGTCATGATGGGTCATATAATCTTTTGGTGGCGTTAAGCTGATAATAAAATCTACCGGAATGAAACGGGTTCCCTGATGTAATAGCTGACAGAAGCTATGCTGCGCGTCTGTTCCCAGAGCGCCCCAGATGATAGGTGCTGAGTCATAATCGATGGGTCTGTTATTTAAGCCGATGCGTTTGCCGTTACTTTCCATTTCTAGCTGTTGCAGATAGCTTGGGAGCTCTTTTAATCTCTCTTCATACGGGATAACTGCGTAAGAGTGAGCCCCTAAGAAATTCACATTCCAAATGCCAAGCATCCCAAGCATTATGGGCATGTTTTTTTCAATAGGCGCAGATCGAAAATGATCGTCCATTGATTCTGCGCCCGCTAAAAACTCTTTGAATGCAGCAAAGCCGAATTTAAGTGCGATAGGTAAGCCCATAGCTGACCATACCGAGTATCTTCCGCCTACCCAATCCCATATCCGGAAGATATTTCCTTTTAAAATGCCATACGATAAAGCTTTTTTCTCATCTGCAGTAATTGCGATGAACTGACTCTTGGTATGCTGATTATCTCGAAGTGAAGAATCCATCCATTTTTCGACGATAGCAGCATTTTGTAGTGTTTCAGAAGTAGTAAAAGATTTTGATGCTATTACGCAAAAAGTCGACTCAGCATCAAGAGAACCCGTTAGATTATGAATTTCTTTTCCGTCTAGATGATCTAGAAATTTAATTCTTAGATGAGTCGCTTCGTTTTCTCGGAGGGCTTTGCAGACTAATTTTGGTCCTAGGTTCGATCCACCAACTCCTATCATCAAAATATCTGTAATAGGTCGGCCAGTAGATCCCAGTAATCGACCACTTACGACATCGTCTACAAATTTTTCAATTTTTGAAAGAACATTGTGTACCTCCGAAATAACGTCTCCAGGGATCCATGGATCTGAAGACTTCGATCTTCTCAAAGCGGTGTGTAAAGCAGCTCTTTTTTCAGTGGGGTTCACCATACGCCCCCTATACATATTTTCTATTGCTTTCGGAACACCCATTTCTACAGCGAGTTTTGTTAATTGGCTATAGACAGTGGTGTCTAACAGTTGTTTAGATGCATCTAAATGAAGTCCTGCAGCCTCTATCAAGAAAGTGTCTATCCGATTTGGATCTGTCTTAAATAAATCAACGATTAGTTTATTTTTGAAGTCGGAGGCAAGGTTAGAAAGGATATCAAATTGTCGCGCAGCATTTTCTTTCATTATAAGACGCCGTTTTACTGTTGTTCACCCATACGGTTACAGATTAGTGTAGCTCATCAATAGCTGGCTGGCGATTTAATGAGAGTTAACTGCTCCTTTTTTCGCTTCTTTGCGAGTTCTGTTTGCTTATGACGCTCTCGTAGAGAGGCCCGTCGCGCCTCGCCCAGTGAGTCAGCGCAGTGGTGGCATGCAATACCATATTCGAAGACTAACGATTGCCTGTCGATTGCGGATAGGGGTTTTCTACATCCATGACATTTTTCATAGTTGGCAGGTTCCAGTCTCTCATTGACTGCGACCCTATCATCAAATACGAAGCAATCTCCCTTCCAGAGTGATTGATCGGGCTCAACGGTTTTTAGGTAGTTTAGTATTCCTCCATCGAGCTGAAATACTTTTTTATAACCTTTTTCAACTAAAAGTGAGGAGGCTTTTTCGCATCGGATCCCCCCAGTGCAGAACATCGCGATAGGCCTTTCTAGACTTCCGGCTAGAATATCCTCAGCTTTTCTAGGGAACTCTCTAAAGTTTTGAGTTTTTGGTCTTGTGGCAGACTCGAAAGTGCCTATATCTATTTCATAATCGTTCCGTGCATCGATCACTATGACTTCCGGGTCAAGTAAAAGCTGATTCCATTGATGATGCGACACATGCTCGCCACTATAAGTGCTTGGGTCGATATTGTTCAGTCCAATACTTACGATCTCTTTCCTTATTTTAACCTTTAGTCGCTTAAAAGAAGGGATTGAAGACTTTACGATATTAGTAGTCATTTGCTCTATATATAAATTATTCTTAAGGAATATAAGAAGGTTGTTGACTGCTTTGAAAGTTCCTTCCACTGATCCATTCAATCCTTCATGTGCGACAACTATCGTGCCAATCAACTTGTGTCCCAAACAGAAATTAGTAAGCTCAGATTTCAGATGCTCAGGTTCTGATATTTTCAGGAAATGGTAAAAACTCGCTGTGAAGGTAGGAGTTGTAGGGTTGCTTTCAATGTTCATTTTCTAGATAGCTAATAATCACTTTATGGCTAAAAAGCCCTCGAAGCACAAATATTTGAAAACGGTTGTAACATCTTTAAATCCGGCTCTTTTCAGCAAGCCCATATTTCCCAAGCGAGAAAATGGCTCCAGCACACCTTTGAGGCTACGCGTTTTAGAGACAATTTCATTACCGCTATACCCTTGCCCAAGTTTATAATCGCTATAGAGCGTAGTGACAATGTCTTGAAACCGTGCATCTGGAGCCCTCACTTTCTCGAATAAAACGAAGCCTCCACCCCAGTTAAGGGACTGATAAATCTTATTAAAAACATTTTGGCGGTGTCGTGGTGATACAAATTGCATGGTGTAATAAGCGGTGACTAGATCGGAAGGCTTTAGTGAGCAATTTTCTAGATTTTTGTTTTCAAAAGTAACTTCTTTGTAGTTGAGGCAGCTTCCTTGGGCAATTTTTAACATATCTTGCTCACAATCGATTCCTTTAAAGCTGACACCTTTGCCTTCATGATGTGTCGCGAGGTTTGCGAGTAGCGTCCCAGTAGAACACCCTAAGTCATAACAAACGGACCCTTGATTAAGAAAAAAATCAGAAAGACCTACAGTTAGTTGATGCCCTTCTTCATAAAATGGCACAGACTTTTTAACATGCTTGTCGAATTTGGCACCCGTCGAACCCGCGAACGACCAGCGAGCATTTTCCGCTTCGATAATGTCACCAGTATTTGCCACGATAACTCCTTTCGAACACATTTCACAGATGTGGATAATTTCGCATTAATTGATGCTATGTATCAATTTTACAGCAAGTTGACGAGTTGTGGTTTTTTTATGTGTTTAAATCGTTCATGATCAGCATATGAAACTTATAGACTCCAGCCAGCAGCCTTTCCTTGCCCATGCTAGAGAGAATTATTTCAAGGGTGCTAAGACATTGTTGTCGCAACATTTCTCCCAGAAGGAATTTGGGAGTTGGTGGAAGGCCATCGAAACTAGCTTTGGATCAGCCTTTTTACGATATGGCCAGGCGGCGCAGTGGGAGCTGGTTCTGTCCCAATTTCCAACTTTCACGGATGTCTCTGCTAGCTACGGTGATACCGTGAGTATATCCAGTAGGCAAGCCGCCGTTAATGGACAGATAACAGAATTGAGTGAGCACCTGAAGAGTCTCATGCCTTGGCGTAAAGGACCGTTTAATTTTTGTGGGGTCACTATAGATGCTGAGTGGCAGTCAAATCTAAAGTGGAATCGCATCAGTCAAGCCATCGGCAACTTAGATAATGCTGCTGTATTAGATGTGGGTTGTGGTAACGGTTATTATGCTTGGCGCATGTTGGGTGCAGGGGCCAAATTAGTAGTGGGCATGGATCCTAGCATTCTAAGTTTGGCACAATTCAGAGCGATGAAATTTTATCAACAAGATGCACCTGTTACAGTGCTTCCGGTGGGAGCAGAAAGTTTAAAACATAGTCTGAAGCTTTTTGATGTCGTTTTTTCTATGGGTGTTTTGTACCATCGGCGAGATCCGATAGAACATATGTCTCAGCTAATGCGCGCCGTTGGTAAGGGCGGACGGATTGTTTTGGAAACCCTCATTGTTGACAGTGAGGAGATGGAGATCTTGATTCCCAAAGACAGGTATGCTCAGATGAGGAATGTCTGGAGCATTGCCTCTCCTAAACAGATCATAGAGTGGCTTTCTCAAGTTGGTTTTGTGAATATAGCCTGTATAGATAAAGCTGTAACCTCTATTATCGAACAGCGCTCGACCCCTTGGATGACATCACATTCGCTCATAGATTTTCTCGACCCTTCTAACCACAGCCTTACTGTTGAAGGATATCCAGCGCCGATCAGAGCATGCTTTATAGCAGATGCGCCTTAAATAAGTCGAAAGAGATAAAAAAGTTATATTTAACAATGTCTTATGCTGCTCACATTTTGTTCACGCATTCCATGTTAGTTTCTTATCGTGCTCTTAATAATTGATTGAAGCTTTGGGCTGGCAATTAAAAGGGAAGGGTGATTGCTTGGGGGATTAGGAATATCATTTTTCTAGTAAATCTGACAATCGTTATTGTATGCCGTGGTTTTTCTTGCGGCTAACATTGGGAGAATAACTTATGCGAAAGCAATTCAACATTATAGCTTTAGCAGCTGCGTTGGTCATGCCTACGATCGTTCACGCCTTTGGCGAGTCTGATTATTTGGCGTGGTTTGAAGCCAACCAATCTGCGCAACCGCAGTTTGTTGACGGAGATATCATCACTTATGATAAATCTGATCTAGTACGACCTTTTATTCCTGCTGAATACCAAGAAGAATGGATCTTTCCTGGAATGGAAATGACAATTAAAGACGCGGGTGATCTGCAAAATGGTCAAATATATTTAGACATAACTAAAAAGCATTATGGCACGGCGACAATTGCATCTGATGGTGCGATTGAAAACTATGCTGCAGGGCGACCATTCGATCCAGAAAAATTTGTGCCAGGCTCGGACAGTGGCTGGAAAATGATCTGGAACTGGAACTATCGTTGGCAAAACGATGGCGTTAACGTTGGTGAAGTAGAGTGGGTGTGGGTTCGTCGAGGTGGCGACCATAACAAGCATGAAATTATGACTCGAGCTGGCGGAAAATACGCGAAGTACTATGAAGGCGGAGGCGCTTTTGAGCGTGTGTTAAATGGTCCGTATAAGCGCTATTTAATGGCACATAACGCGAAGCACGGTGCTACCAATTATCAAGTTAATGGTGGTAAAGGCTTTGCGAAAGGCACTGAGTTCCGTGAGTACACTGGGTTCAATTCGCCATTCGATATTGCTGGTACAGCCTTCTTGATTTTGCGTTACGACGATCCTCGTAAAGCGGATGACTCGTGGGCATATATTCCTAGTTTGAGACGTGTACGTCGTATATCTGTGGAAGTGAAGTCTGACTCTTTGTTGGGTACAGATCACACTCTAGAGGATTTCTACGGGTTTAATGGTCGTCCGATGGAGCATGATTGGGAATACGTGGGTAGCACGAATATCTTAGTTGTCGCGAAGTCTAGATACCGAGAGACTGTATATTATGGTCCTAATGGTTGGGCTGTGAAAGACGACTATACTATGAGACAAACTGACGTTGTGAAGCAGATCCCTAAGAAATCTGCGCACCCATATGCATTCAAATTCATCCATATTGATCGTGTTACAGGCGAATCGTATTACGCTAATGCGTTTGATAAAGCCGGTGAGCTTTGGAAAGTATGGCAGTTGACGAAAGTTTGGACTGAAGATCCATGGGTAGTTTTAGATGGTAAGGGAAGTGCTTTTGGTTGGAAAGAAAAAGGCCAATTCAGCCCTAAAGGGACTAATTTCCAGTTATTCCAAAGTATCAATGTAATTGATCTTCAGAATAATCGAGGAACGCTGGTACCTTGTCGTGGAACGGAAGCACCAAACCAAAACTTGAAGAGAGCAAAACGTGTACTTGACGTTAACTACCTCACTGAAGGTCGCTAATATTTAGGCAGACATATAAACATGTCGG
>Ga0114996_10000106_pt1 | contig 110005 bp, 87 predicted proteins | sample ArcticOcean_MG_C_4_FD_87039 | JGI IMG/M metagenome (GOLD analysis project Ga0114996, IMG submission 87039) | Marine microbial communities from western Arctic Ocean - ArcticOcean_MG_CB4_134 | ecosystem: Environmental > Aquatic > Marine > Oceanic | place: Arctic Ocean: Canada Basin | collected...
ATGTTCGTTAATCATAATGTGCCCTCAAACAAGATTTGAAGATCTGATCATGACATTGAGATTTAGTTCAAAAAAATCCCCGCTAATTTCTTAGCAGGGATTTGTGTATAAGAGACAGCTAATAGCGGGCTTATGTATCAAACGGCAATTAGTTTAGGCGTTAATAAGAGCCGTATTTTCCAAAATCCAAAAGCAATGGACACAGGTGAAGAAGCTAAATTACTGGCATCAAAATTAGTCGACTTTAAAGTTGCACTAGTAACATCTGTACTGCACATGCCCCGTGCCAAAGACTTATTTAATGCTCAAGGTATTGAAGTCATAACCGCAGCCACTGATTATCATAATTTTGCTGCACTTCCATGGAGCAAGCAGTTTATTCCCAATGCTCATGCCTTACTTGTGGTTACGCAATACAGTCACGAAGTAGTAGGAAATATATGGATAAGTTTGCGCCGCTGGATAGATCCAGAGGCGCTGTAACTTATATAGCCTAATTAAACTGGGTTATCTATGTCTATAAATGTCACATCAAAACCATGCTCTTGAGCAAGTAACTCACCTAGTGCTTTTACACCATAGCGCTCTGTTGCATGATGCCCGGCTGCAAAAAAATCAATGTTTTGTTCACGAGAACTATGAATTGTCTGCTCCGATGCTTCACCCGTTAAATAAGCATCAATGCCTTGCTCTGCTGCTAAGTCAATATATCCTTGCCCACCACCAGTACACAGTGCAATGGTTTCTATTTTAGCTGAACGTACTAAGCTTGTGAGCGGGGTTCGATTAAGCACTTTTGCAATTTTATCTGCAAAATCTTCACCACTTAATGGTGTTTTTAAACGTCCTTTCATTGCTACGCTATTTGAAGTTGGCTCTAGCCCTGTTTCAATTTCAATATCTAATAACTTTGCAAGTTGTGCGTTATTGCCAACTGTTGGATGAATATCGAGTGGTAAGTGATAGCCGAATAAATTAATATCGTTTGCTAGTAGTGCGCCTATACGACGCTTTTTCATACCCGTTATTGGTTGAGATTCCCCTTTCCAAAAAAAACCATGATGAACCAAAATAGCATCTGCTTGTTGCTCAATGGCAGCTTCTATTAAAGCTTGACTTGCGGTTACACCCGTCACAATTTTTTTAATTTCGTTTTTACCTTCGACCTGTAAGCCATTTGGGCAAAAATCTTTTATTAAATGAGGTTTCAAAATGTCATTTAGGAGTTGGTTAAATTCTCTACGTTGCATACAACTTACCTTACTTAGCACTGAATTTTGTGCAAATTTTGGCGTTTATAGGCCTAAAATGGAAGGAAAATCGCAAAAAATTGAAAAACTGTTTTAAAATAGGTATAAATACCTCTTCTTTATCTGTGTTCACAACGTATAGGGTCTCTGATGAGCAAACTAGACAAAACAGAAGTGTTATCTGCCTTTGAAGCAGCGTACGAAACTGCCAATGGTAAAAAACCTGAAATCACAACCAAACCTGGTTGGTACAGCATTGATGGCGGTAAAAATTTACGCCTAGCTGACGTAGCAGAGCTTACTAAAAAATTAAACTCTGGTAAAACAACTAAAACGAAAAAACCAAAAGCAGCTGCTCCTGTTAAAGCACAGAAAAAAGCGCCATTCACTGTTGTTACCGAAAATGAAGAAGGTTACACAGCGGAAGAACTTTGGATTGTAATTTTAGCTCGTAAAGATCATGACTGTCGCTTACCGCGCGGTGTTGTTTAATCAACATTTATGATTTTTAAAAGAAACCGCGTTAAGCGGTTTTTTTATATCCATTATTTGCCAAAAATATAAAGCTTTATAAGTTGTGTAAGGCTAAAAAAAGCGGCTATGTAGCCGCTTTAACAAAGTTTAAAATAAATTACAGTTCTTCAAAATAAAGTGGTTCGCGTTCTTTTTTACCCACTTCATTCATTGTCTCTGCATTGAATAGTCGACCATTGATCATGGTGTAATCTACTTTATCCGAATCTCGAATATTTTTAAGCGGATCGCCATCTATAACCATTAAATCAGCCAGTTTGCCCACTTCAAGCGAGCCTACGTTTTTATCAAGCCCTAAATACTTAGCCGGATCGAGTGTCGATGCACGTATTGCCTCAAGCGGTGTCATTCCGCCTTGTGCAAACATCCACATCTCCCAGTGTGCACCTAAGCCTTCACGCTGACCGTGAGCACCTAAGTTAACTAATACACCTAGGTCTTGCAGCTCAGCAGCAACGCGTGCGTTATTAAAGTGATTATAGTGATGATCGGGCGCTTTAATGCGGCGCATAGAGCGTGGTAATAATTGATTTTTTGGCACAAATTTACTTAAACGCGGGTGATTCCACACATCAGTTTTATCGTACCAGTAGTTCTCACCCCAAATGCCACCATAAGCCACTACAAGTGTTGGTGTGTAACCAACATTACTTTGCGACCATAACTGCTTTATATCGTCGTATATGTTCTCTACAGGGATTGAATGCTCAATACCTGTGTGTCCATCTACAATCATACTTAAGTTATGCTGTAATAATGAGCCACCTTCAGGGACAACCATCATTTCAAGTTCACGGCCTGCTTCAATAACTTGTTGGCGCTGCTCACGACGTGGTTGGTTATACGACTTAACACTAAACGCCCCTACTTTTTTAAGGCGCTCTAAATGAAATTTAGCATCGTCTAACGAGTCAATATGCGACGTATAACCTGGCATATTTGCGCCATATAAAATAGTACCGGTTGAGAAAATACGCGGGCCAACAATCATGCCTGCCTTTTGCATTTCGCTTGCGGTAAATATTTCAGAGGTATCGTTTGATGGATCGTGAATTGTAGTTACACCCAGCGCTAAACCTGCAAAGTTTTTCCAGTTTTGCTCAGGTATAATTTCACCGCTTGCTTGCGAGCCATGTGCATGAGCATCAACAATACCAGGCATAATTGTTTTGCCTGTTACATCAATAACCTCAGCACCTTTAGGGATGCTTATCTCGCTGGCTGTACCAATTGCTTTAATATGCTTGCCATCAGTGATAATTACACCATTTTCAATAACCTTTTCGCCGTCCATCGTTATAATTTTTGCACCAGTGAGCGCAATCATGCCTTTAGGCTCTGCCATTTTTTTACTGAAACCGATATTATCGCCACTTTTCACTTTAAAGTCGGCATCTTCGGCTTTGTTAATAGCAAACATCCCCTCAAGGCTTGCATGATAAAGCTCAGGCCCTAATGTCCAATAAAGTTTGTTGCTCTTAGCACTCCAGCTAATGTTTTCACCAGCACGTACCGATAACTGCTCTATTGGGAATTGACTGTCTTTAGGCCCAATATTAATTGTTTTACCACTTTGAACAAACGGCGTTACAAATACTTTAAATCGCTCAGCAAAAGCGAGGTATTGCCCATCTGGTGATACTCTAAATTCTGTCGCATGTTCTGACTCGTACAGTTTACGAACTTTTTTACTTTCAAGCTCTACTACGCTAAGCGTTGGTTTTGGCCAAGAACTCATTATAAAAACGCGATCGTTTGCATCTCCAAATTGTGGTTGATAACCACTTTTTGAAATAAGCTCACTTTTACCGCCTTTTGCGCTTACGCTATAAACCCCCGGATTAAGTGACCATTTAGGGTTTAAAATACTGCCGCCAGTAGCTTTTCGATAAACAACCGTTTTACCATCTGGGCTAAAAGTTGGCTCTACATACTTGCCTGGCTGCGTTGTAATGGTATCGCCACGGCCACTGCGCGCAGACACAACCCTCACAGACCCTTGTTTGTTATCATCCCATGTGGTGAAAACTATTTTTTTACCATCGCGAGAGTACTGTGGAAATAATTCGTAATGATCTGTTTGCTTTGTTAAACGCTTAATTTTACCCGACTCTAAATCACGTTTATAAATATGCCCAAGCGCTTCAAATATTGCCGTTTCGCCATCTGGGCTTACTTGCACATTACGCAGCATTTTTACATCAAACTCATCAGTATCTAAGTTTTGTGTAAAGCGCACCGCTTTTTGAATTTTTTTACTTGTTTGCACTTTAAAAGGAATGGTTTTTACAGATTTGTCTGCAACATCGAGCTTGTGAATTGTACCACCAGCCCAAAATACCAGTTCTTCATTATCGGGTGTCCATGCAATGGTTGGGTATACACCATGAATAGCCCAGGTTTCTTGCATATCTCGCTCAAGCTTATCGTAAAGCTTAGTGTGCTCACCGCTGGTTAAGTCATATAAATAAAGACTAGTTTGAAAATCATCACGCTTTATATACGCCAGTTTTTTTCCATCAGGTGACGGTGTAGGCCTAATAGCACCGCCCATCGTATCGATTATGGTTTCAATTTCACCCGTTTCACGGTCGTAGCGCTTAATTTTATAAATGCCCGCTACAGAATCTTTTGAATAATGAAAGGTTTTACCGGGTGTAGCATCATGCGAAAAGTATACATAACGACCATCCGGTGAAAACATTGGCTCACCTAAATCTTTTTGATCGTTCTCGCGTTTTGTAAGCTGTACGCCCTTGCCACCCGCTTTGTGATACAACCACACTTCACCGGCACCTAATGAACGGCTAGCTGTAAAGTGTTTACGTGCAACTAAATAGTCACCATCAGGACTCCATGCAGGGCTATTTAGTAATCTAAAGGTTTCATCGGTAACAGCGTGTTGATTTTCGCCATTTAAGTCCATAACCCAAATATTATCGCCACCACCTTGATCGGAGGTAAACGCAATACTTTTACCGTTAGGACTAAAACGAGGTTGCATTTGCCATGCAATATCAGAGGTGAGCTTTGTAGCTGTACCACCACTCATTGGCATAGTGTAAATATCGCCAAGTAAGTCAAACACCACGGTTTTACCATCAGGGCTAATATCTATATTCATCCATGTGCCTTGCTCAACGCTAATTGCAGCGTCAACAAATTGCCCCTTAGGTGAATCTACTTGCCATTTTTGTTCGTCTTTTTCGGCGGCATTTACCTGCCCTATCGCTAATGACACCGACAATGCTAATACTGTATGAAGCATTTTTTTCATGCGTTTCTCGCTTGTTATTGTTGCAGTAAAAACTATTTCACATGATTGCAACAAAAACAAACCTAACTTGCCAGCGTTATATGATAAAGCGCGGTTTATGTAGGTTTAATGCCAAACAATAGGGTCAAATTGGTAGTAATTAACTAGCATGCTATAAATTTCAGGATCGTATCGGCGAAGCTCTGCGGGTTTTTCGAGGAAGGTTTCGGTGAGTACAGCAAAAAACTCAGCTTCGTTAGTCGCACCATAGCTGTGAATAACATGCGGCATGCTATAAGCAACGTGACTTTTTAACTGGGTGAAAGCACGGCTAAATACTCGGCCCCACTCTTTGTAATCTGCTGAGCTTTTTAAAATGGGTGTGCCCGTTGTTTTACCTGTTTCTTGATCGAGTTGATGCGCAAACTCATGAAAAACTAAATTATGTCCATCACTTGGCAAGCGGTTACCCTCAAGCACATCATGCCAACTGAGTACAAGCGTGCCGCCAGGCCATGACTCGCCTAGTCTTACCGTATTGTGGTAACTCACAAGTCCTGCACTATCGCGAGTTGATTGTGGGGCGTAATAAGCACTGGGGTATAATAAAATTTCTTTTACATTTCTATATAACGGCCACGGCTTATTAAGCACTAATACACACGCATCGGCGGCAACAATTAACTTCATTGCAGACGTTAGCTTTAAGCCATCACAACCGACAAAGCGTTTTTCGTTTAAAAACCACGTAATATGTCGCTCTAACTTCTCTCTGTCGGCATCGGTCATTTTTTTATAGATGGGCATGCAACGCAGTAAAATATCTTTTTGCTGCGAATTTAAAGCAAAGTCTTTATATTTACTGCGCCATAATCGGTTTTGAATTGATGGCCAACGCCAGAAAATCACCACAAAAAGAATTAAAACAACAATTAACAGTCCATTTATCATGGGGATTTCCTGAGCTAAGGTATGGTATATAAATATGTCCAGCACACGTGCTTTTCAAGCATATAAGGTTATGTATTTGAATAAAAAGTAATTCACATCGCATTGCTTATAGATTACTTATAGATTACTTATAAATTGTTTACTGCTTTGCACTGCCGTTAAATGACGTGTTTAAAGTTAATTTTTGCAAAAAGAGTCAAATGTACCCTGCAATGTGTTTATAAATTTCGCTACGTGCAAACCATCCATTAATGAGTGGTGTACATCGATAGCTAAAGGTATTGTACCTGTGTGTTTATCAAACTGACCAAATACAAATTTAGGAATGCCTAAACTCTCCCCTTCACTAAATGCATGCGAAAACGCACTAAAATTCAGCCACGGCAAAACAGATATATGAATTAGGTCGGCCTGCCCTTCTGTTTGAGCAAATGCATCAGAAAATAACGGCTGTAATTTCGCTTTTTTGCTTACGTCACTTGCATGATTTGCAAACTCTTTAAAATCGCTTGCGCTATTAAAATAACTAAAAACAAACGTATCGTTTTCAGACAACTCAACCACACTTGCGCGAACACTATTAAGTAGCCATGGCTTACTATCTATTATACGTAGCATTATTGAATCGTACTCATGGCACGCTTTTAAGGTGCAATATACATATGCTTGAAAAAAAGAAAATTGATTGGTTTTGCAATAGTCGTAAAGTGCTTGAGCATCTAAACGCACACACACATTAAAATAAGGCTGAGAAAAGTGTTTAAATAATTCAAAGTGTTGCTTTCTAGGCCAATTATCTAAATCGATAGGCTGCATGAGAGAAGTTGAGGGAGTCATAATTTGCCGCACAAAATTAAAAATAAAGTGTACCGCTGTTCAGTAACAATTGCATTAACTTACAGATAAACAAAAGGTGTGCAATTGCACACCCTTATATAAATTAGAACTTAGATCACAGACCGTTTTTAATGATCTCTTGCGCTAATTCGTCAGCAATTAAATGCGTTGATTTTTGCTCTTTTTCGCTACGGGCAAAGATTTCAGTTAACGTATTAAAAATACCTTCAACATGTTTATTAGACGCTGCTGCACTGTAACCATCTGGCGCTGTTTCGTAATAAACATTAATAATACCACCGGCGTTAATTACGTAATCTGGTGCATATAAAATGCCTTTTTCACGAATAACTTCACCGTGGCGAGATTCTGCCAGCTGATTATTAGCACAGCCTGCAATAATAGTCGCTTTTAAACGCGGTATCGTTAAATCGTTAACGGTTGCACCTAATGCACAAGGTGCATAAACATCAACATCTAAGTCGTAAATGTTATCAATGCCAACCGCAGTTGCACCAAAATCACTTACTACACGGTCAATGGCAGCTTGGTTAATATCAGTTACAAACAACTCAGCGCCCGCATCATGTAAATGTTTACATAAACCATAAGCAACAGCACCTAAACCTTGAACAGCCACTTTCACACCTGCAAAATTTTGATGACCGCGTTGATGCTGTAGCGCTGCTTTAATTCCTAAAAACGTACCGTATGCTGTAAATGGCGATGGGTTACCGCTTTTACCTTCAAGACCCAGTACGTAATTAGTTTCTTTATTCATGATAGCTACATCAGCACATGTGATGTTTACATCTTCTGCTGAGTAATAGCTGCCATTTAATCGCTCTAACTGGCGGCCAAATGCACGGAATAATTGCTCAGATTTAATTTCTTTCGCGTTACCTATAATTACAGATTTACCACCACCAAAGGGTAAGCGCGCAACTGCATTTTTATAAGTCATGCCCTTTGATAAACGTAGCACGTCATAAACAGCATCTTCGTCGTTCGCATAATCCCACATTCTACATCCGCCAACTGCAGGACCTAGGTTGGTATTATGTACAGCAATAATTGCTTTTAAACCCGACTCTTCATCAGAACAAAAAACCACTTGTTCATGGTTATCAAATTCAACTCGATTAAACACAGCCACTTAAAATACTCCGAAATAGTTAACCCGTGAGAGGGTATGCGCGCTGGAAATTGCCGAGACTTTATCACTTCATATACGTGTTCGCCATACTCACAGATGATAAAACCAATGAAAACATTAAACTTAAATTAAATAACCTAATTAAAACTTTTATACAGATAAAAAATTCACAAAACCATCATTTGTAAGTTTTAATTACTATGAATATAAGAATCTCACTAACTTACGTTTACGTACACGTAACACAGCGATTGCATGTAAAGTTTAATATACAAGTGCTACTTGCCCGACACGTACTGCTGCCTATAGGTTTTCAGTAAAAAGTGAGCTTTTTCGCAAACTGGTCAGAGCTGTAAACTTACTAATAACCCTATTTAAAAAAACAAAAAAGCGAGCACTAGGCTCGCTTTTTAAAAACACAAAACGTACGTTATTTTAGCTTGCTATCAAGCTCTTCAATTTTAGCTTTCCAGATAGCAGGGCCTTGTGTATGCGCATTGGCGCCTTCACTGTCTACTGCAACAGTCACTGGCATATCTTCTACTTCAAATTCGTAAATAGCTTCCATACCTAAATCTTCAAAAGCTACAACACGCGCTTTTTTAATCGCTTTAGATACTAAGTAAGCTGCGCCGCCTACAGCCATCAAATAAACAGATTTATGCTCTTTAATAGACTCAACAGTCGCAGGGCCACGTTCAGCTTTACCAATCATGCCTACAATGCCTGTTTTTTCTAGCATCATATCGGTAAATTTATCCATGCGAGTGGCTGTTGTGGGGCCAGCAGGACCTACTGCTTCATCGCGTACCGCATCCACAGGGCCTACGTAATAAATAAATTTATTATCAAAGTCTACGCCCTCAGGTAAACCTTCACCTGAGTTGATCATATCTTGCAAACGTTTATGCGCTGCATCACGACCTGTTAAAATAGTACCCGAAAGTAAAACGGTTTCACCCATTTTCCATTCTTGAACATCTTTTTTAGTCAGTGTATTTAAATCAACACGACGTGTGCCTTCGCCCACTTCAAATGTTACTTGTGGCCAATCTTCTAGTTTAGGTGCTTTTAAATTAGCAGGGCCAGAACCGTCAAGCGTAAAATGTACATGGCGAGTTGCCGCACAATTTGGGATCATTACTACAGGTTTTGAAGCTGCATGCGTTGGTGCTGTTTTAATTTTAACATCAACAACCGTTGTTAAACCGCCTAAACCTTGTGCGCCAATACCTAATTTATTAGCACGGTCAAAAATTTCTAAACGCAGTTTTTCTTCAGTTGTCTCTGCGCCGCGTTCCATTAATTCATGGATATCAACCGGATCCATTAACGACTCTTTAGCCATTACTGCTGCTTTTTCAGCCGTACCACCAATACCTATACCTAGCATGCCTGGCGGACACCAACCAGCACCCATTGTTGGTAGTGTTTTTTCTACCCATGCAGCAACATCATCTGACGGGTTTAACATAACCATTTTACTTTTGTTTTCAGAGCCACCGCCTTTAGCCGCAACCATTACTTCTACTTTTCCACCCGCTACTAAATCAATATGCACAACCGAAGGCGTATTATCTTTAGTATTTTTACGCGTACCAGCAGGGTCTGCAACAATAGATGCACGTAAAGGGTTATCTGGATTCAAATATGCACGACGAGTACCTTCATCAACCATTTGTTGAACGGTTAAATCTGTTTTATCCCACTTAACATCCATACCTACTTTAACAAAACAGGTAATAATACCGGTGTCTTGGCAAAGTGGACGCTTGCCTTCAGCCGACATGCGTGAGTTAATTAAAATTTGTGCAATGGCGTCTTTAGCCGCTTTACTTTGTTCTTTGTTGTACGCTTTTTCGAGTGCTTGAACAAAATCAAGTGGGTGATAGAACGAAATATATTGCAATGCATCTTCAATGCTATCAATAAAGTCTTGCTGACAAATTGTACTCATAGTGGTTCCTTAAGTTACCGTTACGCGTTGTCGCGTAATCTAAATCAAACCGGTGACGGTGGTTTGCACTGTTTTTTGCAGCTTAGTGCTGCCAAAAAATTTGACTTATGATACCCTCCCAGCCCGTTTCGAGCCAGTTCTTAAAGGGGCAGTAAATGCTAAACAATAAAAAAAATTGTATTAAATTAGGCATAACACAAAACTGCATTGACGTTTTTGCGCATTTTTCACATTTGCCTTATGCAATTCTATTAGATTCTGCAAATAGTAATCATATAAACAGCCGTTTTGATATTGTTGCTATTGAGCCGCAAAGTACCCTTGAAGTAAAAAATAATAAAAGCTTTTTAAATAATATAGAAAGTAGTGATAACTGCTTTGAAATTATGAATAATGAGCTTTCGCATCTTGCTAAAACAAAAGCCGATTACGATTTACCCTTTAACGGCGGCTGGCTTGGCTACTTTGGCTACGACTTAGGGCGTACAATTGAAAACATCCCCACTCGTGCTATTGAAGATATTAATCTTCCCCAAATGGCTATTGGCCTTTACTTAGATGCCCTTATTTACGACAAGCAGCAACAAAGCTGGTTTTATGTATCGCAGCCAAACACCGATCGATTAGCGCTTTATGAGCAATACTTAAATACACACGCTAACTCCCAAGTTAATACGCAGTCCTTTGCCCTAAACAGCGACTGGCAATCAAATATGAGCGAAACGGAATACGCTGCAAAGTTTGCCCAAATTGAGGAGTATCTAAAAAGTGGCGATTGTTACCAAATTAATTTAGCGCAGCGCTTTAACGCTCAGTTTGAAGGCTCCCCTTGGGCGGCTTATATTAAACTGCGTGAGGCAAATAAAGCGCCATTTTCGAGCTTTATAAATCACCCTCAAGGGGCAATTTTATCAATTTCCCCTGAGCGCTTTATATCTGTAAATAATAACGTTGTAGAAACCAAACCTATTAAAGGCACTCTGCCGCGAAAAGCGGATGCGCTGGAGGATCAACGCCAAGCCCAAATACTCGCAGCATCAGCTAAAGATCGCGCTGAAAATGTCATGATTGTTGATTTACTGCGTAACGACTTAGGCAAAGTGGCAAAACCTGGCAGCGTCCACGTCCCTTCCCTTTTTGCTATTGAAAGCTTTCCGGCAGTGCATCATTTAGTAAGCACGGTAACCTCAGAACTTGATGAAGGCAAAACAGCGGTCGATCAGTTAAAAGCGGCTTTTCCGGGTGGCTCAATCACCGGTGCGCCCAAAATTAGAGCGATGGAAATAATTGAAGAACTAGAACCACATCGCCGCAGCATTTATTGTGGTTCAATTGGTTATTTAAGTGCATGTGGAAATATGGATACGAGTATCACTATTCGTACCTTGGTGTGCCACAAAGCGCAAATTTACTGCTGGGCAGGTGGCGGAATAGTAGCTGATTCTAAAGTCGAATTGGAATATCAAGAAACTTACGATAAAGTAAATAAAATCCTCCCTTTATTAAAACAGTAGGTCGCTTTGAATAGTGAACACATTATGGCGCGGTTTCTGTTAAGCCCTACAGCTGCGCCAAACCAGTTAAAAGACACGCGTAAAAAACGTGCTAGCGCTGTTATGCTGCCAATTATTGATATAGATAATCATGCACATATTTTACTGTGTAAACGCCCTACTTATTTACACCATCACCCTGGGGAGATTTGTTTGCCCGGAGGTAAGTTTGAAGTAAGCGACATTACCCTTCGCACCACAGCCCTTCGCGAACTAAAAGAAGAGCTAAATATTGCCCAAAGCAACGTTAATGTATTAGGTCATTTACCTGAGTATTCAACATTAACGGGTTTTAGTATTAGCCCCTATGTGGGTTTACTTAATAAAGGCACCACCTGGGAAAATGACTATAATGAAGTACAAGCGAGCTTTTTACTCTCGGTCACTGAGTTAAATAACGAAGCTAATTGGCAACCCTTACCTTTTCAACGATTTGGGAAAACGGTTATTTTGCAAGGTTTTAAAACGCCACATGGTTTACTTTGGGGTGCGACTGCAAGCATTATAAAAAACTTTACAAAACAACTCGCCTTACCAGTTTAAATCTTCGTTATTAGTAGTTACACAATCACAATTCCACGTTATCATGCTCGACCGTTCAAAGAGCAGCTTCGTGCTGATAAAACAAAGTAGAGACACACATTATGATCAGTGCATTTGATATGTTTAGCATTGGTATTGGCCCTTCGTCATCACACACCGTTGGCCCAATGCGCGCATCACGCTTATTTGTTAATGACCTACAAGAACAACAATTATTAGCAAATGTTACCGATATTAAAGTAGAGCTTTATGGCTCTTTGGGACAAACAGGTGTTGGCCATGGATCGGGTAAAGCCGTAATTCTTGGTTTAGCCGGTTATGACCCTGAAACTATAGATGCCGATTTAGTCGACGACATTTTAGCGACCATCGAAAAAGATCAGGTTATTTATCTAAACAAAACACACAAAGCTAAGTTTCCAAAACAAGGCGCTATTGTTTTTCATCGTCGCAAAACGCTGCCTAAGCACTCTAATGCAATGGAAATTATCGCCTCAAACAACGGCGAAAAAGTTTACAGCAAAGTATATTACTCTATTGGCGGTGGCTTTATTGTTACTGATGAAGAGTTTGAAAACGAAAAACAAGCAGCCCTTGATATTAGAGAAGAAAACCCAGCTCCTTTCCCTTTCAGTAGCGCAAAAGAGCTACTAGAGATGTGTAAAGAGTCAGGGCTTAGTGTTTCAAGCTTAATGATGAAGAACGAAAAAACACTACGCACTGAAGATGAAATAAAAGACACGCTGTTTCATATCTGGAAAGTAATGATGGCCTGTATTGACCGTGGTATGCGTACCGAAGGTATCCTACCTGGCGGCTTAAAAGTAAAGCGCCGAGCGCCTAGCTTATACTTAAAACTAAATATAGAGGTCAGTAACGACCCACTTCGTGCAATGGACTGGGTTGATTTATTTGCCCTTGCCGTAAACGAAGAAAATGCGGCAGGTGGCCGTGTAGTTACCGCACCAACTAATGGTGCTGCGGGTATTTTACCGGCTGTGCTTATGTACTATCACACATTTGTGAAAGAAGTAGACCGCGATATAGCCACACGTTATTTATTAACGGCTGCTGCTATTGGTATTTTATATAAAAAGAATGCCTCTATATCGGGTGCTGAAGTAGGTTGCCAAGGTGAAGTTGGCGTTGCGTGCTCTATGGCTGCAGGCGCATTAACAGAAATTGTTGGTGGCAATGTTGTGCAAGTAGAGAACGCAGCAGAAATTGGTATGGAACATAATTTAGGCCTCACGTGCGACCCTGTTGGTGGCTTAGTACAAGTACCGTGTATTGAACGTAATGCAATGGGCGCGATTAAAGCAATTAATGCCTCACGTTTAGCTATTCGTGGCAGTGGCGAGCAAAAGGTATCACTTGATAAAGTGATTAAAACCATGCTTGAAACCGGCAACGACATGAAAACCAAATACAAAGAAACCGCTCGCGGTGGATTAGCAGTTAATATTATCGAATGTTAATCAGCTCGCTATAAAGAGAAAAAGCTGTCTATTTTAAAATAGACAGCTTTTTTATTGTTCGTTCAATGCAATCACCTTATTTAACGGGTAACTCTATATCTGCAAATAACTTATCTACGTCATCTTGGTTACGTAACAAGCTTGCTCGCTCTACGCGCTCTTTAGTTAAGTGCGGTGCAAAACGTTCAATAAAATCATACATATAGGTACGTAAAAAGCTGCCCTTTCTAAAACCAATTTTGGTCGTGCTTGCTTCAAATAAGTGGCTTGCATCAATACACACTAAATCGGTATCGCTCACTTGATCTATCGCCATTGAAGCGACAACACCAACTCCTAAACCCAGTCGTACGTATGTTTTTATAACATCAGCATCGGTTGCAGTAAATACAATGTGTGGTTCAAGCCCGTGTGCGCTAAACGCTTTATCTAACTCTGAGCGGCCCGTAAAACCAAATACATATGTAATGAGTGGATATTGGGCAATGTCAGCAACAGTTAAACTATTTGCCTTTTTAGCGAGAGGATGGTCTTTAGCAACAACAATACTGCGGTTCCAATGGTAGCAAGGCAGCATAACTAAATCTGAATACAAATGCAGTGCTTCTGTTGCAATAGCAAAGTCGGCATCACCGCGTGCTGCAGCATCCGATATTTGCTGTGGAGTACCTTGGTGCATATGAAGCGATACCGCAGGGTATTTTTTCATAAACCCTTGAATAACGTTAGGCAAAGCATAACGGGCTTGGGTATGTGTTGTGGCAATATTTAACTTACCTTGATCAGGTAGCGTATGCTCATTAGCAACGGCTTTAATACCTTCTACTTTGGAGAGTATTTCACGAGAAATATTAATTATATCTTCGCCAGCACCGGTTACATGCGTTAAATGTTTACCACTGCGACCAAAAATTTGTACACCCAACTCATCTTCTAACATGCGTACTTGTTTAGAAATTCCTGGCTGCGAGGTAAATAAACTCTCAGCAGTCGCTGAAACATTTAATTTATGATTTTGTACTTCTACGATGTATCTGAGTTGTTGTAATTTCATGGCTGCAAATTTTAACGTTATTATTCATATTATTTATAAAGGCAATACCGCTTAAAACCAAGTGTTATTTGCGTAAAATATCACTTTAGGTCTTTAGGTGTGCAATTATCTGATTAGAGCTCAAGGCTAGCATAATAAATATGCTTCAGGTAGCGATGTTTATTCAGCTTTAGTTTATAAGCCCTTAGGATGACTACGGTTTATAAAGAGCTCAACCTATCAATTTTTTGGTGTATTTTTTAAGTTAATCGGCGCAAAGCTACCCTGTTAACGTATATTTAATGTAAGATTAAATAATTAGGTTATATATCCGAGAATTACACCATGATCGTTTCTATTATAATAGTGCTTATAGTTGCATTGATTGTGATTGCACTTTGGGTAAGTGCTGTACAACAACACAAAGAAAAACAAGAAGCGGAACGCCGCAAAGAGCTAACAAAACAAAAAGCTATAATAGAAGAAACAGAAGAAGCACTAATGAATAGTGCCAATATACCTCTTTCTGAAAATATAATCCGTGTATTGCAACGCCGTATTTACGAAGCATTAAACACGATGGTTACTAGTTCGCCAACATCCAAAGCACTCAAAAGCCGCTTAGGTGAGGCTAAAACGCACCTCACCAATGCAGTTCTAGACAACAGCAGTGAAGCCCTAACGCTACCGAGTAATGACAAGCAGCTTGTTGGCCTAATTCAAGGTATTAAAAAATTACGCTCAATTTTACGCTCTGAACATAATAAAGGTCGTATTGATAGCCAAGTTTTTGTTTTAGAAGATAAACGTCTTGAAAAACTACAACTGCGTATTAATATCGAAAGCCAAATAAAACGTGGCTTATCTGCCCGCTCAGCGAGTATGGTTGGCTCTGCAAGGCAGTATTTTGAAAAAGCACAGGCAACGCTCAATGCAGTTACATACACCGATGAATATGTAACAACAAAACGCCAAGAAGTTGAAGGTTACTTAGAAGCAATTAGTGTTGAACTTAGAGCTTCTAATGCAAGCGCACTTAAAAAGAAAACAGAAGAAGAGCAAGACGACTTAGATATATTGTTTGCTCCTAAAAAGAAATGGTAATTCTTTTATAAAAGTATTAAAAAAGCCTGCACAAATTAAATTTATGCAGGCTTTTTTGTCTATTTGTTAGTCATTAAGACAAAAATGCAAACTTGAAAACAAACAAGGCTGTCAATATCCAAACACTAATACTGATTTGATCTTGCTTACCACACAATACTTTTACCGCTGTATAAGATATAAAGCCAAGTGCAATACCGTGCGCAATCGAAAACGTTAATGGTGTCATTAGTAATACTACAGTAACAGGAATTGCATCGGTCATATCATCCCAATTTACAAACTTTAAATTTTGTAGCATCAGTACAGCGACATATAAAATAGCACCTGCCGTAGCATAAGCCGGTACCATTTGTGCAAGCGGTGCAAAAAACATCATTAGTAAAAAGCAAATACCTACAACTACAGCCGTTAAGCCAGTACGTCCGCCAACAGAAACACCAGCAACCGATTCTATATACGATGTAGTCGTAGACGTGCCTAGCATCGCACCTGCAATTGTTGCTGAGCTGTCAGCACTTAGTGCGCGTCCTAAACGAGGCATGTTACCTTTTTCATCAGCTAAACCAGCTTTTTGAGTGACCGCAACTAATGTACCCGAAGTATCAAAAAGATCGACAAACAAGAATGCAAAAATAACACTCATCATTGATATATCAAAAGCGGCGGCAAAATCTAATTGCATAAAAGTAGGCATTATTGATGGTGGCATAGCCATAACACCGTGATATTCAACTAGCCCTAAACTTAGTGCAATGCCAGTCACTAATAAAATACTAATAAGTACACCGCTTTTAAAATCGCGGTATAAAAGCGCTGCAATTACAAAAAAGCTTAATATAGCTAATAATGGGCCTGGGGAAGTAATGTCGCCCAATTGCACTAATGTTGCTGGGCTTGAGACAATAATACCTGCATTTTTAAGGGCAATTAAGGCTAAAAAAGCACCTATACCTGTTGCGATAGCTCGCTTGAGCACCAGAGGTATGGCATTAATAATCCATTCTCTGACTTTAAATAAGCTTAAAAATAAAAATATACAACCCGACATAAAAACAGCCCCTAATGCGGCTTGCCAGGTATAACCCATTCCTAATACGACGCCATACGTAAAAAAGGCATTTAGTCCCATGCCAGGCGCTAATGCTAATGGATAATTAGCCCACAAACCCATTATAAAACAGCCTATCGCAGCTGCTATACAGGTAGCTACAAATGCAGCCCCTTGGTCCATCCCTGCCTCAGCAAGCATAGCCGGGTTTACAAATACAATGTATACCATAGTGATAAAGGTAGTTAGGCCAGCAACGCATTCGCGTTTAACTGTTGAGTTATTTTCGCTGAGTTTAAATAAGGCTTCAAACATAATAAACTTGTGATAGTAAAAAGTGACGAGATTTTAACATAAAAATTATCTTTTACAGGACATTTTACCTTGCTATATACTAAACTGTTAAAGTAGTTAAAATAATAAATGAACCAATATGCTTAAAACAACACCTTGTGAGCAAGACTTAGAGCAACAGCTAGACAACATTTTAGGTTTTGTTACTCAACCAGAAAGCAGCCCCGCGCCCATTGATAATAAAAAAGATGAGCAAAGTACTATTAATAAAGCCCTATATTATTTAAAAAATAATCAAGCTCCATTGGCTGTAAAATGGATGCGCCTTGCTGCAATGGCAGGAAACCATAGAGCCCAGTTTTATTTAGGTTTATTTTTTGTAAAAGGTGAAGGCGTGCCACAAAGTGTATTTCATGCTGTAGCGTGGTTGAGCTTAGCGAGTAGCCAAGGATACGCACCTGCCACTGCAGCGGTTACAGATATACGCAAACATATCGAAACTAAGCGATTTAAAGATGCTCAATGTTATGCAGCAAGTTTGTACGAACAAATTCACCAACTCCAGTTTTCTCATATGATCCCTCGCACGAGTGAAGACACATAAACCAACTAAGTTATAAGTACTGTATACAGTGTTGAAAAATACTGTATATAGTTACAAAGATACTCCTACACAGTATAAAACCCACAAATTAAAACATTACTCAAAAATTTATTTTTGAAATACCCCCTCAAAAACAAGCCTATAACAAGTTGATTAATAAATAATTATAGATTTAAAAATAAAAAACAATGATCAAAGGCTGAATAACTGTACAAATAAATAGCATAAAATGCTTGCACGAAAGCACTGTATAAACTACTGTATAGGAATACTGTATAAAAACCCAGTGAGTGAAATTATGTTACAGCCTATTACCGTAAGAACAGTTAAAAGTTACCAACAAGACGAGCAAAGCGATTGCGTAAATTTGATCCAAATTGAAGATGAAATTTCAGCGACCTTTGAGCTTTTAAAAGTATTACACCAATACAATAGCTCTAATGCATGGACGTTACTAATTGCGCCAGATCATGTACCGAGCAAAGCTTTACTTGACTCATGCTCTATTGATACAAGCAAATTACTTGTTATTAGACAGAAGCACCTAGTAAATTTAGAGTATGTATTAAATTCTGCGTTACATAATGGAAACTTTGCAGCGGTAATTACCTGGACCGATATAGTTAATAACCAACTACTTACAAATCTATCGTTCGATTTAAGTAAAACGAATACAAAACTATACTGTTTTACTAAAAACGCTCAAACAACAGAGATACCACTCGCTCAATAAGCTTGTTAAACTAATGTTTTAGATTCTGTATTATTATTATGACTTCACTCAATACCACATTATGTTTTTGCAGCAGTGGGCACAATTATGCCGATTGCTGCGAGCCGCTTCACTTATCTGTAAAGCAAGCTGACACTCCTGAACAACTTATGCGCTCACGATTCAGTGCTTATGTTATTAAAAATGCAAAATATGTTTATCAAACCTACGCAAAAGAAAAACAAGCTGAAAACCCGGTTAAAGAAATCAATGATTTTGCTAACAGCTGTCGATTTATAAATCTTGATTTAATTGACTCAAGCCATGATGGCGATACTGGAACTGTAGAATTTAAAGCCCAATATTTTTATCAAAACTTATTTTGTGAGCTTCACGAAAAGTCGCAGTTTATTAAAGAAAACACTCAATGGCGTTATTTAGATGGCACTATATATCCTGTTGAAGATATTAAAGTAGGCAGAAATGATAACTGCCCATGCGGTAGCAATAAAAAGTACAAAAAATGTCATAGCATGTAATAAATAATCTTATTTAATATTTATCACCTAAAAGGTGTTTTTAAGTGGCAGAGTGATTTATTAGCTAATTAAACTTAAAAACACACTTTGTTACGCCCTTGCATTTTAGACTCATACATTTTTTCATCTGCGATCTGCAACGTGTTTTTGTTATTTACGTATGGTTGTAGGGTTGCACCGCCAATACTAATAGTCACAAAATCATATTCTGAATATTTGTGTAATATTTCTAAATCGGCCACATTCTGTTTAATTTTATCAGCAACACAAATTGCACCTTCAGTGCTTGTATGCGGTAGAACAACTACAAACTCTTCGCCGCCATAACGCGCAACAAAATCGGTTGGCCTTTGCAAACTATTAGTAATAGTTTGTGCTACTAGGTTTAACACCGTATCCCCCTGCACATGACCATAGATATCATTGTATTGCTTAAAATAATCTATATCGATGAGTAATAATGCATAGTCAACTTTTTCTCGTAAGGCGCTTCGTTCCATTTTAGAAAAATGTGCATCAAAATAACGGCGATTGAATACTTTAGTTAAATCATCTAAAAATACTTTTTGATTGAGTAAGTCGTGTTGTAATTTTAACGTTATATGGGCACGAACCCTTCTAAATAGTGTTTCTTTTATAATCGGCTTTTTAATAAAATCAACAGCTCCGGCTTCCCAACACTCTTCTTCTTCGTTTTCAAAGGATGTAACAAAAATAACTGGGATATCCTGTGTTTCAGTATTATTTTTTAATTTTAAACATGTATCAATACCACTCATTCCACCCATACTAATATCGAGTAGGACTATATCGGGTACATTTACATTACAAATTTCAATTGCTTCTTCACCACTTCCAGCTGTTGTCACATTAAAATGCTCAGATAATATTTTTTTCAATACGATTAAGCTTAATAACTGATCGTCAACTATAAGTACTTTAGAATTCTTTAAACTTAGTTTTAATTGATGGTCAGAGTAATTTATTGGCATAGTAAAAATGTTTTGTTTTTTTAATTAAAAACAGCCTATAGCATCACATTTTGTTATGCAAATGTTAATTAACAGGGGTTCTACTTATTGGTTACTAATAAAAATGCTTTTTAGTAAATCTTTATTGCATAAAAACAAAAAATGAGCCACTTGGGCTCATTTTATAACTTTGAATACTTAATTTAGTTAAGTATTATTCGTCATCATCTAAATCTAATTGCTGACGTTGAGCAGGTCGAGCTAAAATCTCTACGTAGAAAGAGGTCAAACCTTGCTTTTCAATTTCGCCAATTTGGTTACTTAATTCAGCAACGTGCACAACTTGCGCATCTTCAGCTGTGTTACCAAACTTACAGTCAAATGCCCAATAGTCAGCATCTTCAGGTAGCGTTTTATTACGCTCTCTTTTCAAATATTTTTTCACTTCGTGCTTTGCAGCATCAACCATACGAGGGTATTTGATTTTCTCGTGATTTAGCGTGAATGTTTTCTTCATTACGTTCCTAATTACCTTGGTTTAATGATAATGGCATTTCATGTCATACCATTTGACGCCATTATAGCAATTGCATTTAATTTTTGGATGCTTTTTTTTCATTAAATCAATTATTAGCAAATATATAAAGCAGACCCGTTATAAAGCATATATTAACTGATGATTATTACAATCATATATCACACCGCAATAAGCTGAAGTGGTTGATGTATTGCATCATTATTAAGGCTGTCGTAAAAAGCAGCTGCATCTATAGGAGGATTAGCAAGTTGTGTTTGTTCGCTTTTAATTCTTCTTCTGACAGCAAGCTCACAGTTATCTATTATATTAAGTGGAATATGCTTATCATCATTTCTAATCGCAAGTGGTTCAGGCTTTAAGCACTGTCTTAACTTAATACTTGTCATACCGCAGCGCTCTCCTTCTTGAGATATTAATGATGCATTAAACTGTCCAACCAACATATTGTATTCATCAGGGGCTAAAAGTTGCTTTGGACCTGCGCCTAATTGCTTTCTTAATGCCTCTTCTTCTATAACTAAATTATCTATTTCAGTTTTTGGTAAATGAAATTGGCTAAAGTCAAGTGCGTCATGTGACAGCATCGCTAATAATAGAGAAAATTCGCCACGGCGATTTTCATGCACACTATTATTGAGCCTACTGTTTAACTGACTCTCTGTGATTAACAAATCATCTATTTGCATAGTCTTTAGTCGATTGTGGTAACTGATAGATATTTATCGGCTTTATTTCAATTTTCTTTAGCTTTTTTCTTTACTTAAATACGCAATTTGCTATTATCAGCGCCGTTGCATTGGAGGGGTTCCCGAGCGGCCAAAGGGATCAGACTGTAAATCTGACGGCTCAGCCTTCGCTGGTTCGAATCCAGCTCCCTCCACCACTTTTCTTACCGCTAAGTTAAGTGGGGCCAAATGCAATAAAATTAGTGTGGAGGGGTTCCCGAGCGGCCAAAGGGATCAGACTGTAAATCTGACGGCTCAGCCTTCGCTGGTTCGAATCCAGCTCCCTCCACCACTTCTCTACTATTCCTATATTCCTATATTCCTATATTCCTATATTCCTATATTCCTATATTCCTATATTCCTATATTCCTATATTCCTATATTCCTATATTCAGGTTAACTTCAAAATACCCATTGTAAACTCATGCTATTTTTCTTTAGCCATGTTGATGATGCTTTATAATTAGGAAAAAAACGCTCAACGTGTTGCCAAAAAGCTTTACTGTGGTTTAAGTGACGTAAATGCGCTAACTCGTGGACAATCACATAATCAATAGCATGATAAGGCGCTCCAATTAAATGCAAATTAAATGTTAGCTCTCGCTTACTATTACAACTTCCCCACTTACGCTTATAAATAGCTACTTTTAGACTCGTAGGTAATTCTTCACCCATTTGTGCGCAGAAGTACGCTAAACGCATTTCTATATATGCAGTTAGTTGCTCTTTTAAATATTCTTCAAGAAGTTGCTGATATTTTTGCGAAGTATTTTTAACGCGTGAAGAGTGCGTAATAAGCAAGCTGTCGTTACAGCTTATTACTTCGGACTTATTACCTTGCTTAAATTCTATATTTACAATGCTATCAAAAATTAAAATTTGTTTGTCTTTGAGCGGGTTCTGTCTGCTATCAGCAATATTGTGCTGTTTAGTTAATTGATCATTTACCCACACCTGCTTATCAAAAAGCCATTCTTGAATGTGTTTATTACTAACAAACTGAGGGGCATATACAGTCACCTTCTTGTTATGTACTTTAATGGCAACCGTTTTACGTTTTATACTTTTCTTTAACTGATATTCAAACACTTTCATACTCATTAATGATATTGCTACGAGAAAATTCACCAGCAATTAATAAAACCAAATAAAGTGTACTTTTCGCTTAGTTAAGCCAATTCATTAGTTTTCTTAAGGTTGCTCGATAGAAACTTAAATATGACCATATAAATCGAACTTAGCCCCGTTAAAGGCAATACATTAGAATAAAAAACACCAACTAAAAAACTAATCCCTGATAAATAAAAGAAAACGAAAAGTAATAAATTCGTTATTTTATTCACTTCATTGAATTAACGGTTTATTTATTAATTAATTAGATTAAACTTGATAAATAAAGATTATATTTTGAGCCATTATGTTATCAGCTTTTTTTATCACAGACCAAGATCCTAGCTTAATCATTAATGGCGTTTACGATCCTCTATTAGTTTCAATGTCATTGCTAATTGCTATTTTTGCAGCCTTTTTCACCATTCGACTTATAGATCTCGCAAAAGCAACTCAATTTCCCAGCTACCAACGTTTAGCAAATGTGACCGCTGCTACTGTTTTTTCGGCTGGTATTTGGAGTATGCACTTTATTGGTATGCTTGCCTTTTCACTGTGTACTAATATTGATTATGATCCAACAATCACTCTCCTTTCTTTTATACCAGCATTTATAGCATGTCAGTACGCTGTATCAATGCTAGTAAATAGTAAAGGGAATCTAAAAGTATTGTCGATTTGCTCTGTGTTACTAGGAGCCGGCATTGGCACTATGCATTATAGCGGCATGGCTGCAATGGATCTTGCTCCTTTACTTAGATATGATCCATTGATTTTTGCGTTATCAATCATTGTTGCTGTAGCCCTCTCCTTTATAGCCCTTTACAGTCGCTTTAATCTTGAGCGTTTTTTACCCTCTTTATCACCTCTTCAAAATAACTCAATTAGCGCTGTTATTTTAGGGTGTGCTGTTGCTGGTATGCACTACATGGGTATGGCCGCTACACGTTTTGTAGCTACATCGCCACTAATCTATGATGACGCTAATGCAACCGCAGGACTAACTTTTATCGCCATTGCAGTCGCCACAGCAACTATCGCGATTACAAGCGTGGTTGGTGTAATAAATGGTATGGTTCGCTATCGCATGCTACTTGAGGAGAAGTCGGCAAAAGAATCCCGTCTAAATGCTATTTTAGGCACCGCTATAGATGGCATTGTTACCATTGACCATACTGGTATTATTTTAAGTTTTAATGAAGCTGCAAGTAAAATTTTTGGCTGGCAAGAAAACCAAGTTCAAGGCAAAAACGTAAAAATGCTGATGGACGATAACATTGCCAAGCACCACGACGAATACCTCTTAAACGCTCACAATGTTGATCTAGGTAAAATAATAGGCATAAACCGTGATGTATATGCAAAACACATGAACGGACATGTTTTTCCTATTCGCTTAGGTATAGGCGAAGTAAATCAGCCGGGCCATAACCCTTTATATGTTGGCTTTATTACCGACTTGACCGAACAACGCGCTTTGCAACAAAGTTTAGAAGAGAAAGAACAAAAATACCGCTCTCTTATCGATAACATGCCCGGAGTAGCGTTTAGATGCAAGTTTGATGACAACTGGACTATTTTATTTATTAGTCCAAATATAATTGAGCTTACAGGGTATAACCCAAACGAGTTTACAGAGCATTGTATCGAGTTTAATGACTTGGTCTTGAAATCAGACCAAAAACAAATAGTTGATGAAGTCACTAAAGCTGTTGATGCAAAGTCTCAATATTCTATTGAATACCGAATTAGACATAGAAATGGCAAAATTTTGTGGTTGTTAGATAAAGGGAGTATCGACTTTGATGCTCAAGGCAACCCAAAGTGGATTGATGGTGTTTTAGTCGATATTACTGAACGCAAAGAATATGAAGAAAAACTTGAGCAAGCTAAATTTAAAGCTGAAGAAGCTGCTCATGCAAAGCAATCTTTTATGGCTAATATGAGCCATGAAATACGCACCCCAATGAATTCTATAATAGGTTTTAGCGATCTATTAATGGACACCCCACTTGATCAAGAACAACAAAAGCACTTGGTTACCGTAAATAATGCAGCGCGTTCATTGCTAAGATTGTTAAATGAAATTCTCGATTCTGCAAAACTAGAACGCGGTAAGCTCACCATTGAGCCAGTCCACTTTAGCTTAAAACCAGTGATAGACAGTATTATTTCTACTTTTTGGCTAGAAGCTAAAAAGAAAGATTTAGAACTTAAACTCCATATTAAAGAATCAGTAAGTTCTACGTACTACGGCGACCCAGATCGACTCAGACAAGTACTCACTAATCTAATTGGTAACGCGATTAAGTTCACCGAAGAAGGCTCTGTTACGGTCACCGTTGGCATGACACAAAATCAGCATCTGTTTTTTGAAGTGCAAGATACCGGAATTGGTATTGCAAAAGATCGTATTCAAGCTGTATTTCAACCTTTTGAACAAGCCGATGGCACTACTACTCGCCGCTTTGGTGGTACAGGCCTTGGTACAACCATAAGTAAACAACTTGTAGAGCTTATGGGCGGAACAATAAACTTAGTAAGTGAGCTAGGTAAAGGCACCTGTTTTTACTTTTCATTGCCGCTTACTTTAGGTGACGAATCTAAAATAGATTATTTTGATGGTCTACACACCCAACTGCCTGCACTTAGAGTGCTAGTAGTTGATGATATAGAGCAAAATACAGAACTACTGTCTTTGCTTCTGTCATGCGATCAGCATTCAGTTACCAAAGCGTCAAACGGACTTGAAGCGATTAAAGTATTTGAAGAACAAGACTTTGATGTCATCTTAATGGATATACATATGCCCTTGTGTGATGGCATACAAGCAGCACAAAAAATAAGAGCAATAGAAAACCAAAGGCAGCTTAAGTACACGCCAATTATCGCGCTCACAGCAAGCGTATTACAGCAAGATAAGCTTACGGCTAAAAAAGCAGGCATGAATGGCTTTGCCAATAAACCCGTCGATATAAATCAGCTTAACCAAGAAATAGCGCAAGTGCTGGGGCTTGGTATTGCAAAAGAAATGGTTATATCGCAAAGCGATCCTAAAGCGCAGCATATAGATTTTGAAAAAGGATTAGCACTTTGGGGTTCTAAGTGTAAGCAACTTACAGAGATTACTAAGTTTGTTAGTGATAGTGATAAGCGGTTTGAGAGATTATTTAATGATAAATTATCAAACATAAAAGATGTCGATAGCCTCATTCACACACTCAAAGGTGTTGCTGGTAACTTAGGGCTAACAACGTTAATGAAGTTATTAACCGATTTAGAGCACAAGCAAAGTGATGCTAAAGTTATTAGTCTTTTAGACGATATCAAAAACGAACTACTTATTATAACGCAACTGCTGTCATCAAATACTTGCGATGAGCCAAATAGCAAGCCTGAAGATGATAGCTCCGACACTCTATCAATAGATGAGATTAAGCAATTGTGTGAAACACTTCATCAAGATGCGCAAAACGCAGAATTAAATGATGAACTACTCGCAAAGTTGCAACGCGGCGCACCTTCTACCTTTCAAAATGAAGTTGATGATATAGCCGAAGCCTTTGATGAATTTGATTTTGATAAAGTACACGTAATACTAGAAACCTTAATTGAAAAACTAACAAACAATGAGTATTAATTAATGGATTTTACGACAGATAGGCCACGGGTATTAATTGTTGACGATGAGCCTGCAAATCTAAAAGTAATGCGCGAAGTGTTAGGTAATCAATATCGTATGTCGTTTGCTAAATCTGGTGATGCCGCACTAGCACTACTTGAAAAAGAACTACCAAAGCTAATTTTGCTCGACATAATGATGCCAGATATGAATGGCTTTGAAGTGTGCCAAATAGTTAAGAGAAATCCTAAAACATCACACATCCCAATTATTTTTGTAACTGCGCTTGGCGATGAAAGCGATGAATACAAAGGTTTTGAGTTAGGCGCAGTAGATTATATTACTAAACCAATAAGCCCTGCCATTGTAAGAGCAAGGGTTAATACTCACTTGTCGCTAGTACAAGCAGAGCAATTAAAGCAAGCTCATTTAGATTTAGTAGAACGTCTAGGCCGTGCAGCGGAATATAAAGACACCGACACGGGTGAACATATAGTGCGTATGAGCCAATACAGTAAAGTATTAGCGTTAGCACTAGGTATGGATGAACAACGAGCAGAACTTTTACGTCAAGCTGCCCCAATGCACGATGTAGGAAAAATAGGTATTCCTGACGCTATCCTACTCAAACCTGGAAACTTAACCTCTGAAGAGTTTGATCATATGAAAGAACACGCCACCATTGGCGCGCAAATTTTAGCAAACTCATCATCTCCTTTACTACAACTTGCGCATACACTTGCAATTGAACACCACGAAAAATGGGATGGCTCAGGCTATCCTAACGGGATCAAAGGCGAAGAAATATCAGTTGAAGGTAGAATTGTTGCTATAGCTGACGTATTTGATGCACTTACCTCAAAACGCCCTTACAAAGAGGCTTGGAGCGTAGAGAAAACAGTTTTGCATATGCAAGAGCAAGCAGGAACTCATTTCGATCCCGCTCTAATCGAGCTATTAGTAAAAAACTTAGACGATATTATTGCTATAAAAAATGCAAATCAAGAAAGCTAATTCTTTTTAGCACTGTGAGAGCCAAGCTCAACATTTGGGTAATAAGATTTTATATAACGATAGTCATGTGACGTAATTTCATGGCTATTGCCACTTTCATCTTTAAAGTACATAGAAAACGTTACACCATGATCTGCTAAAACTACTTTTATATTTAAACTCTCAAGATGAATACGCCATTGAATAAATTGATCCCCTGAGGCCAAAAATGCAATCCCTTTACTGCGCCCCTCTCCTTCAAACAATGCTAAACGAGAGGTTGAACAAGCATCCTCAAGCGTTAAAGGGCCTCGCCCATGCTCATTCCAAAAGGCAAGCTCTGGCACTACGCTAAAACCTAAAACCCGTTCATACCACTTAACGGCATTAGCTAAGTTATCAACATTTAAATGGCAATGATCAATGCCAGATAATTTCGGTATGCTTGTATTATTCACATTACTCACCAATTTCTGACTTTAATTGCTCTAAAAACTCATGCATATACCTTGTTCGTCTATTCGCCTCTGCTTTAGCTGATGGGGTATTCATACTATCGGCAATATGTAATAACTTTATGAAAAAATGATCAAGCGTGTATGTTTTATCATCAGCCTCGCGTTCAACACAAAAAGGGTCATTTGGGTTATATAATAACCGAGAAATTGAGCCACCAACTTTCATGCATCGGCTAACGCCAATAGCGCCCAACGCATCCATTCTGTCGGCATCTTGTACTATTTGCGCTTCAACTGTTTTAATTTTTATATTTGCGCTGAAGCTATGCGCTGCAATTGCATGATGAATCTCATCAAAAAGTGACTCGTCATAATTAATCGATTTTAAAAATTCCAATGCCTTATCAGCTGCCATAGTAGAGGCTTTTGCACGATCAGGGTGGTTTTTAGCCACCGCCACACAGTCGTGCATCCACGCTGCAGGTAATACTACTGACATGTTTGCCTGCTCCGCATTACATAACTGTATTGCAACGCGCACCACTCGCTCTATATGAGTAATGTCATGAGCAACATCGGCATGCACTAAAGAGGCGATAAACCCTCTACATTGTGAGTTAAGTATTTCTAAATCAGGGCTTAAAGCGACGTCAGACAAAGTTAGGTTCCAAAAAGCTAATTAATCAATGAATTATCCGTACTTTACCGTGCTTTATGCCCCCCTTGCAAAACATTCATTGTATGTTGCTCCTTGCTTGACTAAAATACAGCGCTTATTTATTACTACTGAGAAGCCTTATGTCATCTGCCGTTTACCTACAAGCTGGTCGCGATAAATCATTAAAAAGAAAACACCCTTGGTTATTTTCAAAAGCCATCAAAAAAATTAAAGGTAAACCTGGGTTAGGCGACACAGTAACGATTCACGACAGCGAAGGTAAGTTTTTAGCAACTGCTGCGTATAGCCCTCACTCACAAATTCGTGCACGTGTTTGGAGCTTTGACGAAAAAGAAGTCATCGATCAACACTTTTTTGAACGCCGTTTACGTCGCTCATTAGAAGCCCGTAGTCAAGTTATTGAAGAAGGCGGATTAACAGGGTTCCGCTTATGTGCTGCTGAGTCTGATTACTTACCAGGCGTTACAATAGATAAGTTTGACAATGTATTAGTGTGCCAGCTATTAAGCGCCGGTGCCGAGCGCCATAAAGGCGAGATTGTAGGCGCATTGATGTCTATTTTCCCCGGCTCTAGCATATATGAGCGTTCTGACGTAGATGTACGTACTAAAGAAGGCTTAGAACCAATTAAAGGCGCACTTTGGGGGAATGAACCAAAAGAGCCTGTGCTTATTGAAGAAAACGGCTTAAAAATCGAAGTTGATATAATTGAAGGTCACAAAACAGGATTTTACTTAGATCAGCGTGACAGCCGTGCTGCACTTGAGCGCTTCTCAAAAGGTAAAACTGTCCTTAACTGCTTTAGTTACACAGGTATATTCTCGTTGTATGCCCTGCGTGGTGGATGTGAGCATGTAACTAACGTAGATGTATCGCAACCCGCTTTAGATACAGCAAAACGTAATGTTGAGCATAATAACTTAGATTTAAACAAAGTGAGCTTTGTTAAGCAGGATGTATTTAAATTATTACGCCAATACCGCGACGAAGGTAGACAGTTTGATACCATCGTAATGGACCCACCAAAATTTGCTGATAATAAAGCGCAGCTAACGGGCGCGTGTCGTGGCTATAAAGATATCAACATGATTGCCATGCAAATACTAAAACCAGGCGGAACACTATTAACATTCTCATGCTCTGGTTTAATGGAACAAAACCTGTTTCAAAAAGTAGTAGCCGATGCAGCACTTGATGCAGGTAAAGACCTACTGATAATGGAGCGATTAAACCAGGCAGCCGATCACCCAATTGCTGGCAGCTACCCTGAAGGCTTTTACTTAAAAGGCTTAATCTGTAAGGTTTTTTAATATCTACTATTGAGTTTAACTGAATTCGATTTAGTTAAACTGAATGATTTCAAGACCTGCTGTTACCGTGCCATCATCTTCTTTGCTGGCACGTATTACTTTTGCTGTTGCATTTAAAGGCGCAATACTTGGATGAGTCGAATCAATGTTCACCGTCAGTAAGGTATTAGGTTCAAGCAATTCATCTAAATGAATTGATAAACCTGTTGCACTTAAATCCACGCACTCTGCGGCAAAACTTAAACCCGCTATTGGTTCTATCGTTGTTAAATTTGCAGGAGTGTTAATCTGCATGCGTCTAAAATTTCGCTTATCATCAGTAAACATATGTTACCTCTAAACAACCGTGTTAATTTCTTCCAACAAAGCACCCACTGAAAATGGCTTTACAACATACGCGTTACAACCAGCATCAAACCCTGCTTGTTTTTCAGATGGGGACTCTAGGCCCGATACCATAACAACAGGAATATTTTTTGTTTCAGGTGTGTGCTTTAGCATTCGGCATGTATCATAACCATCAAGACCAGGCATACAAACATCAAGCAAAATTATATCTGGCGGACTCGCAATTGCTGACGCAAGGCAGCTTTGCCCTGAATCTGCGTAACTAACATCAAATTTCGACGCTAGTGCGGCTTTGAGCATTTCAAAATTAAAATACTCGTCATCTACCACTAAAAGTCGCTTTGTTTTATGTTCAATCGATGAGGACATAACTATGTCGCTTCCTTTTCAAAACAAAAATAAATCCTTCTATTAAGGTACTAAGCTTAATAGAAAATGCAAGTTTTATTCTATCTCTTTTATCGCATTAAGTACCCGCTTGGCTGAAATTGGGTAAGGCGTTCCTAGTGTTTGAGCAAATAGCGACACCCTAAGCTCCTGTTGCATCCAAAAAATAGCGGTTACCTCTTGTGGTATAGGCAACCCTTTAGGCGTTTTATTAACTACTTTTTTATACTCTTGCGCAACTTTATCTAGCTCTAGTACGCATAACCTATCACGATTTGGATCCACAGGCAGCTTTTCTAAACGTTTTTGAATCGCTTTTAAATAACGAATTAAATCCGCTATTTTATCTGCGCCATGCGCGCTCACAAAACCTTTAAATATAAGTGACTCAAGCTGTGACTTAATATCGCCGTGCGCGGTTATCATGGTTAAATCAACGCGCCCTTTCATTTTTTTATGCAGGCCATGAGCAATACTTAATACTTGCTCAACTTGCGTTGCAATCGATACAACGGCATCGCCCAGCTCACCACGTATTTGCTCTTTTACTGTTTCAAATGCTTTTTCGTCGCGTATATCACCGTGTTTTACTAATAAGCTATCAACACCTGCGGCAATACAGTCATCAATTAAATCAGCTATTTTACCAAATGGGTTAAAGTACAAACCTAGCTTTGCCTTATTCGGTAAGTTTTGTTGTAAGTACTTAATTGGCGATGGCACATTTAATAGTACTAAACGGCGCAAACCTTGTTGATGTGCTTGCTGCGCTTTTGCTTCGCTATCAAAAAGCTCCACTGCAGCGGCTGATTTTTTATCCACCAGCGCAGGGTATGCTTTTATCTCATATTGACCTTGCTTTTTAACGTATGAAGCGGGTAACTCACCAAAATCCCATTGTGTTAGGTCTGATTTTTCAATGCCTTTATCGGCTACTTTAGACAGTGTTTCGGTTACTTCACCTTGCAGCTCTGCTTTGAGCTTGGCTAAATCAAGTCCTCGTGCAAGTAACTTATCGCTCTCATCACGTACTTCAAACTGTAATCGTAAATGCGGTGCAAGCGCGGTTAAATCCCATGCCTCTGGATCAACTCTCACACCTGTCATTCTTAATAAACGCGTGGCTAAAGCATCAATTAAGCTACCTTGCATTGGCTCAATAGCTGCCAGCACTGCATCAGCATAATTTGGTGCTGGCACAAAATTACGACGAAGCGATTTAGGCAATGACTTTATAAGCCCACTTATTAGCTCATGCCTAAATGCAGGTATGTGCCAGTCAAAACCACTTTCTTGTACTTGATTTAAAAGCGCTACTGGTATTTGTACCGCAACGCCATCAACTGCTTGGCCTGGATCGAAATGATAAGCAAGCGGCAATATAATATTGTCTTGCTGCCATGTGTCAGGGTAGTCAAACTCAGTGATATTACTTGCACCATGCTGCATTAGCTCTTCACGAGTCATGTGTAGGTAATGCTTATTTTGTTGTTTTTGTGTTTTATACCATTTTAAAAATGCAGCGCGGTTGTTAATTTCTTTGGGTATTTTTTTATCGTAAAACTCAAATAACGTTTGCTCATCAACTAAAATATCACGACGACGTGACTTATTTTCCAGAACTTGAATATCTTCTATTAGCTCACGGTTAAACGCTAAAAAGCCCTCGTTTAAGCCCAGTTCTTGCTCCACTAATGCAGTGCGCACAAAAAGCTCTCGACTCACTTTAGGGTCTATGTTGCTATAAACACAGCGGCGTTTATTTACAACAAGTAAGCCGTATAAAGTTTGCTGTTCAAACGCGATTACCGCACCTGGCTTTTTCTCCCAATGAGGTTCTGTGTAACTACGTTTAACTAAGTGCTGTGCTAATGGTTCTACCCAGTTAATGTCTATTTTTGCATTTGTGCGGGCATATAACTTACTTGTCTCTACCAGCTCCGCTGACATGATCCATTTAGGGCTCTTTTTAAATAAACCTGAACCCGGAAAAATATGAAACTGACTATTACGTGCGCCTTTGTATATTTGTTTTTCATCTTTAAAGCCAATATGGCTTAGCATCCCGCTTAACAACGCTTTGTGAACAAGTTCGCCATCAGCCGCTTGGCTGGTTGCTTTCATGCCCATTTCGTTACACACAGTACTTATTTGATAAACAATATCTTGCCATTCACGCAGGCGCATATAGGCTAAGAAGTCTTTTTGACACAACTTTCTAAATTGGCTATTAGTCAGCTCGCTTTGCTGCTCTTCTAGGTAATTCCATAAGTTTAAAAAAGCGATAAAATCAGAATCTGGATCATCAAAACGACCGTGTTTTTCATTGGCAGCAGCACGTTTTTCTTGTGGGCGTTCACGTGGGTCTTGAATAGAAAGCGCCGCCACAATAATAATCACTTCACGCAATGCGCCAAGTTTATGGGCTGTTAGCACCATTTTTGCTAAACGTGGGTCAACGGGTAATCGACTAAGCTCTCTGCCCGATTGCGTTAGGCTGGTTTTACTATCGCGTTTAGCTGGTTTTACCGCTTGTAGCTCTTCAAGCAATGTTAGGCCATCATTAATATTGCGGCTATCTGGCGCTTGTACAAACGGAAATTGCGCCATATCACCAAGCCCTAGCGCCAACATTTGTAAAATAACAGATGCAAGATTAGTACGCAGTATTTCAGGGTCAGTAAACTCTGGGCGCGATAAAAAATCATCCTCAGAGTACAACCTAATACAAATACCCGCTTCAACACGTCCACAACGACCCATACGCTGATTGGCGCTTGCTTGCGATATAGGCTCTATTGGTAGGCGCTGTACTTTTGTACGATAGCTGTAGCGACTTATACGCGCAGTACCTGGGTCTATTACATAACGAATACCTGGCACGGTGAGTGACGTTTCGGCTACGTTAGTCGATAAAATAATATGACGACGAGAATGCGGCGCAAATATACGGTTTTGCTCTGCGTTAGATAAACGCGAGTAAAGTGGCAATACATCGGTGTGTTTTAAATTACGCTTGCTAAGTGCATCTGCGGTATCGCGTATTTCACGCTCACCATTTAAAAATATGAGAATATCGCCAGGACCTTCAGCGCACAGCTCATCAACGGCATCAAAAATACCTTGTAGCTGATCGCCCTCCGCTTCCATATCATCTTTATTAATATCAGTAATAGGGTTGTAGCGCACATCAACAGGGAAAGTACGACCCGATACTTCTATAATGGGCGCATCATCAAAGTGCTTTGAAAAACGCTCAGGATCGATAGTCGCTGAGGTAATTATTATTTTTAAATCAGGGCGTTTTGGAAGCAGGTTTTTTAAGTAACCTAAAATAAAATCAATATTTAAACTACGCTCATGCGCTTCATCAATAATAATCGTGTCGTATTGATTTAAAAAACGGTCTTGCTGAATTTCAGCCAGCAAAATACCGTCGGTCATTAATTTAATATACGTATTATTAGATACCTGATCGCTAAAACGAATTTTAAAGCCAACTTGCTGACCAAGTTCACACTTCATTTCTTCAGCAATACGATTAGCCACAGTACGCGCTGCTAATCGACGTGGTTGCGTATGACCAATTAAACCATCAACACCACGACCAAGCTCTAAACACATTTTAGGTATTTGCGTTGTTTTACCTGAACCCGTCTCACCGGCAATAATAACCACTTGGTTATTTGCAATGGCGTCTTTAATTAATTCCTTTTTTTGACTTACCGGCAATTGCTCAGGGTAAGTCACTTTAGGGAGGCCAGCAAAGCGTTTATCGCGTAATTCTTGGCTACGGGTTATATCAGCCGCTATTTTTTCAAGCGCGTTGGCATGCTTGTTTTCATCCGTTATTTTTTTTACGCCATGTAAGCGTTTCTTGAAAATGAATTGATCTTTTTTTAAGCACGTTTTTAGCTCGCCAAACAACTGACCTAGGTTTACCACCCGCATACCTTATAAAATTAGTTAAAGAGCCGTAATTGTATCAAATTAAACGGCTGGGGTTAATCCTGCAAAATGCATAACGCGGGGTTGTTTGTTATATAAACGCTGCTATTGAACTAAACTGTAAATAATAAATTTATTTTAAACAATTATTTTCAGGGCTAACTACATTGAATAAATTAAATGACGTTGGCTTATTCGTCACTAAAAATGCCTACGTAGGTCGCTTGAGTATTCGATTTACTTGCCCGATACATGCCAGAGGTATTAAACGGTAAGCTAATATTACCTTTTGTATCAATAATAATTACGCCGCCTGTGCCACCAATAGGCTTAAGCACACCGTTTATAACTTCATCCCCTGCCTCAGCAATGGTTTTACCTTGGTACTTAACTCGCGCACATATATCGCTTGCTACGTTATAGCGAATAAAGTATTCACCATGCCCTGTTGCCGATACCGCGCACGATTCATTTTCAGCAAATGTTCCGGCCCCAATTACCGGTGCATCCCCCACACGACCATAACGTTTTGCGGTCATACCACCTGTTGATGTACCTGCCGCTAAATTACCACTTTTATCAAGCGCCACTGCGCCAACCGTGCCCATTTTGTAAGAGTTAGGTAATGCTTTGTGCGCGGCTTGGTACTCTTTACTGGTTGCTTTGGCTTTATCTAATTTTTGTTTTGCTTTTAAAAGCGCTTTGTAACGAGGCTCGGTATCAAATAAGTTATTTTCGACAAGCTCAACACCTTGCTCTTTAGCAAACTCTTCAGCGCCTTGCCCACTAAGCATTACATGTACAGAGTTATCCATTACCAAACGTGCTAAGTTAATTGGGCTCTCAATATGCTTTACACCCGCAACTGCGCCTGCTTCACGGTTTCGACCATCCATTATGGATGCATCAAGCTCATGCCCGCCATCGTAGGTGTATACCGCTCCACGCCCTGCATTAAAATAAGGGGATTGCTCTAATACTGCAATTGCTGCAATTACCGCATCTAAGCTTTCGCCGCCTTGGTGTAATACTTTATAACCTGTCTCTACTGCTTGCGTTAATTTTGCACGATACTCTTTTTCTTGAGCGGGTGTAAATCGTGCTTTTTCAATTGTCCCTGCCCCACCATGAATCGCAATGGCAAAAGGAGTCTCTGCAGCTACTGCGCTATTACTTAAAGCAACAAAGCTGCTCGCAAAAATCGCTAATAATGGTGTTTTCATAATGAGTTCTTTTATGGGGAAGTTATAAACTAATGTGAATGGTTACGGACTTAATTTCAACTAAAGTGAGTTTAATGGCATAAAAAAAGCGCCTTAAGGCGCTTTTTAAAACTTTATGTGTTTGTAATTAAGCTTGTTTAGCTTTTAAACGCGCTAAACGTGCTACTTGGTGAGTAGACGTTAAGAACGAGTAAATTGGTGCTAAGTAACCACGTTTACGAAGCTCTAAGAAATCAGCATCGCTTAACTCATTTAGTTTTTTCTCATCGACAAGGTAAATACCGTTGATGTCTTTTTTCTCGCCTTTAATGTCTACTGTTAGCGTTTGCGCAATTAGTAGCTCTTTATCAGCAAGGAATTTAGTGAACGCTTCAGTTACTTGAGAAAACTCAATAAATGATACTAGCGCTTCTTTACGACGTTTTAGGTAATCTGTTTCTTCGCCGTTTTCAAATAATGCATTACCTTCGTCTTCACCAACAAGCGCACTTGCTTCGTCAATTACGATACCGTATTGATCTTGATCTGGGTGTTTAACTAAACCCAGTGGGTAACGAGTAGATGCCATAGGTGCAAATGCTGCAGTCCATTTACCATCTTCTACAAAAAGGTTTTCGCCTGGCTCTAAACCAAACATAGCAACTGCTTGAAAAGTGCCTGTTTCGTTATTTTTAACGAATGACATTGGAAACTCGTTTGCTACACGTGCAAACTCATGTGCAACTACTGGCACTAAGTGTTGAGTTTTCATGAATTCTACATTGATGCCGTTTTGAATTTTAGTGTTGGCATGTTTTTCGTTGTGTAAAGGCTGTACTTGTTGCTCCGCCATGTTACTGCTCCGTTTATTTTAATTTATATGTTTCATTGTTAATGCCTTTAGGCTAATGCTTTTGAGCTAAAAAAGGAAGGGAAACTTTTATGACAACAACCATGAAAAAATAAAATTTAACTAAATCTGAACGTTGCTAAAAAACATACAGCTCAAACTCATAAATTTTGTTCAAAAACAACACACTTCGTGGTTGATTTTAATACAAATCAAAGTTATTCATTAACATTGGTTAACAGTTCAAAGCTATTTTTTGCAGTGTTTGGGCTTAAATTTAAGCAAATAATCGAGTAGGGTGAGGCTTATGCCTCATCCCTCTCACAGAACCGTACGTACGGACCTCGTATACGGCTCCTGTACCCTTCACATTTTATCAACTTATTTCCTAAACGCTGATAAAGCAAGCCATCCCGTATTCACTTTTTCTATTGGATATAAACCAAGCTCCTCAAACCATTGGTTTGGCATCGATACACAAGATAAAGGGCTTAGTGAGTTACGCCACGAGTTCATCTTTATGAACTTAAACGGTGGCTTTTTCCCTAACTGCTTTAGTCGTCGATGTAGCCTTGATGGCTTCTTCCACAACCTCAGCTGTATTGCCCTTAGTCTTCGTCTGATCCAACCTGCCAAGGCTTTTAGCTCTCGCTTACAATTGGCTATACTAAAATAATTTACAAAACCGCGCACAACTGGATTTAGCCGCTTTATTACTTCTGCTAAATTTATGCCGCCGTTACGTTTTGTTAATTGCTTCACTTTTTGTTTAAACACGATGAGTTTTGATGCTTGTATCCGTGTCCACTGGCTACCGATCTCTACTCCCAAAAACTTCACACCTTTGCTGCTATGAGCAATATGGGTTTTCTTTTGGTTCACGGTTAATTTCAAGTCTCGCTCTAGTATTTGGGTGGATGCCTTAAGTGCTTCTTGCGCTGCTTTTTCTGTGCTGCACAAAATCAAGATATCATCTGCATACCTCACTATTCGGTGATTACGCTTTTTCATTTCTTGATCGAAAGCATCTAGGTAGATATTCGCCAATAACGGGCTAATTACGCCACCTTGTGGGCTTCCTATCGTACTAGCCTCCCAGTGTTCGCCTATCATTACCCCGCTTTTTAAGAACTGATTAATCAGCTTTAAAATACTACTGTCCGTCACTTTGCGTCTAACACTGCTAATTATCAAAGCATGATCAAGCAGGTCAAAACACTTCGACAAATCCATGTCTACGACCCAGTCGCGATGGTATTTACGGATAAATACACTCGCTTTACTGATAGCGTCATGACAGCTTCGTTTCGGCCTGTACCCATAACTCGATGGGTGAAAGTCGATGTCGAATATCGGTTGGAGTATGTTCAATAGTGTTTGTTGCACTATTCGGTCTCGAACTGCGGGGATACCTAGCATTCTGACACCGCCATCATCTTTGGGTATTTCCACCCGTTTGACAGGTTGTGCCCTATATTGCTTGGTTTGCAGCTCACCTTGCAGTTGTTTTAAGTTTGCTTCTAAATTCAGGGCAAATGCGCCTACGGACTGCCTATCTATTCCGGCCGCTCCTTTAGCTGCTTTCACTTTTTTGAATCCCTTGTACAGGTTATTAATGTCTAATAATTGTCCGTACAAGCTGTAGTAAACTGTCATTTTCTGCCTTTGCTTGCGGTATGTCTGCTCGTGTCATTCTACTTATCGCTGAATCTTCATGATGACATTAGGTGTGCTAGCCTTTTTTTTTTTGGCAATCTGCCTAAGTGGTCAGCCATTACTCCATTGCTCGCCCTTCAATTCTCAGCGTCTACATTCCTGCTTGGCCGTCATGTCTTGGCTATTTCCGTCGAAATACTTGTGAGCCAATAAACAAAAGTCTTCGTCTTTCATACGCTTAAAGAATACTTCCCCCCTTCGCAATCAATTAAAGCTTTTGGCTAAAATTGACCCCATCAAACATAATGTTGATGGTCGGCTTGGTTTTCCCCTCCACACCATTACTGGCTTTCATCGGCCTAGCCTTACTCACTACTACGGGTTCATCTGCCACCTCACACCGACACTAAATCTTGGCTTTCACCTTGTATTTAGGCCACTTACTCTCATTAAGTTTAGATGCCAGGCTTCCCCAGTTACTGCACTGGCTCCCTGTTAGAAATCCCACCCTCAAGCACAGTATTGGTCTGACTAAGTATAGGGCGTTGCGCTATTTTGCACGCTGACCCACCAATACTGCCGAAACAGGTTACGGTTAGTTGTGTACCTCTAACTTCTTATGGCTTCCTTCAGACCCCACCGTTGGCCAGTGACGCCCTTGCCATTCAGATTATCTTCCCCTTAGTCAGGGTGATAAGGCATCTTTCAGCCTATCGGGTTTGCCAGCTTCGCTGGGCAAACAAAAAGGCCGCTTATATAAGCGGCCTTTAAAAGTTAAATTGGCATCTAAATTAAGGCGCCCAATATACTTCAATATTTATACTTGGGTGATTAAGCACAGCGCGAAGTGGCATGTCATTAACATCGCCGCCCGCTTTTGCTTGCTTATAAACAGCGAGTTTTTCTTCACCGCTAATTAAAAGCTTAACCACTTTAGATTGCGCAATGGCATTTAACGTAAGCGTCATTCGCTCAGTAATACTACCCGTCACATCACTTTGTATCGCATTAATTGCACATACTGTTTGCTCAGTTGTTAAACCATGCTCTAAACCGTCTGCATTTGGGAATAACGACGCTGTATGGCCATCTGGGCCCATACCTAAAATAGTTACATCATATGGGCTTTTTAACTCGCTATAAGCCGCTTCACACTCTTGTGCGCCCTGTTGAGCCGTTGCTGCAGCGTTCTTCATAGTAATAAAGTTTGCAGCACTACCATGATTTTGTAATAAAGTACTTTTAATAAATGCTTCATTACTTTTTTCATGGCTTGGGTCTACCCAACGCTCATCAACCATAGCAACATCAACATGTTGCCAATCTAAATCAAGTGTTGATAAATGCTTATAAGCGGGCGCAGGAGACGAGCCGCCCGACACCATTAATACAGCACGGCCATCGTTTTTAATGCCATCACGTAATGATTGCTCAAGCGTTGCAGAAAGCTCAGCTGTTAACGCGTCTTTATCATCAAAAAACTTTTCAACTAGTGTTGCCATGCTTATACCTTATCGCCTGTGTTAAACCATACATGATTGCTTTCTGCCAATAATTCATCAGCATCATCAGGTCCCCAGCTACCAGCACGGTAAAGCGCAGGCTTACCTTTGTCTTGCCAACGGTCGATGATTGGATCAATCCACTTCCACGCTTGACGAACTTCATCACGGTGAATAAATAACGACGGGTTATCAGCAGCGGCATCAAGCATTAAACGTTTGTACGCATCTGAGTGGAAACCATTGCTGTAAGCTTGTGAAAGCTCAATATTCATTGTTACTGGCTCAAGTTGCATTTGAAGATTATCAAGGCGCTTAGACATAAGCGTTAGTTGAATTGTTTCCTCTGGCTGCAAACGAATAACAAGACGATTTGGCTCGATATTACCCACGTTATCTTCGTAGATATTGTGAGATACTTTTTTGTATTCAACCACAATTTCTGCACAGCGCTTAGCCATACGTTTACCCGTACGAAGGTAAAATGGAACACCTGCCCAGCGCCAGTTATCGATATGCGCGCGAATAGCTACAAACGTTTCTGTTTTACTAGAACCTTCATTTAGCTCTTCTAAGTAACCCGGTACAATTTTACCGTTTAAGTCACCTGGTACGTATTGACCACGAACAATATTTTCATCAACATCACCATCTACAAGCGGGCGAAGTGCTTCTAATACTTTTAGTTTTTCGTTACGAATGCTGTTAGCGTTAAGCTTATTAGGCGACTCCATTGCAACTAAGCAAAGCAGTTGTAATAAGTGGTTTTGAACCATGTCACGAAGTGCACCGGCTTTATCATAAAAACCAGCGCGGCTTTCAAGGCCAACCGTTTCTGATAAGCTAATTTGAATATTATCAATAGATTTAGCATCCCACATATTTTCAAACAATGAGTTTGAAAAACGCAGCGCCATTAAGTTTTGTACTGTTTCTTTACCTAAGTAATGGTCAATACGGAAAATTTGTTCTTCATTAAAAAACTCTGCAATTTTTCCATTAATTGCTTCAGCAGAATCACCGCAATAACCAATTGGCTTTTCAACAACAACGCGTGATGTAGGGGTAATTAAACCTTTAGTCGATAATATTTCACAACACGTGCCGTAAACAGCAGGCGGAAGTGATAAGTAAAACACGCGAGACTTAGTGCTTTCGTGCTCATCTAAAATGCCTTTTAGCACATCCCAGTTGTCGTCTGCTTCTGTAACATTACTTACCACTGGCACTAAAAAAGTAGAAAACGCTTTCCAATCTTTAGCGTTAAACTCACCTTTGCTTAAAAATTCTTGTAATGCTTTATGCGCTGTTTCTATGTATTCAGCACGTTTCGATTCTTCGCGCACTGTTGGTAGGATACGTGAGCCTTCAGGTAAGTTACCTTCTTGATATGCTCTGTACATTGCAGGTAGCAATTTGCGTAACGCAAGATCACCACCGCCCCCAAAAATTATAATATCAAAAGGATTAAGCATAGTTACTCTCTACGTTGTGATACCCAGTACATTTTGTAAATGCGCGGGTATGCCTATTTATTGCTAGATTAGATGGCTTTTATAGCTGTATTTAAATAAAAGCCTGCTGAATTGTTCTGTATCGATGATTTATTATTATTGTTTATCATTGCGCTTATTAAATGAGCCTTAGGGGCCCTGTATCTCCTCTCACAAAAATACAGACCCTAAGCACTCCAGCGCTACCCGTTCAAAGGTACTCGGTTTACTTACTTGCGTAAGCGAATTTTTTACTGCGTACGGTTTTGTTTATAGTACGCCATTAAGCCGTTTGTAGAACTATCATGAGCGTGTTTCACGCTATCATCAGTGAGTTCACTCTCAATTTTAGATGCTAAACCTTTACCCAGCTCTACACCCCATTGGTCAAACGAGCATATTTCTAAAATAATGCCTTGGCAAAATATCTTATGCTCATACAGTGCAATTAAACGGCCCACTGTTTTAGCATCTACTGTATCTAATAGCATAGACGTTGTAGGACGATTGCCTTGATGAATTTTATGATTTAATAACTCATCAATCTCTGCTTGCGATTTACCCTTAGCGGTTAAATCAGCTGTAACTTGCGCTGCATCTACACCACTCATCATCGCTTCTGTTTGTGCAAAAAAGTTCGATAATAAAATATCGTGATGCTTATCAACATTCACTTGTGGCTTAACTGATGCAATAAAATCTGCAGGTACAATTACATTACCTTGGTGTAAACACTGATAAAAGGCATGCTGGCCATTAATACCCGTCATGCCCCAAATAATTGGAACCGTAGTATAAGGTACCGTTTCGCCTGCAAAGTTAACGTGTTTACCGTTACTTTCCATTTCGCCTTGCTGTAAATACGCAGGCAACATATGCAGTGCTTGATCGTACGGTAATATAGCTTGCGCTGTATAACCTAAAAAGCTCGTGTTCCATACACTAAGCAATGCCATAATTAATGGTATATTTTGCTCAAACGGCGCAGATTTAAAGTGCTCGTCTATTTCAAACGCACCTTCTAAAATTGCTTCAAAGGCGTCGTAGCCTAAATATAAAGCAATTGGTAAGCCTATCGCACTCCAAAGTGAAAAGCGACCACCAACCCAATCCCACATAGTGAATACGTTTTCGTCGCTGATACCAAAGGCTGCCGTTTTTTCTAAATTTGTACTTACTGCAACAAAATGCTTTGCAATTGTACTTTCATCTTTTGTTGTTTGTAAAAACCAGTCAACCGCCGTCTTTGCGTTTGTCATGGTTTCTGACGTCGTAAATGTTTTTGAAGAAATAACAAATAATGTTGTTTCAGGGTCAATGGCTTTTAATATAGACGAAATTTGTACACCGTCAGCATTAGATACGTAGTGAACATTTAACGTATCATCAGCAAGTGCTTTTAATGCCTCAGTTGCCATTTGTGGACCAAGGTTAGAGCCACCAACACCAATACTTACAACATCTTTTACCGCTTTGCCGGTATAGCCTAACCATTTACCGCTACGAACTTTTTCTACAAACACTTTAATTTTAGCTAATTCGTTGTCTACGGCTTGTGTCACGTTTTTGCCATCAACAATTAATGGAGTGTGAGCACGATTACGAAGTGCCGTATGCAAAACTGAGCGATCCTCAGTGATATTTATTTTTTCACCGCTAAACATTTTATCGCGCCACGATGCAATATCGCATTCTTTAGCAAGCGATATTAAGTTAGCAAAAACATCGTTATCAATAAGTTGCTTAGAATAGTCGAATAATACGCCTGGTACTTGAGTAGAAAACTGAGAAAAGCGCGTGTCATCTTGTGCAAATAACGTTTTTAGATGTGTTTGTTTCATCTTAGCTGCACTTTGTTCTAGTGCTTGCCAACTTGCTAGTTGCGTTCGGTTAGACATGGAAATATCCTCTATTTTTTTCAATCAATTGATTTAAAAATGTTTTTTATAAAAGAAAAACTCTTATTACTACTTATTCACACTAAATTAAAGCGCAAATAGTATAACTAAAAATGCAAAAAAAGTGCTGTTTTTATAATTTTATGTGCAGATGATAACGCAATTTTTAGCTTTTGACACCGGTATCATAAAAATTTTATAAATTAATTTACCTGTAATTTTAAAGGCAACGGCATAGCTTAATCAATCAAAATGAAATATTAATGAATTTTTATAAGCGCTGCTAATTACTTTTCATAGTTATTCACTAATTACTGTAATTGTTTGCCTTGCAAACAATTAAACCTTAAAAACAAAAAATCGGCTCTAAAGCCGATTTTGTATAAATTAAAATCTTTGCTTAATTACTAAGCGCTAGCCCACCACTTAGGTTATAAACCGTTTTGTATCCTAGCTGCATTAAATTGCTCGCAGCAATCTTTGAGCGGTTACCACTGCGGCATAATAAAATATATTTGTTATTTTTACTTAACTGCCCTTCAAATACCGCATTTGCCATTCTGCTAAGCGGTATATTTAATGTTTTTTCATCAAGTGTATTAAATAACTGAGCAACATTATTTGCTCCATGTTCATACGGCTCCCGAGTATCTATTAAATACACATCGCTGGTGTTTAACATTGCTTTAGCGTCATCAAAATTTAATTGCTGTGTATCAATCTCAGGCAATGCATTTACATAACCACACAATTGCGTGTTATTTACTTGCTTTGAAGCGTCGTGCTGCTGCTTTTGTATAGTAAATTCATCAACTGAAATACTGCCGCTTACTAACGCATTGAGTAATGGCGTTTGGTTTTGTTGTACAGCCCAGTTCATGGCAAAACATTGTTGGTAGTCGTGCCCTGAGCAAATAATGCTGGTGCCATTAAGTTGCTCGCTTATTGCTAAAATAGAGCGTGCCATTGCTTTTGCATCCCCACCTATAAGCGATGTATTGCCAAGCCCTGCAGGCAAAATTAAATCACCACAAAAACAATAACGCGTTTCGCCATTACTATTTTTTAATAAATAACTTACGCTATCTTTGCTGTGCCCAGGTGTCGCTACTTTTTCAAGTACGTCATTTGCTAAGCTAATACTTGCTGCATTTAGTGGCCAACCTAAAGCATCAACCTCACCTTTTACAACTCTTGATGCAAGAACACTGGTTAATAAATTAGTCGCTGACTCTCGCTCTTGATGCAGATGTGTATTAAGCACCGCTGATATAGTTAAGTTTTGTGTATTAGCTATTTTTTCAAAGCGCGGAATAAGCTCAATAATCGGGTCTATTATAACTGCGCGCTTATCATCGCTTACATAAAGCCAACTACATGCTCCTTGGTGTCTAAACTGAGTAAGGCCAAGTGCGCACACTTCTTGTTGTGGTGTAGTGCTATCAGATACAATTAAACAGTTAGCCTGAAGTATTGCTTTAAGAGCGCGAATACGCACACAAGCATCATCAATATCGTGTTGTGTTGCAGCAGGTCCAAACGATAGCCTAATCGCATTTTCACTTTGCCACTTACTTGCACCCATTGCATCTAAAACAAAACTTGTTGATGCACCTGTACTACAAGCCGAGCCACCACTTACGCGAATGCCCGCAGCATCAAATAAATCAATCACTTCTTTGCTCGTTAAATCGTTTACCGCAAAGTTAAGTGTGGTAGGCACGCTATAAGCAAAATCATGATTAAATGTAATATCGCCAAAGGTGTCTTTTATCGCGCTTTGTAACTGGCTTCGATAAGAGTTAAGTATGCTAATTGGTTTAAATGTATCGTCTGATTTATCAAGCAACATACTAAATAGTTTATTTAACCCTGCAATACCGGGTAGATTTTCGGTGCCTGAACGCATTCCACTTTCTTGACCGCCACCCGCTATAAAAGGTGTATACGCACTGCCACTACGAATATATAAAAAGCCAATACCTTTAGGTGCGTAAAGCTTATGCCCCGAAAAAGAAGCGTAATCAATAGTTGTATTACTCAGTGCGAGCGCTTGCTTACCGAGTGCTTGTACGCAATCCACCATCCACGATACATTTTTGTTACGGCTACGAATTACCTGCTCTATAGCGGGTAAATCTTGATATACACCGGTTTCGTTATTAACGGCCATGGTGCAAATCATCAAAGCGTTATTAATATGCTCTGCGATAAAATCTAAATCTAAAATACCGTTGCTATCAACCGGAATAGCAAGCACCTCAGCATTAACGTCAAGTACGCTATTCCAGTGCTTGAGTGTATTTGGCACCGCTTTATGCTCAGTAGCGCCATATAATAATACAGGGTTTTTAATAGACTGCTTTTTAGCATTAATTAATGTAGAAACCACCGCAGTTTGAATACCCTCCGTTGCACCAGAGGTAAATAGGATATCGCCATTAGTTGCGCCAATAACCGTGCGTGCCTTTTGACGTGTTTGTTCTAATAAATGCTTGGCTTGAATACCTGTGATGTGCGGGCTTGAAGGATTACCAAAACATATTTGCATGGTATGAGAAACAACATCAGCAATACAAGGCAACACAGGGGTCGTTGCATTTGCATCAAGGTAAACTTGTTTTACTGGCTCATCGTGCAATAAAAACTCAGACATTAAAAAACGCACCTTATTACTAAAAAATATATCTTATTACCAATAGTACATAAATTTACAGGTAATGAGTAATAATCAATTAGCACTAGAGGTGCGTTTACTATGCTTTTTTAAACTAAAAGTCTGTTTACGCTTTTACTCAGCAGTTTCTTTACTTATCTCTTCATGAGTAGACGACCACGCTGTTATTAGTGCTTTTACAAGAGAGGCCAACGGGATGGCAAAAAATACGCCCCAAAATCCCCATAAACCACCAAAAAATAACACTGCAACAATTATAAACACAGGATTTAAATCAACTGCCTCAGAAAACAACAGCGGTACAAGTACGTTGCCATCAAGCGCCTGAATAATTCCATAAATAATTAAGATGGTCCAAAACTGGGTTTCTAATCCAAATTGAAACAGTGCAACTGCCGCTACCGGAATAGTGACGAGTGCCGCGCCAATAAATGGAATTAATACCGAAAAGCCAACAAGCACACCAAGTAAAGCTGCATAGCGCAAATCTAAAACAGTAAATGCGATGAAAGACACACCACCAACAATTAAAATTTCGAATACTTTACCGCGAATGTAATTCATAATTTGTTGGTTCATTTCGTTCCACACTTGTAAAATCAAGCGTCGTTGCTGCGGGATCAGTTTAGCTATACTGCCTGTCAGCTCCAGCTTATCTTTAAGCATAAAAAACACCAGTAACGGCACAAGTACCAAATATATAAGCCAAGCAACAACATCTTTTAAAGACGTAAGTGAAAACGATAATACCGCTTGACCAAACTCAATAATTTTAGCTTCTACGGTTGCAACAATTGCTTGTACTTGTTCTATATTAATTAAACTTGGGTATTGTTCAGGTAAAGCCATTAAATAAGACTTCCCCTGCTCTAGCATATGCGGTGTTTCTTGCACTAAGTTACTGGTTTGCTTCCAAAGCACTGGGCCAATAACTAAAATAAGGGTGAGCATAATGCTAATAAATATCAACATTACAATAATTGTTGCAGTAAAACGTTTTAAGCCAACACGCTCTAAATGAACAACCGGCCAATCTAGTAAATAAGCGATAACCAGTGCAACAAGCACAGGAACAATTAACGCGCCAAAAAAGTAAAGTAAGGCAACTGATACCAATAATAAAAATAATAAGGTAGACGAATGAGGATCCGAGAACTTCCTTTCGTACCATGTTTTTACGTATTCAAACATGTAATGGCTCCACTAATAACAACCCACGTTGTTTATCAAAATTGTAACTATAAGCATTTTTTTGCAAAAAACGTTCAATGTCGTTCGCACTTTCACCTCTATTAAGACTAAAAGTGATGCGTTGTTTTGATGACTGTGCACTTCGAAGCGCAAGCTTAAACTGCACAAATTGCTGAGGACACTTAAACTCTTTTAAATCGCGCTCTACCATAACTACTTTATCCGTATAGTAAATGAATAATAAGTCGCATATTTACGGTCTACGTATTTATATACTCAAACCGTTGTAACTTTTTGTTAAAACAATTCCTGCAATAGTTTATCCTTATAACATAACTAGCAGTAAGGATAAGTTAATGCCTGGCACGCATAATAAAGCGCAACTACCAAGTAATCCAACACTCAAAGAGATTAATTGGTTTAAAAAGCAGATTAATTGGGGCGAACTACCTCCTTTTTATCACCTTGTTGCCTCATCAATAAGCGAATCAGAAGGAATTTTAGATCATGGGTTCGACAATGCAGTTAAACAACTTTTAGATAAACGCAATTGGAACTTAGATTTACTAGAAGGCTATGAAGATAACCTAGGTGAAATACATACCAAACATAAGCCACGTATTGCGCTGCACCAAGTATTTACAGACAGAGGCTTTGAACTATGGGCACAGCCTTATGCTAAAGATGTTATTGTTGATCAATACATAAAAAACAATCGCTTTATGGAATTTAGAGTGTGGGACCCACATTCAATGAAAAACTTGATCAGAATAAGTCAATTACATAAGTTTATTGGCTTTTATTTTGAACGAGGCGACAAAGCAGATAAAGCCATTATTTTACATGCTCACAAGGTAGTACATAAAATTATTACTTTTTTGCAGCGAGAATTGAACGTTGTAAAGCTTGATGGAGTCACAATAAAAGAACTATACCAATTGTGCGAAAAAGACAGCCGTGCAAGCAGTGACGAAATAGACATAGCCAAAATTGCAATTGGCGAACAAATTAACAAGGAATAAAATGCAGCTAAAATCAGCATTTATCACTTTATGCAGTGCTGCGCTTACGTTTAGCTTATTAATAAGCGAACCTTTAAAAGCGCAAACCAACTTTACGCTTCCTGATTTAGGAACATCTGCATTACAAGCACTGCCACTCGAAAAAGAACAAGCCATTGGCGAAGTAATGATGATGCAAATACGAGGCTCATCACCAGTAATAAATGACCCAGTGCTTGATGAATACCTTACAACTATTGGCCGTAAACTTGTTGCTAATGCTAACGATGTACGTTTTCCGTTTTCGTTTTTTTGGATAAATAACTCAGAAATAAATGCGTTTGCATTTTATGGCGGGCATGTAGGTGTACACACCGGGTTAATAGCTCAAGCCGATAACGAGAGTCAGTTTGCCTCAGTGCTTGGTCACGAAATTGCTCACGTAACACAGCGCCACTTAGCACGAAGAATACAGCAACAACAAGATAACAGCGCGCTGACTATTGCCGGTATGATAGCCGGAATATTAGCAACCGTTGTTGCACCAGATGCGGGTATTGCAATTATATCTGCCAGCCAAACACAATCAGCTTTTAGTCAATTAACGCATAGTCGCTCAGCCGAGCAAGAAGCTGACCGCATAGGCATGCAAACGCTTAACAATGCAGGCTTTGATGCTCGTGCATCGAGCGAATTTTTAACTAAACTTGCCGCGCAAATTCGTTATAAATATAAACCACCTGCGTTTTTACTTACTCACCCATTACCAGAGAGCCGAGTATCAGATGTGCGTTTGCGTGCAGAGCAATTTCCTGTGCGTCATATGAGTGCCAGTCTTGAGTTTAATTTAGCTAAAAGCCGCGTGCTTGCGCGCTACGACAACAAACCAGAAAACGCCGAAGACCTATTTAGAAAACGACTTCGCGAAAATAGCTACGATAACACCGCTTTAAAGTACGGTTTAGCTATTAGCTTACTTGATCAAAAAAAGCTTGATGAAGCAGCCCCAATATTAGACGAGCTTTTAAAAAACGATCCTAAAAACCTATTTTATATAGATACCCATACCGATTTACTCATCGCGCAAAAAAAGGCAGATGAAGCCGTAAAATTTTTAGCTGATTTAAATCAGTATCGCCCTAATAATCAGGTGATTACGCTCAACTATGCCAACGCAGCACTAGAAGCTAAGAAATATGAACTAGCCGAAAATATTTTGAAGAGTTTTTTACTCGAAAAGCCAGATCATAACCTAGGCAAGCAACTTCTTGCTGATGCGTATAAAAAACAAGATAAATTAGCCTCATATCACGAAGCGAACGCCGATGTATTGACTCAATACGGTGCTTATTTAAAAGCCGCAGACGAAGTACAAAAAGCACTTAACTTCGTAGAGCCAACCGAACTTGTAAAGCAACAACGTTTAAAAGCACTACTTACCCAGTATCGACTTTTACAAAAAGAGCTTGCAAGACTTTAAGTCTGCAAGCGCTTACCCTAAAATAGACGCAATTCACACTTTGGAATCATTTTATGTCTGTTACTATTTACCACAACCCACGTTGTTCTAAATCACGCGAAACGCTAGCGCTACTGCAAAGTAAAGCGATAGAGCCAAGTGTTGTAGAGTATTTAAAAACCCCTCTTACTCACGAGCAAATTTCAACGCTTGTAATCCAACTTGGTTTTTCATCCGTACGTGAAATGATGCGCACCAAAGAAGATGACTACAAAGCGCTTAATTTGAAAGATGAAACAAATGAGGACGCACTTATTAACGCTATGGTTAAATACCCAAAATTGATTGAACGCCCTATCGTAGTTAATAACAATAAAGCAGCGATTGGTCGTCCACCTGAAAACGTACTAAGCGTTTTATAATGAGTGCAACCATAGTGGTGCTTTATCACTCAAGCCACGGCTCAGTTGAAGCAATGGCTCATGAGATAGCAGAGTCGATAGAGCAACAAGGTGCTAGTGCACTACTTCGCACCTTTGTGGCTAAAAATGCGCACGATATTGTGATCACTAAAGATGATTTAATAAATTGCGATGGTTTAGCATTTGGTACACCAACCCGATTTGGCATGATGGCCTCTCAAGCAAAAAGCTTTTGGGAAACCACCAGCGACTTGTGGCTAAAAGGCCAATTAATCGATAAGCCAGCGTGTGTATTTTCGTCATCAAGTAGTATGCATGGTGGAAATGAAGCAACCTTACTTAACTTATCTTTGCCACTATTACACCACGGCATGATGCTTATGGGCGTGCCATACGATGTGCCCGAACTACTTGCAACACAAACCGGTGGAACACCATACGGTGCAACACACGTCGCTGGCAGCGCTAATAGTGCACAGCTAAGCAAAGACGAAATTAAAATATGCCAAAGCGTTGGTAAACGCCTTACTCACATTGCGAGAAAACTTAAATGAATACAGCTGACAGTCCAGCTAAAAAGCCAATTACGGTAAAATTTCAACGTGCAGCACTCTTTGGCTATGTTGGTTTACTTATTCTGATCCCTTTGTGGATGTATTTTGTCCCCCCTCTAGACGGTAATACTAGTTGGGTGTCATTGTTTTTTCCTATCATTCCTTTACTGCTGCCGCTAAGAGGCATAATTCAAGACAACACATACACCTATGCGTGGGCTAACTTTATTGTAATGCTTTATTTTATCCACGGGCTTACTATGCTGTGGGCCGCTCCTGATGAATTAATTTGGGTGTTGTTAGAGCTGGTATTTGCATCATCTATGTTTATTGGCTGTACTTACTACGCAAGACATCGCGGACAAGAACAAGGTTTAAAAATCCGTAAGCTTAAAGAAGAATTAGCTGAAGAAAAAGCAGCAAATGAGCACGGTAAATAAAGCTTAACCATAAACGCTATATACAAAAAACGCGCTTAAATTACTTTAAGCGCGTTTTATTAACTGTTTAAAACTAGCTAAACTAAATCGCTCAAGGCAGCTAGCACCACAATACTCGCCAACCCTATTTGAGCAATTAAGCTAATAAACGAAAAGCCCCTAAGCACAAATAAACCCCAAGGGTGTTTAATATGTGGATATAGCGCACAGCGCTTTAATGTAGTCGCAAAGAAAAAACAAATCACTGCAGTCATAGTTAAACCCAGCGTCAGCTCACTTTTAATTGAGAGGGTTCCATCAAAAAAGAAAAACAACTGTAAAGGCAGCAATATAGTCACAATAGCATGTAGCACATGCACTTTTTTAATGCGATCGAACTGCCCTTCTGGCGAAAGTTCTTTAATACCAAAATCACGCTCTAAACATTTAACTAAGTTATTAGCTTTAATACTCACCGCCAAACGATAACAGCTTAAACCTTCTTTATTACGTGCTCTAAAATCGTATCCGGCTTTAATAAACAGCACCATTAACGACTCATTTTTAGCAAACACAGCATAATGAAGTGCAGTATTACCAAAATTATCTTTCGCTTTTTTGTCTTGCTTTGCCAGTAGCGTTTCAACCACATTTACAAAGCCTTTTTCGGTGGCCCACATAAAGGCTGTTTTATTGTTTTCATCAGCAAGTACACCAGTAGCGCCTTGCTCAATAAAACGCATAGCCATTGTTTGCTTAGCTGTTTTTTTACGTAAATGAGTAAGCAAAGCTTTTTCTAAGAGAACAACAGAGTCAACATCAGGAGAAACCTGCGTCAGCAGCGTAAAATAGTCTTTACCCGCAGCTACTTTTTCGCTGGCAAGTTCAGAAAGAGTATCTAAATCAGCAATAGACTCTGGAATAAACGCACTTAGGCGCTCTCTAAAATCAACTTCCTTCCAAAGCGCTAATGTGTCCTTTGCCGAGAGTTTACTTTTATTATTTAACGCATGCTCAATTAAGGTGAAGTAGCGTTTACTAAAAAATAAATCAACTAAAGACAGTGGCGTATCTATGGTATTTTGTGCAGCCACGCTTGCGTATTTTTCAAGGCGCTGGCACAGCATAAGCACTAAGCTTTCAGGAGGGTATTCATTATCGTAGTAATGGCTTTTAACCGCACTAATATACGCTTGTGCGTCTTCGTCATATTCAGAGATATGTTGAAAGTAACATTCTTCAAATGGCTCCAGCGGGGTTAGCCATGCCAAATAATAAATAGGTGGCAGCACGGTGGTGCATACACCATCGTCTTCATTTGTAGAACGACAAGCAGGCCAAGCTTCCAAAGCATCTAAAATAAAGGCACCGTTTTGTTCTACCAGTCCTTTAATAAGTAATGGGTATTCCTTTGGCCAAATCAGTACATTTTCCATTAAAACAACACAACTCCAGTGTGGCTTGGGGGTGGTAAGTTATATCAGTTTTAAGCTGACACCACGCTTAATCAAAGTGCCGATATTCTAGCACACCTTTGTTTTGCTGCTAGCGCAAAATTACGCAATAACAACAATCCTTTAGGATTATACCAATTCGCTTAATTAAGTGATTTATTTTGAGGTAGAAAACCGTGTGATAGCAAGGCAAAAATTTCGTTATTTAGTTGTTCTAAATGATTAAGTATTACTGTGGATTGGTATTGTCCTTAGCAAAAATATAAAAACGGCCAAGTACATAAGTAATTGGCCGTTTTTGAGGTTGGAGTTGGGCTTAATCAGAGCCAGACAAATAGTCTATTTACTTTTTAACTCGCTAATAACTTGCTCTAAACCCACATCAGAAATGCGTTGAATAATCTCTTTTTGTTTAGCACTTAATAGTGAAATGCCTTCAGCAACTATATCGTATACTTTCCACTCATTATTTTTACCTAAACGAAGCTTAAAGCTTAAGTCGATAGTAGGCGCATTTGGTTCAATAATTTGCGTATTAACTGTTGCGTACTCAGAGTCACTTTTTGCGTTATTACGCTCAAATACTACTTTTTGACCTGTGTACTTCATTAGTGCACCAGCGTATGTGCCTGTTAAGTAATGCTCTACTGCATCTATAAATTGAACAGCCTGTTCGCGCTCAATGCCTTTAATGTGCTTACCTAATAATTTAAACGACACAAACTTAACATCGATATGTGGCATTAAACGTTTTTCAACAATGGCAGCCATCGCTTCTTTGCTTGCTGTGCCTTTTGAATTTACTTGGCCAATGTCTGCAAATAGCTTATCGGCTACTGATTCAAGTAACTGATCAGGCGATTGCTGAGCTTGTGCAAATAACGAACTACTAAAAAAAGCAGTGGCTAAAACGAATAGTTTAAAGAGTTTCATAATTGTATATGTCTGTGTGATTAAGATGGCTGTAATTTACGCGAACTATACGCAATAAAAAAGGCACAAATAAGCAACTTATTAATGCCCAAATCGCACCAATAAAATAACTAAAATAAATTCAAGCAGTTAGAAACCTCCGTTAACAGCTCATATACAACCGGCATTTTGTCCTCATTGTAATTGTTAATAGGTCGCCCTTATCATTTAGTTATCAACTTAAATAAAACAAACATTTGGCACCTATGAAAACGTCACTTAAAACACTTATTATCTCATTTATATTAGTAGCTTCACTTTTTGGCAAACTTGCTTTTGCTCAATCGAACCACGGTTATGCCGTTGATTTTCTCAAAGGCGAAGGTAACGTAAATGGCGTTAAACTTGCGTATCAGTATCATGCACCTAGCATGCAAAATATAATTGGTGATGCACGTTTTTACTTTGAAACCAGCATAAACATGTGGGAATACCGCCACGGCGATGAAACACAATCAAACCTAGTACTTGCTATGTCACCTGTGCTGCAATTTCCTGCTTTTAATTTTAACAACACCCCATTTTATGTAGAAGCAGGTATTGGTATATCACTAATTGATGAAACGCAGTTTGCCGGTAAAAACATAAGTACTCACTACCAATTTGAAGACCGCATAGGGCTTGTAGCCGATTTTGGCCATACCAATGTTGCCCTTCGCGTTATTCACTATTCAAACGCTGGCTTTAAAGAGCCAAACCCTGGGCTTAACTTTTTAACGCTTTCGGTAGCAAGACGTTTTTAACGTTATTGATTGTATTTAAAGTTATTGATTGTATTTTGAGTAATTTAATTGCTGTTATAGCGCAAAGCGGTCACACTTAAACGTACTAAAGATTAGGTGATACTGCGATGCAAACTTGGCATATTATAATTATTGTCGCTGTTGTTTTTGCCATTATCATTGGTAACATTGCGCTAATTAAGCTCTCTGCAAAACAGGAGTTTATAAAACCCAATGCCAATATAAAAAATACAACAGACACAAAAAAGCCCTGATTAATCAGGGCTTTTTCAATAATATCAATTCGCTTAATTATATTTTCGTTAATTTAGCCTACGAGCCAATGCGCCATTAGCGCAATAACAGGTAAGGTAATTAGCGTTCGCAAAATAAATATAATAAACAACTCTAAAATGTTTACCGGTATTTTACTGCCAAGCAAAAGTGCACCTACCTCAGACATATAAATAAGCTGAGTTACACTCATTGCGGCAATAATAAAGCGCGTTACATCACTTTCAATAGTCCCTGCTGCTAATATTGACGGAATAAACATATCAGCAAAACCAACCATAATAGTCTGCGACGCTGCGGCTGCTTCGGGTACTTGTAATAACTCTAAAAATGGCACAAACGGCATACCTAAATACTGAAATATAGGTGTATGCTCAGCAATGATCAGTGCAAATGTACCTACTGCCATAACCACAGGCAATACACCAAACACCATATCAAGCGCATTATGTACACCCTCTTTTATAGTGCCTTTAACACCCGTTGAGTTATCAGCTTTTGCTAATGCAACATCTAACGAATGCCCAAATAAAGTTTTATGACCTGGAATTGTTTCAGCGTCTCTATCTGGCTCAGTACCATCAATCAGTAAGTCTTTTTTAAAGCGCAATGGCGGTAATCGCGGCACAATAATAGCGGCAACAATACCGGCTAAACATACCGTTGCGTAAAACGGTGCAAATAGGTATTCAAGTTTAACTTGCCCAAGCACCACTAAACTAAATGTAATTGAAACCGCTGAAAACGTAGTACCAATAATAGCCGCTTCGCGTTGTGTATAGTGCTTTTGATCGTACTGCCTTGCAGTCATTAAAATACCCACACTGCCATCACCTAACCACGACGCAGTACAGTCAACCGCGCTTCTACCTGGTACACCAAATACAGGACGCATTACTTTGGTCATTAACGTACCAGCAAGCTCTAGTAGACCAAAGTTAATTAGTAGCGGCAGTAATAAGCCCGCTAAAATAAATACCGAAAACAACACAGGCAATAAGTCATTTAATACCAGCGCGCCAGTATTGGCGGAGGTAATCATCTCGCTGCCTAAGCTTAAGTACGTCATTAAACCAAATGCCATACCAAATAAGCGCACCACCAGCCATGTCCAGCTCACATCAAATAAATGCTTTAACAAAGGTGAGTTACATATAGCGGCGGGTTTAAACACTTTAGTAATTACAGAAATAACCCCTGTAATACAAATAATGAGGGTAATAATTGCTTGAGCAGAGCCAAGCATCATTGCTTGAACCGCTTTTGCCATAACGGCAATAGGAATGGTCATCCCTTGTGAAGTACTAATGGGTGTCATAAATAAAAACACACCAATTAACGAAGGAACCAAAAAAGTAAACCAAGTGCGCCACGTATAGTGTGAACGTTCAGGTAGCTGAGACATATTGTTTAACCTATAAAAACCACAAAAAGAGCATAGCGCTCTTTTTGTGGTAAAACTTATTATTATTTAAATTTTAATGCCGCGCTGAATGAGTGCTGCTTCTAATGCTTGTTGTAAACCATTCATAGTACCTGGCTCAAGCGTTTCGCCTTTATCATCCATCCACGTTAAGCTAGTACCGCCTTCTTTAGTTTTGCTTACTAAAATTTGGTATTGGCCTTCATCAATAGGTAGTTGAGCTACGTCATCACCCCAAATTGAATCCCAAACGCTTGTTTCTGGTTTAGTATAATCTGCAGTAATTAAGCCCGTATCTGGGTTAATTTCAACAATAGAGAACGACAAGCGCTCTAAAAACCCAGAGAAACGGTCAAACACAGCGTCGTAAGATTGCTCAGTTACAAGTGCTGCATTACCTTTATTATCAAAGCCCATTTCAAGAGAAATAATACCTTGGCGTTTACGCATATCAACTTCAAGTTGACGGTAACGGTAATCAAACTCGCTCACTACTTGGTTAAGCGCACGTACTTCTAGCTGCTGCTTGAGTAAGTCTGTTAGCGTTTTATCACCTTTAAAATCAATCAGCTCTACACGTAAAGACGCAGTGCGTTGATGTGATTTTTCTTCAATAGTGAATCTGAATTTTTCTAAATCATCGTTAACTTCATCGCCCCACCACCAAAAACCTTCTTCAGTTTTAATGATTGAGTACCAATCAGTTTCAATAGTACCTAGTAGCTTGTCTTCTTTAGTAGTTGCCGCATTATTATCAGCTAGGACAGATTTAATCGTATCCCAAAGAAACTCATCTAAATCAGCAATGCCATCGTTTTTATCAAAATAAATACGCGCTTGTTTATCTGTCTCTTCTACCCAACTGCCTTTCGCAATTGTTAATACTTGTGCCGGTGGGCGGTAATTTGTAGCTTCAGGATTATTGTCGTATTGACCTACATCCATTTTATAAACTGGGTCTTGAGCTGGTTGAGATAACGACGCTGGTGCTTTTACAGGCTCATGCGTACGATAGTTACGCTCGTCATGTGCCTTATTAATAAATACACTACACCCTGATAAACTTACCAATACACTTACTGCAAGTGCTTTTGGGATCCAATACTGCACAGATATTTCTCCTTAGCATACCCTTTAATTGTTTTAACAAATATATGAGTGGGTAATACCGATTTGGTTCAGTGTAAAATCAATATTAACTTTACATTTATTATTTGGCTGCCTAAATGCAATAAAGTTCAGCACTTCAACTTAGTAAGCAACTAAGCGCAAATAAGCAAATTTTAGCTATGGTACTTTCCCGTGCCAGTAAAAACAAGAAACACCGCACTTTAAAAGCGCTTAATTAGCGTGTGCTGTAGTTTAGAGCCCTTTTTGTGTTAAACTTCGCCGCCGTGCAACTTCTCGTGTGTATTTTTGGTGTTGCCAACTCGGTTGATATAATCCAAGTAACAAGGTATTTGAACTCATGACTGCATTTTCAAATCATCAAATTGTTTTAACAGCGATTGGCGAAGACAGACCCGGTATAGTAAGTGAACTAACCCAACTGGTTAGCGATTGCCACTGCAACATTATTGACAGCCGTATTGCTATTTTAGGCTGCGAATTTACCTTCATAATGCTACTTAGCGGCGACATGTCGGCAATAAGCCGCATAGAGCACGTACTGCCCACTAAAGCCATGGAACTTGGCCTGCTAACCATGATGAAGCGTACAGCAAGTCATACTCCTAGCGAGTTTTGTGCAGGTTACACACTAGAATACACAGGCATAGACACCCCTGGTACATTGAGCAAAGTAACGCGCTTTTTTGCCGACAATAATATTAGTATTTGCTCACTTAAGTCAGACACTTATTCCCAAGAAGACAACATTAAAATGCGTTGTGAACTTGAATTCAACATACCTGTTGATGTAGATATAGATCAATTTAAAATTAGTTTTGAGAGCCTTTCTCACACACTAAACGTAGATTATATTTTTAAACGAATTCGTTAAGGATGCTAAACATGAACACAATTAGTCCATTACAAGCTGGCGATACTGCACCCGCTTTTAGCCTACAAAACCAAAACGACGAAACAGTAACATTAAGCGAGCTGTTAAAAGAGCAACAAGTGCTTGTGTACTTTTACCCTAAAGCGTCAACGCCTGGCTGTACTGTACAAGCCGAAAACCTTCGCGATGAGCAAGCACAGCTTGCTAAATTTAACACCCGCGTTGTAGGTATTAGCCCAGATCCAATTAAGCGCCTTAAAAACTTTGAAACTAAAAAAGAGCTTAATTTTGACCTATTAGCCGATGAAGACCACGCCATTGCTGAAGAATTTGGTGTATGGGGCTACAAAAAGTTTATGGGAAAAGAGTATGATGGTATTCATCGCCTAACGTTTTTAGTAGGCCAAGACGGTAAAATAAAACACCTATTTGATAAGTTTAAAACCAAAGATCACCATCAAGTAGTGTTGGACTATTTAGCTGCAGAATAAGTTTGTGGCAGAATAAGCTAGCGGCGCAGTAAATTAGCTGACAGCTATTAGACAAATACAGAAAAGCGTTGCTCAAGGGCAACGCTTTTTTATGCCTATACATTTGTGCTATATAAAAACTTAATTAGTAATTGAGTAAATAATTTGTTAAAACTGCCAAAGCACTTATTATTAGCACCTTGCCAATTGGATATTTAAACCTTGAATAAAAGCCTAAAATTTAAACTTTATTTAACTGCCTTAATTATCTGTATTATCGGTTTTAATTTTTCAGAGCCAAGTATGCAATTTTACTCAAACCCGTTTTATATCGGTAGTTTCGTTTTTGCCATTGCGCTTATAATCTCTGCAATTAATTACGCCTGCCCTGCCTGTAAGAAAAACCAAGTAATGCGCTCTATTTCTAGTTGTAAGCTTCCCACTAACGATTGTTATAATTGCGGGAAAGAAATTGATGAAAAAAACTAATTCACCTACTTTGTCTTAATACATGAAACTAAATAAGAAAGAGTTAAGCAACCGCATTACATTGTAAGTTTTTCTCTATTGCTAAACTCTCACGATACTCAGAAGCTTCAGCTTTTAAAGTCCAATGAACATCTTTAATCCCATTGCCCTCTACAGCTTTCTTAACTTCTGATATTGTAGTTTTGAAAAATTCTTTCCTTGAATTTATTTTATTCACTGAGTAAATATCAAAACGGCGATGAAGTTCTTTTTCTAAAGATGGCGCATCTTCACTAAATATCATCGCATGAACATCAAAGGAAAAAGGAACAGATGCATCGCCTAGTTCTTTGACACGATCCATAGGCTCAAGTCTTCGGGTCATACCAATTTTGAATACCTCTTCACCAAAACTGCCTACATTGCTTATTACGTATACATGCCCTCTTCGGGTTTGTTGTGCCATCGACATAGCTCTTTGACCTTTATCTTCTGCTTCTTTTAATTGCTTTTCTAGATCAAGTAATTTCGCTTCATAGTCGGCTCGCTGCTCATCATTTGCAGTAGAAAGTTCTTCTCGTGCTTTTTTCAAAGCTTTCTGAAGTAAGCGTTCTTCTTTTTCGGCTTCTTTCTTTGCTTTCTCAATATCTCTTAAAGCCTTTTCTTCTTCCCTAATTTGAGCCTTAATTTCTGCTTGCTCTTCACGTTCGATTCTTTTTAATTCACTTGTAGCTACAGCCCACTTTAGTTCAATTAAACGTGCATTAAGATATTTTTCATTAATTCTAGCTTTTCTAAAAGGAACGCCATTGTGGTTAACTAATGCGAACGCATCTAATATTTCTTGGTTTATTTTCCCAAGATTATCGTGTTTTACTTTAGATAATGCACTATCTACTTTACCGTTAAATGCATCAACTACAAAATGGATTGCATATGTTTTTCTATGTTGTTCAACATAGTCACAATCCCCAGCAAATCCTTCTTTTATCATTTGCCTAATATTTTGACGTATTGACTTTAGCTCTGCTCCAGCTTCTTTGTGACCAAAATCCTCAGCTAAGTCATCTAAAACTGAGTGATTAGGAATGATATAGTCGTCCTTATAGCCTTCGATAGTATTTCGCATTGCTTTTATTGCTTGCTCGTAGGTATTAGCTTTTTCTTTTGCTTCATACGCATCACCCGCAATCTCTTTAGCCCTTTGCTCTGCGAATAAAGTAATACGGTCAGCTTCTTGATTAGCATCCAACCTAATTTTTTCAGCTTTCTCCTTCGCTTCTCGAAGTCTTAGGCTCCCCTCTATTCTTTGTTCCTTTAATGACTCACTTACAGTAATAGATTCATTTTTTACTTCATTAGCTAAATTTTCAGCAGTTTGCTTTATAGCATTTGCTTTTAGTTTCGCTTCATCTAATAAAGCTTGAGAGTAAGCTTCGGCTTGAATGATTGGGCTATATTTCTCAGTTAGCTCTTTATTTTTCAATGATTGCTTTTTAGCTTCTTCTCGCGCTAAAGCTAAAGAATCATTTAATGCCTTAATATTTTTTTTAAACTGTATTTTTAAATTTTTTGTATGGTTGTACCAACCAAGACAAATCAATATGGTAATTATTAGGAGGAGAATTGATGCAGAGTGTTCCATTTTAAATTCCTTTTATCATTATTAAATCCACTATTTGAAGGTAGCATATATTTTTGAGTCGATGAAACTGAAATTAATATACAGAATTTTACGCGCCGAAACTCAAATACGGTGCATCGTCGGATGGCGCTTCGCTTATCCGACCTACGTTTTCAAATATATAATGCGGGGTTATAGGGTGTGGGTATTGGCCGTGGATATGGAGGTTCGTTGGGTTTAGCTACGCTCTACCCAACATACGTGTTTGCCTTAAATTTTTACGCAGACGAAAATGGCGTTGCCTGAGCGCTCTGCCCATGGGGTTATTTTGTCGTAGTCATGTTCAAATATGTGGATTTCGAAGTACGGTTTTAAGGCTTCTTTAAGCTCGGTATAACTAAAAGCAACCATTGGGTGCTCGTCGTGCCATACGAGTGTTTTATCTGCGGTGGTTTTTTCTATGCTGAGTTTTAATAACTGTTTACTGCCGCTGCCACTGTAGTGCCAACCAGAGCGAAATGTGAAGAAGCTATTTTCGCTTGTTGCTGTGTGCTCTACAAATGAATCGCTGTCGATTTTGTTTTTATCAACCGTGTTAAAGCAAAATATTCCACCTACGTTTAACGCGCTGTGTACGCTGGCAAGGCATTCTTTTAGCTTATTAATGCCGTCGCAGTAATGGATTGAATACAAAAAGCAGGTAATTAAATCCAATTGCTCGGTTACTTTAAATTCACTCATGTTTTGCAACGAAAATTGCGCTTCTGGACAACGAACTTTTGCTTTATCGAGCATTGGCTGGTTTAAATCAAGCCCACTACTTTTATAGCCGTAATCAATAAAGTGGCGTACATGCGGGCCGGTGCCACATGCTAAATCGAGGTGGGTATTTGCGCCATTACCAAAAATTTGGTGCAGCCTGTGAATAGAATTGCTTTGGGCTTGATAATTAATATCTGCGCACATTAAGTCGTAGTAATCAGAAAGGTCGGTGTAAAGCGCGTTTGCGGACATATAAGCCTAGTGGTAAGTAGTAGAATATTTTTAAGTCGCGCATAGTAAACTAGTTATGGCTATTAGCGAAGAAGATATGTGCTTTAGGGTTGTCGGGTGGCGCTTCGCTTATCCGACCTACGTATTTAAATATTATGAAAGGTTATTAGAAAATTGTGCGGAAGTAGAGGTTTGTTGGGCTTAGCTTCGCTCTACCCAACATACGTAATATAACTTTAAGCTGGCTTTAGCTAATTCCTAAATACTTATGTACTTGTATTGATAGGCGCCAGTTTTTGGCAATGCAGGTGTCGATTGCGAGTTTAGTTGCTGATACTTTTTGGCTAATTGGCTGCAAGTAAACAAGCTTAGGATTAACGCCTGTTTTAGCAAATAATTCTTCTAACTCTTCTACGTGCTTTTGCATAGCAACGGGGTGTTTTATCTCGTTTGCACGCTTCATGGTGCTGGTAAGTACTTCATAACCACCGCGCATATTAATTTTTGGCGATACCGTTACCCATGTTTGCTCTGGGGCGAGTATTTCAAACGTGCCGCTGGTTTCTATTTGTGTGCTAAAACCGTGTTCGTGTAATAAATTACATACTGGATTTAAATCAAACATGCATGGCTCGCCACCGGTAATTACAACATGCTTTGCGGTATAACCACGTGATTGAAACAAAGCTAAAATTTGCTCTGCACTGGCGTTAGCCCAATGATCTGAGTCGGCTTTTTTTTCTACGGTTTCATCCAGCGATACTTTATATACATTATCAACATCCCACGTTTGCTTAGTGTCGCACCAAGAGCAGCCTACAGGGCAACCTTGCAGACGTAAAAATATTGAGGGTGTGCCAGTAAAGCTAGCTTCACCTTGAATGGTTTCAAACACTTCATTAATTTTGTACAAAAGAGATCTCACTTACTACCTAGCAGCCAAATTGCTACTATTAAAAAACCAAAAAGCGCTGTGCAAAAATTGTTATTTAAGCTGCGGCCGTGTAGTATATCGCGCCCTGATATAAACCTCTATTAAAACTAAGAGCAAAACAGATATGACGCAAAAAGTAGTTGTTATTTATTCCGGCGGTATGGACTCATTTACCGTATTAAATAAAGCCCTGCAACAAGGCCATGATGTATATGCCCTTTCATTTGACTATGGTCAGCGTCATGTAAAAGAGCTTAAAGTAGCGGCAAGTGTGTGTGAAAAATTAAACGTTCCACATAAAATTGTTGATATTTCGGCGATTAACCAACTTATTGGTGGCTCATCACTTACTGATGATATTGACGTACCTGAAGGCCATTACGAAGAAGAAAGCATGAAAAGTACGATTGTGCCTAATCGTAATATGATTTTGCTCTCGCTTGCTGTTGGTTACGCCGTATCACTTAAAGCTAGCCAAGTTTATTACGGCGCTCATTCTGGGGATCATGCTATTTACCCTGATTGCCGTCCTGAATTTGTGCAAAAAATGGATGATGTGTGTCGTATTGCGAACTACGACGCGGTAGAAATTTTTAGCCCGTATTTAAATAATACTAAAATTGGTATTTTGACCGACGGTATTGAAATGGGTTTAGATTACAGCCAAACGTGGACCTGTTATAACGGCCGTGAAAAGGCCTGTGGTAAATGTGGCGCGTGCCAAGAACGCCTTGAAGCATTTGCACTAAATAACATTACAGACCCGTTAGAATACGAATAAGCCGCAATTAATTAGTAATACAATTGCTGCAAACAAAAAAAGGCTATCATCGATAGCCTTTTTTGTTTGTCAGGTTTTAAGTCAATGGTATTGATTAAAGCCAGCGTTTTACGCGCGCTTTATAGGCGGTAAACTCTTCACCAAATAATTTAGTGAGCGCACGCTCCTCGGGTATTATTTGAAAAAACGTTAAATACGCAATAAACCCTATAATACATAAAAGCGCCCACAAGGAACTTAACCAAACACCCCACCCTGCTAAAATAAATGCAAAACCTACGTACATTGGGTTACGCGAAATTTTATAAATGCCGCTCGTAATAAGTTTTGACGCTTGCTCAGGTTTATTTGGGTTTACTGTGGTGTTTGCTATTTTAAAGCTCGCTATCCCTGCAATACAAAAAACACACCCTATAATGACCAAACTTGCTGCTAAGTAGGTAATAAATGCGGTGAAATCAATAACACTGTAATGCGCAATAAGCGCCATTATGCCTGCAAAAAACAGCACAACAATAACGGGAGGTATTTTATTATTTAACATGGCAACTCACTGTATTGGCTAAAGTATGTTTATTATATGGTGGCTATGCAGCCATTAAACAATATCTGAAGTGTATAAATGATGAACACGCTCAAACCTGAGCTTAAGTAAAGTATACAAATTAAGTTACAATTGTCAGCTTTATCATAAGCGCTTAAAGGTTATACTTTAACCATAAACGAATAATAAAATGAGAAGGAATGAGGTTATGTCTGGAACTACGATGATTGTACTTATTGTGCTAATTTCGGTTGGCTCAGGAGTAGTTTACGATATGTATAAAAAGCATCTTGAGTTTAAGCATAAAATGCAAAACAACAACAGCGATGCCCATAAACAACTAGCTGAAACAAACGCACAAGTGCTTGCATTAAAAGAGCGTGTACAAACACTTGAGGCTATTGTTACTGATTCAAGCTTTAACGTTAAAGATGAAATTAATAAACTTTAAGTTGTTATAAGTAATTTGGATATAAATGTGCATTTTCTAGCTGCTCAATGCCATGAGCAGCTAAAAAACCACCAATAGCTTGCCCGCAGCCCTGTGGTGCTCGCCCGCTGTCTATCTCAAAATTTAACTGATTAGCATGTTGCTTACCCATAGAGCAAAGCCCTACGGTACTTGGCGAACGCATAGCGATACTTAGGTTACCTATTTGTTCAACTACAACGTGCTTACTAAAACGGGCAAAACCTTTGTATTTAAACTGCTCGTTTACGTATTCATTGCTTGTCGCAACAAGGGCTGCAATAAACCCATGTAAAAAGCTATTAGCTGACGAGTCAGACGTTAAAAACGAAATAGTCTTGTTATTAAATTCACTTAACTGACACTCGTTACATAACAACTCAACGGTGTATAGGTGTTGCCCTGCTATTTGCTGATGACCTTGTAATGTAACGTTTGCACCTGCAAACACAACACGTTTTAGTAACTCATTAACTGATGTTTGTACACAGCGTCCTTTCACAAGTTCTGGATTTTGCGCCATAACAGGTAAGTCGTGATGATTATTAAAAGGTGTACTCGTTGCATGGTGTTGCGTTAACTGAAAAAGCTCTCTTACTTCGTGTTCACGCGCTACTTTTAACGCTAAAAATGCGGTTTGAATAAGTTCTGAAGTAGGTAAGTTTTCCTCTACAATCCAGCGTCTGCCAAATAATAGTTTTTTGGCCTTGCCTTCGTTAGTAGATGCGCTTTTTTGGTAGTTATCGGGGCTCAGCACTGCTACTTGCAGATAGATTTCTTCACCTTTTTGTGCTGCGAGCACTCTAAAGTGAGCCGAAAACTCAATACTCTCAAGTACTTCGTTTACACTTTGAAGCGTGTGCTTGTAACGTAAAAAATGCTGTGGCACCACCCAATTACTATTAGCCAATTGCACAAGGGGTGCATAAGAAATAGGTTGCTCGTAACTGTGTTGCCATTTTTGCTCATTGCTGAGCAAATGATTAATGTGACTCTTGTTATCTGACATAAATAAACCAAATAAACTCGCGTAGTGCGATATAAACTATGAACACATTACGTCGTCAATATCGTAATTAGATCACATGTACGCCCTAATTTTGGGCTTTTTTAACTATCGGTGAGTTCTTGATAGTCTGTTATAACTTTTTGATAGTATGGCTTATCTTTATTGAGCATTTTATTATAATGATTTATGAGTTGTCGTTGGTACATAGCGTGCTCTGTACTAGCAAAGTCCCACATTTTGTTGCCGGTATGGCTAATCTCATTATTGGTACTAAAGCTCACTTCAATCACTTCATAAAAACGTTTGTTGTCGTAAACTATTTGTTCACTTTTAAGCCCTAAACCGAGTTGTTTTAAACCCACTCGCAACTTATAAGTGTGATGCACTGGGCATAAAATAAACCGAACATTATTTAAATGCTCAACTGCGTTATTAGCAATGATTTGTTGTACTAAACTTAACAACAGCTCACCGCCAACACCTGCTATTACAACTACTTGGCTTTTACTTTGAGCAATTTCTATTTTGCCTACATCCTGACACAAGACCTGCCACTGCGGGTTTTTATTACAGGTTTTTTGTAATTTATTAATAGATGATAATTGCGCTTCTAGGTCGTTCATTAAAGTGGCGACTATATCTACAAAAATAACGTGGTTTGCAGCTGCGCGTTTTAATAGCGCCATGCCTAAATAACCATGGTCGCAGCAACAATCCCAAATAATATCGTGATGCTGCGAAATTAATTTATCAATGGCAGTTAGGCGTTTACTGAGCTTCATTTAAACAGGTGTTTGTGACGTTTTATAGACAAGCGCTTTTAAACTTTTGTCGCTGTCTACTTCAATAAAACGCTCGGTGGGGGCTAGGCGCTCAACAAATTCAATTGCGCCTTGGGTGTGCTCGTTTATTAATGCTTTAAACGCATCTTCGCTAAGCTCTGGACTATTCGCACACAATAATAATTGTGTGCTGTCGCAAAGTAGCTCTGGCAACCTGCGCAGCACTTTTTGATAATCTTTAGTTAATATAAAGCTGCCTTTTTGAAAGCTTGGCGGATCAACTATTATTAAATCAAACGGGGCTGCTTTTTTTAGTTTTCCAAACGATTTTAAAATATCGTGAGGTAAAAAACTTACGCCGCGCTCAAAACCATTTAGCTGATGGTTTTGCTTGCCGACTTTAAGTACACCTTTGCTCATATCCATGTTCATCACATGATCTGCCCCACCTTGCATGGCTGCAAGCGAAAACCCACATGTATACGAAAACAAATTAAGCACTTTGCCATGCTTGCTGTTAGCCATTACAAATTCACGGCCGCTGCGCATATCGGGAAATATTCCGGTATTTTGGCGGCTCTGTAAATCAACCAAAAAGCGAATGCCGTTTTCGGTTACAACATGTGGGTTAGGTAATTGCCCATAAACCACGGTATTTTGGCTTTGCACGCCAGCGCGTTGCTGATACACAAGTGAAGTAATAAGCTCAGGCTGATTTTGTTGCGCCCATTGCCACACAACATTAGTGAGCTCGCTTAGTGTTTGCTCGTCAATTTCGTCGTACGAAACCAAAAATAAACTTGGCGGGTAAAAGTCTAAATTAATATGACTTAATGCTTCGACGCTGTGGCCTCGGCCATGAAAAACACGACACAGTTCATTTTTTAAAATTGGCGCGTTTTCAAGCGCAGTAATAAGAGGTGTAAAGTTTGCTGTCATTTTTAATTAATCAACTGTTGTTGTAGTTCATGTATTTCATCGCGAACAGAGCCCGCTTTTTCAAATTCTAGGTCGCTTGCGTATGCATGCATTTTGGTTTCAAGCTGCTTAATTTGCACGGCAATTTCTTTCGCACTAAGAACCTTTTTAGACTCTTTACGAATAAGTTTAAGGTTGTCTTTAGGAGCCGCTTCCTCGCCTACATCCATTACATCAAGTATTTTTTTAGCCAGAGCATGAGGCTCTATGCCGTGCTCAACGTTGTATGCATGCTGAATTTCGCGCCTGCGTGCTGTTTCGTCCATGGCTTTTGCCATTGATTTTGTAATTCTGTCGCCATATAAAATAGCGCGGCCATCTAGGTGACGCGCAGCACGGCCAATGGTTTGTATCAGCGAGCGAGCTGAGCGTAAAAAGCCCTCTTTGTCAGCATCAAGTATGGCAACAAGTGCCACTTCTGGCATATCAAGGCCTTCTCGCAGTAAGTTAATGCCCACTAACACGTCAAACACACCTGCTCGTAAGTCACGAATTATTTCTACGCGCTCAACGGTATCTATGTCTGAGTGAAGGTAACGTACTTTTACATTATGCTCGCTTAGGTAGTCTGTTAAATCCTCAGACATACGTTTAGTAAGTGTAGTTACCAGTACGCGTTCGCCCTTCTCCACACTTTTGTATATTTCTGAGAGTAAATCATCAACCTGATCGCCCACAGGACGTACTTCTATAAGTGGGTCGAGCAGCCCTGTTGGGCGAATTACTTGCTCTGCTACTTCGCCTGCGCTGCGCTCAAGCTCAAAGTCGCCAGGCGTTGCCGATACATAAATAGTTTGTGGTGCTATAGCTTCAAATTCTTCAAAACGCAGTGGCCTATTATCCATTGCTGAGGGCATTCTAAAACCGTACTCAACAAGGTTTTCTTTACGGCTTCTGTCGCCTTTATACATTGCGCCAATTTGCGATACGGTTACATGCGATTCATCAATAATCATTAATGCGTCGTCAGGTAGGTAATCAAGCAATGTTGGCGGCGGATCGCCCGGTGTGCGCCCCGATAAATAACGGCTGTAGTTTTCTATACCCGAGCAATAACCTAGCTCGGTCATCATTTCAATATCGTATTGCGTACGCTGTGCTACACGTTGCTCTTCTACTAGCTTATTTGCACTGAGTAACTGAGCGCGTCGCTCTTTTAGTTCTTCTTTTATTTTTTCGATAGCGCCAAGTATTTTTTCACGCGGGGTCACGTAGTGCGTTTTAGGATAAATAGTAGCGCGCACTATGTGCTTTTCAATTGCGCCGGTAAGCGGGTCAAAAATACTTAAGCGTTCTATTTCATCATCAAACATTTCTACACGTACAGCAAATGTGTCTGATTCTGCTGGGAATATGTCAACTACTTCGCCACGTACACGGTATGTACCTCGGCTAAAATCTATATCATTGCGGGTATATTGTATTTCAGCAAGGCGGCGTAGCATGTCGCGTTGATCTACTTTTTCGCCCACTTTTAAAAGCAGCATCATTTTCATGTACGATTTAGGGTCCCCCAAACCATAAATAGCCGATACCGATGCCACAATAATGGTGTCGCGACGCTCAAGCAGTGCTTTGGTCGCACTTAAACGCATTTGCTCTATGTGCTCATTTATCGAAGCATCTTTTTCGATAAATGTGTCGCTAGATACAACATAAGCTTCTGGCTGGTAGTAATCGTAATACGATACAAAGTATTCAACCGCGTTTTTAGGAAAAAACTCTTTCATCTCGCCGTATAGCTGCGCAGCCAATGTTTTATTGTGCGCCATTATTATTGTTGGACGATTTAAATCGCTAATAATATTGGCCATAGTAAAGGTTTTACCTGTACCGGTGGCACCTAATAACGTTTGGTGTGCAAGCCCCGCTTCTAACCCTTCGCATAGCTGTTTAATGGCGGTAGGCTGATCGCCTGCTGGTTTGAAATGTGATTTTAACTGAAAATGGTCGCTCAATTATTGCACTCCTGTAACGATTCGCCGCTCAGCGCTTCTAGTTTTTTCATAAACCATTTATATGCCACTATTGCTGTAAATAAATTACCTATGGCAGCGCCTATAAATAACCCTAATAATCCGGCTATTTCGTTGCCGATATAAGCAAATGGTACATAAAATATGAATAAACGAATAACGCTTAGTACCAATGCGTTCATTGGTTTGTGTAAAGCATTAAACGATGAGTTTGATAATATGATCACCCCTTGTAAGCCATAGCTTAGTGGGATGGTATAAATAAAGAGCTTAATTACATCTATTACGGCTTGTTCTTTACCAAATAATTGGCTTATTACACCTGAAAATGCAATTAGTAATACGTAAATGGCAAATTGCAATACCATCACAAATTTTAGTGTGCCGGTATACGCTTCTTTAACACGGCATAATTTGCCAGCCCCAAAGTTTTGACTCACAAATGGCGGTAATGTCATCGATAGCGCAAGCACTAATATACTTGCAATAGATTCTATCCGGCTGCCTACTCCAAATGCGGCCACGGCTTCTGGCCCATGGTGCGCTACTAAGGCGGTCATTACCGCCATTGCAACAGGTGTAAGCATGTTTGCGCCGGCAGCAGGTAAACCAATTTTTAATATTTTACGAATAGCGCCAGTTACAGTTTGCTTGCCCGCTTTTAGACTCAACAAACGTTTTTTAACCGCTAATATATATAAAATAATAACCACAGCGACCGACCATGCAACAACACTTGCTATGGCAGCGCCTTGAATTCCTAACGCGGGTACCGGCCCAAAGCCAAATATAAGTATTGGGTCAAGTACGGCGTTTATCAGCCCTGCTCCGCCCATTACTATACTTGGCGTTTTGGTATCACCGCTGGCACGCAGTACCGAATTACCAATCATTGGGGTTATTAAAAATACGCTACCGATAAACCATACATTCATGTATTCGTGTATTAACGGCAATACTTGCGCGCCCGCTCCTAGCAAAGTAAATATGGGGTCAATCAGTAAATATCCAACAGATGACAACACAATAACCAGAACCACACCAACCATTAAAGAAATACTGGCATCAAAACGTGCTTCATCAATTTTATTACTGCCGAGCGCTTTCGCTATTACTGCTGATGTACCGATCCCCAGCCCTATTGCTAAGCTGATAACGGTAAAAGTAACCGGAAATGTAAAGCTCACGGCAGCTAGTGGTTCGGTGCCAAGTAAGCTTATAAAAAAGGTGTCTACAATATTGAACATCATTAGTGTGATCATGCCGAATATCATCGGTATGGTCATCGTCTTTAATGTAGGCAAGATAGGATCGTTTAGTAAATCTGGGCGAGTCTGAGATTTTGAAATTGCGCGCATGAAATAAATAGGCCTCTTTTTACTGAACGAATCATTTTAAAGCATCAAGGCAGTTCAAGCCACGGATTTATCACTACAATTGATGTAATTACGGAAGTAAATATTCTAAAAAATAGTAAAACTTGATTTTTACATCTTTTTGTTAAAATAGAGCCTAAACACGCCAAAAAACAATTAAAACACATTTTTATAACTTTTATTACAAACACCCTGTGTTATCTGATGCTTTTTTACACAAAGCAACTACTTGGTTTATCGTTACGAAAAAATTCATTCATGGAGTTACATCTATTAGCCACCAAAACATAACCTACTGTTTTACAATGAATAAAAAATAGTGATTTAAAAGCTTGAAATCGTTGTAGCACCCTAAAACATTGGTGCCGATGATGTTCTTAAAGTTTCATAAACAGAGTTATCCACAGAAACCGTGGATAACTCATTCAAAGCCGCATTTATAAAGGCCTTGAGAGACTCGCAATTTTCGCTGAGGTCCAACCAATTGTTGATTTGCTAATTGTGGCATTTTTATAAACTCACACTGAAAACGCAAACTTGCCAATTTTTCTTCTTAACATAATTATACGTTAGTAAATAAAAAACGTTTAATACAAAGTTAAGTTATTGATTGTTCTATTTTTGAGCGAAGATAATAAATACTCAATTTATAGATCAAAATTGGATCACTATTAAGAGGGAAAATACTTTTATGACTATTCGTGTAGGTATATTTTTAGAAAATTAAAATAAAAAAGTAAATAAATACGAAGAATACCCGAAAGTAAAAATGAAATTTTATGTTTTTGAGTTGTTTTTTAATTACAAGTGGCTTTAATGGCGTGTTTAATTTAACCAATTTAAAGACTCAACAATAATAAAACTCGCATTAGTATTCTTAAATTCTTAAAAAAACAGCTTTAATAGAGCTATAAATCACGCAGATCGAACACAAAAACAACGAATAAACCTCTTTTTTCAATTTATGACTTTTATATGTTGACACTTTGCGGCTCCATCATTAATATTTCGCCCCGTTGAAAGGCAAGACGCTTCCCCCTTAGCTCAGTTGGTTAGAGCGACGGACTGTTAATCCGCAGGTCCCCCGTTCGAGTCGGGGAGGGGGAGCCAAGTTTTTCAACCATAAACGATTCCCCCTTAGCTCAGTTGGTTAGAGCGACGGACTGTTAATCCGCAGGTCCCCCGTTCGAGTCGGGGAGGGGGAGCCAAGTTTATGTTTATGATGTAGTTCCCCCTTAGCTCAGTTGGTTAGAGCGACGGACTGTTAATCCGCAGGTCCCCCGTTCGAGTCGGGGAGGGGGAGCCAAATCATCATAATATCAGTACTTTAGTTCCCCCTTAGCTCAGTTGGTTAGAGCGACGGACTGTTAATCCGCAGGTCCCCCGTTCGAGTCGGGGAGGGGGAGCCAATTCTAAGAATTTCATAGACATTTCAAGCTATTTCCACTACTCTTCCTTATATAACTAAAGCATTAGTTTAATTCTTTAATGCGCTGTACTTAGTTTATTAATCAAGGACTTGATTCCTTCCCTTTTGATCATTAAAAGACTGAAAACATGGCTGGATTTAAAAAACTTATTTTTATACAAATTATCTCTTGGTTATTGTGTGTTGCAGCAGGAAGCTACTTCATATCTATAAGCTTTGATACTGCGGTAAGTGATGCACAAAAAAATGCACAAACAACTGTTACTAAGTATATTAATGACCTTTCTTTAGACGATATTTCTGCTCAAAATTTAAAACAATCAATTGCAGATGGTAATACGTTTTCAAGCTTTACTCTAAGAGATTACCAAGGTGCTGAAGTATTTAGCATTAACCCCCCTACTCAATTACCAATGTTTGCTGATTTTGTACTCTCTAACTTTAACTCTGTACGCCCACAGTTTGCTGTGAACGATGCCGCAGATATAAAAGTTGAATTTGTACTTAACATTGAGCATTTAGCGTCGCAGCTACAAACTTCCCTTTTTATTGTTATTTTGATTTCTGCCATTTTAGTTATTATTCCAATAATTCTAATGAAATCTATTTTTTATCATTTAAATAAAAATATAAGTACAACAGTTGCTGACATTATCGATATTTATATCAATCAAAACCAACTTGATAATGATTTAGAAACAGCATTAGATGGCACTCGATTGAAAAAAATGGGAAAAGATTTAGTACCTAGTTTTAATCGGTTATCACATTTTTTAAAAAACAAAAACGAAGACATACAAAGCGCTGCTATGACTATCAAGCATGAAGCGTACAAAGATGTAATTACCTCGCTTGGTAATCGTAATATGTTTGTTGAGTACTACGAAAAAAATATTGAAAACACTGAGCAAAGTACATTTGGCTCTTTAGCTATGGTTCGTTGTAGCGAACTACAAGCTATAAACCAAAGCCGTGGTTATCAAAAAGGTGACGAGTATGTTAAAGGCGTTGCCGATATTATTAAGCACATAAGCGGCACTTACGCGGGTAGCCAAGTATTTAGATTAAACAGCTCTGATTTTGCGGTAATACTCCCCCACATTCCTTTAAAAGAAGCTGAGCGCTTTGGTGAAAACCTGCAATCGCGCTTCACGCAGTACCAACAAAACCAAGAGTTAAGCTCGGTAGCTAATACGGGTATTGTAGGTTACGAAAAAGGTAAACCGTTAGGCGAACTGCTTTCTGTTGTTGATAACGCGATGAGCATGGCGCAGTCAAAGCAAGTTAATGCATGGCATGTACAACGCGAAACCGATTTAGTTAATAACGTAAGTGCGGGGTTTGGTAATCAAAACTGGCGTAAGGTTATTAAGGAAGTTATTGAATCTAAGCGTGTGCATTTAGTGATGCAAAACATTATGCCGCTTGGTAAAAGCATAAAAGCCTACGCTGAAGTACAAGTTCGATTTAAAACAGAAGACAATCAGGTACTGCCTACCGCCTCTTTTTTAGCAATGGCCGAAAAGCTTGATATGGCAATAGAAATTGATCGCTTAATCATCGACTCTTCTCTTGAAAAGGTTAAAAGCCGTAATTTATCTGAAAAGTTTTTTGGTTTAAACGTAACAGCCTCAAGTGCACACAACGATCAGTTTGTAATTTGGCTAGAGCGCCGATTATTGAAAGATACGCATATTGCATCTAAACTAGTATTTGAGGTAAGCGAGTTTGGTTTACAGCAAAACATCAAAGCTAGTAAACGCTTTATCGACATGGTTCACCGTGTTGGCGCACGCGTTACAGTTGAACGTTTTGGTGTTGGCTTAACTTCATTTAAGTTTTTCCGCGATTTAAAACCTGACTTTATTAAAATGGATGCAAGTTACACTCGCGGCCTAGAAGACGATAAAAACAATCAGTACTTTATGCGCTTAATGGTTGATTTAGCCCACCGTATTGGTGTTAGCGTATTTGCTGAAGGCGTTGAGAGCCAAGAAGAAAAGCACATTATAGAAACTTTGTGTTTAGATGGTGTGCAAGGTTATTACATAGAAAAACCTAAAGACATCTAATCAGGTTTTCAATTAATACAAAAAAGAGCATTCGTTGCTCTTTTTTTGTTTCTACTATTTTATCCTTACATCAAGATCACATTAATTTTACAGCCTTGTGATCAATATGTTTGTCCTGACGTTTATTTAACTGATAACAGCTCGCAAATGTTGTTTATCGAGGCAGAAAAAAGGATAATACGCAGGACTTTAATAGCGTGAGGCACACATGACAGAATATGTCTTGTTATTGATTGGAACCGTTCTGGTCAATAACTTTGTATTAGTACAATTTTTAGGCTTATGTCCGTTTATGGGCGTATCAGGTAAGCTTGATACAGCGATTGGTATGTCTTTGGCAACCACGTTTGTGCTTACGCTTGCCTCTGTAACTAGCTATTTAGTTAATCAATATATTTTAATCCCTCTGGATATCGAATTTTTGCGTACCATGAGCTTTATTTTAGTGATTGCTGTTGTAGTGCAATTTACCGAAATGGTTGTGCGAAAAACCAGCCCTACCCTATATCGCTTACTTGGCATATTTTTACCGCTGATCACCACTAACTGTGCGGTATTAGGTGTGGCTTTATTAAATATCAAAGAAGATCATTCGTTTTTACAATCTGCGGTATATGGTTTTGGTGCTGCGGTTGGTTTTTCTTTGGTGCTTGTATTGTTTGCAGCACTACGAGAGCGTTTAGCAGCTGCTGACGTTCCTACGCCTTTTAAAGGCGCCTCTATTGCAATGATCACTGCAGGCTTAATGTCGATGGCGTTTATGGGTTTTACTGGATTAGTGAAGTTTTAATATGACCTTGTTTTATGCCTTGATAGCGATTGGTTCGCTAGCACTCATTTTTGGACTTATTTTAGGGTTTGCAGCAATTCGCTTTCGCGTTGAAGGTAACCCTATTGTTGAGCAAATTGATACTATTTTACCGCAAACTCAATGCGGACAATGTGGCTACCCGGGTTGTCGCCCTTACGCCGAAGCCATAGCTAATGGCGATGAAATAAATAAATGCCCACCAGGCGGCGAATCAACCATGAAAAAGCTTGCCGGCCTAATGGGGGTTGATGAAAAACCACTTGCCGGTGGTGAGCAAGCAGAACCTGTAAAAACAGTGGCTTATATTCGCGAAGATGAATGTATTGGCTGTACCAAATGTATTCAAGCCTGCCCAGTTGACGCTATTTTAGGCGCAACTCGTCAAATGCATACCGTGTTAATTGATGAATGTACTGGCTGTGATTTATGTGTTGAGCCTTGCCCTGTAGATTGCATTGATATGCTACCTGTAGCCGAAACTAAACAAAACTGGAAATGGCAGCTAGACGCTATTCCTGTTACACAAATAGATTAGAGGTTTGAGTGGACAAGTTACTTGAACAAATAAAAAAAGGCACCGTGTGGGCATTTCCTGGCGGCATACACCCACCACAACAAAAATCACTCTCTAATAGTGCGAGTATCACTCGCCTACCCTTGCCCGACAAACTCATTGTTGCGCTTAAGCAGCACATAGGCGCAAATGGTAAGTTACTTGTAGAAAAAGGCCAACACGTATTAAAAGGCCAACCACTAACAGAGCCTGCTGCTAACTGGTCGGTACCTGTGCATGCGCCAAGCTCTGGTGTAGTTACTGATATTGCACCTATGCCATCAGCACATCCATCGGCCCTGCCTGAACTAAGTGTTATTATTGAACCAGACGGCAAAGACGAATGGGTAGCTCTAAATAAAAATAAAAATCCTGCTGAGCTTAGCCATGATGAGCTTATAAATATTATTCACCAAGCCGGTATTAGCGGTATGGGTGGTGCTGGTTTTCCTACTTATGTAAAAGCAGATACCAAGCAACCTATCGATTTTTTGATTGTAAATGCTGTTGAGTGCGAACCTTATATTACTGCCGATGACGTTTTAATGCGCGAACACGCTAAAGAAGTTATCCAAGGCATTGAAATAATGCAGCAACTTTTAAACCCAACACTGTGCATTGTGGGTATAGAAGATAACAAGCCTGAAGCTATTGCAGCAATGAAGCAAGCAGCTGAGCATAACTCAAAAATTATTATTCAAACGGTGCCCACTATTTACCCCTCTGGCGGTGAAAAGCAATTAATTAAATTACTTACTAACCGTGAAGTTCCTAGCATTGGTATTCCAGCCGATATTGGTATTTTAGTGCATAACACGGGTACTTTGTTTGCCGTACAACAAGCCGTTTATGAAGGCAAACCGCTAATTGAGCGTATAGTTACGGTAACAGGTAACACTATTCATAAACCTGGAAATGTATGGGCACTGCTTGGTACTGAAATAAAGCATTTACTAGATTGCCAAGGTTTCTCTCCTGTACCGCAGCAAAGTGTTGTGATGGGCGGCCCAATGATGGGCTTTACGCTACCCACAGTACGTATTGGCATAGTTAAAACAACTAACTGTATTTTAGCGCCCGATCATAAAGAGCTAGCGGAACCCGGCCCTGAAAAAGCCTGTATACGTTGTAGCGCCTGTGCCGATGCCTGCCCTGCTTCTTTATTGCCACAACAATTGCAGTGGTTTGCTAAATCAAAAGAGTACGACAAACTACAAGAGCACAATTTATTTGATTGTATTGAATGTGGTGCTTGTGCATACGTGTGCCCAAGCGAAATCCCTCTTGTACAGTACTACCGTATAGCCAAAGTTGAAATTAAAGAACAACAAGCTGACAAAATTAAAGCCGACAGAGCAAAAGAGCGTTTTGATGCCCGAAAAGAACGTTTAGAGCGTGAGCAAGAAGAACGCCAAAACCGCCATAAACGCAAACCTGCTGCTAAGTCTGCTGACGAAAAGCAAAAAGTAGCTGAGGCACTAGCCCGTGTTAAAAATAAATCAGATAACGGCGATGAAAAATCTGCTGTTGCTGCCGCTATTGCACGCGCTAAAGCTAAAAAGCAAGAAGGCGAAGAACTAGAGCCAGACAACAGCGAAGTAGCAAAAGAGCGCGCACTACGTAAAGAACAAGCGCGTAAATATAAAGAGCAAAAATCGCAAACAGATGAATCGGCCGAGACTACACCCGTTGATGATAAAAAATCAGCAGTCGCTGCAGCCATTGCTCGCGCTAAAGCCAAAAAGGCAGCACAAGCATTAGATAACGCTGAACAAGCAGCAAGTGAAGAGCCACAAAACGATGCCCCCGTTGATGACAAAAAATCAGCGGTAGCTGCAGCCATTGCTCGCGCTAAAGCCAAAAAGGCAGCACAAGCATTAGATAACGCTGAACAAACAGCAAGTGAAGTGCCACAAAGTGATGCCCCTGATGATGATAAAAAAGCAGCCGTAGCGGCGGCCATTGCGCGTGCTAAAGCTAAAAAAGCAGCACAAGCATTAGATAACGCTGAACAAGCAACAAGTGAAGAGCCACAAAGTGATGCCCCTGTTGATGATAAAAAAGCAGCCGTAGCGGCGGCCATTGCGCGTGCAAAAGCTAAAAAAGCGGCTAAAGCACTTGAAGAAGCTGAGCAAACAGCAAGTGAAGTGCCACAAAGTGATGCCCCTGTTGATGACAAAAAGGCAGCGGTAGCGGCGGCCATTGCGCGTGCAAAAGCTAAAAAAGCGGCTAAATCATTAGAAGACGCTGAGCAAACCGTGAGTGAAGCGCCACAAAGCGATACGCCTGCTGATGCTAAAAAAGCAGCCGTAGCGGCGGCCATTGCTCGTGCAAAAGCTAAAAAAGCAGCTAAAGCACTAGAAGATACCGAACAAACTCAGCCCCAAGAGCTACAAGTTGATAGCGCAGCACCTAAGAGTGCAGAAAGTAACACCGATGACTCATCCAATTCTACTGAAGCAGATAAACCTAAATCAGCCGACGATAAGAAAAAAGCCGCCGTGGCTGCTGCAATTGCGAGAGCAAAAGCTAAAAAGTTACAAAAAGAAGGAAATAATCAGTCATGAAATTAACCATGGCCAGTTCGCCGCATAATCACAGCCATAAATCGTTAACGCGATTAATGCTTAGCGTTATTGCTGCGTGTATTCCTGGGCTAATTGCTCAAGTTTTCTTTTTTGGAACAGGTGTGCTTATTCAACTGGTACTAGCGCTTGTTGCTGTAAGCGTATTTGAAGCTGCAATAATGCTAATACGAAAGCGCCCTGTTTGGCCTGCATTAAGTGATGGCAGTGCGTGGCTTACTGCCGTGTTATTGGCATTGAGTATTCCACCACTTGCGCCTTGGTGGATAATCGTTATTGGCTGTTTATTTTCTATTGTTATAGTTAAACAGCTTTATGGCGGCCTTGGGTTTAACTTATTCAATCCAGCAATGGCGGCTTATGTACTGCTATTAGTTTCGTTTCCGGTGCAAATGACCGCATGGTTGCCTGTTACTGATTTAATAAATACGCCAATAGGCTTTGCTGATCAGCTAAGGCTAATATTCACCGATTTTACGGCCTCTGGGTTTAGCCTAGATCAAGTACGCGCAGGGGTTGATGGCCTAACAATGGCAACACCACTAGATACTGTTAAAACAGACATAGCCCACGGTTTAACCGTTACCGAGAGCATGCAAAAGCCAATATTTAACGAATGGGCTGGCCTTGGTTGGGCATGGGTTAATTTAGGCTATTTAGTGGGTGGTTTATACTTACTAAAAGCAAAAATAATTAACTGGCATATTCCTGTCAGTTTTATCGTAACTTTAGCTGTATGTAGTGCTATTGGTTATATCGCATCACCTGGTACAGAGCCGGGCACCCTATTTCACTTATTAAGTGGTGCCACTATGATGGGAGCCTTTTTCATAGCAACCGATCCGGTATCTGCAGCAACAACTAACAAAGGGCGCTTAATTTATGGCGCGCTAATTGGCTTACTAATTTATTTAATTCGTACCTTTGGTGGTTTTCCTGATGCCATCGCATTTAGTGTATTACTGATTAATATTGCAGTGCCGCTAATAGACTACTACACACAGCCGCGTACTTATGGCCATGGAGCAGTAAAATGATCATTTCCTCAATGGCTAAAAATGGTGCTATTTTAACTGCGTTTGCGTTAGCAACAACAGGCTTAGTTGCCTCTATCAATGCGCTTACTGCCGATAAAATTGCAGAGCAAGAACAACTACAACTTACTGCGCAGCTACAAGAAGTGCTCGACCCAAAATCATACGACAATCAACTATCACAAGATTGCGTAATTATTACTGACGAAAAACTAGGTCCACACGCAGAACAAGTAATTTACCGTGCTCGTAAAAACAATAAACCAGTCGCTGTTGTCATTAGGCATGTTACGCCAAACGGCTACAGTGGCGATATTAACTTATTAACAGCGGTATTAAGCGATGGCACTATTGCTGGCGTTCGTACAACTAAACACGAAGAAACCCCTGGTTTAGGCGACAAAGTAGAAGTTAAAAAATCACTTTGGATCACAACATTTAAAAGCTTAACGGTTGAAGGCGAAGATGACGCTCGTTGGGCTGTAAAAAAAGATGGCGGCCAGTTTGATCAATTTACAGGTGCAACCATAACGCCCCGTGCTGTTGTGGGCTCTGTTAAAAATGCCGTATTGTTCGCACAAACTAATTTTGATGATATTTTTGCAGCACCTAATGCCGAATGTATGGAGGTAGCTAAATGAGTGAGTTAAAAACATTATACAAAGAAGGTGTGTGGGTAAATAACCCTGCCCTTGTACAGCTTTTAGGTTTATGTCCACTGCTTGCCGTTACCTCAACTGTAACAAATGCCTTAGGTTTAGGCTTAGCAACTTTACTCGTACTAATAGGCTCAAATGTTACCGTATCAATTGTGCGTAACTGGGTGCCAAAAGATATTCGTATACCTGTATTTGTCATGATCATCGCGGGCTTTGTAACTATAGTTCAATTACTTATGAACGCTTACACCTTTGGTTTGTATCAATCATTGGGGATTTTTATCCCGTTGATTGTAACTAACTGCGCCATTATTGGCCGCGCCGAAGCATACGCCTCTAAAAATCCTGTTCATTTATCAGCATTTGACGGCTTAATGATGGGCTTAGGCTTTATGGCTGTATTGTTAGTGTTAGGAGCTATGCGTGAACTCATTGGCCAAGGTACGCTGTTTGACGGAGCCGATTTATTACTTGGCCCATGGGCACAGAACATGCGCATAGAAGTATTTAATTTTGATAATCAATTTTTACTGGCAATTTTACCACCGGGTGCCTTTTTAGGTCTTGGACTACTTATTGCTGCTAAAAACGTAATTGACGCACAAATAAAATCAAAGCAAATTGCACCGCCAGAGGCTGAAAAAGGCCCTCGAGCACGTGTTACTAGCTTAACTTAAGGGGAAAACGTATTAGAGCAACAATTAGCACTAATACGTTTTAAGTTGCATGAATAAAGAAAAACGTCACAAAATACTGTCGCGCCTACGCGACGATAATCCACATCCAGTTACAGAGCTTGAATATTCAAGCCCATTTGAGTTACTAGTAGCAGTTACTCTTTCAGCACAAGCAACCGATGTAGGCGTTAATAAAGCCACTCGAAAGTTGTTCCCTGTTGCTAATACACCGCAAGCCATTTTAGACTTAGGTCACGATATACTGCGTGATTATATAAAAACCATCGGCTTATTTAACTCTAAAGCTGCCAACGTGTACAAAATGTGCCAAATTTTGGTGGATGAATATAACAGCATCGTGCCAGAAAATCGTGAAGCCCTAGAAGCCCTACCAGGCGTTGGCCGTAAAACCGCTAATGTTGTACTCAACACAGCCTTTGGCTGGCCTGTAATAGCCGTAGATACACATATATTTCGTGTATCTAACCGTACAAAGCTTGCTATGGGTAAAGATGTTGTCGCAGTAGAACAAAAGCTTGAAAAGGTTGTACCAAAAGAATTTAAAGTAGACGTGCATCATTGGCTGATTCTTCACGGACGTTACACCTGCGTAGCACGTAAACCAAAGTGTGGCAGCTGTATTATTGAAGACTTGTGTGAGTTTAAAGAAAAAACGGAATAACGAGTTGAAAAGCTATAGTGGTAAAACTCAATTATACAATTTGCTTTTAGCAATTACTTCAGCCTTCTGTATCTGGCTTTCAAATGGCTTTATCACCTTTATTGCTTTTAACGAGTCTGTTGCGGGAGTAACATTTGAAGAACTTTTGATCATATTTTCAAATGTCGATCTTTTACAGGTTTTGACCTTTCCTGAGTTTTGGGAAGCTAATGAAAATCATTCTTTTATTGAGGCCCCAAGTTTTTGGTTTGAGCCGATGACTGTTTTATCTTCTATAAGCTCATTACTTCTTATAATTTTATTTTCAACGTATGTAACTAAGTTGAAGCCTGAAACGATATCTTTATCTCTACTCTTAATTGGATTTTTATACCTGGTTGTTTCATGGGGTGTTTTGCTAGATGTATCTGATGCAAAGATGATTGGGCCCTATTTAAGTATTGGTATTCAAGGTCTATTATTACATTCATTTATAAGTTGCCTAATTTGTGTTTCTACTTTATCAAAAAATGTATATTTTAAATTTAGCACTAATTAGCCTTTCTTTATTCAGTAGCTTTGCATTTCCAAGCGAAATAGATTGGCAAAACAAAGCGGCTGATCATATTAGGTTAAATATAATTCTGTTCATTAATCTTAGCCTTTTCATTCTAATTTTACTTTTCTCATTTCGACATATTAAAAGATTAAAACGACTAAATATAACCATCACTAATGAATCGTTAATCGACCCTTTGACAAAAGTATTAAATAGGAGAGGCTTCCATGAACAAGTTTCACGCTTAGATAAACAAAGCGGCTTTTTACTAATTGCAGATATAGATAACTTTAAACTCATCAATGATCAATTTGGACATAATGCTGGTGACAAAGTCCTTCAAAGAGTAGCCCATGCTCTAAAATTTCAAACTAGAGAGAAAGATATTGTAGGGCGATATGGCGGAGAAGAGTTTGTAGTTTTCTTTCCTAGCCATGATGTTGAAATTGTAAAAATGATTTCACAACGGCTTGTAGAGGCAATTGCGAGTCTTAATTTAACTGATATATCACCTGAATTGCAAAGAGTTACAATTAGTGCTGGTGTAGATAAAGGCGATACAAAACACTGTAAGTTTGAAAAATTATATGAAAACGCAGATAAACTGTTATATCAAGCTAAAAGTGCTGGTAAAAATCAAGTTATCGTATTTGATAACTAACAGGTTAAACCTTGGCTAGCACACTTCTATTCGAACTCTAGTGATAAGATAGCTAATCGTTTAGCTGCCAGTCGATTCTATATTATTAAATAAATTGCGCCGCATTAACTAAACGCTCACTAACAATAAATTGAGTCGTATTTTTAACCCAAGGCCTAGCAATATTTTTGTAATTTAATTTAGATAACCCGCAGAATGTGACTATTAATAGAACATTATCAAAGTATTAATTTCACAACGCTCACTCCTTTGGTTATGCTAGTGGGCATTATAAAATTATATTGCGAAACCCTTTATGCTACCTCTACTTCGTATCTTGATAATTGAACAAGACCCAGCCACTTTACAAGGGCTTTCAACGAATCTGTCAAAGTCCATTCCTAACTTTGAGCGAGACGATATTCATATCGATATTATTGAGTGCCTCGAGCTGAAGCACGCGCTGGAATGTGTAGAGGAAGATGGTGATATTCAAGCCGTGGTTCTAAGCTGGGATATGCACAACAAAGTGGGTGAGCGGATGTATAGCCGCTTTATTGAAGAGTTAAAGGCAATTCGCCTTGAGTTGCCGGTTTATGTTATTGGCGACGACACAAAAGGGCTGGAGATCGTAAACGAATCAGAAGAAATCGAATCATTCTTTTTTAAAGATGAAGTGATTTCTGACCCAGAAGCTATTTTAGGTTATATGATTAACGATTTTGACGACCGCTCTGAAACACCATTTTGGACGGCATATCGTCGTTACGTTGGTGAAGCAAACGACTCTTGGCATACACCGGGTCATAGTGGGGGTTCTAGCTTTAGAAACTCACCTTACATCAAAGATTTTTATCAGTTTTACGGCCGCAATGTATTTGTTGGCGACCTGTCGGTTTCGGTAGACTCGCTAGGTTCATTATCAGACAGCACTAATACTATTGGTCGCGCCCAAGAATCAGCCGCGGCGACGTTTGAAGTTAAACACACCTACTTTGTTACAAATGGTTCATCCACCTCAAATAAAATCATCTTGCAGACACTGCTGCGCAAGGGAGATAAAGTAATTGTCGACCGTAATTGCCATAAGTCAGTACACTATGGCATCTTGCAATCAGCCAGTTACCCTATTTATTTGGCGAGTATCTTAAACCCAAAATATGGCATTTTCGCGCCACCATCGTTGGCCGACATCAAGTTAGTAATTGAAAACAATACTGATGCTAAATTACTAGTGCTTACCGGTTGTACTTACGATGGCTTACTTAGCGACCTAAAACAAGTCGTAGATTATGCTCATCAATATGGTATTAAGGTATTTATAGATGAAGCCTGGTTTGCATACTCTTTGTTTCATCCTAGCTTTCGTCATTATTCTGCGATACATGCAGGGGCTGACTACATTACGCATTCGGCGCATAAAGTAGTATCGGCGTTTTCTCAAGCGTCTTATATTCATATTAACGACCCCGATTTTGATGCCGATTTCTTTCGAGAGATTTATAGTATCTACGCTAGTACATCGCCTAAATATCAGCTTATTGCATCGCTTGACGTGTGCCAAAAGCAATTAGAGATGGAAGGCTATAAGCTGCTCAATGCGCTGCTAAATCATGTTGAGGAGTTTAAACAACAGATGGCCTCGCTTAAGCAAATTAAAGTATTAGCTAAGCAAGACTTTATGGAAATATTCCCGCATTTTAGTGGTGATAATATGGGCCACGACCCATTAAAGATCCTTATTGATATTAGTGAGCTACCTTACTCATTAAAAGATATTCATAAATATCTACTGGATGAAATTGGGCTAGAGATAGAAAAATACACACACAGCACCATTTTGGTTTTACTGACGCTTGGCGGCACACGCTCAAAAATAATTCGTTTGTACAATGCATTGAAAAAGCTAGACAGCGGTAAAGTAAAACTATCGAAATCGACGCGTAGAGCTCGCTTACCTGAAAATTTACCAGCCATAGACTTGGCGTGTATTCCAAGCGATGCTTTTTATGGCGACCGCGAATCTGTGCCTATTAGCAAAAGTAACAACCGCATTTGTGCAGGTTTAGTTACTCCATACCCACCGGGCATTCCGCTTTTAGTCCCAGGCCAGCATATCACTGATGATCATGTTGAATATTTGCAAGAGTTGGCAAGCCAAGGACTGACGATACAAGGCAGTTTCGATGGTGAAATTTATGTTCTTAAGGGTAAGGTTAAGAAGTAACGGTATTGGTTTAATACTATCTCGATAATAATACCAACCTGCTTATATACGGGGTCTATTTAACGTTAAGAAAATTACGCTAGAACTAGGCAAAAATTTTTGTATCTAGTTGTTCTAAATAAAAAATTTTTAACGACGTTATAGTGCAATTTAATTCGTTAAATTGATCAAAGATTTATGCAGGTTGGTATAATTACTGGTGGCAGTGTCGCAAGACATTGCCGCTGTAACGGTATTGATAAGTAAAATACAAAGTGGAATAAATCATTTTTGTAAATGTTAACTAATTATAGTTAAAAAAAGCAAGCCAGGTGGCTTGCTTTTAGCGTCTTTAAATACACACACTTATAGACTCGATTTAACTATAACCTTTAAAATCTATAGCTTGCGCCAAATGTAATACGGCGGTCTGTAATACCTTGGAAACAAAGTAAAGCACCTTCGTTTACACAAGACTGGCTAACTTCTGACTCAGTTAAGTTAACGGCTTCAATACCGATATTTAGCTGATCGTTCACATCATAACTTATGCTGGCATTAAGCTGCCCTCTGTCTTCTTGTACAACAGGGAAACCCCATGGGAAGCTTGAAGTGCTACCAAAGTCAGTTGAACGGTACCCTTCGCGCCACGTGTAACGCGCTCGAGCAGATAGACCGTATTTCTCATAGTAAAATGTGATGTTATATGCGTTTTCTGACAGATCAATGAGTGATTGCTTAGCACTGATGTCTGCATCCGGGTTACCGGTTGTTAATGCAAAAACAGCATTTGCACGACTCGTTGCGGTGTCAAATGATTCACCACCAGAAAATTCTTGATAGGTGTAGTTAGCAACAACACCAAAACCTGATGCCCAGCCTAGCTCTTTTTCAAAATTTGATAAGTCGTATTGAGCTGCAAGCTCGATGCCTTGCTGTGTTGTTTCGCCAGAATCATTAATAGTAGTTTGTGTTGGTACACATAACCCTACACCAGCATCTGGGCCAAATACGTTTATGTCAGCAATTGGGTTAAATATGCCGCCGCCTTCACATTCAGGACCATTTGTATCGCGAAAGCCTGTATTTGGGTCTTCAAATGGGTCAACTTGCTGTGTAACGTGCAAATCGCTACGTGTTTTATGAAAGTACCCCACACTTAATAAAGCAGCGGGTGCAAAATACCAATCAGTGGATATATCGAAAGAGGTTACTTCTTCTGGCTCTAAGCCTGAGTTACCTATTGAAACTGCACTATTAGGGCTGGTGCCAAACGTAACGGATGTAGATAGGTCATCAAAATCTGGGCGTCTGATATCTTTTGACCAACCTAGACGAACAATCACATATTCACTTACATTCGCGGCTAAATTAAATCGTGGTAAAAAGAAATCGTAATCACCTTTTGACGTTACTTGAGTCACCAGTTCGTTGCCACTTCCATCTTGAGTAACAGAGTTACCTAGCGATGTAACTTCAGTCTCTAAATAACGTAAGCCAAAGTTACCGCGAAACATGCCATACTCAAAATTAGCTTGTGCATATAAGGCATGTGTTTCTTCTTCAATATCAAAAAACGCATTTACTTGAGACGTTGGTGAACTTATTGGACCACGATCAGAACCTGTTATTGCATTATTAGCTTCAATCGCTTGGTTAAGTGCTGCTAATACAGCTTGTGGATCAGAGGATGCAAGCTCTGGGTTTATAAGTAAGAAATCACGAATATAAAGTGCTCGCCCATCACCATCATTAAAGTTATCTGGGCCCGCTGTTAATAATTGTGCAAATAAATCACCCGTTGGGCTATCAGCCATATTTCTTAAACCAACGTTAGAGCGAACTTGATCCGACATACTGCTCGTTTTACTGTAGCGGTAACCAAAATCGACTGACGTTATTACATCATCTAAGTAATATGTAAAATCTGTACGAAACGCATCTTCTGTATTTTCTGACTCATCTTGCCCTTGGTTTACGTCACGTAGAACAACATTTGCAGGGTCGAGTAATTGAGCCATTGTTGGTGCGTTTGCCTCCCCCGTTGCAATACCAAATGTAAGTGCATCACCTGTAAGATCATACTCAAAAGGAGTACCGTTTTCATTTGACGAATTAGTAGCGACATTTGGATTTATAAAATTAAGCGTTGTATTAAAGCTTGGTGTAGTTGAATCAGAACGAGAGGTTGAGGCTTCAACACTTGCAAATAATCTATCGCCTTGCCATTCGCCCCCTATTCTAAATATTTTGCTTTTTGTTATGCGTGAATTAGTATCACTAGAAAAACGTAAATTAGGATCGCCACCACCGTCTTCAACCGGAATAACGCCTCTTACGGCCGCTTGTATGCTGCCTAGGTTTTGTCCGTCAAGAGAACCAAAATTAACTGTTTCAAATTCACTCGGTATTGATACATTTCTAAGATCACTTAGGCCAGATGCTTGTACTCTTGAGCTTTCTTGGCGGCGCTCTTGATCGTTAACAACTGCATCAAAAAAGAATTTCATATTATCGTTTGGTGCATATTCAAATGTACCTGCGAAGTTTTTTGTCTCGTATTCGTAATTATCGTAATCTTGAATCAAAAATTGTACTGGTAGAAAATCAAACGATTGTGCACTTGCAGCACCACTATCAGCGGCTACCGAATTATCTCTATCAGCACGAGGACGAAATGCGGTTACGTCTTGCTCACTGTAACTACCACTAAATACAACACCAAACTTACCGCCAGAATCAAGCTCCCAGTTATCACCCCAAGCACCCGATACCCTAGGAGTAACACCATCTGTTGATAAGCTACTATCTTCACCTTGAACTCTAATTGAGCCTAGAGTTTCATTTAACTGTAACGGGCGAATTGTTTTAAGGTTTATTGTTGCGCCCACAGAGCCTTCGATTGTTTTTGCTTCAGGTGACTTAATTACTTCTACACCGGAGATGATTGCAGCTGATACATCTTCAAAACTAATGCCACTTCGCCCAGACCCAGAGCCAACTGTTGATACGCCGTTCACTTCTGTACGATTAGCATTGGTACCACGAATTTGAACGCCCGTACCTACCCCTGCTTCACGGGTAATTTGAATCCCCGTTACATTTTCAAGTACTTCTGCGAGGTTTTGATCTGGTAGCTTACCAATATCGACAGCCTCAATAATCTCAACAAGGCTATCTGCTGAACGCTTTTGTGCAAGCGCATTTGTAAGCGATTGTCGAATGCCTGAAACCTCAATAACCTCAAGATCGTCTACAGCTTTTTTTGGAGCTTCTTGCGCCTGTGTAGACAAAGACATACCAAGTGCGGTTGCCGATATAACTGCCAGTGTAATTTTAGATAACTTGTGACTCATAGTTTTTTTCCTGTGTGTGTGAAATGCTATGTTTAACCAGCTACTTTATTGTTTTTATTAAAAGCCCTTAATTATTACAAACCCTTAACTTTATATTTACACCCAACCATAAAAAGGTCAACCTTTTGGTAATGAATTTAGATCAAATGTTATGCAATATGTTATTACCAAAATAGAAAAACCTACCTAACCTTAAAATTAAAATCATAAAGTAGATTTTAAGTTCATGTTATTTATTGATTTTAAATTTAATTAGAAATTGAGCTATCAATTACAAGGGTTAAAAGAGTTAGTGTTTTAAAAATGAAATAATTTAGGCAAGAGAAACCGATGATGTTGTACGCACTTAATAAATGGCATTATTGGTTAACCAATTTTTTTTCAGTCAAGAAGCGTTATTAGAAAGCAAACTGTGTTGAGTACTATTTATTAGCGTTATTGAAAATATAAAATTGAAGAATTTAGGGATCAAAAAAAGGCGGTAAAACCGCCTTTTTAATGAGATTTAATGTTTAACTATTTTTACAGCTTGTAGCTTAAACCTAAGAATAAGCGTGGGCCGTAGTCATTCACTTCACCTAAGTTTCCTTCAACAAAGAAATCTTGTGATTTAGGTGCGCTGAACAAGTTAATTGCTTCTGCTTTAACTCTAAAGTGCTCATCAATTTTGTATGATGCGCGCATTTCCCATACGCCTACAGAATCAACATAACGAAGTCGAGTACCATTTGTAGTATATGGTTGGAAATACTCACTACGATATTTGTAAATAACGGCAGTATCAAACCCACCAATTTGGTAGTACAGCTGGCTGCTAAATACATGCTTTGAGAAGCCAGGTACTGAAGCTGACTCAACAATACCGTCAGTTAATTGTGTAGTATTACCGTCTACATCAGTAACAAACGTATCGCCGTATAAGCTATCTTGGAACTCAAAGTCAGTGTCTGCATAGTTGTAACCAAATTTCATACCGATGCCATTATCCCAGCGGTAAGAAAATGAAGCTTCTAGGCCTAGTATTTCACTGTCCTCGTCTGACGTAACAGAGTTGGTGATTGGTAGTGAAACTGTTTCACCGGCAACAGTAAAATCTTCAATTACGGTTTGTTGTTGAAAACCGCCATTGAACTGTTTGTAGTATAAGCTTAACGCTAAGATTGAATCTTCATTAGGGTACCATTCAAACGCAGCGTCGTAGTTCCACGACATAAGCGGTTGAGTGTCTGGATTACCAGAACCATTTACACCCACTAATAAATCGCTGATTGATGTTGCTGTACCTTCTGTATCTTCTTGGAATGTACGGCTATAACCTAAATTAGATGGATTTGCGCGTGACATACCACGGTATATACCTGCTCGGAATAAAATATCTTCGCTGTAATCAATAACTAGGTTAAAGCTTGGTAAATACTTAGTGTAATCGCCACCGCTTTTTATTTTATCCAGTGAACCGTTATCAGACTCAACTAGAGACAGTACACCGGTATCACTTGTTACAACATCAAAGCTATTTCTAAAACCAATCGAAGTTACATCTGTGTCTACAATACGAAGACCAAAGTTACCGCGAATGAATTTGCCAAACATTTCAGTATCGTAGTTAGCCATTAAGTACACTGATGTTGTTTTTTCTGTTACATCAATTGTACCTGCATTTTCATATTCCACTTCTGGGTAAGCAAACACACCATCAGCGTTAGAACCAGCTACAGCTTGTGAGAAACATACGTTGTCGTATGTAGCCCATGATGAACCGGTACCGCTATCTACAAAGTTACCGTCACTATCAACATTTGTTACGATATCGCCATCAGATACACTCGATAAAAAGCCTGATTCAGGAAAATCGATTTGACAACCTTGTAATACGTCAAGCGCTTCAGTACCAGAGTCTAGTGTAAATTCGTTTCTTGAACCGTTACCTTGGCTACCACCATACTGTAGGAAGGTCATTTCAGATGTTCTAATGCCGCCTTGAATACTGGTGAAAACGTTGCCATCTAGCGCATAGTCAAAATCTAGTCGCGCTGAGATAACTTCGTTTTCACGAACATTTTCACGGTCAAGTCGTGTTCTTAGGCTATCTGTAAAGTTTGAAATATCTGTTACGTCAAAATCTGTTAATGTGAAATGAGGGATTTCATCGCCCATATCCCAAGAAAAGAAAGTTTGGCTTGAGGTTCTACCACGGTTAGATATTTGAAGTTCTTCACGTTCAGTTTTTGAATACGCTAAATCTAAGTCAACAGTTAATCTATCGGTAACTGTATGTTCTATATTTATGCCGTAACCTTGGTAGTTTTCTTCACGAGAAAATTGCTCACCCGCTGATTCAATACGCTCTTCACCTTCCCAATGTAAAATACCGCCTACATCGTTAGTTACAAGTGTTGGACCGGTTACACCTGGTGTTGCACGTTTTTGTAAAAAGATTAAATCGTGGCGTGCTTCTTGTTGTGTTCTATCTGAAATTTGTGCATCAAAGTTAACATCCCAATCAGCTGACGGTTGGTATTGCAGTGCAAAAAATACTGCATCACGTTCATCAGATGTCTCGTTTTGACGAAAGCTTCGGCTACTGCCAGTCCAAGCATAAGGAGTCCCATCACTTACTGCTTTACCTGTTTCTGGATCAATTTCTGTATCGTAACCTTGGTTACTACTGCCATTAACTTGGTCTTCACAGTCGCCTGCGCTGCTGCGATAAAAACCTTCATTGGTATTAGTCGGATCGTTTAAACACGCCCATAATGAAGAACCTGATGGGCTAGAGCTTCTGTATTCAGCCTCTGGTTGACTAATTTCTTGGCGCTGCACACCAAAAGACACACCAACGGCTTGGCCGTTATCAAATTCAAACTGATCAACATAACTAAACGTGCCACGGTAACCCGCGTCACTTTGCAGCGAGTTATCTACATTACCTTCGTCTGGGTTGTAATTTAATTTAACCTCAGCTGATACACGTTGTTTGCCAAAATCAAGTGGAGTTATAGTTTCAAGTGCAATAACACCTGCAACACCACCTTCAATCATTGACGCATCTTGCGTTTTATATATCGCTACTTTTTTTACAAGTTCAGAAGGAAACTGCGAAAAGTTAACTGAGCGGTCACCACTACCATTAGTCGCTTCACGACCATTAATGTGTGTTGCACTTAAAAATGGACCAAGACCACGGATAGTGATTTCTGTAGCACCACCGTTTTCACGGTGAGATGCAGCACCTGTAATTGATTCTAGTGCTTCACCGATAGACAGTGCTGGTAAATCACCAATATCTTCAGATGACAGGCCATCAACTACTGTTGTTGCTTCACGTTTAATTGCTATTTGATCTTGTATCGTTCTACGTGTACCTGTAACACTAATTATTTCAACGTCTTCTTCAACTTCTGTCGCTTTTCCCTGATCTTCCTGTGCGCTTGCTGTAAATACGCAAGAACTTGCCATACCTGCGATGACCGCTGTTCTTACCCATTTTGCAACTGGGCGCATTGCAAACTGCCCTGTTGTAGAATTATTGTTATCTCGTGACTTCAACGACATTTGAATTCTCCGCTGGTTGTTGTTGTGTGATTTTAGTGTGTTAGCTTGTTATGCTGATGTATATTTTATGTGACCTTTGATATTAATATACTTAAACCCAGCACGATGATCAACCAATTTGACGTTTTAATATTACCATAAGGTATACCAATTTTAACTTAAAGGCATTACCAGTAGGTCAGGCAGGTTTTTTGCTAGAATATAAACAGCTCTAAACTAGTCGATAAATGGGTAATGTAGGTTGAGAAAAGTGTGGTGATTATTAATAAATAATAAAAAAGCCCCAAATTTGGGGCTTTTAAAAGTTAACTGATTAATTGGTTACTTAATCGTTTTGTATTTTCCATGTAGATCCAACACCGACTTCAGATGATTGAATATAATGAAGACCTTTAGCACCTGCCTCTGCCTGAAGGCCTGCAGGGTCAGTTTCTAATAACGTACTTGCTGCTGTAACGTACTCAAGCACTTCTTTACCGTTATTTGCTGGGTCTTGGTCAATTGCACCATCAGTATCGAATGCGCCATTACCATTTAGTTTTCTAATTTCAACCCAGTCACCGCTTGCATCGCCTGATACTCGACTATCCATATAACCAAAGTTGTTACTTAGCACCGAACTATCATGATTAATTAAGTCACAGTCATATTCAAAAGCATGGTCACTATCAAGTGTATTTGGGTAAAATAGGCCTTGAGTTGTAGCACTGCTGCTTATTGTATCTGCGTCTGTTTGATCACCTAAACCGTTTGCAATTAAATTTCCATTAAAGTTTATAACAAACGCATTTTTGGTCAGCCCATAGAGAACCGGCGCATTCGCTGCGGTTAACTCATCACAATCACTTGTTGGTGCTTTAGAGCCTATTTCCGTACTAAATACAATAGGTTGCTGTGAGTTCAAAACCGTATTGTTTGTTACATTTAGTGTAAAGTCGCCAGCCGCATCAAGTACAGCTTGGTTACCCGAGTTTGGCACACCGCCATCAGCTTGTGAAAATGGATTTGCCGTAAATACAATACCGCCCGCTTCTTTATTGCCAGAACGAATACCTGCAATGTAGTTGTTACTCACAGTGTGACCAAGTGGTGTGATTAATATACCCGCTGGGCGATCATCAGAGCTTGCAATATCGGTAGTTCGAATAATAATGTTATCTGTAACACTATTAAACCCACCATCTTCTAGTGAAATACCACCATTAGGATTCACGATTGTATTGCCTTTGATGGTTGCACGAGAAGTTTGTACACGCATTAAACGACGACCTGTTACAAAGTTTTCTACGCGGTTATACTGAATAGTAAAGTTTGCGTTATCAGCTGCACCGCTACCCGTTGTGCTACCTGCATTGATTAAATATAAACTTGATTGACCAAAGTTTGGATTATCACTGTCACTAAATAAATTATATTGAATAACGTGATCAGAGCTTGATGATGATATTTTTATCACAGACCCTTTTTCTGCTACATTTCGATTAGAGAATGTATTTCGCTCAACCAACGCACCTTGACCTTTTATCATCAGCCAATGGTATTCAGAGTTATTGAGTGTAGCTTCTTCTCCATCCATCGTGTTTTGCGAAAAAGTAAAGTTATCCCCTTCTGAGTAAATAACAGCACCTTCTTCGGTTTCACAAAATGCACCCGCTTTAGTATCTATATTCTTAAAGGTAAGCCCTGTTAACCCAGCGCCATCTACTCCAGCAGCTACATGCACACATACTTCACCACTAAGTACAGGAGTTTGACCTTCTACAGCGCGAAGCGTTACTGCACTGGTTAATAAAATTGCGTCCATATCAGCATAAACACCCGTGTTTAAGCCAATAACATCACCGTCAGCTAAACCGCCACTTATAGCACCAAGGAGTGCTTCAGGGTTACTAACTAATTGTGTGTAAACCAATGTATCAAGTGAGTTTGTAACCTCACTCGCAAAGCCATCATTATCTGTATACGTAGCTTTTACCGACATTATTGAGCCAGCGTAATCAGAAGGCGTAAATGTTTTACTATTGCTCCCAGCTATTTCAACGCCATCAGCAGACCAAGTATAAGTAACGTTAGCCTCTTCAACGCCGTTGTTATCAGTTATCTCAGCGGTTAACTCGCCATTTGTTAAATAAGGCACTACACCCATAATGGCTACGCTACCGGCTTCGTCAACCGCAACAGCAGAAACAGCAATTGTTTCCTCTGATGTATTATCCTCGATAAACCCATTATCATCTGTATAAGCAACCTGAACACTTACCTTTTGACCTAAAAGTGATGCATCAACTGTAAAGGTGCTCTCTATTGCGCCATCTATCTCTTGTGCGTCAGCAAGCCATTGATAAGTGATATCTCCTGTCGCCCCATCGGTATCATTAATTTCTGCTGTTAAAGTATTTCCAACAGTTGGCGTGCCGCTAATTGTAACTTCGCCTTCTGAGTTTGTTCGTGCGACAACCTCTGTACCGGCTGAAGTTACAGACTCGTTAAACCCACGGCTATCTTCAAAAGATGCACTAACTGTAATAACTGTACCAAACTGTGCGTCTGTTAACGTGAGCGTTGAAAGTGCTTCATCAGCAATTTCTACGTCATCTGCAAACCATTTATAAGTTACTGTATCGCCATCAAAGCCATTGTCGTCAGCTACATTAGCAGTTAGTTGCGAACCAACTAGTGCGTCACCTGTAATAGTTAAACTTGCAGGAAATGCGATTGCGGCAACATCTGCGGTTGGTTCTGTAATATGCGATTCATTAATACCGCCATCATCGGTATAAAGCCCTTGAACTGTAATTGGTAACCCTATCTGATCGTCAGTCAATGTAAATGAAGCGCTATTTGCACCAGCAATTGCCTCACCATCTGCATACCAGTAGTAAGTCACGTCACCTGAGATACCATCAGGGTCACTAACTTCAGCTGTTAATGTTTGTCCGCTTGTAACAGTTCCACTAAGAGCAATAGAGCCCAAGTTGTTGTCATTGTTGTTTGAGTTTGTGTCACAACCAACGATTGCTGCTGCAATAGCGCATAGCGCAAAATGTTTGAATTTCATGGTGGCTCTATTCTCCAAATTTATAGTTTTAATATTTGGCTATCTATTGTGTGTGTTACCAAATAAATCATGTATTTATTACCAAATTCATTTAAATTTCAAATAAATTGTTAACCAACTTGGTAATATAACCACAATAAGATAAGTTTTTCCACTATCGCCACCTAATTAAATAACAATAAATAAACACCAAGTTAACCTTGGGCTTTTGTTGTTGGTTAAAAATTGAATTCAATTGTTAAAAATAACGTTGAAGATACATAGCCTTATAGTAAAACTTAGTTTTATATAGGGTTTAGTAAGTAATATTATTTAATATATGTGAAGTATTCTTATTTGAAGACAATAAGAAAAGAAGTGAGTTTGTCTAAAGAGGATGATTTACAAAGAGAATTAAAATTAAGGGTAAAAAAAGGGCAATTTTTTTACCCCTTTTTTTGAGTGCTGTTTTATAACATGGCGTTATTATAAAACTCTACAGGCTCATTTGAACCCAAAGCTACAGGCACACGCTGGTGCAAGCTAGTGGGCGCAATATCTAAAATTCGCGTTCCTCTAGAGGTTGCTTTACCACCTGCGTTTTCAACTAAAAGTGCTAACGGGTTTGCTTCATAAAGCAGTCTTATTTTTCCGTTATCGTTACCACTGCGTTTATCTTGTGGATATAAAAATAACCCGCCTCGGCATAAAATACGATGAACGTCGCCTACCATCGCTGCATTCCAACGCATTGAGCTTTTTTCAAAGCTTTCACAGGTGTATAGCAATTTATCAAAATACACTTGTGTTGGTTCGTCCCAGTAACGGTAGTTAGCCATATTTACGGCAAATTCGCGACTTTGTTCTGGCACACTTAACTGCTTGTTTGTCAGTAAGTAACCGCCATGTGTTGAGTCTAACGTATAACAACGCGTAGGACCGCCAGTACTCATTACAAGTAATGATGAAGGGCCGTATAACACATAGCCTGCACACACTTGATTTACACCGGGCTGACTAAATTGCTCGTCGCTATCAAAAGGAACATCATCACGGGCTAAGTAAATAGTAAATATAGTGCCTATTTGCCCATTAACATCAATATTAGAAGAGCCATCTAACGGGTCAAAAGCAACAATAAACTTACCTTCAGGGTGGCCACCTACCGCATGATCTTCTTCCTCTGATGCAACAGATCGTACACTGCTATCATCAAGTAGGATGTCTTTAAGTAGTTGGTTTGCGATTACATCAAGCTTTTTTTGAACTTCACCTTGAACGTTTTCATTCAAAGTTGACCCTAAAACACCGGCTAATTCACCTTGGCTTACTCGAAAAGCAATTTCTTTACTGGTCGCTAAAATTGTGCGAATAAGTAAAATAAGATCAGTATCTACACCGTCTTCTTTCAATACTGTATTTAATCTTTTCATGCGCTATACCTGTTTACACAATTTAGATCGTCAAAGCATTGCTCTAGCCTTGCAACCATACTTTGCTCTGAATGACGCAACCATACACGAGGGTCATAGTATTTCTTGTTTGGCTTATCATCCCCGTCAGGGTTACCAATTTGCCCTTGTAGGTATGCTTGCTTGTCTTTGTAGTAATCTAAAATACCTGTCCAACACGCCCACTGCGTATCGGTATCAATATTCATCTTCACTACGCCATACGTTAAAGACTCTGCAATTTTACTGTACTCAGAACCACTACCACCATGAAAAACAAAGTTAATTGAGTTACTTGGTAGATTAAATTTTTCTGATACGTAAGCTTGTGAATCTTTTAAAATAGTTGGCGTAAGAACAACGTTACCCGGTTTATATACACCATGAACATTGCCAAAAGAGGCTGCAATTATAAAGTTAGGGCTAATACGACTTAAGCGTTCGTAAGCAAATGCAACATCTTCAGGTTGAGTATATAAAGCAGAACTATCTAAGTGTGAGTTATCAACACCGTCTTCTTCGCCACCCGTGCAACCAAGCTCAATTTCAAGCGTCATACCTATTTTTGCCATACGCGTTAAGTAACGTTCACAAATTTCGATATTTTCTTCTAAAGGCTCTTCTGACAGATCAATCATATGTGAGCTAAACAATGGTTTGCCAGTCAGTTCAAAGTGTCTTTCACCTTCATCAAGTAAACCATCAATCCAAGGTAGTAGCTTTTTAGCTGCGTGATCAGTGTGAAGCATCACTGCTACTTCATAATGTGCTGCCACTGAATGTACATATCTTGCAGCACTTACCGCCCCAAGCACAGCTGATTGTTGCTCTGGTAAAGATAAGCTTTTACCACAAAAAAATTGTGCTCCACCATTAGAAAGCTGAATAATAACGGGCGAGTTTTTCTTTTTAGCAGCTTCTAGCGTCGCATTAATAGATGTTGTACTAACAACATTTACCGCTGGCAAAGCATATTGATGTGTACGTGCATGCTCGTACACAGCACTTACTTCGTCGCCAACGATTACGCCTGGTAGTATTGTTGGGGCTAAATAATTCATTTATGAAATCCTTTCTATTTTAAAGCCTGGATACAAGAATCAGTAATTGCTTGCCAATTTTCTTGTTCAACCCATTCTTTTTTCGCTATCCAAGTACCGCCAACGGCGAATACATTATTTAAAGAAAGATAGTCCATTTTGTTACTTTCGCTAACGCCACCTGTAGGACAAAAGCTGACTGCTCTAAATACTGACGACACAGCTGACACAAAAGGAGCGCCACCAGCAAGCGATGCTGGGAATAATTTTTGCTCTTCAAAGCCATACTCAAGCGCCATTAAAATATCACCGGTGTTTGATACACCAGGAAGTACCGGCACATTACATTTAGCAAGTGCTTCAAGTAACGTAGGAGACACCGCTGGGGTTACAATAAAATCAGAACCCGCTTCAAGTGCTTGCTCCAAAATATCAGTATTGATGACTGTCCCTGCACCTACTTTTAGCTCAGGCACCTGTGCTTTAATAGCTTTTAATGCCTCTATTGATGCCTCTGTTCTTAGCACTACTTCAACTAAAGTAAGCCCAGCATTGGCCATAGCTTTCGCTATTTGAACACCTTGCTCTGGAGTATCTGCTTGAATTATAGGTAGCAGTGTTTGTCCTGCCATAAGTTCAGAAAAGCGAGTCATAACGTTGTTCCTTTATAAAAAGTAATGCGGCCGAGGTATGGCGGCCTTTAATGTTTAATTATTTTGTTATACCAATTGCATTAAATTAATGAGCTATTATAGCGACAAGAAAATAGCTCAATAACAAGGCAAAAATTATGATACATAGTTGCTCTATATAAATAATTTTTAACGTAGTTAGTGAGTTATTTAATACGCTAAGGTGATCATGTTTTTAATAAAATTTGTATCAGATCCCAGCTTCAGCCATTGCTAGCTGAAATATATCTTTTGGAGCAATAGCACCTGGTTGCTGTATAACAGTCCCTGCCGCTTTTGCAGCAAGTTGTACAGCACTTGAAATTGATTTATCAGATAAACGTGCACCTAAGTAAACACCGTTAAAGGCATCGCCTGCGGATGTCGTATCTACAACATTTGTTACCGGTATTATGGTGTGGCTTTGAAGCGTATCGCCCTCTTTTGTCACTACCGATTCAGGGCCATTTTTAACAACAATTTCTTCAATTTGGTAAGGCTTTAAATATTCAACAACTGCTTCTACGCTATGAACGTCATAAAGTGTTGTTAAATCTTCAACGCCTGGTAGGGTAATATCTGCAAACGTAAAGGCTAAATGATACTGCTCTTTTGTTTCCTCTACACTATTCCACAAACGTGCTCTGTAATTAGGATCAAAAACGATTTTAACCCCAGCATCTTTAAGCTGCTTTACCACTTTCCAAAAGTCTTCACGTGCACTTTCTTCAATTATTGCTAATGAAATCCCTGAAAAGAAAAACATATCACCTTGGCTAAGCTGCTCGAGTGCATCAGCATCTAAAAAATCAACAACCTTTTTAGCTGCAGAATCATTGCGCCAATAAATAAAGCTACGCTCACCATGCTCATCAGTTTCTATGTAGTACATACCAGGTACTTTGGTGTCGTGAGCAAATACAAGTTGCGTATTTATTTGTTCACTCTCAAAGCGTTCTAGCATTTTTTTACTTAAATTATCTTGACCTAAAGCCGTAACAACCGAAGTAGTAACCTGCGGGAAGCAACGTTTTAAATACACTGCAGAATTATAAACATCGCCTGCAAATGATTGGTGCAGTGTTGCCGCGCTCATAGCTCTAAGCTCGACCATGCATTCACCGATAAAGTAAATATTTTTCATCTTGGAAGTTACCCTATGTAGTTAACTGCTATGCACTTATACAAAATATGTTGGCATAGCAGTTATTATCTAGATTATTGAGGCTTTTTAAGAGGTTCTATTTTTGGAATTAAAATCCAAACAGCTGCCATTGCTATGATGGCTAAAGAAGCACCAATTACAAATGCTGGTGTGTAGTTACCATCAGCAGTAAGAAAAGGTACTAACGATGTAAGACCTACAGCACCAAGTTTTGCCGCCATACCAGAAAAACCTGATAATGTACCCACTGCTTTTTTACCTAACAAATCACTTGGTAGTGTTTGCACGTTACCAATTGCAGTTTGAAAACCAAATAAGATAACAGCCATAATTAGTACTGCTGTTGTTGGTCCGCCTGGATTTGCCATTGCAAGTAGCGCTGGTAACATAATTAAACAACCCAGCGTAATAGTAAGCTTACGTGTTTTATCTGTATTCCAACCTGCTTTGAGTCGATTTTGAGCCAATAAGCCACCAAACCAAGCACCAAACATAGCGCCAACATAAGGTACCCAACCGTATATACCAATAGATTTAACATCCATGCCGTATACTTCGTTTAGGTAAATAGGGATCCAAAATACAAATAACCACCAAATTGGGTCAATTGCGGCAGAGGCAATGATTACACCCCAGCTTTGCTTACGAGAAAGTAACTCAGCAGTTGTAGGGTTATATTCCTCTTCGTCTTCACCAGTTACATCACCGTTGTCATCAACACGTCTTTGACCCGTTAAGATATATTCACGTTCTTCGGCAGTCAGCCAAGGATGTGAGCTAGGCGGTGCTTTAACTAAAATTAACCATGGAACTAACCAAAGGAAACCTAATGCACCAACAAAAACAAACACCATTTGCCAGCTAAAGTAGATAGTTAAATAAGCAATTAAAGGAATAGCAATAATGCCACCAATTGCGGCGCCAGAGTTAAAAATACCCTGTGCTAAAGCACGTTCTTTAGTAGGGAACCATTCTGCGTTACCTTTAGCTGCACCAGGCCAGTTACCGGCTTCTGCTACACCTAAGATTGCGCGAAAAATACTAAGACTAAGTACACCTTGTGCAAATGCATGCGCAACGGTTGCAATAGACCAAACACCTATTGATAGTACAAAACCGAAGCGTGTGCCCACCCAGTCAAATATTTTACCAAAGATTGCCTGACCAAATGCATAAGCAAATACAAACACAATAGAAATATTAGCGTATATTTGTTTGCGTTCTAGCGCTGATTCATCAGGAAATAAATCTTCAACAATGTCCGGCCAAAGCACACTAAGTGCTTGGCGGTCGATATAGTTAATAATGGTAGCTAGCGCTATTAGCGCTATAACCCACCAACGTAAGCCTTTAAGTTGCATAATTAATCCTCAAGAAAGTCTTCACGCGCTGGGCTAAAAGTATCAATCAGGATTCCGCCTGTTGGGCAGGTAGCTCCATGATCAGCAAATGGTGGGATTAAGCAGCTATCACCCGGTTTTAAGATTTTAGTTACGCCATCAATGTTAAAGTGAAACTCACCTTCAACAACATACGTTACTTGAGAATGTCTGTGAGCATGGTTATAACCAATAGCCCCTTTCTCAAACCAAATTTTAACAGCCATTAGCTCTTCGTTATAACCTAGCATTTGACGTTTTAGACCATTTCCTAAGTCTTCTATTTCGGTCTCGTTACCAAATGAAAAGTTTGCGCTTTGCTTTTGCATCCTATTTACTCCTGATTATTGTTCATCATATAAACGCCTAATCGGCCATTTAAAGTGAACTCTTTATTTTGATAATTGAATGTGTTTTTAGCTGATGTTTGTGCTTTATTAATTGCCACTAAATATGAGTTGCCTTTAATATCAAGTTCAACAAGTGTTAAATCGCCCTGCTGACTATATTCAAGCTTTGTAACTCGACTAACAGCTTCTAGGGTATATTCTTTACTTGGGTTGTACTCACCATGTGGCTCTAATACAGATATAAACTTATGTTGCTTTTGACCCTCAACACGACGAATAAAACCATTTTCGTTGCGTAAATTAAAGTGAGGGTCATTTGCGCCTATTTGAGTAAACAAGAAAGACTCATCACCTTTAACCAAGCTTGTTTGCGTATAAAAACGACCATTTTCGTTTAGCCACGTTACTTTAGCTAAACCACTTTGAGGTTGCGCTTGAGCTTTAAGCCATAAATGTTGGTAGCCATTTTTAGTACCTAGCGCAGACAGCTGCGTTGCATTTGCTTTTAACTCAAAGCTGGTATCGATAAGCTGACCTTTATAATGCAAAGGCAGGTCAAGTTGATGCGCTTTATTTGCAGCAACATCAAATATATCAAGTGCAACTGTGCTTTGTAGTTCAGGTAAGTTAATAAGTGCAAGCGTACGCTCAAGATCAACGCCTTTATAAGCTGTGCTTATTTCGCCGCTTGAAACCGAGCCGTATTTATTTGTTTCAAAAAAGTTAAGTGTAGGGTAATTACTATTTCCTACTTCAACATTTGCATTAAAATGCGTTGTTTCGTCAACCACTACCGTATTGTGCGCAACAGTGTGTTTAGCGTAAGTTTCGTTTTCAGGTAAATAACGACCGCCGTATTTAGCTTCTACATTTAAAAAACGTGCTGCGCCATAATCAGATACAATTTCATTTCCGTGGTCGTAAAACTGCCATGTTAATTTATCAAAATGACCATGGCCCAAACCTTGTGCAGCAGGTTTAAACAGCAGTGCTTGATCGCCACCTACCTGCGTTCTCATTACAACTAGAGCACCTTGTTTACCGTCATTACCATCACCGAAGGCAACGGATTTAAACGAATAAGGTTTTGCCATGTTGTTATCAAGTGCTTGAGCTACTTTTAGCCCATCACCAGAGAGAATTATTTGGTCTTGTTGCTTAGCAATATCTAAATAACCTGCATCGTTGGTTAAGCCATACGCTGCCGTTACCCCATTCACTAACTCAATGGTATCGATGCCTTTACTTTTTATTGCATCGTTAATTGGGAAGAACAAACCGTTGTAGCTAAGTTGAATCGTCGTATCAATCGCTTTTAATAATATGCCATCGCGATATTCAAAGATTTTTCGTTGTGGTTCGTTGTTTTCAATCGCTTTAGCAAACGTTACAAATGGTAATAGTGCAAAGCGTTGATAGTAAGGACCTTCGTTATAGTAACCTTGTGGTGAAAACAGCATCTCTAGCTGCTTAATAAAGCCACCCTTACCCGACTTTTCTAAATCGTATAATGATTTTTCTACCCACTCAGGTTCGCCTAATACATACCCAGCCATGCCAACACCCGCTGTTGCCCATGTTCCATGGTTATGTACTTTATTAAATGTAGACGGTTGGCCTACAGATGTGAACAACGAAACAGGACGGAGTAAGTCATTCTCGATTGTTTTAATATTATCGGCATTTAACGAGTCATGAATTAGATCATAAGCTTGTATTGTGTACACAAGCCACATTGCTTCATTTAGGCTTTGCCAAAAAAACTTACCTGGATTTTGCGAATCCATTTTACGTTTTGGATGCAGACCAAGCGTTGGGTATAATTTTGCGTACTCAAGCAACATATCACGAACATAGTTTGCGTATTTATCATCTTGGCTTAATTGATAAATAATGCCCGCGTTGTACATAAGTTGGTAATTTTTCTTATGGCGCTCATGTGTATAACCACCACCGCCATCTTTTGGAACGGGTACAGTGATAGGCTTTGCAATTTGTTCATCTACTTGCGTTTTTAGCGATTCAAACGCAGTAGCAAACTTTGTGCTACCGTTGCTACTAATTGCTTGGCGCATTTGCTTAACATCATCAGTAGTAATCACTAAGTTTGGGTGCGCTGCATGCGCCTCCAGTGATGTAAGTAATGTAATTGCAGCTACAGCAGCTATTTTAAAACGTGTTTGGCATTTTAATAAGTACATAGTATTTACCCTGCCTTATTTAAAATGTTGTTATTTTTTAATACTGCCGTGTGTGGGCCTTTAACTCTTAACTCTTTAACGCTTGGTGCTTTAGTGGCATCAAATGTATTGCCTGAGATTTCAGTTTTAGGCTCGCCTACTGTGTGCTCTACAACAATAGGAGCAGATTTAACAAATTTATTATCTTTAATATTAGTAACCTGAACACCGTGAACATAAATGCTCGCTTGCTCTTTGTTACGCTTACCAAGGCCAACGTTATTAAGCGTGTTATTTGTCATTTCAAAATGAGGACCAAATGTACTTTCATCAGTACCACCACGGTAAAGCTTAAGTACACCGCCTTCTACATTATTAAATGTATTATTATTTACAATGACGTATTCCGCGTTATAAACACCTAAGTCTTCAATTTCAGTATTTAGACGTAAAATGTCACCTGTTACTGTATTAAAGGTATTACCTGTAACAATAATTTCGTCAGCCATTGCACCTTTACCAGTGATAAAGAAATGGAATGAATGATTAATATCTAAAGCATTTAACTCTGAGTTGGTCATTACAAAGCGGTAATTATCAACCATACCCCATTTTTGCGTACGAACAATGCTGTTACCTATTGCATCTGGCGCGTTTTCACCTGAAATTGATAAACCATCTAGTTTTAAGCTGCCGCCATCATGTATTTCAAACAAGGTAGAGCGTTGAAAAGTAAGTTTAGACTTTGCGTTCTGCTTCGCTTTAATTGTCAACGTTTTATCAATTTTAACCAGTTTAGACACATCATACTGGCCAGGCGCTAGTTCTAGAACATCGCCCGACTCTGCATTATCAATAGCATCTAGTAATGCACTTACATCAGCTTTAACAGAATGTGTCTTACCAGAATCAAAATCAACTAAAGCAGGTACTTTTGCATACCAACTAACACCGGTATCTTCTTTTTTAAGTACTTTTAAATCGCGCTTTGCACCTACATTTAAACTTTTAGAGGTTGGGTAAAGTAGACCATTACTTGCTTTTTCAAGCGTGATTTTTTCTTTTTTTACACCGTACGTTAGCTCAGAAAGCACTTTTGTATCTGCAATGTTGTTACTTAATACTAACCCACTTACATCGTCGAATGTTGTAAATGGCTGTTCACCATCTTGGTTTATGATTAAGTTGTTTTTCATTACGCTATTTTTTGGGGCTGCGCTACGCTCAGCATCGCTACCTGCAGCAAGTTGAATATGACGCACATTTATAAATGTGTTGTTTTCAATCGTCGCATTTTCTACTTGGTGATAACGATTAATAGATGAATTTGGTACGCCGTTCATTACAGTAAAACCACTGCCAAAACGATAGCCTGTTAGGCCTTGTAGGTAGTTATTTCTTACAATTTGATCTTTATTGATAACGCGGATACCACCTGTGTGATCAACACCATTACCAATGAAGATATTTTCTTCTATAAGATTGCCGTTACCATGGCGCAGCGTTAATGTACCGCGCGCTTCATAAAATACGTTATTACGAAGGATGTTTTTACCTGACTTAACCGAAACAATTTCTACTTCACCATTGGTACCTTCAAAGTAATTATTTTCAACCAATGTATGCGAATCAGTTAGTGAGTAATGGCTTGTGCCAATACGCAGGGTTTCACCACCGTTAGAACCAAAAGTTGGACGGTAGCCAAAATAGTTGTTATCTATACGATGATAGTTTTCCTGGCTTGCTTTGGTGTTTAAACGAACAGCAACTGTCACACCTTTATTTCGTTTGCCAACTAAATGACTATGATCAAAGCGGTTATGTTGTCCATATAAGGCAACCCAATAATCAGACTCTCGCTTGTCTGGATTACTGTAATTATCGATTACTGTTTGAGTAACTCGTGAATTGTAGGCTAATTCATTTTTATTTTTACGAAATTCTATTACAGCTGAGCTCGGTGTGTAGCCGTCTTTAAATACTAAACCAGAAGCTTCAAGGTATTTACCTGCAAGTCTTAGATTAGATTGACCTGATAGAATTACTTTTCCGTTAGTTTCAGCGGTTAATATAATAGGAGAGTTTTTTGTACCTTGGCCTTCAAGTAAAATTTCGAAGTCAGACCAAGTACCATTTTTAAGTACTACTTTGTCGCCAGCAACTAGATTAGCTGCGATATCATTAAAAGCTTGTTTATTTTCTATAAAATAATCTTTGGCCGCTACTTGTGTGGATATGCAACCGATGAGAACTAGACTAAGCTTTATTGTATTAATCAAACGCATAGTTAACTCTTTTTCGTTGTGACTGAAAGTAGTGCTTCATCAGAATTAAAAAAAGCTGACATTGCACAAAGACTTTAGTCAATTGGTGTCATGTGTGTTAAAGCGCTTTAAGTTAAAGCTCAAAGCGCTCAATAAGGTCGAGAAGTATTACTTTTCTAACTTTTTGAAGTAATCAAAAATTTCAGGAACGTTACCTTGACCCATACCAGCGTCAAACGCTGCTTGTAGGTTAGCTGATGAACCTTCAGCGATTTTTGATTCAGTACCTAGGTCTTCTACCATTTGTAGGAAGTAGCCTAAATCTTTGTTTGCATTAGCAATCGAGAAACCAAGGTCGCTAACATTATCAACTGCATAGTTTTTACAAAATTGCATAAATGGTGAGTTAGATGGGCCAGTCGACATAATGTCGAAAAGTTGTTGACGGTCAACACCAGCAAGCTCTGCCACTGCAAATGCTTGTGACATAGCACATACTGTCGTCATGCCCATGAAGTTGTTGATAAGCTTAGTTGTATGACCTGCACCTAGCTCGCCAAGATGGAAAACGTTTTCACCTTGATCTTCAAGTACTGGTTTAACTTTATTGAATGTATCAATATCGCCTGCAGCCATAATGTTTAAAAGACCGTCTTTAGCATGTGCTGGTGTACGACCTAGTGGCGCGTCGATCATGCCTGCGCCTTTAGCTGCTAAATCAGCACCAATTTTTTTAGTAGATGATGGGATAGAAGTACCAAAATCAACTAATACTGCACCTTCTTTAATACCCGCTAGGATACCGTCTTCTGCGTAAACAATTTTTTCTACAACGGCAGACGTTGTAAGACAAAACATAACAATATCTGAACCTTCAGCTAGCTCTTTTGCAGTGCTTGCTGTTTTTGCGCCTCTAGCAACACATGCTGCAACCGCATCTTTGCTAAGGTCCATAACAATTAGCTCATAGCCTTTGTTTTGTAAATTTTCGGCCATGTTGCCGCCCATTAAGCCTAAGCCGATGAAACCGATGACTGGTTTTGACATGAATAACTCCTAAATATGTGGCGCATACTTTTATAAGAACAAGTAAAATTTACTCTATAAATACGCTGTGTCTTTTGTTTCAATTTGTAGAGTAACTTTAAGCTTGAGTTATTTATAAATTAACCTGTGCAAAACGTAACTCTGATTAATTACCAATACATTGTACTAACTCAAACCAAGTAACTTACCAATTGGTATGCAAAAACTGTATTACCATACGACTTTTTTGTCAACCAATAAGTTAACCAAGCAAACGCCACATTTTTAAAAATTACACAAAAATTAATTTAATATCTTATTAAAACAAATGGTTATATATCAACAGCACAATTAAGCAAAGGTTAACTTTTGTTGAACAATCAGTAACTTTTTTTATACTAATAGGTTGACCAATAATTGAGTACTGGTTATTTAAACATCCAAAATTTAATAAAATGATTCATTAATTGGTAATTTATAAAGGTCGAACTCAAACTGTTTTAAGCCCACTCTTATATTAAGGTTGTGATTTATATGTAATGCCTACATATATGGCTAATACATATAACCCCCCTAAAACGCGCTTGATAATAGCGCTTAGTTAAAAATACTCTTAACTTTGAATAAATAACTAAAGGAACTAAAAATGCGTTTATTACATACTATGCTTCGTGTAGCGGATTTGGATAAATCAATTGCTTTTTATACTGAAATATTGGGTATGAAAGAATTACGCAGAGCTGATAACAGTGAATACAGATACACTCTTGCCTTTGTTGGATATGGCGACGAAGCAGATAACACAGTATTAGAGCTAACTTATAACTGGGACGAGGATAGCTACGACCTAGGTAATGGATATGGTCATATTGCTATTGAGTTTGATGATATTTACAAAGCATGTGCAGATATTAAAGCTGCTGGTAGCAATGTAAGCCGTGAACCAGGGCCTGTAAAAGGCGGTACTACTGAAATTGCTTTTGTAAAAGACCCTGATGGCTATGCAATTGAGTTAATTCAGAAAAAAGAAGACATGAGTAAATTTTAAATTACTTAACAACTAATTCAAGTTATAACAATTTGCTTAATGCCAATCTGCTTATATATGGGGTCTATTTAACGTTAAAAAAATTACGCTAGAACTAGGCAAAATTTTTGTATCTAGTTGTTCTAAATAAAAAATTTTTATCGACGTAATAGTGCAATTTAATTCGTTAAATTGATCAAAGATTTATGCTGGTTAGTATAACTATGGAGAGGTTTAATTTTATATATAGTTCAAATGGTTATGCAGATTGGTATTAAATAAAAGGTGCTTTGCAGCACCTTTTTTTAACGCAACTGACTATCTTTACTACCACGCCTATTAAACGATTTAGCGCTGGCACCATTGCCTTCTATTTCAGCTTGGCATGCAACACAGTAGCGAACTCCTGGTAGCGCGAGCCTTCGTGCTTGTGGGATTTTTTCATCGCACTCGTCACATAGCTCAGCACTTGCACCAGATATTAAATTGCTTCTTGCATACTGTACGGCGTCGTTAACACTTGCATCAATTTGATCTTGAATTGCACCGTCTCGTGCCCATCCACTTGCCATAAATCCTCCTAATAAAGTTGGATGTTTAAATTTATGCTACCAAATTGAATCTTTATAAGTACTGAATAATAAAGCTAGGAATGGGGTGTTATTTGAAGGCTTCAACTATAAAACTATATTTTATATCTAAAGAAAGACGCTGTAGTTGCTCCCTGTAATCTACTTTCAAAAAGATCAACACTCTAAAATCAGGCAAAAAAAAGCAGCTAAAAAAGCTGCTTTGTAATTCTAATTATTTATTTAAATATTAAAGGCTGTAATCAACAACCTTCATGCCTAATTTTTCAAGCTCTGGGCGAAGTGTTTTAGCATCACCCACTACTAAATAAATCATATCTTTAGTGTTTAAGTGTTTTTTAGCTAAGGCGTTAACTTCTTCTTTGCTAATATTGCTAACAATCTCATTTCTTTCTTTTACAAAGCTAGGTTTTAAATCGAACTCTAATATTTGTGCTAAAAAGCCAAGTTTTGCATTAGGCGTTTCGTATTTAAGCGCATCTTTTTGATTGATAGCTTTACGCATAAACATAAGCTCTTCATCCGTGACACCGTTTTGAGCATAGTTATTAAGCTCATTAGTAAACTCTGTAATAGACGCTGCAGTAGAGTCGGCTCTCACCGCTGCAGAAGCTGTAAAGCCGCCTGATGTTTTATCACCCCAAAAACGAGAGCGAGCACCGTAAGTGTAGCCTTTATCTTCTCGTAAATTTAGATTGATACGGCTGTTAAACGTGCCACCAAATGCAAAGTTCATTAAGTTAGCTTTAAAAAACTCACCAGTAATGTCTTCAACCATATCGCGTTTACCAATACGAATTTCTGATTGAGGGGCATCTGGTTTATCTACAAGATAAATGACATTAGTTTCGACTTTAGGTTCGCTGAAATCAACAGTAACTGGGCTCGATTTACCTTGCCAGTTTGCAAGTGTAGCTTTAACCTTTGGCTCAATTGTTGACTCTTTTAAATCAGAAACAATAATGACTTGCGCGCCTTGTGGTTTAAAGTTTGCGTTATAAAAAGCTTTAACGTCATCTAATGTAATAGCCTCAATACTATTAAGCGTTCCAGTACTTGGAAGTGCAGCTATATTGTCGCCATATAGTAATTTGCTGTATGTATTAGATGCTAAATACCCTGCATCCTTCATTGAATGTTGAATATTTTGAATGATTTGCTTTTTATTACGCTCAAAGTCATCGGCATTAAATGCTGGTTTAAATAATTTCTCTTCAACAAGCTTTAGCGTTGCATCTACATTTTTAGTTAAGCTAGAAACATACACATTTGTATGTGTTTTGTCTGAGTAGATACTTACCTGGCTACCCAGTTTTTCAAGCGCGCTACTCATTTGCTCTGTAGTGTAGTTTTGCGTTGACTCGCTCATTAACGATGCAGTCATTGACGATAAACCCACTTTACTAGCTTGCTCATTATACAAGCCACCCGGAACTTTAATGAAAATAGCGGTGGTTGGCGTTTCTGTACTTTGCGTACCTAATATTTTAATACCGTTTTCGGTCTTAGTTTGCCAAAGAGAAGGAACATCAACAGCAGGATTTGCGCCGGCTACAGGGTGAATACTTCGATCAAATGTATCAACAGCTCTTCGTGCTACTAAATCATCAGCTGAAGTTGTAGATGGACCTCCAAAATCATGCGCTTTAGGCGTAAAGTTATCTGGGGCAGCTATAAGTTGAGTTTGACCTTCTGGCACAACACTCATAATAACGGCAGATTTACCTTTGATATATTGATTAAAAACACGCATAACATCAGCTTTTGTAACTTTGTTATAACGTGCAATCTCATCTTTAGCTGAGTTTGGGTTACCTGTAAACGTTTCAGATGCGGCTAGTTGAGAGACTTTTCCTGATACGCTTTGCAGACCAAAAATTGCACCTGACTCTATTTTAGCTTTTACTTTATCTAAATCATCTTGTGTAACGCCACGCTCTTCAAATTCAACAAATGAATCACGAATGATTTTTTCCATATCAGCTAACGTTTTCCCTGCTGTAGGATTTGGTAAAGCATAAAGACTAATTGAACACGCTAACTCTTGGCATGGATGATTTGCACTTGCTTGAACAGCAAGTTGAGTTTTAACTAGGTTTTTGTATAGTAGTGAATTATTACCTCCACCTAATATTTCAGCAAGTATATCAAGAGGTGCTTCATCTTCAGAGCGAGCATAAGTCGTTGGGAAACTCATACTTAATAAAGGTAAGTGAACCTTATCTTCCATTGAAATATATCTATCAGCATCTAGTATTACAGCTGTTTTTTCAACTTTAGGTATTTCAGGACCTTTTGGGATTGGTGCAAAGTATTTAGTAACTAATGGCAGTATTTCATTAGCGTTGATGTCACCACCAATGGTAAGCGTTGCATTATTTGGTCCGTACCATTTTAAAAAGAATGCTTTTAAATCATTTACATTTACGCGATTTAAATCGTCCATAAAACCAATTACAGGCCATGAATATGGATGGCCGTCTGGATACATCGCTTGAGCAACACGTTCACCTAAACGACCATAAGGGCGATTATCAACACGTTGGCCGCGCTCATTTTTTACTGTTTCGCGTTGTACTTCAAATTTTTCTTGGGTTACAGCATCGAGTAAAAAGCCCATTCGGTCAGCTTCTAGCCACAACATCTTTTCTAATTGATTTACAGGTACTGTTTCAAAATAATTTGTTCTATCAGAGTTAGTAGTACCATTTAAAGTACCGCCTGCTTCAGATATTATTTTAAAATGTTCCTCATCAGCAACATTCTCTGATCCTTGAAACATCATATGCTCAAAAAAGTGAGCAAAGCCTGACTTACCCAACTCTTCGCGAGCAGAACCAACGTGGTATGTTACATCAACGTGTACTAAGGGATCTGAATGATCCTCATGCACAATTACAGTTAAACCGTTATCTAGTTTATATTTTTTATACGGTATGTTGATTTCACCTGCATTAGATTTCACTGATTCAATAAGTGTAACGCCAGGAATTGATGTTTCTGTAACAATATTTTTATCAACAGCTTGAGTTGAGCTATTACATGCAGCCAACCCTGATGCAAGTAAAACAGCAAGTGCAATTTTTGTGAGTTTCATTTTTTAGTCCATATTTAAATTAACTCAATGAGTTTAAAGACTAATTAAAAGTACAACAAGGAATATGGAGCGATTATGGGTTTGGTTTTGTAACAAAGTGTAAATAGATTGATATAAAAATGAAGTATAAAATGAGGGTATTAATTTGTGGTTTTATTCTAATAACACTGCACTTTCCTATCTAAGTAGTAAATGACATATCTAAGAGATTGGTACTCTTGATAACGTCGTGCATAGAGAGTGCGGTGTCACACTACTTTACACAATACTTAAAATAAGTAAGTGGCGTCCCCAAGGGGATTCGAACCCCTGTTACCGCCGTGAAAGGGCGGTGTCCTAGGCCTCTAGACGATGGGGACACATAAATGTGTCACTAGGACAACTGAATTTTTAG
>Ga0114996_10000107_pt1 | contig 109481 bp, 107 predicted proteins | sample ArcticOcean_MG_C_4_FD_87039 | JGI IMG/M metagenome (GOLD analysis project Ga0114996, IMG submission 87039) | Marine microbial communities from western Arctic Ocean - ArcticOcean_MG_CB4_134 | ecosystem: Environmental > Aquatic > Marine > Oceanic | place: Arctic Ocean: Canada Basin | collected...
CCGTATTTCTCGGCTGTAGCGACGTCGATCCACACATCCCCGTAGGCCGTGTCCGTGAATCCGCGCGCGTGATGGACGGTCTCGGGGGCGAAGTCGACGAGCGGATCTACCCCGGCATGGGGCACACGATCAACGAGGACGAAATCGCTTGGGCGGGCGGACTCCTCGCCTCCATCGCGTAGACGGGTCCGAAGCCCGCGCGATCGAGGCGTCTCTTCCGGGGTAAAAAACAACTGGCCTCCCTGCCAAAACGACTCGTATATTTGATTACCTCCTCCAGAGGGATTTGATTAGCGCCTCCGGAGGGAGGTGATACCACCCGCACATTGATCGGGGATAGGAACAGTGTTTACGAACTCAAACGCCCTCACGGGTACAACCATCTTGGTGGTTGAGGACAATCCCGATCACGTTGGGCTGATCGAAGCCGTCATCTCCAGGGGACTCAAGGGGGCCCGAGTCAAAGTCGCATTGCTTTGCGAAGGCGCTCGCAGTTGCCTCCGGGGGGACTGGGCTGCCTACGACGACGACGGACAGAACAACCCGCTTCCCGACCTAATCGTAATGGACCTCTGGCTACCGGATGGGACAGGATTCGAGCTCCTCGAGTGGATCGCGGGGCGTGCCTGGCTCAAGGACATTCCCGTGATCATGTTCACAGCTTCGATGAAGCCGGAGCATGCCCGCCAGGCGAAAGAACTCGGCGTCCAACGGGAGCAATGGGACGACGGGAACAACCTCCTCGCCGTCGAGCCGGGTGTAGTCATCGCATATTCGAGGAACGAGTATACGAACACGAAATTACGAAACGCGGGTATCGAAGTGATCACGATCGATGGGTCCGAGTTGGGGCGCGGACGGGGGGGGGCGGTCACTGCATGACGTGCCCGCCGTTGCGGGATCCGGTCTAGTCCGAAAACATATCACGACGGTCTGAACACATTTCGCGGATGTCAGGAGACAAAACATGACGGTGGACCTGGGGCGGCGGAGCTTTCTCAAGCTCGACGACTTCACGCCGGGTGAAATTCGCTATCTCTTGGATTTGGCGGCCGAACTGAAAGCCGAAAAGAAGGAGGGCCGCGAACGCGCACGCCTGGCAGGTAGAAACATCGCCCTCATCTTCGAGAAGACATCCACCCGCACGCGGTGTGCCTTCGAAGTAGCGTCCTTCGACCAGGGCGCTCGAGTTACGTACCTGGGGCCTACCGGCGGATCTCAGATCGGGCACAAGGAGTCGATCAAAGATACGGCCCGTGTACTCGGAAGGATGTACGACGCCATCGAATATCGAGGCTTTGGACAGGCGATCGTGGAGGAGCTGGATGCTTTCGCGGGCGTCCCGGTGTGGAACGGCCTGACCGACGAGTTTCACCCCACTCAAGTCCTGGCGGACCTCCTTACGATGGAGGAGCACAACCCGCACGCGTCTCTCTCAGACGTCTCGTTCTGCTATGTGGGCGACGCCCGGAACAACATGGGCAACTCGCTCATGGTCGGCGGCGCCAAGATGGGCATGGACGTGCGCCTAGCCGCTCCCGAAGCGTGTTGGCCGGAGGCGGAACTCGTCGCTCGGTGTCGAGAAATCATGGAATCGACGGGTGGAAGCCTCATGCTGACAGACAGCGTCGAGGAAGGCGTGAGGGGTGCGGACTTCCTCTACACGGACGTATGGGTGTCCATGGGAGAAGCCGAATCGAAGTGGGCAGAGCGGATAGACCTGCTTAGACCGTATCAAGTCAACTCTGATGTGATCGCGATGACAGGTACTCCGCCGGCGAAATTCCTGCACTGCCTTCCTGCTTTCTACAACCGAGACACGCGGGTCGGAGAGAAAATATTCGAGGAATTCGGGCTGGACGGCATGGAAGTGACAGCCGAGGTGTTCGAGTCCGAGCACTCGATCGTGTTCGATCAAGCTGAGAACCGGGTGCCCACGATCAAGGCGGTGATGGTGGCGACGCTCCCCTGAAACCTGAGCGGACCCATCTACGTCGGGAGCGGGGAGGGGGAAGCCATGTCAACCGAGGTAGCGCTCGAATGGATGCGGAGATCTTGATCGTTGTCCTCGCCGCATTTGTGCGCGGCGGGACCATGGGGGCTTCCGGCATGCTTCTTCCGCAGTGGGTCGTGAGGAAGATGTCCCCGCCCCCGCAGAGGCAACTCAACGGATTGGACGAGCGTGATGTGGACGGGATGAAGGCGGACGTGGCCGACCTCTCACTTCGACTGTACTCGATGGACGCACGTCTGGATTTTACGGAGCAATTGTTGGGAGGGGCCCTTTCCGGTGCCCGACCGCCCCAACCGTTGGCCCCACCCCAACAGGCGGCCCCACTACAATCCGCCCCGACGCGCCTCCAAGCGGACCCGAACGCAGAAGCTGCATCTGACCCGACCAGCCGGCTCGAGTGACCACTGGTCGGCCCCCGCCCCTCTTCTTGCCAACCGGTCTGTGACACAGCCCAGTAGCCGTTGGACAACCCCCGACCGCCGAGCGACTATTCCGCCATGCATGGTGCACCCCTTCGTATCGGAATCGATCTCGGCGGCACCAAGATCGAAGGTCTAGCGCTGAGCCGTGATGGCGAGGAACTCGCGCGACTACGGATTCCGACCCCCAGGGACTACGAACGGACGCTCGTTGCGATCCAGCGCCTCGTTTCCCTCCTCGAAGATGAAGCGTTTGCGGTCTGCGGTAAGCCGGCCCTCGGTTCGGTTGGAGTGGGCATCCCCGGAACCCTATCGCCGGCGACGCGCCTCGTGAAGAACTCGAACTCGATATGGCTGAACGGCCACGCCTTCGACAAAGACCTCGAAGCGATCATGGGGAGACCGATTCGCGTGATGAATGATGCGAATTGTTTTGCTCTGTCCGAGGCGGCCGACGGAGCCGGCGCGGGCGCGGTTGTGGTTTTCGGCGTCATTCTCGGTACCGGAGTGGGTGCCGGCATCGTGGTCGATGGGCTGGTCTTGGAAGGCCACCAAGGAATCGGCGGTGAGTGGGGGCATAACTCCCTGCCTTGGCCCAAAGAGGGCGAATGGCCCGGACCTGCCTGCTACTGCGGACGGAATGGGTGCGTTGAGACCTACGTGTCCGGTCCCGGTATGGCGCGGGACCACGAAGAGGCGACCGGACAGCGCCTATCGACGAGGGAGATCGTGGCGAGAGCGGAAGCGGGCGACGATGCGTGCCACGCCACGTATGGCCGCTACGTGGATCGGCTGGCCCGGGGATTGGCCGGCGTCATCAACACCTTGGACCCGGAGGTCGTCGTTTTGGGAGGGGGCATGTCCAACCTTCCTACGCTGCCTGATGACGTCCAGGACGCTCTTCCTCCGCACGTGTTTACGGATCGAGTCGCCACGCGCGTATTGGGCAACGTACACGGCGATTCAAGTGGCGTACGCGGAGCTGCATGGCTTTGGCCCGTGGACGATCCCCCGGGCGTGTGACCCGCCGAGCCCGGATCCGATCAGATCACGCCGGTTTCGTGCATGAGGGCCATGCTGTTCCCTTCGTTGTCGCTAAAGAAGGCCATCGACAGCTCGTATGCGTCGGTTCGATGAACCACATGGGGTGCTTGGCTGAACTCCACACCGTGGCCCAGAAGTGTCTCTTAGGCCTGCTGTATGTCTGCCGCCCGGAAGTACAAAATCGACGAGGCCGATTCCACCCCGTTTGGCCGGCTCAGCATCAGACGGGTTCCCCGCAGGTCGAAAAACGCCAACCCCGGAGCAGCAAAAAGGAACGGAACCCCCAACACGTCGCGGTAGAACGCGGTCGCCCGGTCTACGTCGTCGACCGTGATGGCGATCTGCCCCACCTCGGTCAATCCTGCGCTTGAGGTTTCCGTGCGGGCGCCGCTCTCGTCCCGAAGGCCGTGGTCCTCGTTCCCACGGCCACGGCCCCCTGGCTCCGGGCCCGCCTCGCTATCGTTCGCGCTTTCACTCATGGTTTCCCCCCGTTTACGGGTTCAGTCCACGTATTCACTTCCCCACCTCAGCCCACCGCTCGATGAGCCCCTGGATTGCGGACACGCCGTCGGTCAGGGCTGCCGGTCCGGGCTGAAGAATGACCGACGACTTGATCTCGTAGACGTGGCCATCACGCACCGCGGGGATCTGCGACCACCCTGGGCGCGCCATCACTTTTTCTGGGCGGAATTTTCTGCCACACCACGAGCCGATAATAATGTCCGGCGCCCTTCGTGCCACCTCCATCGGATCCTCAATAATCCTGCCTTGGGCCAACGAGGACTCCGCCAACTCAGGAAAACAGTCGTCTCCGCCGGCGTAGCCCACGAGTTCCGAAACCCAACGGATGCCCGAGATCATCGGATCACTCCACTCTTCGAAGTAGACGCGCGGTCGCTTGGAAAAACTACGGGCCCGCTCTTGGACCGCAGTAAGATTCCCGGCGAGACGGCTCGCGAGGTCCTCTCCTTTTCCGGCACAGCCGACCATCGCTCCGAGGGTTCGGATCATCCGGAGCACACCTTCCACGCTCCGGTGATTGAACACGTGGACCTCGACACCACGGCGGATCAACTCCGCCGCGATATCCGCCTGGATATCCGAAAACCCCAAAACGAGGTCGGGCCGCAGATCCAGGATCTCTTCGATCTTTGCGCTGGTGAAAGCGGAGACTTTCGGCTTCTCACGTCTAGCGCGGGGAGGGCGCACCGTAAATCCGGAAATCCCCACGATCCGCCAGTCTTCACCGATCGTGTAGAGCGTCTCTGTGGTTTCTTCCGTCAGACAGACGATCCGTTCGTACATGGACGGTGCGGGGTTCAGATTTGCGGCTGTTTCCAGAACGGATATCGTAATGTGGCGTGCCAGAAGCCCCTTAGCCATCTAGAGTATCATACTGATGACACCCATTGAGGAGCGAGCCCGTGTCCAGAAAAAGTACGCATGAAATTCCAACCCAGCCGGTAAACGCCGGATCCGGTACCGTCCGGCAAGTCCTGATCGGCCCCGATGAAGGACCGAACTTCTCGATGCGGCGTTTTGTCATGGAGCCAGGAGGAGGCATGCCCAACCACACGAACACCGTGGAGCATGAGCAGTACGTATTGGCTGGCGAGGCTCGGATCGGGATCGGCGACGAGGTGATCGATGTGAGCCACGGGGACGTCGTCTTCATTCCCGCCGGTGTACCTCACTGGTACGAATCGTACGGCACGGAAGATTTCGAGTTTCTGTGCGTCGTGCCCAACGGACCGGACGAAATTCGAATCGTGGAGAACGAATAGCCGACATGGAAACCATCGGCTGGCTTTCCGTTCTTCCACCGTTGGTGGCCATCGCGATGGCCATCAAGACTCGCCAGGTCTACATCTCTCTGGCGCTGTTCGTCTGGCTGGGCTGGACCATCATGAATTCGTGGAATCCGATCGTGGGGTTGGTCGAGGGCGTCAACACCTTCTTGGACGCGATCACCAGTCCGGGCAACGCCCGAACACTCGTCTTTTCGGCGCTGATCGGTGGGATCATCACCCTGACGCAAGCGTCGGGCGGAATGGAGGGATTCACCGCCTGGGCCGAACGGATGCGGTTGGGCCAGAACAGGCGCGGTGTGCGATTTTTCGCGATCGGCACGAGCATGGCTCTGTTCCTAGAGTCGAACTTCGGGCTGCTGGTGGCGGGCTCGGTTTCGCGCCCACTTTTCGATCGGGCCAAGATCTCTCGTGAAAAACTGGCCTACATCCTCGACGCAACGTGCGCTCCGAAGCAGCTTCTCATCCCCATCAACGCATGGGGAGCATACATCGTGACGCTGCTCGCCGCGCAGAACGTTGCGGAGCCGAATCGGGTCCTTCTCTCGGCACTCACGCTGAATTTTTACGCGATTCTCGCCATGATTCTGGTCGTATTCGTGGCGCTGACCGATTGGAACATCGGGCCCATGCGAGAAGCCGAGCGGCGGGTCCGCGAGGAGGGCAAGCTCCTCCGCGACGGCGCCGAACCCATGATGTCCTCGGACGTCTCGATGTTGACCGCGAAGGACGGCGTCCCGCACCGGGCGATCAACATGCTTCTTCCGGTCATCGCGATGGTGGCCACCGTACCGATGGTCCTATGGATCACCGGAGATGGGGAGATGCTACAGGGCAGCGGTTCGGACGCCGTGCTCTGGGGCGTGATCGTCGGAATCCTAGTCGCCGCCGTCCTGTACCGGGCGCAAGGGATCATGACCATCCGGGAAGTGACCGACTACACGATCAAGGGAATCCAGGGACTGACTCCCGTGGTGATCGTGCTCGCGTTGGCCTTTTCGATCGCGGGAACACAACAGGCCTTGGGTACGGGCGTGTGGCTCGCTCAAGTGGCACAGACGAACCTAAATCCGGGTTTCGTGCCCGCGATTGTCTTCGTGCTCGCTTGTCTCATGGCTTTTTCGACCGGAACCTCGTGGGGCACGTTCGCGATCATGATCCCGATCGTGGTTCCGATGGCGGAGCTACTCGACCTACACCTCGGGCTGACGCTGGCTGCGGCCCTGGGCGGCGGAATTTTCGGCGATCACTGTTCGCCTATTTCCGACAGCACGATCGTGGCGTCGATGGCGTCGGCGTCGGACCATATCGACCACGTGCGTACGCAGCTGCCCTACGCGCTCCTGGCGGCCGCCGGCAGCCTTGTTCTTTTCCTCGGCGCGGGCTTCCTGCTGTAGCCTACATCGACAGCAGGTACGTCGCCTTGATGATGAGCCGGCGGTCCCGGAACTCCTCTACGGGGAAGCCGTTGATGTCCCGCCGTACCTCGTCGTAGACGACGTAGAGATCACTACCGGGGGCATAGATGTAGCGGAAGCGAGCGCTCGTGCTCCACTGGTCACGCGTCGAGTTGTATTGAGTCAGCGTCCGCAAGCTCACGGTCGGAGAGAACGTATAGTCGAGGCGGAGGGAGCCGAGCTCGGTGATGAAGTCTCCCGCCGCGAGGTTGGTCACGTCGTTCCTGTTGTACTGCACTGCGGTCGAGAACTTGGAGGAAATCCGCGATCCGAGAGTGAGTTGGAGGTCTTTCCGATCCCCGCCGTAAAAACCTTGGGGATTATAGGTAACACCGTACGTGATCGCTCGAGATGGATTGCTGTTGAAGGCGAATCTCGCGTCGTAGAAGTTGTACTTGCCGGCGTCGATGACGATGCCGGGGCGCACCTGAAACGGAGCTTCCAGACGTTCGAAGTTCCTGTTGTAGATGACCGCGAAGTTCGCGCTGTTCTCGAACGTAACCCGGATCATGTGGTGCAACTCTCGGTACACGAGCCGGCCGGCTTGGTCGGTGGTGTAGACGATATGCCACATGGGCGTCATGACCCGAATCCCCCAAAAATCAGGTCTGGGCGTCCGATTGATGTGAAGCTTGGTCGAGCGGACGCCTACACGGGGAACGAAGCCCGTCGCCGGGTTGAAGTTGTCACCGAGGTCGATGTGGTCGAGGTAGACATCCCAGGCATCGCTCAGCCAATGGGCGCGGAAATACGCTGCTCGATCCTCCGAAGAGATATCCGGAGTTTCGGTCTGGGCAACGAACCCATTGACCCGTAAGCTCGAAAACGCGAACGAGGCATCCGCGGCGTACGTGCGGTTGTAGTCGCCACCGCGCGAAGCCTGCCGGTTGACCACGATCCCCCCGACCTTCGAACGGCTCAGGATGTCCCGGCTGTAACGGGCTACCAGAAAGTTCTCCCCTGGCTCTCCGAACGCGTTGTCGGTCTGGATGTCCATCACCGCAATGTCGTTCTGCCCGACTTTCCCGGTCATCCGCGCGCCGGCCAAGATCGGCACCTGCTCACCACTATCGTCGATTCCGATCCGGCGGGTAAAGAAAAGGTCGGCCCGCTGCCCCGAACCGGTCGTCCCAACGTTGAACTGACCCGCGTTCTCCAGGAAAAAATCCCTCTTCTCCGGGAAGAAGAGCGGGAAGCGCGTCAAGTTGACTTGCTCGTTGTCAGCCTCCGCCTGCGCGAAGTCGGTGTTGATGGTCAGATCGAGGTTCAGGCTGGGGGTGATCCCGTACTTCAGATCGAGCCCCACGTCCGGGGAAACCGAACGGTCCGAGACCCCCGCGACACGCTCCGACTCTCCTCTCGCGACCGCGTAGGGTTTGATGCGCAGATCCCGCCCCTGGCTGAGGCCTTCCAGCCCGGTGAGCGCGCCCGCGAGGCTCACCCGCGTGAGCCCGTAGGGGAGAGGAATCGGTGCCCAGAACACGACCTCGTTCCGATGAGGGATATTCCGCATGAAGTTGACCCCCCACGACTGGGGGCTCGCGTTGGGAAATCGCAGGGTAACCATCGGGATGCGAACCTCGGCGACCCATCCCTCGGGGGTCCTGTGTGCCGACGCCTCCCACACTCCGTCCCACTCTAGATTGATGTTCGAGGACGTGCCGCGCGCCGAACCCTCACCCTCCCGAACCACCTGTTGGTCGAGCATGGCTCCCAGCGGGCTGACGACGAACATGTACGCGGAGTTGGAGTCCATAAAGGTGTCGAGAATGATCTGGAAGCTGTCTTCGTTGGTGATCTGGCTCCCGTCCCTTCGCATCTCGGTGGCGTTGATACGCTCCGGCGAGTCATCGAAAGCGAGCATACCAACGTAGAGATTCGCCCCATCGAAGAGCACTCGAACTTCTGTCTTTTGCGTGCCAGGAGCACCCGCGAACGGCTCTTGCTGGACGAACTGGTCAATCAACGCGGCCCGTGCCCACGCCGGGTCGTCCAAGACACCGTCGATGACGGGACCGTCTTCGACCCGAACTGCAGCGATTTGGTACAGTTCACGGTTGGTCGCGGTCACGGAAACTGCGGCGGGAGCGGGAGGCCCTTCGAGCTCGCTCGTCGAGCGTTCTTCTGGCGTGACCTGCGCCCATGCCGGCACGGCGGTGATGGCCAGCAGGCCAACGGCTGCGAGCGGTGCGGCACCGTGCCGGAAGCCGCAATATCTGAACGTGTTCAGGGTATACTCCCGGTGACGGTTACTCAGTGTCCAATCTATGGTTGCTAACCTTCCAACTACGGTTACTAAGCGTCTAATCTAATTAAATAACGGGTCCGCTCGCCCCAGACAACGAGACTTTTCTACCGCCCCTCCAGGAAGATCAGCCCCCCGCTGAGCCCACCCGAGAACACGTCGAGGTCACCGTCGCCATCGATGTCCACCACAGACGGGGTGGAGTAGTTGGGAAGCGGGAGGGTAAAGGAAGAATCAAGGACAAAAACCGGCTCGGCGTCCGCCCCTACCCCCTCCCTTCGGTAAAGGAGCACGTTGCCCTCTTCTCGGCCTAGCAGAAGATCGTCATCCCCGTCACCATCGATGTCGGCAAACGCCGGAAAGCTCCTGCGTCCCGCATCGATCTCTCCGAAGCGATCGGTGACGAGATCGAACAACGGGGCGCGTGCGGTCCCAGAGTTCCGGTAGAAGTTGAGTTCACCCGACGACTCTCCGATGAAAAGATCGAGATCTCCGTCGCCGTCGATGTCGGTTAAAGCCGGAGTGCTGTTACTCCCCCGCGTGAGCCGAACGAGCGTGGTGTCTTGAAGGACGAAGTCGGGCTGCTCGCGAGTACCTCGATTCGTGTAGAGCGCGACACCCTTGTTCCACGTCCCGACCAGCATATCCAAATCTCCGTCCCCATCCAGGTCGCCGAGCGACGGTGCGTAGTGGTACAGGGTGAAGAGGGGTATGTGAGCGCGCTGCTGAAACGAAGGCTCCTGGGGTGTGCCCACGTTCTCGAAGTGAAACAAGTGTGACGTCTGCGTATCGTCCGGATCCAGCTTGTTCGCGAGAAGCATGTCGAGATCGCCGTCGCCATCCAGATCGGCGAAGGACGGGATACTCTCGCTCCCCACGTCGACCGTGTAGACAAACCGCTCCGTGCGGCGAATGAAGTTGCCGTCCACCCGCTCGTAGAAATGGAAATTCCGCGTGCTGGTCAGATTCGGATTAAACGCACCGCCGAGCACGCCCACGAACAAGTCGAGATCGCCGTCCGAATCCACGTCTTCGAGAACCGGCACGTTGTATCCGCTCGTGGAGATCGAGTCGTCGACGGCCAGCGGAATCGGATCGGTGCGGAGAATCGGTTCGCTGCACGAGCCCGTGTTTTCCACATAAAGCACACCGGGCTCGAAGAAATCACCCCAAAAGAAGTCTAGGTCGCCGTCCTGGTCGAGATCGGCGAAGGCCATCGAATTGGCACCGTGTAAGCTGCCGAGCTGTGCCACGATTTCGATGTCCTCAAAGCGATCTCCCAAGAATCGAAAGACGGGCGAGCCCCCGCCCGCAGTCTCGCCCGCTTCGAAACGGCTTAGCGTGCCGTTCACCCGGCCGAGGAAAAGATCCCAGTCGCCGTCGCAGTCGATGTCGTTAACGTTGGGAATGTTCTGGCGGTCCGCGAACAACGGCTCACCCGCGACGTCGCGGACGGAATCTCCGACCGCGACGAACGCCGCGTCGCGAGCCGTGCCCTCGTTCCGGAAGTACTGCACGTAGCTGTAAGGCCGCTCGCTGAGCAGGTCGAAATCACCGTCTCGGTCGAAGTCGACGAAACGAGTCCACTCCCCGACCGACAGACCTTGGTATCGATCGGTCCGCCACACGAAGTCGGGCTGGGAGGGTCCACCGACGTTTTCGAACAGCATCAGCTCACCCGGGTGTTCCTGAACGAACAGGTCAGGGTCTCCATCACCGTCGATGTCCGCGAACTGTGGACGGGGCACGTTGAAGCCACCGAGAAAAGGGGGATCGTACGCCCTGCCCTCCTCGTCGAGTACCGAGAAGGCATCGACGGAGCGGACGAACAAGGCCTCATCGATCGCGGGCGCGTCCCGATCGGGCACGGCAGCGGGGCGGGGCACGACCGAGGACCCCCCTCCACAACCCGCCAGAACCACCAAAACAGCGGCCCATGGAGGCATAGAAGAGCCTCGCATGCGGCCCACGCTCGTGGCGATCTCGACGAACCCCATCCTATCTAGCGCGGTCACGTATCAAGGCCGTCACCCCTTCTCAGCGAATGATTGGATGTGGCGTCTGGCACGATGCCGGCGCCGCGCCCGACCGAAAATCTTGGACGGGCGGATCAATGAAGCAATGGGTCGCCCCTTCACCACTGGAATCCGGTGTTTGGAACCTTCGCACGCGGTTCGCCCGTATGTAATAGGAAGCTCGGACACGACAAGGTCCGTCGATCAATCTGTCCGCAGGAGAATCTGCTCAACGTGACTCAATACGAAACGTGGACCAGGGGGGCTCGATGAAAGGATGGGGGCGCTGGTCCAAGCTGACTTTGGTGGGCGCGCTCCTCGCGGAGCTGCTTCTGCCCTCCCCCTCGGCGATCGGTGCGCTATGGCGGGCGAACTCAAAGGCACTCTCGGCCGCAATTGCCGCCCAAGACGCCCACACTGGAGGCCTGTTTGGAATCAACGGCGTCGTAGGCACCGCGGTGGGCATCGGAACAGACGGCGCCCCGGTAGTGCTCGTGTATACGACGCGGCCCGGCGTTATAGGGGTACCTGCGATGCTCGACGGCACCCCGGTGCGCACGGAGGTCACGGGTGAATTTTGGGCGCTGGGAGACGGCCCACGTGCGAAGGAGGCCGACAGCCCGGTCAACCGGAGGGGCCGATTCCCGCGCCCAGTCCCCATCGGGGTTTCCGGGGGCCAGCCGGACGTGACGGCCGGTACCATAGGCGCACGTGTCAGCGGCGACGGAGGCACGTTCGCCCTGAGCAACAACCACGTCTTCGCCAACCGGAATGACGCCACTCGGGGAGACGATATCCTGCAGCCGGGAAGAGTGGACGGAGGAACGGATCCGGCCAATTCCATCGGCACCCTTCACGACTTCGAGCCCCTACATTTCTGCGGCGTTTTGACCTGTGGGGATAACAGAATCGACGCTGCGATCGCGCTCACTTCCTCAGAAAACCTCGGGACGAGCACACCCACGGACGGCTACGGTGAACCGCGGGCGGGCACGGTGACGGCGGCCCTCGGCCAAGAAGTTCAAAAGTACGGCCGGACCACAGGACTGACGACCGGACTCGTGAGTGGCATCCATGCCACGATCAACGTCAACTACAACTCGGGCACCGCGCGGTTCGTGGACCAGATCCTCATCAGCGACGGGCGCTTCAGCCAAGGTGGTGATTCCGGATCGTTGGTCGTCGGCCGCTCGAGCGGCCGACGAGACCGACAGCCAGTGGGGCTGCTGTTCGCGGGAAGTAACACCCACACGATCGCCAATCCGATCGACCTCGTGTTGGATCGTTTCGGGATAAAAATCGACGGGAGTTGAGTCCGAGGTCATCAGAGACGGAGGGGAAGGTGGCGGTATGAAGACGGCACTAGGCAAGCTCACCAAGGCCGTGATTGATCGACCCGGAGTGACCGGAACGGCAATCGGGCTCTCGAAGGGGAAGCCATGCCTCAAGGTCTACGTCGTGGATAGGCACGCGGCTGGCCGAATCCCCTCGTCCGTCGATGGGCACCCCGTCGAAGTGGAGGAGACCGGCGATTTCAACCGACGCTGAAAAGCCCTAAAACGACGCACTCAGCTGGGTCACAGGTGCAAGGCGCGGCAACCCTTCGGAGGCGAGTTCGTATCTCATCTCGAGGGGGTTGCGGCGACACGGCGGACCGCCGCAAGTTCCGGGACTTGCATGGAATGGGACATTTTTCAGGCGCAGGAGGCTAAGATGGGTAAACGCACCTCGGACGCGTTGGCGATCGCGGCAATCCCCAGCGGTGCGGGCCTCGGGCTGGGGCTGACGAGCGTGGCCGTCGATGGAGTGGCCGACACTACCCTCGACTCGGACTCCTCCATGAGGATACAGATCGTACGCCACGACATGGACGGGGCAAACGGCGACGTCACGGTGCGAGCTTCGCACAAAGGCCCCAGCGTCTACATGATGCGCCGTATGCGCGCGGACGGACGCGATCGAGCGCGGATGAACCGGCTCATGATCCAGTCGGACGAACTTCTGCTCAATGCCCGAGGGATGGAGGAATTGGACGCGGAAGAGATAAAAAAGCTCGAGACGCAGACCGAGGCGCTCCGAATCCAAATAGGAGAGCTGGAGTTGAGCGAGATCAAAGCGATGCTCCAGTCCGGGAAGTTAGAGTCCGTGCTCGAGGATCTCGGCTTGGAGAACCTTTCGATTGACGTCCGCCGAGACGGTGAGGACCAGAGGCGCCGGCGGCGTAGGCGCGGTCCACGTCGGGCCTTCGATGTTCCGGACGTGGACGCATCCGCGAACTGATGGAGATAAAGCCCCGCTCTCCGATCGGGGGCGGGCTTGCTTTCCCGGTCCGCGTGGCACTGTCGGCCCTGGTCGCGGTGCTGGTAACATCGTGCGGCGGCGAGAGTGACGAGCCTCAAGACCCCCGGCTTCAGAATCCGCTTTTGCGACCGAGCCAGTTCGACGAAACGGCTCCTGCCCTTTTCCTGGCACACTTCGAGACCAGCGCGGGGGTCTTCATCATCGAAGTTCACCGTGATTGGGGGCCTCTTGGCGCGGACCGCTTCTACAACCTCGTGAGCAGTGGCTGGTACGACGGTGTTCGATTCCATCGTGTGTTGGAGGACTTCACGGCCGGATGGGGTATCCACGATGACCCATACGTAAACTTCGTCTGGCAGAAAGAACTGCTCATGGACGATCCTGTCATCGAGTCGAACGTTCGAGGGCGGGTGTCCTTCGCTCGGGCTGGGCCCAACAGCCGGACCACGCAGGTGTTCATCAACCTCAAGGACAACACGAGCTTGGACGACCGGTTCATTCCTTTTGGCGAGGTCGTCGAGGGGATGGACGTCGTGAGTCGCTTGTACGCCGGATACGGGGACGGTCCCCCACGGGGAGAAGGTGTCTACCAAGCGATGGCGCTCGCACGCGGTGCCGAATACTTCGACTCTGAATTCCCCGAGTTGGATCGAATCGAACGGGCGACGATCCGCTGACACCACTGCACGGTAGTGCAAACCCTCACCCTGTTCACCCACTCCGGCCACCACCGATCTGCCGAATCCCCCCTTCGACTTGGGCCTTACTTAACGTTTTGTAAGGGTCGGGAGTCAGAAGCGCATTGGAAGGGATGGTCGGACGCTCGGTTCGGCGCTCGAATGGTGAGAGGAGACTTGGTCATGAACCACCGTATAAGAACAGTAATTTTGGCCCTTAGCCTGCTTGCTCTGGCCGCATGCAGCGAAACCGTCGGGCCCAGCTCCGCCCTCGACGAAAGTGTGACCCTCGATGTCGCGATGATCGCAGCCGACGCCGCGATTGACGAATTCAGCGATATGGCCCTTCTGTTTGGCGGCGGGGCCCTTGGATCTCCGATGGAAATGGCGACGCATGAACGCTCGGGGACCCACACGGCGACCTTTTTCGACGCGGACGGCATCGAGCAGGACGCACGGGATCCGCTCACCACCGCCTCTGTCCACCTCGTGATCGAAGCGACCCACGAGTTTTCCCGCAACTCATGGTCTGGAACAGGCACGCGCTCGCGTGACATGCTGATCACCGGCCTCGAGGGCGAAGAGACGACCCGAACCGTTAACGGAACAGGAAGTGGTACCGTGGACCGGAGCCAGCATACGGACGAGGACGGAACGAGAACCCACGACATGACGAGCACGTCGGTCATCAAGGACGTGGTCCACCCGGTCCCACGGACGGACGAAGCGTGGCCTGTGTCTGGGACGATCACGAGGGACGTCACAGTCAACATCGTCAATGGACCGAACGGAGACGTTTCCGAAACCCGTCATGTGGTCATCACGTTCAACAGTACCAAACTTCCCACAATGACCGTAGACGGCGAGGACTTCGAAATCGATTTGTCGACTCGAAGTGGCCGTCGCCCCTTCCGAAAACGCAGCTAGTCTCTAGAGGCTGGCGGTCGCGTACCGGCAAACGGGGGAGGGCCAAGCCCTCCCCCGCTCTTTTTGCCGTTTATTCACGATTCGACGTGGGAACACAAGCCGGATCCACGAAGGACAGAAGCATTCCATCCACGGCAATGATCTCGGGAGCGTTGTTCGCGGCGCCGCCACCCGGCTCGTATCGGACCTCACGCACCATGACCGCGTGGGCACCGGATCGGGCCGCCTCCCGTCCCACTTCGAGCCGAACACGCTCGAGCACGACCCGGCGGGATTCCCCATCAACATCGTCGCCCGGTGGAAAGGGTCCAGGCACTGTCACTTCGCCGATCACCTCGAAGAGGCACTCCACTCGCTCGCCGGGCAAGAAGACGGGCACGGTGTCGATGTCATCGAGGCCTCGGGTGCCAAACAAGGCACAGCCGAACGCCCAGGGCGCGATGAACACCAGCGCCGCTTTCGCTGCCCTACCTCGCACGCACCATCACCCTCAACGCTATCTCCCGCGTCATCCCGGCCAGAGCCAGCCGAAGAATCCAGCGGTTAGGACTCCGTACACCAGCGCGTCCACTAACCCCTTGGCGATCCCGGACCACGGACGGCCGAACCAAATCGCTTCCGGTACCGTGGCAGCACCGTAAGCGAGCCAAGCCACCGTGCCAGTGACCCGGAATACCGTGATGTAGCCCTCACCCGAGTCGAGCGTACGGCTCGCCAAGTAGGCGACCACTACGCTGATCACAAAATAAAAGACGACGGACAGTAGAATTTTGCCCCCCATCTTCGGTACACCGGGCGGAAGCGCGGTGAAAAAGCCCACGGGACCCTCCTCGAACTTCCGAAGCACCGCCGAGTCCGCTAGGTCGCTTTGACCGGCGACGTGGGGGATGTCATACAAGCCGGGAGCAAGCTTTTGGGGAGCCAGCGCCTACCGGACCGCGTCCTCATCGGGAAATTTTCGGTAGTCCGACTCGTGGTGCGGCATAACCATCCAGTTGATTGCGCTCGCCACCCAGACCGCGATGGCGGAGAGCAGGATGGGGAGCCAGAGTGACCGATGGTAACCATACATCCTCCCTTGCTGGGGTCAGAACTGGAAGGTGCACGAAGTAGAACCGTCGCGCCACTCGGTGGCCGACCCTGGAAATTCACTACGACTTCGCCGCCCTGTACCAGTTCAACACTCGTGTTCAGGGGCTTGTCGAATTGAACGGAACGGCGGGACTGAGCGGTGACGAAGCCGGCCAAGGCATCGTCGGCATCTCGCCGGGGATCAAGTTTGCGCCCGTATCCTCGAGCCCGCTATTCGTCGGCGTGGGCGGCAGCTTTCCTCTAGGAGACGAGGAGTTGGACGCTCGGCTGAAGTTGCCGCTGTTTTACCACTTCTAGTCCCAAAACGCGGGGTCCGATCCCGTGACCACAAAAAGCGAAAGGCCGCTCCGAGAATTTGTAGCGGCCCTGGCTTGATGCTTTCGGCTATCTGGACTGGCTAAAGTCGAACAACGTTCTCCGCAGCCGGACCCTTCTGCCCTTCCACGATCTCGAACTCCACCGAATCACCCTCGTTGAGAGTTTTGAAGCCCTCCGCTTGGATCGCCGAGTGGTGGACAAAACAGTCCTTACTGTTGTCCTCCGGCGTAATGAATCCGAAGCCCTTCTGATCGTTGAACCACTTCACAGTCCCTTTCGTACGCATCGCCCAACTCCTTATTGGTGGCCATCGTCGGAGTCCGGATGATCCGTACCGCCTGACCACATAACACGCGCGGAACGACCCCCCACGCCGGGTGCCACGACACGCGAGTCGTGGGAAACCCCTCAGCATCCGCCAAGAAACATCGGAAGGCTTGCGACCGAGCGCGCCCCGGTCAAGGGGTTTTTCCAAGGCACGTCACACGTTTCTCACCTTGCCATCGGAAATCGCAGGCCCTATAGGGATTGTACCGACGCTCACTATTGTCTTGACGAATATTATTGTCAAAAAATTCCGGGCGGGGGCTTCGGAAAAGGGAAGAACTTATGACCACAGCCGTACATATCATCGTCGAGAGCGGAGCGGCTACAGCCGCGCTTCACCCCCTCCGAATGGAGATACTGGGCGAGCTCGCCGAGCCTGATTCGGCCGCGGGTATAGCCCGACGAATGAGCATACCCCGACAGCAGGTCAACTACCATATTCGGCAACTGGAAGCGCAAGGGCTCGTAAAGTCGGTGGGACAACGCAGGGCCAGAAACTGTATCGAACGACTCGTCCAAGCCGTCGGCCGTTCCTATATGATCAGCCCCGCAGCGCTCGGCGAGTTGGCGGCAGACCCGGAGCAAATAGAAGATCGAACTTCCGACAGCTATTTACTGGCGGTCTTGTCGCAGATGATTCAGGAAGTCGCCGGCATCCGGCACGGACCAGGTCCTCGGGGTAAGGAGCCTCGGACGTCGACACTTCAGGCCGATGTCCACCTCGAGTCTCGAAAGGCAGAAGAGGCCTTCACGGCCGAGCTAAGCGCGGAGATATCTCGGCTGGTCGACAAGTACCAAGTGGCGGGATCGCCTAAAGGGCGGACGCTCCGTTTGGTGGTCGGCACCTATCCCAAGCGAGGACCATGACGGTCGGACCTCACTGGCCCCGCTTTCGGACCGCGTGGATCATCTGATCAAGAGCTTGTAGAAACTGTGACCGGTCTCGCTTTTCGAACGGCGGCGGGCCGCCCTCCATCTCGCCCATTTCACGCAGTTGGGACATCAGCTCCCGGGTGGCCAGCGCATTCCCGATGGAGTCCTCCGTGAAGGGACGCCCCCTCGGGCCCAGGACCCTGGCCCCTTTCTCCAGACACAACGCGGCCAACGGGATATCGGCGGTGATGACGATGTCCTCCGGGTTGACGTGCTCTACGATCCATGCATCGGCCTCGTCGAGATCTTGGCCCACAACCACGAGCTCGATCCAGTCATCGTTGGGAACCCGCAGCCAGCTGTTGGCCACCAAGACGACTTTGAGCCCGTAACGCTTCGCCACGCGATAGACTTCGTCTTTGACCGGACAGGCGTCCGCGTCGATGAAGATGTGCGTCATGGAAGATCGGGGCCGACGAGGCGGGTGCGGATCGAGGAGATGTCCGCCGGGCTCACTCGGCAACAACCACCGATGACCGACGCGCCCTGGTCGCGCCAAGTCGCGGCCAAAGCCGGCCAATCGTGATCGGTGGCGTCACCCTCCCACGTTTTCCGTTCCGCGTCGTATCCCCCCCCCGCATTGGGGTAGACGATGATCGGTTTATCGGTCGCTTCCCGTATCACCGAGACGAGCTGCGAGATGTACTCGGGGCACGTGCAGTTGATGCCGACCGCCGCCAGTCTGGGAGCCTCGTCGCAGATCCGCGCCGCTGCGGCAAGGGGGCTCCCGTCGCTCAAGTGAGCAGGGTCCCGGCACGTGAAGCTCATCCAGGCCCAACGATCGGGGGTTCTCTGAAGCAGTTCTAGAAGCACTTCCGCCTCCTGCCGCGACGGAATGGTCTCACATCCGAGAACGTCGGCGGGGCTCGCAGCCAGGGTCCGCCAACGAACTTCATGGAAGTCCAAAAGTTCGTCATCGCTCAGATCGTAGGCACCCGTATACTCCGCTCCATCCGCCCGATACGCGCCGTACGGACCGACGCTCGCCGCCACCAAGGGACGTAACCTCTGGGCGTGGGCGGTAGGGTCGCCCCAAAATGTGTCGCGCGCTTCGACCGCCAGGTGGACCGCTTGTTCCAAGACGCGTACGGCATGATCGCGTGTCAAACCATGGGCTTCGAATCCCTGGATGGACGCTTGGTACGTCCCGGCGGTAATGCAGTCTGCACCCGCCCTAAGAAATTCGGTGTGCACCCGTCGCAGGGCCTGGGAGTCCTCGAGAAGGACCTTGGCGGACCACAAATCGTCTTCAAGGTCATATCCGAGCACCTCCAAGCGGGTCGCCAATCCCCCGTCCAAAACGACCGTCCCTTGGCGATCAAGGAACCGCGCGAACGGATTTATTTCGAACGCGCTTCTCAACGCGCTCGTCGCTTCTCAAACGTACTTCTCGTAGTCGAGTTTCTCATGGGCAAGCCCACGACGTTCCCGACCATGTTGGAGCGTCACAAGAAAAGGGGCTGCCTCCGAGAAACAGAGGCAGCCCCTTTTCCGTGAGGGCTCTATTCCGCGGAGAACTAAAGCTTGACGACGTTCTCTGCCGCGGGACCCTTCGCACCTTCCACCACGTCGAACTCGACGCTTTCACCCTCGGCGAGCGACTTGAATCCCTCGGCCTGGATCGCACTGTGGTGGACGAACAAATCCTTGGTCCCGTCTTCCGGGGTGATGAAACCAAACCCTTTCTGATCGTTGAACCACTTCACGGTTCCTCTGCTACGCATCTTGTACTCCGTCGTTGGTCGTGGTCGGAGCTACGGGCATTCCGCGGCTCGCGACCTCTGGCACACGCGACACGTTTTCCCGCAGGGGTCGTGATTCTCACCCGAAAGAGAGGGATGTTCGCGCTTATTCTGAGAATAGGCGGTAAAGCTTGTCCAAGCGAAAGCCCCCGTCAAGGTGTCGTCAGCATAGGCGCAGCGCTTTCGGCCAGACCTTATGTTGACACGATCGCGCGGGCTCGGCTAAGTATCGGCGCATGTATCATACTTTCCGCACGTGCGGCTGATTCGTTCGAGCCCGCAAAGGGCTTCGCCAAGCGTAGAACTGGAAGAGTGGCGCGCGCGATGACCAGGGTCGCCATTCAGGGCGAAGCCGGGGCATTCAGCCACGAGGCCGCCCACAAGTTGCTGGGTCCCGACATACAGTTACTTCCGTGTCGGACGTTCTCCGAGGCTTTCCATGCGGTCTCCAGCGGTGACGCGACCCGAGCGGTCATCCCGGTGGAAAACGCTCTGGCGGGACCGGTGGTCGAGAGCCTCGACCTTTTGTGGTCGTCGGGTTTGGAAGTACGGGGCGAGACCCGAGTCCGCATCCGCCTCTGTGTTTCAGCTCCGCCCGGCGTTGCCTTCCAGGATATCCGATCCGTCGCCTCGCATCCCGTCGCCCTGAAACAGTGTCAAAGTCTGCTGGAGCAACATCCGCAAATCGAACCCGTGATCGTCTACGATACCGCCGGTAGTGTCCGAGACATGATGCAGGGCCACGTCGAATACGATGCCGCCATAAGCTCCCGACTCGCGGCCGACTTGTACGGTGCCCACCTTCTGAAGAGCGGGGTCGAAGACGACGATCGTAATTATACGCGCTTTTTCGAGTTGGCCGCGCCGCATTCACTTCCCGAATCTGGCGGCGTGTGTGGCGCCGTGGCCGTGGGCATCCCCAACGAACCGGGGGCGCTCTACAACCTACTCGGTGTCTTCAGCCGCCACGGTGTCGACATGAGCCAGATCGTCGCGCGCCCCATTCGAGGGGAGCCCTGGAAATATCGATTCTACATGGAAATCGTGGGTCCGGACGAAGGAGCCCTACAGGAGTGTCTCGCAGCGCTCGAAGCGGCGTCCGACGAGATGCGAATGTTCGGGACGTATGCACCGTACGAAGATCTCGAGTCTCTTCAGCAGCGGGACGAGACTTGAAGAACGGCGTTAGGTGGCAGCCTAACCGCCGTCCGGACGTTTAGCGGCCCCCTGCAGCGATACCAACGCTACCGCTGAAAGAATGATGAGGACGGCGAGCCCCGCCCTCAGGTCGAGTCGCTCTCCGGCCATCAGCCATCCCAGCAGAACCGCCACCGCGGGATTGACGTACGCGTACGTGGACACGCGAGCCGGTGTGCTGACTCCCAAGAGCCATATGTACGCAGTGAAGGCGATCAGCGCACCAAACACGATCAGATAGCCGAGCGCCAACACCGACTTCATTGAGAAGGCACTAAGATGCAACTGTCCGACCTCTCCTGCCAACACAGCGATGAAGGACAGGACGATCCCCCCCGAGATCATCTCCATCGCGGTTGCGAGGAATGGGGAACGCGGCAGCGCGGCCCTTCTCGCGTAGATCGATCCGGCCGCCCACGAGACGGAAGCGCCCAGGACCACGATGCCCCCCAGAAGCGCCTCGCGGCTATGCGCCCCCAGCTCCGTCGAACTCATGAGCAGCCCCACACCGCAGAGCCCCCAGATCAGTCCCGCCACGAGAAGCCTACCGGGACGCGGCGCGCCGCCGAACCACCAGTCGAACAGAACCATCCAGAGCGGAACCGTCGCGATGATCAACGCCGCTAGTCCCGATGGGATCCACTGTTCAGCCCATACGACGCCGCCGTTACCTCCAGCCAACAAGAGGGTGCCCACCACGCCCGCTGAAATCCAATTGAGGCGTGTCGGCCGTTCCGCCCGCGGGCGGGCGATGACGTAGAGAATGCCGCCGGCCACCGTGAAGCGAACGGCGGCCATCGAAAACGGCGGGAGGGTTTCAATGGCGAATCGAATCGCCAGATAGGTAGAGCCCCATATGATATAGATGGCCGCGAACGCGAGAGCCTTCTTCCAGGGCGGCGGTTGGGTGGAGGGACGAACGAGAGGCATCGCACTCATACCCCGCGAGTTCCAACAACCCGATCGGCCTCGCGATGCCCGTGTCTGTTCACGACTTTACCTTGGAGCGGCAACTCGGAACGGCACCTTGGAACGGTCGCCCGCCTGAGCGGGTTCCTGTTTACAACCAAATCCTACGCACGCTGGAACGGAGACGCCGACATGCGCCGAGTCCTCTTGATTCCCACCCTGATCATGGTATCGACGATGTTGAACGCCGTGCAGGCCGCTTCGCAGCAAGCCAGCCAACATGCGGCGGTTTCGCAGACGATCTACACCACCGTGGTCACCCTGGAGTATGACCGCCCCGTGGCCCGGGGAAGAGAGCTCTTCGGGGCGCTGGTGGAGTCGGACGCGATTTGGACGCCGGGGGCGAACCGAGCGACATGGATAGACTTTTCCAAGCCCGCCAAACTCGAGGGCCACGATCTCGACGCCGGCGTTACGCGATCTGGATGGTGCCCACGGAGAACGGGCCGTGGGAAGTCATCGTGGTCGAGGAGTGGGATACTGATCACGGGGTGTTCCCTTTCGGGGCCGAGGTGTTTCGGACGATGGTTCAGCCAGAAACCGGATCCCACATGGAGGTCCTGGCCTACTATTTCCCCGTCGTCGGCGCTACCGAGGCAACGCTCCGCTTCCATTGGGGCTCCACCATCATCCCGCTCGACATCGAAGTCCAAGGTGGGGGCTCGGAATAGTTGTCTATGACCCCCTTTCGCCGTAACATAGAGGCTTGAGCCTCAGCACGGAGAAGTGCCAATGACCGAGAGGAACCCCGACTTCGACGGCCTCGCAGGAACGAGTGCGAGCCCGTCCACCCACGACCCCGACGAATCCGTTGATCCGTCTTGTGTCCATGTGTCATTCGACCCACCTCAACCCGACTGGCTCGATGGCCACGGGGGTTGGTCCCGGAGAAGCTTCATCAAGGGGATCATCGCCTCCGGGGTGGCAGTCTCGGGGGTGCCCTATTTAGCCTCCGCGGCTTCTAGGCCCGCCATTCAAGCAGGTGCCGTCGAGCGCCTCATCTCGCTGAACGTCAACGGGCAGACGCGCCGTGTCGACGTGCTGCCGAACGAGACGCTCGCGATGACGCTGCGCTACAAACTCGGGCTCACGGGCACCAAGCTCGGCTGTGACCGGGCTGAATGTGGTGCTTGCACCGTGCTAATCGACGATGTGACGCACTACTCCTGCTCGACGTTGACGCAGCGCGTGCGGGGTAAAGACATCAGGACGGTCGAGGGGCTCGAGAGCGCCTCCGGTGAACTGCACCCGGTACAACAGGCGTTCATGGACGAATTAGGCCCCCAATGTGGCTTTTGCACGCCGGGCCAGGTCATGGCCGCGGTGGGGCTCCTGATCGCAAACCCGAGTCCGACTCGGGAGGAAGCGCGTCAGGCGATGGCGGGCAACGTGTGCCGGTGCGGATCCTACGACCATTATCTGAACGGAATCATGCGCGCAGCAGGGGAGGTCTGATATGGCACTGATTGGCCAGGATTACACGCCACCCGATGTTCGCGCCAAAGTAACGGGTAGAGCGAAGTACGCCGAGGATATCCGAGCGGACGGCATGTTATTCTGCCGCCTGCTGACCAGCCCGATGCCGCACGCCCGCGTTCGGAACATCGACGCGTCCAGGGCACTCGCAATGCCCGGCGTCGTCGCGATTCTGACCGCCGACGAGCTGCCCGAGGTGCCAGCTCCGGGTAATACGATTCTTACGAACGAGCCACTTTACGTCGGTGCGCCGATCCTGGCCGTAGCGGCGGTCGATGAGACCACAGCGCAGAATGCCATCGCGGCGATCAGGCTGGATCTGGAGCCGCTCGAGTTCTGCGTGGATCCGCTCGAGAGCTTGCGTCCCGGTGGACCGAACGCACGGACGGACGGAAATATGCCACGCGGGCGAGAAACGGCCGCAGAGCAGAATACGAGCGAGGGTGTGGGGGAGCTCAAGTGGACCGAAGAGGACTTCGCGGCCGCGGGCGAAGGCCAGATGCCCATGGGCGAGCCCGATCGGGAGTGGTCGTATGGCGACCTTGACGCGGGCTTTGGCAACGCCGACCTCGTGCTCGACGAGTCGTTCGTGACCGCAGGCCACGCACACCATTCCATGGAACCTCGCAGCGCCATGTCGTACTGGCAGAACGGGAAGTGCTACGTGTACGGCTCAAGCCAGAGCCAGAGCTTCGTGGTGCCCGGGCTGGCGGCACTCCTGGAGATTCCACCCGAGGATCTCGTCTACATCGCAGAGTTCTGCGGTGGTGGCTTCGGATCGAAGGGAAGCGCCTACCCCGTCATGGCGATCCCCGCGTATATGTCGAAGAAGACCAACCGGCCGGTGCTGATGCGTATCAGCCGGGCGGAGGAAAACTTCATCGGTGTAACCCGCCCCGCGTTCCAGGGTCGCCTCAAGATCGGTTTCCGAGCCGATGGCCGCATCACGGCGGTCGATCTCTACATCATCCAGGACAACGGGCCCAACTCGGGTGGCGGTGACTGGACGGCGGCGGGGAGTGCGATGTCCATCGTATATACGCCTCCCGCCATGCGCTTCCGGGGGCTTCCCGTCCTGACCAACACGCCGCCGAAGGGTCCGATGAGGGGGCCCGGGCAGAACCAGCTCGCAAACGCGGTGGAACCGATTCTCGACAAAGCGGCCCGCCAGTTGGGCCTCGATTACGTCGCCATTCGACGGATCAACGCACCCGACAACAGCTCCGCGTACGGAGCAGATCAAGGTCCCGTCACCAGCGCGTATCAGCGCGAGGCGCTCGATATGGGCGCGGAGCAGTTCGGTTGGGAGGCCAGGCAGGCCCGTAGCGGAGAGCGTCGGGGCTCAAAGGTCACGGGTGTCGGGGTTGGGCAGGCGTTCCACGGAGCCGGAAACAACGGCTTCGATGGGCTACTGCGCATCGCCCCGGACGGAAAGCTGCACGTCCACACCGGGGTGGGGAACCTGGGTACGTATTCGTACTCGACCACGTCCCGGGTGGCGGCGGATGTGCTCGGTTACGAATGGGACAACGTCGAGATCGTCCGCGGCGACTCCAGCCGCGGTCTTCCCTGGACGCTGGGCCAGTTCGGGAGCAACACCTCCTTCACGGAGACCCGCGCCAACTACGCTTCGGGTATGGACGCCCTCCAGAAGCTCAAGGAGATCGCGGCGATGGACCTCGGAGGCTCGCCCGACGACTACGATGTCGGAAACGAGGCGGTCTTCTCGAGGGCCAATCCCGGACGACGCCTCACCTTCGCAGCAGCGGCCCAGCGGGCCATCCAGCTCGGAGGAAAGTTCAGCGGCCAAGAGGTGCCGGACGACATCAATCCAATGACGGCGCGCGCCACGGCGATGATCGCCGGTACGGGTTTGATCGGAGTGGCCCGGGACAACATGCCGAAGAATGGGACTGTTCCCGCGCTTGCGGCCGGATTCATCGAGATCGAGTTGGACGTCGAGACCGGTAAGTTCGAGATCATCGACTACCTGGGCGTGGCGGACTGTGGCAAGGTGCTGCATCCGCTAGGACTGTCGGGGCAGATCAAAGGCGGTGCCGTTATGGGCTTCGGCATGGCGACCCTCGAACGTCACATCTACGACACGCAATACGGCCTGCCGGGCACGGTCGGACTCCACCAGACCAAGCCCCCGACCTATCTCGACGTTCCTCTCAATATGCAGTGGAGCGCCGTGGACATCGCCGATCCGCAGAACCCGGTGGGTGCGAAGGGGATCGGGGAGCCGACCATGGGATGCGCCTCAGCCGCACTGTTGTGCGCTATTTCCGACGCCCTAGGGGGATACGACTTCAATCGTTCGCCCGTCGTGCCTGATATGATCGTGAATGCTGCTTCGGGGCGGTCGCAAGCGTCAAGTGCGCTGGCGGTCCACACGCCATGACGATCAGATCCGTGAAAGAGAATCCGCTTACAAGCGCCCGCATGTTGAAGGAGGCCCGCGAATGCTGAATGACATGATGCCGCACTTCGAGTTGTTCCAACCCGTCGATGTGGACAACGCGTTCGAACTACTGGATCGCTACGGGGAGGACTGCTGGACCATCGCCGGAGGGCACGACAGTCTGGCCTGGTTCAAGGATCGCGGAAAGCAGCCTTCGGCGGTGATCGACCTTGCCGGCATCGCCGAGCTACACGGGATCCGGGAGTCGGGCGGGGGTCTTGAGTTGGGGGCGATGGCTACGCTCACCGAAGTGGAGCGCCACCCCGTCATCCAAGCGAGGTTCGGCTTGCTCGCCGAGGCGGCTCGTATGGTTGCGAGCCCGCAGATCCGTAACTCCGGCACCATGGGCGGTAACGTCGTCCAGGACACACGATGCTGGTATTACCGCTTCGGACTCGCTTGTTACCGAGCCGGTGGTAACACCTGCTACGCGAACGCGCCCGATGCGATGAACCGTGAGCACGCCATCTTCGGAGCCAACCGTTGCGTTGCGGTGTCTCCCTCCGACCCCGCGCCGGCGCTCGTGGCGCTCGGTGCGGAGATGGTGATCCGCAATTCGGGTGGTGAGCGCGTCGTCCCGGCCGCGGAGTTCTTCATGACCCCCGCTGTCGACATCCAACGTATGACGGTCCTCGAGCCTGAGGACCTGCTCACTTCGATCCGGATCCCCGCCACCTGGGCGGGAGCCAACTTCTACTTCGAGAAGGTGGCGGACCGAGGCAGCTGGGACTTCCCTCTCGTGAATGTCGCCGCTGCGATCAAGTTGGACGGAAATCGGATCGCCGACGCGTCCATCGTTGTTGGGGCCGTCGCAGCCGTTCCGCGGCGCCTTACGGACGTCGAGGATCTGATCAGGGGCCGCGTTCAGAACGAAGAGACGGCAGCAATGGCGGGCGCACTCGCTGTCGAGGGTGCGGAGACTCTGAGGTACAATGAGTACAAGGTGCCGCTAATGGAGAACCTGGTGAAGAGGGCCGTACGCGACGCCTGAGGGCTAGGCTGGACATTTCCGAAGCGGCCAGACGAAACAACGAGACCAGGCGGAACAACGAGGCCGCGCTCCCTTCCTTGGGGGCGCGGCCTCGTTGTTTTCGTTTGGACGAAGGAATCAGGCGGCTAGGCCGAAGATTCCAGCCAGGTCGTCTCTCTGCCGGAGTTGATCGCGAGGTGCTCGCCAGAGCATAGTGGCGCCGCACCGTGCCAGTGCTCCTCACCGGGGTCGATCACGACCACGCCACCCGCGTGGAGCCGGAGTGAATTGCCCTCTCGGTCGACGACCACACACGTCCCGCTCAGCCCGTACAGCACCTGCACGTCGTCGTGTTTGTGCCAATTCGTTCGGGCACCCTCTCCGAACGTGACGCGGTAGAGGCGGACAGGCAGCCCGTCTGTGGGGCCGAGCAGGGGCTGCATCAGCGCGGGGAGCACGAAGTTGTTTGCGTCGGCTGCGCCGTGCGGCGGATTCGCGTGGTCGATGGCTTTCATCTTCGGTCACTTCCCTGCCTATGTTTGTTGAGCTTTTCACCGTTATAATGCACAGAAGTGCCTCAGGCCAGCGGTCAAACCGGTCGAGGCTCCCACACACCATAGAATACAGGAGGGCTCTTCTAGCTAATGGAATTCGCCCGTCTCGCAGAGAAAGCCATCAAGGAGGAGCGTCTTACCGCAGAGGAATGTCAGGCAGTCCTGCACGCTCCAGATGACGAAATCTTGGTGTTGCTCGCGGCCGCCTACAGCGTAAGGAAAACCTTCTGCGGCAAAACGGTCCACCTTCACGTCTTGATGAACGCTAAGAGCGGCCTATGTCCGGAGGATTGCGGCTACTGCTCCCAATCCAGCCTTTCGACGGCTGATATCTCTAAGTATGCCCTGGTAAGCCGAGAGCGGCTCCTAGAGGCAGCAAAGGCCGCGAAGGAATCGAAAGCAAAACGTTTTTGCATCGTGACGAGCGGAAGAGGCGCTACTTGGAGAGAAATCGAATACCTCTCTGAGGCCGTCCGTGGTATTCGGGATGAGGTTGGCATCAAGGTTTGCTGCTGCGTCGGGCTTCTGGACGAACCCAAGGCGAAGGCGCTCAAAGACGCTGGAGTGGATCGACTCAACCACAATCTCAATACCAGCGAGGAGTTCTATTCCCAGATCTGCAGCTCGCACACATACCAAGACCGGGTAGACACCTTACAAGCGGCCCGGTCAGCAGGCCTAAGCCTGTGCACAGGTGCCATCTTCGGGATGGGCGAATCCGACGACGACGTGATTGAGACGCTCATGGCCTTACGGGACCTCGCGCCTGAATCGATCCCGATCAATTTCCTCATCCCCATTGAGGGCACGCCATTGCAGGACGTGCATCGCCTAACCCCATATCAGTGCCTGAGGATTTTGTGCTTGGCAAGATTCCTGAATCCGAGGCAAGAGATTAGGATATCAGGTGGCAGGGAATTCCACCTTAGGTCTCTCCAGGCGATGTCGCTTTATCCAGCCAACTCGCTCTTCGTGGAAGGGTATCTGACCACACCGGGACAGTCGACAAAAGACGCCTGGCGGCTGATCGAGGACATGGGGTTCGAAATCCAGCTAGATTGACCGTTCTTGGAAAAAACCTCGAAACTCGGCTGCGGCGTGGCTCACCCCCCTGGAATATGGCATCCCTTTACGCAGATGGCCCGCTTCGACGCGGAGCCGAAGCTCGTCGTGGAGCGAGCTGAGGGAAACCGGCTGATCGACCGAGACGGTCGGGAATACATAGACGGTGTTGCATCGCTGTGGTCCAATATCCACGGCCATGGGCATCCTCGAATCGTCGAAGCCATCCAAGAGCAGGCCGCGAAGCTGCAACACAGCACGCTCCTGGGCCTCAGCCACACCTCGGCCATAGAGTTCGCGGACTCGCTCATCCGCCATCTGCCTGAGGGCCTCTCGCGGGTCTATTACAGCTCAGACGGGGCCAGCGCCGTCGAGGTGGCGTTGAAGATGGCAATCCAATACTGGGTCAATTGCGGTCACCCTGAACGGACGCGGATCGTCGCCTTGGACATGGCCTATCACGGAGATACGCTGGGAGCCAACAGCCTGGGCGGAGACGGACCCTTTCGGGACCCATACCGGCCGCTGCTCTTCGAGCCCCTGCGTATTCCGAACGGGTATCGCTACCGCTGCCAGTCGTGCGCGGAAGGCATCGCCTGCGACTCTTCGTGCGTCAACGCACTTCGCGACCTCCTTGAGGCGCGCGGGGGCGAAATCGCAGCGGTGATCGTCGAGCCCCGCGTGCAAGGTGCGGCCGGGATGATCATCGCACCCGAGGGAAACCTTTCGACCATCCGGCAGCTATGCAACGACCATGGTGTGTTGCTAATCGCGGATGAAGTGGCAACGGGATTCGGAAGGACGGGGGAGATGTTCGCCTGTGACCTCGAGGGCGTCGTGCCCGACGTCATGACGCTCGGGAAGGGCATCACCGGCGGGTATCTACCGCTGTCGGCCACGGTTACCACGGAGCGGGTCTACGATGCTTTTTACGACGTGGCCGATCGCAATAAGACCCTCTTTCACGGCCATACCTTCGCCGGAAACCCCATCTGTTGCGCCGCCGCCTTGGCGAGCTTGAAGATCTTTGAAGAGGAGCCGGTCTTAGAACGAGTAAGCCAACGAGCCGCTTTTCTTGGAACTCTGCTGAACGAGCGCTTCGGAGACCATCCTTGGGTTGGGGAAATCCGGCAGCAGGGCCTTATGGTCGGTCTCGAGTTAGTTCGAGACCGCACGACGAAAGAATCGTTTCCTCCGGCCGACGCCATCGGCTGGAGGGTCTGCATGGCCGCTCGTGATCGGGGCGTCTTTGTTCGTCCCCTGGGCGACGTCGTGATCATCATGCCTCCCCTTTCCATAGAAGAGGAGGAGCTCGCTCAGATAGTCGACTCCGTCGCGTATGGGCTCCGGGAAGTTGAGGCGGGCCATGACGCCTTGGACTGAGGATCTGGAGAGCGACCTGCGGCGACTGGACGAACTGTCACTCACGCGCACCATCGTCACACCGGAGACTGGACAGGAGCCTCACGTTTTCATGCAGGGGCGCCGCTACACCCTTTTCACGTCCAACAACTACCTCGGCTTGAGTACCCACCCTGACGTCGTCACGGCCTCCGTCGAGGCCACCCGCACCTACGGGACCAGCGTATCGTCCTCCCGGCTCCTCTGCGGATCCACGCCGCTCCACGAAAAGCTCGAAACCCGGCTGGCCACTTTGAAAGGACGGGAGGCGTGTCTGCTTTTCAGTTCCGGTTACTTAGCGAACCTGGGATTGATGACCGCCCTCCTGGATTCCGGAGACGTGATCTTTAGCGACCGCCTGAATCACGCCTCCATCATCGATGGCACCCGGTTGTCGGCGGCGAGCGTGGCTCTCTACGACCATTGCGACCTGAACCACCTCGAAGTCCTTTTGAACGAAACTCCCGCGAAACGCAGGCTCATCGTGTCGGAGTCCGTGTTCAGCATGGATGGAGACCTAGCCCCGGTCCCGGAATTGCTCGCCCTCGCCGAGCGCTTCGGAGCTCTGTTGGTCCTGGATGAGGCTCATGCCACTGGATTGTTAGGGGAAGATGGCGCCGGTGCCCTTAGTCTCTTCGGCATTTCCGACGGCCCTATCGTCATCGTGGGCACCCTCTCAAAGGCCCTCGGTTCTATGGGCGGATTCGTGGCCGCGGACCAGACCGTGATCTCCGTGCTACTGAACAGGTCCCGCTCCTTTATTTTTAACACCGCGCTCCACGCCGGTGCGGTTGCAGCTGCCCTCGCCTCCATAAATCTTCTAGAGACCGAGCCTTGGCGGAGAGAGCGATCACTCTCTCGGGCGGGGGCTCTTCGCGATGGAATCGTCGAGCGCGGATTTCCCTCATCCAAGTCCGTGACGCCGATCGTCCCTCTTGTGATCGGCGATGCAGACGCGGCCCTGGCCCTCGACTTACGGCTTCGTGAGGCCGGTGTGCTCGCTCGAGCCGTACGACCGCCAACGGTACCGGAAGGCACTTCGCGTATCCGGTTCAATGTTATGGCAACCCATGAGGAGGAGGACATCAGCCACGTGCTGGGCCTCCTCTCCTGATCGGTTATGGGTCGCATCGTACTCGTGACTGGCACGGACACGGGCGTCGGCAAAACCATCGTCGCTGCCTGGTTGGCTGGGCTCACTGCCTCGTCCCAGCGCGTGGCATTGGTTAAAGCCGTTCAAACGGGGGCGGACCCGTCGGTGGACGGTGACGAGGCATTCTATCGAGCGGCCCTCGCGGGGCATCCGGTTACAATGACCACATTGGCCACGTTCCCGGAGCCCATGGCCCCATCGATTGCAGCGCGAAGGGCGGGGAAGAGCGTTCGAGCGCAGGATCTTGTACGGTCTTGTTTGGAGATCGCCGAGAACCACGACTTGACCATCGTCGAAGGCTCCGGGGGCTTCATGGTGCCCATCGATGAAGACACGAACTTCGCGGATTTTTCAGGAGCCCTACAGGCCTCCCTGGTTCTGGTGATCCGACCCGGGCTTGGGACGTTGAATCACACGACGCTCACGCTGGAGGCTGCAGCGACACGACGCATCCCCGTCGAGATGTTGGTGTGCAACGGGTTGGCCGCGAAGCCTCGGGCGTTGGAAATCGAAAATCTTCATTTCCTTCGGGTCCAGTATCCCGAAATACCATTGATTTCTCTCCGCCGGCTACGTCGGGCTGATGTGCATCGACTGTCTCTACTCCGACCGCGCCTCCTGGGTGAGGCTCCGCCCCTTATCGACGGCTCTATCTTCGAGCACATGGAGGTTCCGCGCCCGTAGATATGGCCAGCCCGGGCCACCGCGGTTCGAGGAAGACGGGGTGCACCCGTAACGTGAAGGTCCCGAGCGTGCCACCGAGGGACGAGGCCAGGACACGGTACACGCCGTCCTCCGGGAAGGAGACCTCGATGCGGGAGTTCAAGTCCTCCCCACCGTCGTCGTCCGTAAGCGGCTCGGGCAGACCAGGACCGACCAGGTACAGAAAGCTGTCGAATTCCTCCGACATCAGTTCGATCGTTGCTCGGTCCCCAGCGCGAGCCTCGAAGGCCCAAGCTTGCACGACCCTGCCGTCGATCACGGGGTCGGTCGCGGTGAGCGCCCCCATGGGCGGGGCTCCTCTGTTCAACACCCGGCCATGGGTGGCGAGGTCGTTCATGTCGAGCGGAGCTGTCACCGTCAGAGAGTACGCCCCGGTGACCCCCGAGCCGAACGCTCCCGCGCCGATCGTATACGTCGCCGTCTCCGCGAACTGAACCGTCAGCTCGGCATTGCGTCCCCCACCGCCATCGTCATCGGTCATGGCCTCATCCATCCCCGGACCGTAAACGAAGAGGTACGAGTCGAAGTCATCGGACGCGAGTCGAATCGTCGCTCGCCGGCCCGCGACCCCCTCCAGCGCCCACGCCTGCACGGGCTTGCCGTCCTCGAGCGTCTCCTCGGAACCTGTGAGACGTCCCGATTCGGGCTCCTCCCAAGTCAACTCTCGTCCGTCGGTCGGCAGCGCGAGCAGCGCCGAGCCATCGATACCCCCACAAGAGATCGATGCCGCCTCATGTGCTTCGTCCGTCACCCGGAGCTCGTACGTTCCTGGCTGCCGCCAAGAAGTCGAACTGGCTACGACACGAAAAACCCCTCGGTCGAGGAACGTAAAGTTGAGTCGTGCGTTGCAGGCGCCGCCGCTGTCGTCGTCCGTCAGGGGTTCAGCGAGCCCGGGGCCCACGAGGTACAGATAGCCGTCGAAGTCATCGGAAATGAGATCGATCCAGACCTCCTGCCCAGGCTCTCCCTCCAATGGCCATGCCTCGACGTAGTTCTGGCTGGCGGTGACGAAATCGGACGCCGACAATGCGCCCCGGACTTCCTCGCCCATCCGCAGTTCCCGGCCCTCTGTATCGAGGAGCGTGAGGATCGACGTCCCCTGCCCCGAAGCACTTGTGGCCGCAAAAGGGACGAACAAGGCGATGCAGACGGCTGCCCGGATCGTCCGGAAGAAACACGGCCTGAAGACATCAGTCACGAAACACCCCCGGAAAATGTATGGTCTCTCGGCCAAGACCGAGCGTGTAGCCCCTCATAAAAATTACGGACTCTATCTTGGGAGACCCAATACATTTTTCTGGACCGACCCGTCGGCCCACCTTCGCTTTGATCCTCCGCAAAAGTTACCGTGTGCCATGATCCACATAACAGTCGTTGCGGCGATCATCCGCAAAGAAGCAAAGATCTTGCTAGGAAAAAGACCCCGCCATAAACGCCACGGTGGTCTGTGGGAGTTTCCGGGGGGAAAAATCGATGAGGGCGAAACGGCTGTCAACGCGATAACCCGAGAGCTTCTGGAGGAGCTCGGAGTCGAAACGTTGTCGGTGGGAGACGTCGTCTATGAGTGTCGGGACCCGAGCTCGCCTTATCTGATCCAGTTTTTAGAGGTGGACATCCGCGGCCGGCCGGAGCCGACCGAACACACCGAAGTCATCTGGTGCGAGCCAGAATCACTGGCGACCGTGCGCCTCGCTCCGTGCGACGCTCAATTCGTCGCGGAACATCTTCTTCGGTGCTCCCGCTGATTCTTCGGTCCTTCCACTGGCGCTCTTTCAGGCGCTCAAAGTCGCTTCCAGGATCTTCGCCAGCCAACGAGCCTGCACTTTCGGAATCTCGTGTTGTACGGTTTCTCCTCGCACCAGGCCTCGGCCAGCCACGTGGCCGTTTAACCCCAAAGGGGCGAATCCGGACTCGACGCCTGGAACCGAAATGTCTTCGCCCTGCAGGAGCTTCGCCCACTGATCCTCTGAGAGTGAAACCAGCATCGGCGAGAGGGCTTTTTCCATAAGCCGAAATAGGTCGTTGGTAGGCCGCGGGCGATTTCGGTAGTCCGGCACCATCGCCCGCAGACCGACGGATACGACCCGCCATCGGTCGCTCTTTTCCCAGCTCGCCAATGGCCACCTCTCGCAGCGATGAACCCAAAGGTCCTCACCCCTCACCATCCATCCGAAGTCGCCCAGCACGTCGGCTCCGATTCCAAAAAGCGATCTCAACCGATCTAGGCCGTCCCGGATTGTTTCGGCCGCGGCTTGGGGATCCGCGGCTCCGTCCGGAAAGGCCTCTGGGATCGGGCTCCATCCCGGAGGCTCCGTGCCCTCGAGCGCGCCGCCCCGTTTGAGGCGCGCCAGGAACAGTCCCCCCGAATCGAAGTGGTGCGGATAGATCCGGCAGGCCCCCGCCAGGCTGGGGTCGAAGGTCTGACCCTCAAAAGACGTGAGTCCGGGGGAGTGTGGCGCATCGATCGTAATCGGGTCGAGGGTAACGAGGGTATCCTTGAGGACGCGATCGACCACGGCCTCGTTCTCCTCGGGCGCGAACGTGCACGTGGAGTATAGGATCGTGCCGCCGGGGCGGGTGAGTGCGATGGCCCTTCGGAGAAGGGCCTCTTGCCTCCGCGGAATCTTTTTCCGGAATTTGGCGGTCTGTCCTCTCACTTTACCGCCTTTCCTGCGGACGGTGCCCTCGGCCGAACAGGGGGCGTCCACCAGCACCCGATCGAAAAGTGCCCCGTCCGGCAATGCACTGCCGTCACCGGCCACCACCAGCACGTTCGGGTGGGCCGTCCGGTACATGTTGCCAAGGAGGGCTCGTATGCGGTCTTCGTTCCGGTCGACGGCCACGATGCACCCACGGTCCCGCATGAGATCGGCGGCGTGGGTGGTCTTGCCCCAGGGGCGGCGCAGAGATCCAGGACGCGCTCGCCGGGACGGGGGTCGAGGAGGGGCGCGGCCACCCCGGTGGAGGCCTGTTGGATATAACACAGACCCAGCCAGTTCTCGAGCGTGTCGGCTATCGCATGCGGCCCATCCACGACCCGCAAGAAATCCGGCAACCCCTCCACACCCGAGAGCACGAACCCCTGCGCCTCGAGCCGGCCTTTGAGAGCCTCTACCGAAATTCGTCCAGTCCGAACCCGGACCGTGGCCGGGTCACGACGAAGAATGGTGTCCCGAAAATTTTCCCAATCAGGGATGATCGTCCGGTACCGCTCCAGAAGGGTCATTCGATCAGATCCGACGACGCTTGGAGAAGCTGGACGCCAATCCGCTCAAGCTCGCCGGCGTGGAAATACGGAGAAGAAACAGGCTCACCAATACCGCAGTCGTTACGAGCGGCCAATATGTATCCGCCTTCACTTGCCAATAGAAGTGCAGCACGCCCAGGCTGGCCGCGACATACACCAGGCGATGGAGCTTTCGCCATTTCTTCCCCAACCTACGGATCCATCCCTTGGTCGAGGTGATGGCCAGGGGGATCAAAAGCACCCACGCCGCAAACCCCACCACGATATACTTACGCATCACGATGTCTTCCGCGATGAACTCGAGGTCCAGCGTCTGATCCAAGGCGGCATACCAGACGAAATGCGCACTCAGGTAGAAAAATGCGAAAAGCCCGATCGGGCGGCGCAACGGAGCGAGGTCATTCCAACCGGTGAGTCGCCGAAGGGGCGTGATCGCCAGCCCGACCAACAAGATGACCAGGGCCGTGTCACCCAGATGGTGCAAAACCTCCTCGATCGGGTTGGCACCGAGGCGATTCATAAACCCGCGCCAAACCAGCCACGCCAAAGGCGCCAGCCCAACGATCCAGACCAGCACCTTGAGCAGAAGGATACGGCGTTTCTTGGTCAACGTTCACTCAACGGGTTGGGATGTATCAGTAGTTGACCCTGAGATCCAACCCAGCGTAGAGGCGGGCTACTTGATCGACGTACCCGTTGAAGAGAAGGGTCTCGCGCCTGCGCAATTCACCCAGCCTCCGCTCCCGTGCCTGGCTCCACCGCGGATGGTTCACCTCCGGGTTCACGTTGGCGTAAAAGCCGTACTCGTTGGAAGCCGACCTCTTCCACGTGTTGTAAGGCTCTTGCTCGAGGAACGTCATGCTCACGATCGACTTGATGCCCTTGAACCCGTACTTCCACGGCACCACGAGCCGGATGGGCGCCCCGTTTTGGTTCGGGAGATCCTGGCCGTAAACGCCGGTCGCCAGGATCGTGAGCGGGTGCCTTGCTTCGTCCAGGCGTAGGCCCTCGACGTACGGCCAAGCGAGGACCCCTGAGCGCTGACCGGGCATCTGCGCGGGATCGTTGAGCGTCTTGAATTCCACGTAGCGGGCGCTGCCCAGCGGCGCCGCGCGATCGATGACGTCGCTGAGAGGAAAGCCATACCACGGGATCACCATCGACCACGCCTCCACGCACCGCATCCGGTAGATCCGATCCTCCATCGCACTGGGCCGGATGAAGTCCTCCAAGTTGAACACGCCTGGATTGGCGCACATGCCCCCCACCTCGATCGACCACGGGCTCGGCTGAAGGGTGTGCGCGTTCTTGACCGGATCGTCTTTCTGCGTTCCGAATTCGTAAAAATTGTTGTAGGAAGTCACGTCCTCATAGGGCGTAAGCTCCTCGCCGAGTTCAGAGCGCACGCCGCTCCAGTCCCGCTGGCCCACGACCTGGGCCGCCGCCGGCCCGACGCTACCCGCAAACATGCTCCCGATCGCGCCTGCCCCGGCGGCCCCACCGAGAGCAATCCCCGCACTTTTCCCAATGAACTTCCGGCGATTGATGTAGACACTCTCGGGGGTGATCTCGGACGACGGGATGTCGCCGGGCTTTCGGATCAACATGCTCGTTTTCTCCAGTCGGGCGGGTCAATCGCGGCGTATGGCCGTCGAGGTGTGACGTCCTTAATGCACGTGGACCACCTCGAATGTTCCACTACTAGTCGCCCCACATCGCCGATCGTTACACCCCGAGCGTCACATAGGTGATGAAGCCCGAGACGCCGCCCTCAGTCACCCACAAAAGCCAAATGAAGAATTCGGCCGTTCGGGCCGACGGCCCATCCAGCGCTCGGAGAAGCGAAAGAAACCGACCAGTAGGTGACCGCCGTCGCAGAGCGCCACGACAGACCGCCGTCCAAAGAGTAGTCGCCGCCGCCCGGGCCTACGGCAAACACGGTCGGTCCTTCCGCACCCGGCACCCACGACGACCCGTAGACCGGCCCGGCCATGACAGGCCGGCCGCCCTTGGTCCATGTCCGCCCTCCATCCGGAGTGAGGACCACGTTGTCGACCCGTAGCGTATCCTGGCCAAGCACCCCGCCCGAAGCGATGCCTCGCCCGTCGTCGAGCACGTCGATGGTCGTGAGACCGGCCGCCGGCCCACCCACGACGGGCGCTGAATTCGACTGCCACGTACGTCCCTCGTCTTCCGTCCGTAGGACCCGCGCGGCCTCACCGTTCCCGGTTGCGATCCACGCCCGGCCCCCGCTCCCGGTGGTCACACAGCTTCCGCTCGCGGCAAAGCCACCCTCCCCCGCCTGGGCGGCTGGCAGCTCCTCAGGGGGAACGCGAAGCCAGGAAGCACCGCCGTCCTCCGTGCGCAGCACGAATAACCCGCCCTCGATCGCGTCTCCGTAGGCGAGCCCCCGCTCACGATCCCAAAAAGCCATACAGTCCAAGAAGCCGTCCGGGTGCTCGTTCATGAATTGCAGGGTCCACGTACCCCCACCGTCGTCCGTCCGGTAAATCCGAGAGAGTCGTCCGGGGCCCGAACTCATCAAGTACGCCGTGCGAGCGTCGAACGCATCGACGTCCCTGAACTCGAGGGTGTCCGCCCCGGGCACGACCCGCGCCGACCAGTCGCGTCCTCCGTTGGTGGTCCGGAGAAGGGTCCCCATGTGGCCGCTGACCCATACGACTCGGTCGTCCACTGCGCTGATCGCCTGGAGAAGCACACGGGTGCCACTGTCTTGTTCGGTTAATCGCAACTGCACTTCATTCGCTGGGGAGTGCGGTCGTGCGCTGAGCGATACGGGCGATGTCAGCCCTACGAAGACCCCGGAGATCATGATCGCCAGGGTCGCGAGACGTGGCAGGGAGCGCAGTATGGAACGCGGCAGAATGGGGAAACGGTCGGTCATACGATCCAACCTCCTCACCGGGTACGTGATCCGTCAAGCGACGCACCCCACCGCGGTCCTCGGCCCATGGCTTTGCATCGCCCTGACACCCGCCTAGGTTGTTGCACACCAACACTGTGGCCCTCCTGTTTCGGCTTAATGAAGACGATTCCCCCGCGGCGCGCGTGACCGACACCCTGAAACTGATGGCCGTGCTCGCCCACCCCGACGACGAGTCGTTGGGGACGGGCGGCTCCCTCGCCAAGTACGCTTCGGAGGGCGTGGAGACGTACGTTGTCACGGCAACTCGAGGCGAGCGCGGCCGTTATCATGACGGAACCGAAAACCCTGGACCGGAAGCCATGGGACGAATCCGAGAGCGGGAGCTCCTGGACGCGGCAAAGGTGCTCGGCGTCCGGGAGGTCAGCTTTCTCGATTACATGGATGGGGATCTCGATCAGGCCGAACCGAAGGAAGCCATCGGCAAAATCGTTCAGCACCTGCACCGAGTCCGTCCGCAGGTCGTCTTGACCTTCGATCAGGCGGGCGCTTACGGCCACGCGGACCACATCGCGATTTGCCAACTCACCACCGCCGCCGTGATCTCGGCCGCGGACGCTGGTTATCAACCGGGCGTGGGAACACCGCACGCCACCTCGAAGCTGTATTACTTCTGTTGGTCGGAACCGGAGTGGGCTGCGTATCAGGCCGCGTTCAAGAAGCTCACCATGACGGTCGATGGCGTGGAGCGCCAAGCGACCCCATGGCCGGATTGGGCCATCACCACTCGGATCGACACCCGGAAGTGGTGGCCACAGGTCTGGGAGGCCGTGTCCTGCCACGCTTCTCAAGTGTCGGCATACGAGAAGCTCAAAAACCTTCCGCCCGAGCTCCACGAGGCGCTTTGGGGGTCTCAAGCCTTTTACCGGGTGTTCAGTACTGTGAACGGCGGACGAACGCGTGAAAATGATCTGTTCGAAGGTCTGAGGACTGGAGGCGCGACCGAGAGTCGTGATCGAAAGTGAGTGAGCGAGAGGCGTGACCGAAAGTGAGTGAGCGAGGCGAAACCGGGACTCCGCGTAGGGCACCCATCACGATCGGGGCCGACGAGTTTCGTCGAATGGGCCACCAGCTGGTGGACGACGTCGCCGAGTTGCTCGCGACGATGGGGGAGCGACCGGTGACTCCGGGAGAGATGCCCCCTTTGGTGCAGGAGTTGCTCGGGGCGGATCGCCCTCTTCCGGAAGAAGGCACCGACCCTGGAGTGCTCCTCAAGGAGACCACCGACCTTCTGATCGATCATTCGCTGTTCAACGGGCATCCTCGGTTCTTTGGTTATATCACGTCCTCTCCAGCCCCGATCGGGATTCTGGGCGACTTCCTCGCGTCCGCCATCAACCCCAATGTGGGTGCTTGGCTACTCGCCCCCATGGCCACGGAAATCGAGCGTCAAAGCGTGTCGTGGATCGCCGAATTGCTCGGCTATCCGACGGACTGCGGGGGGCTCCTGGTAAGCGGCGGGAACATGGCCAACATGGTCGGGCTCTGGGCGGCCAGGGTCGCAAAGGCCAGCGTCGACATACGCGCCACCGGAGCACGCGAGGGTCCTCGGATGAGGGTGTACGCCTCCGAGGAAACCCATACCTGGATCCAGAAAGCCTCGGATCTGTCCGGTCTCGGGACCGACGCCATTCGCTGGATCACGACGGACGGCGATCTACGAATGGATGTCGGGGCCCTGCGCCGTCAGATCCACGACGACCGCGACGCTGGAGACCAACCGTTCATGGTCATCGGTACTGGGGGGTCAGTGAGCACGGGGCTCGTGGACCCCCTTCCCCAGATCGCCGCGCTCTGTCGAGATGAGGACCTCTGGTTTCACGTCGACGGCGCATACGGCGGATTCGCTGTGGCCTCCCCCGACGCCCCGGATGATTTGAGGGCTCTTGCCGAGGCGGACTCCGTCGCCGTCGACCCCCACAAATGGCTCTACACGCCAATGGAAGCCGGGTGCATCCTTGTGCGGAACGCTGATCACTTGCGAGACGCGTTTTCGTATCGCCCTCCGTATTACCACTTCGATCTCGATGCGATCAGCTATGTGGACTACGGCCCGCAGAACTCCAGGGGGTTCCGCGCCCTCAAGGTTTGGCTGGCGCTCAAACAAGTTGGTCGCTCAGGGTACGCCGACATGATCACGCAGGACATGCGGTTGGCGCGGGCCCTGCGCGACGCCGTGACGGAGCACCCCGATCTCGAACCCATGAGCCACGGCCTGAGCATTACGGCGTTTCGGTACGTACCACCCGATCTCCGGGAGCGCAGGAACGACAGGGCGGTGGCAGAATACCTCAACCGTCTGAACAAGGACATCCAAGGGAGGATGGAACTCGGTGGCGAAGCGTTTGTTTCAAATGCGGTGATCACCGAACGGTATGCTTTGAGGGCGTGCATCGTGAACTTCAACACCGGCATGGAGGACGTACAGGCGCTCCCGGAAATCGTGGTCCGCACGGGCCGGCGCGCTGACGCAAACTTGCGCCCCGAGGACCTTCCGGTCGGGTAGCCGTCCGGGCCCAGTGGTTCGACAACCGCGGCTCTGCCGCGGGACAAACTCGAGGCATCTGCCCCGAGACATATCAGGGACTTTGAAGGGGAGGAACCATTGAAACCTGCACTCGTACTTCTCGCCTGCGGGATCAGTTGGGCGGCGGCATCGGTTCCAGAGCGCCTGGCGGCCCAGAATGAAGCACCTCAAGACGCCACGCCCGCTTTCGAAAACTTCGAGTTGTCGATCTTCCCCGGGGCGCAGCTCAGAGGAGAGGATTCAGCGATCCGGATCCTTCGGCTAGGCCTCTACAACAGGAACGTCTCCGTTCACGGGTTGGATATCGGCCTCGTCAACCAGAACACCCGAGGCATGTCGAAGGGACTCCAGTTCGGAATAGTAGGCCTAGTCGAAGGGGATTTCGCTGGCTGGCAGAACAACGCGGTGAATATCGTCGAGGGCGAAACCAGCGGACTGCAAGGCGGGTTGTACAACGCGATGAACTACGGAGAAGCCGTTCAGATCGGTTTTTTTAATCGGGCTACCGACATCAGTGGCTTCCAACTCGGGATCGTGAACTGGGCCGAGAACATGCACGGGGTCCAGATCGGGCTCATCAATATCATCAGTGGGAAGGAGAGCCTCCAGTTCCTCCCGATCGTGAACTGGTCGTTCTGATCAGGGCTCCAGGACCTCCCCGGGACGAACGCCCAGGGCGAACCGAATCATCAAGGCGACAACTAGCGCCAACCCAAACGTGCACACGAGAAGCGGGCCCGTGGGGATGTCGGTCTGAAAGGACGCGACGACGCCGGTCACGTGCGCAACCGAACCCACACCCAAAGCGATCCAAAGCGCTGTGCTGAACCGGCTCGTGAAGAGGAACGCTACCACACCCGGAATGACGAGTGAACTGAACACCATGAGGACGCCGGCCACGGGCACCGAGAAAGAAATGACGATTCCGAACAGCACGTAGAAGAGAAAATCCCAGGCCCGTGCGCGTGGAACGTCCGCCTCTCCCAGTGATACCGCGAGCAACGGCTTCCTGAAAATGAAGTGAATGACACCTACGACCGAGTAGACCACTCCCATACGGATGATCTCGGGCCATCCGACCCAGATGAGCGTCCCAGTCAAGGTCTCGGCGATGTGTTCCGCCCCCTCCGCGGTGAAGCCCGCAATCAGGATGACGGCGGCAGAGGCAACCACGTAGGTGATGCCGATGAGCGCCTCTTGGGGAACGGCCGTCTTCTCGAGACGGCTGAAGGAGAAGATGAGAGCACCCACGAGGGTAAAACCCATCGAAAACGCCAAGGCCAACGGCGTGTCGTGCTGTACTCCCAACAGAAATCCCACCGTGGCACCGAGCGCTGCGATCTGAGCGAACGCGAGGTCCACAAAAATCACCCCCCGCGCAATGACGTGAAGGCCCAGGTAAGCGTGAATCGAGAGGATTACGAGACCGGCCACGATGGGCGGGATCATCAGATCGATCATGTTCTCACCCCCCGGACGCTGCAAACGCTCGGGCCAATCCGTCGACCCACGTGTCGACGAGCGCGAAGTAGTCGGCGGCCCCACCTCTTCCCCCCGGGTTCATCGAGACCACAACCGCGCGGGCCGCCCCACGTCCCGCAACCGTTTCCACTTTTCGTTCGTCGTAGTGCGCGGCCGCTAGAATCACCGTAATCCTCTCGTTCGACATTTTTTCGAGAAGTGAAGCGACGTGCCCGGGCGTCGGGGGGATCCCGGGTTTCGCTTCCACGAATTCAGCACAGCGGACGCCGAGCCGGTCCTCGAGGTAAGCCCAATTCTTGTGGTAGCATATGATATCGCGGCCTCGGAACGCCTCTGCCACACCCAACCAACCGCCCAATTGGGGGCGGAGCGGTCGGCCCTCCAACTCCTGACCATCGAGGAAGTCGTGAAGCGTACCTTGAAGCGCGAGTTGCTCGAGAAGATCTCCACCCAGGATCTCGACAAGCCGGTCTCCGAACAGCCTCCGATGAATCTCATTCGTCAGGCGACCCAATCCCTCATTCCAGACGGCGCTCCGGCCTGGCGCCACCCGGCTGAGACCGACCGTGATGTTGCGAGCCACTTGCAGGGCTCGTAGCGGGTCGGTGATGAGGTGAGGGTTACCGAAAATGTGAACGTCCCCTCCACTCCGGTCCGCGACTACGGGAATGTCCAACAATTCGATGCCCGTATAGGCGGTCACGTACCCCCTTCCCCCTTCGGACACGTCGGCGTTTCCGGCCCGATCGAGGACGGTGGGAGCCCAGAGCTCGAGGTCGAGTCCCGTTGTGATGAACAGATCGGCCCGCCGAACGGAAAGTGCGAAGCTCGGCTTCGGACGAACGAAGTGGGCGTCCTCGTTCGGCGCCGCGATCGCGCTCACCTCGACATCGACACCGCCGATCTTTTCGACGAGGTCGGCATAAACCGGAAGCGTCGCGACGACACGGACGGGGTCGGCTTGTGCCGCCCCCTCACCCCCCAAAAGCCCCAAAGCTGTGACTACGGCGAGAATTCTCAGCATGCTGTCACCCCCTCAATACGTTTCATGTCGATGCGGGCCCATCGCGAACGTGACCCGAAACGTGAACTGCCCAGTGGTGTTTCCCGGATTCCCCAAGATGTCATACTCCGCCCTCAGCCGTACGTATTCGCTCTGCCAGTAGGTCAGGGCCGGAGAAACCAACCACGCCGACTCGGTAACATCTTCCGGATTCTCCACCCACTCGTACCGTCCGCCTCCGGTCCACGAACGTGATAATTTGACCTCGGCGAGCGACCAGAAACCCAGCGCCCGGTCGGGCTCGGGAAGCCCGGTGACAGAGCCAGGATCTAAAAGCATCACGCCGCCTCTTAGGACCACTCCGGTATAAAGCGCTCGCTCCGGAGGGGCCCAATTGAAGGCCATCTCCGCACCGTACAGTCGATTGCCGTACCGTCCTGCGGAATCCTCGTGGTCTCCGAAGATCGCACTCACCCCCAGATCCAGATCGGTGGACGTGGAAAGCTGCCAAAACGCGTTCAGGTGGCCCAGATAACTGAGTCTGTGAGACTCCCCAAAAAGTTTGTCGTTCCCGCTCCGGGTGACCTCAACCGTGGTCTCGAAGGCTCCAGCCCCCCCGGTCGGAAGCAGCCAGTGAGCCGAGGCTCCGTCTTGGGCCAAGGATTCCTCGCCGAGAAAGGCGAGGTGCGGGAGCGAGCGGCTCTGGAACGGAAGCGAGTGGGAGTGCCAACGGTTGAGTTGCCCGAATTGCTGGAACAACCGTCCGACCTTGAGTCCTACTCCCCCAGGTAGCCCAACCCACTCGACGTAGCCCTCCTCAACCGCCACGCCTCCCCCGTGTTCCTCCTCCCCTCCCGCCTCGGGAAACACCTCGATTCGACCACCGTCCTCTTCAGCTGCAAAGAAGACTTTGGCGCGTGTGAACGGGTCTAGCGTTGAAATGACCGAGAGCTCGAATTCGCGCGGAATGAAGTTATCCGTGCCGGCGTTCTCGCTCTGAATGGACGCATACACGTCGCCGTTCAGACTGATCTCCGGGTTCAGCGCCTGTAACGATCCAGAACGACTGACGAATTCTCTGGCATCTTGTGCCGGGGCGGTCGTGTCCACGGTGGGGCCACCCGCGGCGGCCCGGGCTGCCGCTCGGAGCCGAGCCAGGTCGTCGGTCGCTTGATCCGCACCGTCTGTGTCCGTCTGTCGCCCAGCCACGACCCCCTCGAGGCTGTCGAGTCGGGCTCTCAACCCTTCGAACTCGGCCCGAAGAGAATCGAGCCGGGCCTCCGGCACAGTCTGCGCCGCGGTAGAAACCGGTCCAACCCCAAAAACCCCTGCCAACGCCAGGAAAGCTAAGCCTGTATACGGATTTTTTCGCATGACACCCCCTTGAGATTCGGGTCCCCGGCTCAGTGGCCGGAAAATTCGACCCGCAGAGCACCGCTCCCGTCTCGTCTGGGAGGCCGCACTCTGGTCTTCCTCTGCGCTGCGCAGAGGTCATCCTCAAATGGAGCGGGGTGGTGCTCGGGAGTGTGTGGGGAGGCCGTATCGGAACTCAGCAGGGGCGTCGGTCAGCACCGAGACCGCCTCATACCTAGACGGCGGAAGCACTCGCAACGGAATCGAGGAGCCTTTTGCCCAACGCTGCTTTCCGAACTGGACACACAGGGTGTGGTTGTGGTGGGGGTGGGCGCACTCATCATGGTGCCCCGATGCGATCGTCGTCTCCGAATCCAGTAACTCCCGATCCAGCGACGGGATGATCGCGCTGAGAGCCACCATCCATACCGCCAACCCGGTATTAAATCGATCGCTCATGCGCCGTCTCGTCCACCACATACTACCACGCTAGACCCGGCCCACCGGGGTGTCAACGGGCGCGACTTCGAGCGACGGCTTGCGGATCATACGGTAGCAGACCGAGCTTGTGTTTCATTACGAACGGTCCACGGAAAACGAGGAGCCGACGGATGGGCAACGTATCGAGACGCGCGATGTTGGGAGCCACGGGAGGGCTGATCGCCGGTGGTCTGCTGAAGACCCAGGTTGATGCGCTGACCATGGCCAATGATGCGTTGGGTCAACAAACCGAGCAGGTGGGAGGGAGGCTCGGCGGGCCAACCAGCGTTTTGGGGGAACGGGCTCCTGGAGAACAGCCCAGGCGTGTCATGGGTGCACCCGCGGTTACCTCGTCCTCCAGAAGCCCGATCGAGCAGCTTCGCGGCATCATCACACCGGCGGATCTCCACTTCGAGCGTCACCACGCGGGCGTTCCAGCCATCGACCCGGACCGGTACGAACTCGTGATCCACGGGATGGTGGATCGGCCGATGACCTTCACGCTCGACGACCTGAAACGGTTTCCCTCCGAATCCCGGATCTGTTTCGTGGAGTGCTCCGGCAATGGCGGGGCGGCCTACAACCGGAACGCCCCCGCGGACCGGGCCCCAAGTCAGATCGACGGCCTGTTCAGCACGAGCGAATGGAGTGGGGTGCTCGTATCTACGCTCTTGCGTGAGGTCGGAATCAGCCGGGACGCGACATGGTTGCTTGCCGAAGGTAGTGATGCCGCGCTCATGGCCCGTAGTATTCCGGTCGAGAAGGCCATGGACGACGCAATGATCGCGTACGGGCAGAACGGCGAAGCGATCCGTCCGGAGCAGGGCTATCCCGCTCGCTTGTTGCTTCCTGGCTGGGAAGGCAACGCCCAAGTCAAATGGATCCGCAGGCTCGAAGCTTCCGATCGTCCGTCCATGACCCGCGAGGAAACCTCCAAATACACCGACCCTCTCGCGGACGGGACGTCTCGTCAGTTCAGCCTGGTCATGGACGCCAAGTCCACGATCACCTTCCCCGCATTCCCCTACCAACTTCCCGAGCGGGGCTGGTGGGAAATTCGAGGGCTCGCGTGGAGCGGGCGAGGTCGAATCACTGGTGTGGAAATCACCACGGACGGAGGGCGCTCGTGGATGCCCGCCCAGCTTCAGGAGCCGGTGCTCTCCAAGTGCGCCACGCGCTTCCGGCACGTCTGGAACTGGGACGGGTCAGAGGCCCTTCTCATGAGCCGCGCGACCGACGAGACCGGCTACGTTCAGCCGGATCTGGAAACCCTGATCGCAGCGCGGGGCGAAGGAACCGCCTATCACTACAACACCATCCGGCCTTGGAGAGTCCAATCGGACGGGCGGGTATTCTTTGGTCAAGGAGAGGGGGCATGAGGCCCCTCGCACTGGGCGTGGCGGCCCTCGGTGCGTTCGCATGCGCCCCGGACGCGCCGGGCCGAGACGGGAACACGGCCATGTCGAGTGCGGCCGCGGCGAACAATGTAGAATGGCCGCGCTCTTTCCAGATCGGTCGGGACGCCACACCCGCCGAAGTCGCCGCGCTCGACATCGACTTCGGGCCGGACGGCGCCGGCGCTCCTCCGGGGAGCGGCTCCGTTGCCGAGGGAAAGATCGTTTTCGATTCGAAGTGTGCCGTTTGCCATGGCGCCACGGGACAAGAAGGCCCCAACGATCAACTCGTAGGTCGGGAGCCTAGAGAAGGTTTCCCTTTTGGCGAGACCCGAGGGCTTCGCAGGACGGTCGGCAACTATTGGCCCTACGCCACCACCATCTTCGACTACGTGAACCGCACCATGCCCATGACCGCGCCGGGATCACTGACGGCGAACGAAGTCTACGCGGTCGCGGCGTATATTCTCTTCCTCAATGAGATTGTTCCGGAGGATGCGGTCATGAATGCCCAAACCCTCGTGGCGGTGGTCATGCCCGCCCGAGATCGCTTCGTTCGGGACGATCGCGACGGTGGGCGCGTGGTGCGGTAGGCAGCCTCACAGGTTGACGGCTCAGAGCCCTCGCCATACGGTAGATCCTTGAGTTTTTGTCCTCGGACGTCCATCCGACCCATGCCGGCCGGGCGGTCCGCGAGGTTCCCACAGGAGGTTTTTCATGAGGGGTATTTCGACGTTACTCGTTCTCGGCGTTCTAACGGCGGCAGCGGCCGACCTTGCCGACGCCCAAACCAGATATGTGCGCTACGAACAGGCCGGGGAAACGTCCTGGGGAGAGTTGGACGGCAGCACGATTCGCCAGCTCAGCGACGCTCCCTACCTCGGGGGCCAACGGACCGGGCGCACCACCACGGAATCCTCCGTAACGATGAAGGCTCCAGTCGATCCGAACCTCGTCTTCATGACCGCCTTCAACTTCCGCAGCCACATCGCAGGTGATCCCGCCGAATACCCGGGGCTGTTCACGGTCCCGGCGAGCTCGATCATAGGCCCCGGCGAGAACATCGTCCGGCCCGCGGAGTCGAGGAACCTACACTACGAAGCCGAAATGGTGGTGGTTATCGGCAGACGTGCCCAAAACGTGACTCCCGAAGAAGCCCCGGAATACATCTTCGGTGTGACAGCGGGAAACGACGTCAGCGAACGTGATTGGCAGGCGGGCGACATCCAGTGGGTGCGGGCAAAGGGCAGCCGCACGTTCAACGCAGTAGGCCCCGTTTTGGTTTCAGGGTTGGACTACACCGACCTCGAGATCGAGGGACGGCTCAACGGGGAACACCGTCAGGGAGAAAACAGTGCCGACCTCATTTTTAACATGAACCACATGGTCAGCTATATATCGACGTACTTCACGCTCGAACCGGGCGATATGATCTGGTCGGGCACCATGGGCGCCACCCGCGCGTGGGAGCCGGGTGACGTCTACGAGGTTGAGATCGAGGGCGTGGGTGTGCTGCGGAATCAGCTCGTGCAAGGCCACTGACAACAGACCCTTCCGCGTTCATCGGAAAAAAGGGGGGGGGGCCGGTCGCGGGCACCTCCCCCTTCTTTTTTCGCTTCATCACAATGTTATACTCTTCCCGCCCGCTGCCCCGAGGACGGACCTCACGCTTGTGCCGCGATGGGCTTTGGGTAGCCATCTTTCTCCTACAACCCCTTTACCGCCCCGCCCATGCCCCCCCAGCCCAACTTTCTGCTCCTCCAGGTCCGGAATCCCAACGATCTCATGAGCGGGCACGAAATCGACAGCTTTGCCCGTTCTTTTCGCTGCGATCGAGATCATATCCACATCTTCGATCTGCTGAGTGGGGTGCCCTCGCAGCGCGAACTCGACGAGGCCGACGTGGTCCTTCTGGGTGGCAGCGGAGACTACTCGGTCGCCAAAGGAGGCCCATGGCTTCCGGCGGCCCTCGAAACGATGCGCCAGCTCTACGACACGTCCAAACCCACCTTCGCGTCGTGCTGGGGCTTCCAAGCTATGGCCAGGGCAATGGGCGGTGAGGTAGTAACGGACCGGAGCCGTGCAGAAGTCGGAACACTCTGGTTGGAGCTGACAGCCGAGGGGAAAAATGACCCCGTATTCGGCCCTCTCGGCGAACGCTTCCAGGTCCAGAGCGGCCACGAGGACATCGTGACTCGACTCCCCGCAGGAGCGACTCTTCTGGCGTCGAGCCCCACGGTCGAGAACGAAGCGTTCCGCTTCGAGGGACGGCCGATCTACTGCACGCAGTTCCACCCGGAACTCGACCGAGAAGGGCTCGTCGCGCGAATCGCACAATATCCGGCCTATCTGCCCTTCACCGGGCACGACACGTTGGAAGATTTCTCAGCCGCAACGCCTGAGACACCGGAGACCGAAGAGATACTCCGTAGGTTCGTGACCCTCGCGGTCGGAAAGGGGAGCTGAAGGCCTCGATTTCGAAGCGATGCCGCTTCAGTGGGCTCCTACACGGCCCACGTTTCGGAGGTCAAATAGGCTGTATACGACGATGCAGACCGCTCCGACGCCCCCCACCAGTAGAGACGGAAAAAACGCAGTCATAGCAGCCGCCAGAAGCAGGATCCGACCGCCTGCGGTCAGACGACGCGTCAGCGTCTGTCCCTCTAGCACCGCCGCGAAAGCGGCCAAGGCAACCATGGACATCGTGAACGTCGCGAGCACGACCGGCCACGAACCCCCCAGGGCGAGCTCGGGATGGACTACCATGAGGAGGGGGATGAGATAGAGGCCCTTGGCGTACTTCCACGCCTGAAGTCCCGTGCGCATGGGATCTGCTCCTGCCACGCCGGCGGCCGCGTAGGCGGCGAGGCACACCGGGGGGGTAACGTTGGAGTCTTGGGAGTACCAAAAGACCACCATGTGCGCGACCAGGACGGGAAGACCGAAATCGTTGATCAGCACGGGGCCCGCAAGCACGATGAGGACCACGTAGCTCGCGGTAACCGGAAGTCCCATCCCGAGCACGAGGCTCGCCAGAAGCAGTAGGACAAGGGCAAGGAAGAGATTCCCCTGGGACAGGGAAAGCATGAGACCCGAAAATTTGAGCCCCAAGCCGGTAAGGCCGACGATCCCTACGATGATTCCGGCCACGGCGCACGCGAGGCTGACTGGGAGAGCATTTCGGCCCGCCAGAACGAACGCATCCACTAATCGAATAACTCCGCCGCCGACCCACCCCATCACCGGGTTGGGGGCGGCCCCGTCCGACCGCAAGCCTCGTCCGTCCTCCCGCACAGAGCTCCCCGGTACCGTCCGGTTCCATACGGCTCTTGCCGCCGCCAACGCGGCCACCGCCACACACGATAAGAAGCCGACTCGGGCCACAGAAAAATCCATGAGCAAAGCGGACATCAGGACCACAATCGCCATGAGAAAGTGCCAGCCCTTGGCCAGCGTGGGTCCAAAGCCGGGCAGCTCGGACGTCGGCAGGCCCTCGAGATTCCTCGCGACCGCCACTAGGTGCACAAAAACGAACACCGTTCCCATGTAGAGAAGCGCGGGTAGGAGCGCCGCCTTGACGATCTCCAGATAGGGCAGGCCGGTGTACTCCGCCATCAGGAACGCGCCAGCCCCCATGATCGGGGGAAGAATTTGCCCCCCCGTACTGGCGGCCGCTTCGATACCGCCAGCCTCTTCGGGATGGTATCCGACCTTCTTCATGAGGGGGATCGTGAACGCACCGCTGGTCACGACGTTCGCGATCGCACTCCCCGACGCGGATCCCAGCGCGGCAGAGGCCAGAACCGCGGCTTTGGCGGGCCCTCCCCTCTGTCTTCCGGTGAGCGCGTACGCGAGGTCGATGAAGAACTGACCCGCTCCCGTTACCTCCAAGAGCGCTCCGAACAAGATGAAAACGAAGACGAAGGACGCTGCCACGCCCAGCGGGATCCCATAGATCCCTTCCTGGCCCAAATAGAGCTGGCCGACGAGCCGTCCCGTGCTATACCCGCCGTGCCGGAGCACGCCCGGGAGGAAGGGGCCCCCATATCCGTATCCGATGAAGCAGGTGGCAATAAATGAAATCGGCCACCCCAGGGCCCTTCGGCTCGCCTCGAGGAGCGTGACCACAGCGACCACGCCGGCGAAAACGTCGACGCCAGTTCGGGCCCCTGCCCGGCTCATGATGGCGTCTAGGTTGAGCGTGAGGTAGAGGGCCGCGAAGATGGAACCAGCGATGAGGGCCGCATCTACCGTCCAGGCCAAGCCGCCGCGGGACCCGGGCTCCCCGCCACGATTCGCGAAGAGGCGCCCCTTCGTCGGAAACAGGAGAAACGCCAATACCTGGACGACCGCGAGATGGAACCCCCTCTCGTAGAAGAGTCCGATCGGCCGCACGCCGGATATGTAAAGTTGGAATAGCGCCAGAACGATCGCCAGAGCGACGAAAGCCGCTGCGGGAAAAGTGGGGAGACCCAGGTCCCTCCTCGCGATCGGGGACCGACCAACCGTGCTCACGCGCCTCTAACCTCGAACGCCGATATCGCCAAGCCTCATGGAGAAGAGATCAAACGATCGGGCACCTCATATCCTGCTTCCGCAAAAAAGCGCGCGGCACCGGGGTGGAGAGGGATAGGGGAAGCAGCCAACGTGTACTCCGCCGACATGGAACGTGCCGCGGGATGCACACCCACCAACTCGGCTTGCACCGCGTACAACGACCGAACCAGATCGTAGGCCAGCTGCTCGTCCATATCGGCACGGACGACGAGAAGGTTGGGCGTACTCAGCGTCTCCACCGCGGACTCCTGGCCCGGGTAAGTACCTGGAGCGAAGGAATCTTCAATTACGGTCGGGTCCAGCACCCGATTTTTCTCCACCTCCGCCGGCCCGAGCGGTATGAGGCGCACCTGGCGGGCGGTAGCCAAGTCCACGATCGCGCTGGTAGGGGCGCCGGCACTCACGAATCCGGCGTCGATGTTTCCATCCCTCAGCGCGGAGCCGGTCTCATTGAAGTTGAGCCGTTGGGCCTGGAAATCGTCGTAGCTGATCCCGTTGCCCTCCAGGAGCGTGCGGGCCGCCACTTCGGTCCCGCTCCCCGGCGCTCCCACGGACACCCGGCGGCCCACGAGGTCAGCAAGGCTCTCGACGCCGCTGCCCTCGACGGTGACCAAGTGAAGGATGTTCGGATAAAGCGTCGTGAGCCCAAGAATCTGCCCCTGCTCCCGCTCTGAAAAAGATCCCGTCCCGTGAAACACCTCGTACGCGCTCGTGCCCATGGAGAAGGCTACTTCGATATCGCCGCCGAGAAGGAGGCTGAGATTTTCGACCGACCCGCCCGTGACCTCGGCCACGAAGTCGTGTCCGGGAAGCTCGCGACTCCAGAGCTCTGCAATCGATCCTCCCATTACGTAGTAGACACCGCCGGTGCCTGCCGTGGCCAGCGCGAGGACATCGACACGGTCTCCGGGTGCACATCCGGAGGAAGACAGGACCGCAAGAAGGACGGCTGACGAGACGAATGATTTGGGCACAGCGATGGTCTCAGAAGGGGCTGGATTTCGAGAAGTATCGGCGGTCAAACAATCGAAGACGCGAGGCGCCTTCGGAGCTTCCAGGAAAGGCAGCAACGTATGAGCGAGGGGAGTGCAGGGCGTCGAGCCCACCGATGGATTCGTTCAAGGGGAGGAACTTCTCCTTGGTGATGGAACCGGCGTTGAGCACGCCGAGGCCATACTGAATGCCGACGTTGTCGAGCGGTCGGCGCGCGAAGCCGGTCGTGGGATCACGCCCGTAGATGTTCACCGTGTGATCGTAAACGTCTCCCCGCACCCCTCCCGGGTTGGTTATGGGATCGTACCGCACCGCTTCCGGCACGACATCGGCGAATTCCGCGTCGGGATCGAGGCGGTACGCGCCATCGCTCTGGTTCGCGATGCTCGCGTGGACTCCGAAACCGGAGACCGCGCGCTGCTCCTCCTCGGTGAACCGACCCGGAGCGATCTCGTCGAAATAGTGCTCGAGAAGCCTGCCATCCATCAACTTGAAAATCGTCGACGACGTGACGTCGGGAAAACTCCGCCCCACGACGAGGCCATCGAGAAGGCCAGGGTAGTTGTCCCCGATTCCGTGTTGCTGGTGCGAGCCGCCGGACGACCCCCATCCAATCGTGTAGAGCGGCGGCCCATACGCCTCGATGAAGCGCTCCTTGACCATCATCATGGTCTCCGCCGCCAACAAGTCACTACAGTTGTTGCCGAAGACGTTGAGGCTTGCGGAGGCGATGGCGTAACCGCGTGCGAGCTGGGTGTCGTCGAGCGCGCCACCCGTGCGGGTCCCCTGAGTATTCCAGCCTCGTCTGCATCCACCCCCAAAACGATAGATGAGGCGACGATTCCAGGCGGGGTTTGCCGTCCACGGGTCCGGGGCAGGCCGCGTCGGGTCGTGCAACACGCTGATCTCGTAAATTGCACGATTGATGGTGCCCGTCTCGACCCGAACGATGTACGGGCTTTCGGAGCCGTCCATCGTCGTGGTGAACGCCAAGTCGGCCGGCCGGCTTCCCAGGTCGGGAAGCGGCTCGATGGTTCCACCGGTCGAGCGATAAACGTAGTCGACGCGGGTAGCGATCGAGCAGTCCGCGCCCGTGGAGTGCCCCAGGATCTCTCTGGTCACGAGCCGGAAAAGATGCGTGGTGCAGAAGAACGGCTGCTGGTGGGGTCCCGAGAGTATGGGACCCCAAATCGGGTGGTTGGTGACGACCAAAACCGCGAGCGGAGCCGGTCGGTTCTTGGGGCGGGCCAACAATCGATTTTCTCCCACGATCAGGCCACTGACGAGCCCGACTAGGGCATGCCCTTCGCTCGCGGGCTGGAACGCATCCGTCACGTCCACACCGTTACGTTCAACCGTGATGTCGGTCAGAGGGACGCCCGCTTCAGCCTCGACCCGGACCAAAACGTCTCCGCCGCTCACCATGTCGCTCCTGGAGGAAACGGCCACGATTCTCAGCTCGTCTTCGGCCGTGGACACGACGTCCCGCATCGGATCGCTCCGAAGGCCGAGGGCGGCACCCGTGAGCGCAAGGAGCAGAGCTACCCGACCCATGCGGCTAGCCACGGACTTGGCGTCTCTCAAGACGATGGAGCGGGCGGACGATTACTCCCCCCCTCCGCTGGCCCTGCTCGACATCGACGGATTCAGAATCAGCTTCTGCGCCCGCGAGTTCGAGCTTTCCGCTACGAAGAGCACGTCTTCCGACGGGCAAGCGAGTCCGTGGGCTCCGGAAAACTCTCCGAGGTTGCGCCCGGCGTTGCCAATGACGCCGAGCACCTCGCCCTGGAGCGTCGCTTTGATGATCCGTCCGGGCCACGTGGTCTCACCCACGAAGATGATGTTGCTCCCAGGCGGAATGCAAAGTGAGTTCGGTGCGCCGTTGGCGCTCACGTTCGTGAGATCCGCAGGGGTGGCACCGTTCACCGATTTGGAGCCCGGAGCGATCGGCGTGGCGACGCTGAACATCCGCTGGAAGTCGCCGTCGGTGTCGAACACCTGAACCCGAGCGTTCGAGCGATCCCCCACGTAGACGTTGTCGTTCCGGTCGATCGCGATGCTGTGGGGCGTGCGGAACTGGCCAGGGCCCGAGCCGGGCTCTCCCCACGACTTCACCCAATCGCCGTTCATGTCGAACTTGGCTACCCTCGAGTTGATGTATCCGTCGGCGATGTAGATGTTGCCCCGAGAGTCGAAAGCCACGTCGGTGGGCTCACGGAAACGCCCGTCTTGAGGGGGGGCGGGGGGGGTTTGGCGCTCGATCGGGCGGGCGTTCTCGGAACTCGATTCCGCCTTGCGCCCGAACACCCACACGACCCGGCCTTCCGGGTTCATGCGGATGACCATGTTCGAGCCCTTATCCACCGTCCATATGTCGTCGTTCGCGTCGATCCTGACCCCATGCGCGAAAGACCAGGCGTAGAGCCCTCGACCGTGCTCGCGGATGAATTCGCCCGTCGGGCTGAACTCGAAGAGTTGGGCCGCGTGAATGGCGTACGCCGGACCGCCACCGGTCGGATTCGAGCGGCTGTGCACGAAGATATGGCCCCGCGAGTTGACGGCTATACCCGGTACCTCACCGAAGTTCACCCCGGTGGGCAGATGGAAGAAATCCGGGACGGATTCCACGGGAATCTGCGGTACGTTTTGTGCGTCTGCTTGTGATCCGACCACAAGAAGCGCCACTAGTGCGGCAACGAGCTTTTTCATCGCGTTCCCCTCCCGCTGTCCGGCCGATTGGTCCTACGATACGTGGCGAGCGTACCCGCCGAAGACACCTCCTGTCAAGCGGATTCCGGACGGGGCTTCGTGGGTCGCCACGGCGGAAGTGGGCTGGCCGCTTGGAGCTGCGGGGCGTCTCCTGCGGATAACTGGGGGATCGAGTAACTTGGAACCGAGATCAGGGTCCACTGGTTCTACGAGAGCCCATGCACATTCGAACAACGCACATTCCGGCCCCCGTGCTCGTGGCTCTCGCCGGCGCGCTGATGTACGGATGTGGTCCCGCTGTGACTGAGCCCGAGGCTTCGGTGGATGGTGTCCGGGCGGCAGCGCTCCACCTGTCCTCGACGTGCCGGCCTCCAGCGATTCGTTCCAAACCGCGGTTTTCGCGGGAGGGTGCTTCTGGAGTGTCGAACTCGTGTTCGAGCATGTGAATGGCGTCTTCGGAGTCACCACGGGGTACTCCGGGGGGCTGGAGGAGACCGCGAGTTACGACCTCGTGGCGATCCGGCAAACCACAGACCACGCCGAAGTGGTGGAAGTGACCTTCGATCCGGCGGTGGTCTCGTACGGCGACCTTCTACGCATTTTTTCTCGGTCGCCCACCACCCCACGCAGATCGATCAGCAGCTCCCCGACGTCGGCCGGGAATACCGTTCCCACATCTACTACAACAACGAGAGCCAGCGTCAGGTGGCGGAGGCTTACATCGACCAGCTCAACGCATCCGGTGCGTTGGAGAAACCGATCGCCACTCGAGTCGATGCCCGCCAAGCAGTATACCGAGCGGAGGACCAGCATCAGGACTTCGCGGCCAAAAACACCAACTCTTCATACGTTCTTATCTACAGCTTTCCCAAAGTCGCGAAGCTGGCCGGCGTGCTGCCGGCTTTGTTCCGTCCGAACCAGAGCGGCTGACCCGAAGCGGACGCCGCGCGTAAAAGCGGCGACCTGACGGCCTTTTGCGATCGGCACGATCGGCCCCTTCCCGACGACGCTTAGAACGATAGCGACACGTCCGCCGCTAGCCACCACCCCGAAAGCGAGCCCGTCGTTTCGGCCCGCTGGGTAAGGCTACCGACGGTCGTCAGAAAGTCCGTACTGCGGGAACCGGTCACGTGTCCAACTTCGGGCGTAAACGTGAAGCGGCGCGCCAGGGGAACGCTAGCGGCAAGGGAAGTCCCCAATGACCAGCCTGACCCCGCCACGACAGTGGTTCCGGTAGACGCCTCGTTCGACTCGTAAGAAAGCACCACGGCGGGCGTGAAGAACACGGCTCGAATCGGCCAAACCGCGATCGTGCTCACGCCCACGAAGTCGCCTGAGGGTTCTCGGGGGCCGGCGGCAGCCGCGCGGGAGGCCGAGTAGGAACGAAAGTATGAGACGGAGCCGCCCACGAGGACGCTTCCCGCGTCACCAACCGCGGTCGCGGCATCCACCCGTGCGAGAATGGTTCCGCCTCCTTGGAACAGATTCTGGCCGCCGAGAGAGTCGGAGAAGCTACGGGTCACGTCTACTCCGCCACCGATGCGCCCGCCGCCGAGCAACCGGGAGACCCCCACCCCTACCCTCACGGTTTTCCCGCGCCAATAGGACCACTCCTCATCCGAAGGCCGCGGCTCGTATTCGCCCCCCGCAATCACCGAAAGTTCGGTGGCTGCATCGAGCGGCTGAACATGGGTGAATCGCGCTTCCACGCCCGCCGGCGTGCCGAACTGGATGCTCGAGAGATCCAGCGTAGACGTGCCGATCGATTCGAGCGCAGCGACCTCGGACGTCGACAGCGTCGAGGGGCTGGTCGCCCCTCGCACACCTAAACGCAACGAATCAAGAGCCCAGAGCCCGAGATCGAGCCGAACCTGTAGCGTGGAGATCCCGTCGATGTGAAGAGTGTCGCCACTTTCGAAGTGAGTGGGTTGCCCCGAGATCCAGAGCGCCATACCCGGCCTCCGCAGGAAGTAACTCACCGGCATCAACCACTCTGACACCTCCACCGGCCCGGACCTAAGTCGGTTCGTTTCGGCAGTGAGCGTCACACTCTGAGCGGAATAGGTCTCCTCACCGCCCGCGCGCAGTGTCTCGAGAAACGCGCGCTGCTCGGGCGAAACGTTTGCGAGGCGCTCCGTCATGGCTTGGCGGCCCCCGCGTACATCGCGCCCGCCAGCCATCATCTGGGCGTCGAGCCGGGCCGCGGTCATGCCCAGCATCGCCCAGGCCACGAAAGCGAGAGCAGAAGCGAGTTGGGCGTCCGCGTTTCGGAGAGCGTCTCTCTTCATCTGAGAGCGTCTCTCTTCAAGTCAGAAGCTCGGGCAGAGGCTCCCCATCGAGCACGAAGTCCAAGGACGCCCCGTTGTTGCACCACCGCTGTCCTGTCGGCAGCGGACCGTCGGGGAAGATGTGTCCCTGATGCCCTCCGCACCTCGCGCAGTGGTACTCGATCCGTAGGGCGCTCAACTGGCAGTCCGCCTGGAGGCCGAGCTGCCCATCGATGGGCTGCCAGAAACTCGGCCATCCGGTGTGGGAGTCGTACTTGACCTCGGACCGAAAGAGCGGAAGAGAACACGCGCCGCAGATGAACGTGCCAGCTCGCTCTTCAGTGTCGAGTGGGCTGGTGTACGGGGTCTCGGTTCCCGATTGGCGAAGAAGAAAGAACCTGTCATCCCCGAGCAAGTCCCTCCACTGCGTTTCCGACCTCGTGACTTCGAAAACGCCCGCCTCCGCTCCTTCACAGCCACCCGCAGCCGATTCGGTCGAACCGGAGCAGCCGAAAAGAGGCACGGTGGCCATACCGACGAGAGCCTCGAGGAATCGTTCACGATCCGATTGATCACACTCCGTATGCGTGTCGGGACGCTCCGGGCCAGACAACCCGGGGGGCCTACGCGATCTATCGAAACCGAGGGGCTGTCGGTTGTTCCACCCCGGTCGCGTGGGTTCTTCCTGATATTCCAGCCTCGAGAGATTTCGTTTTCCGAGGAGTCCGGCAGAACGAAGTCGAGGCGCCTCGGCGTACCCATCGGCACGTGCCAATACATGGCATCGCGAGTATGTTCCTGTGGGCTCTTCACCCCTATCCCCCCGTACCTACGTGGTGGCGGCGCTTTGTAGTAGCCGCGCACCTACCGCGCACCTACGTAGTGAATCGCGAAAAGGAGCTGGAGCGATGAGAGAATCGACCCGACGTTCGTCCAAGCAGCCGTGTGACCGTATTCCACGTTCGGGTAGGCGTTGGTCGGCCGCCTCCTGGACCGCGATTCTTCTGCTTCCATGCGCTCTGACGGCTCAAGCAGACGTCCACCTGAATCCGGTGATCGCCAAGCTCGCAGCAGGCGAAGTCGTGTACGGGCTCAGCACGCAGGACCTCTCGCTCTCTTACGCTCGCGAGGTCGCGCGCGCCCCGGCGGACTTCGTGTACGTGGACATGGAGCACAGCCCCATGGATTTTCCGGCGTTGCGGATCTTCCTCCTGGCAATGGGCGACAAGCAGGCGATCCTGCGGAAAGCGAATGCTCAGCCGAACCTCAGTCTGCTCGCGCGCTTCGCACCCCCTGCCCTTGAGTCCGAGTGGGTCGTCAAGCAGGCTTTGGACCTCGGGCTGTACGGCATCCTCTTCAACGGCGTCGACACTCGGGAGCAGGCCGAGTTTGCCGTCAGCACCATGCGTTATCCCCAGCTACGGGATTCGCGTTATCCCGAACCGAGGGGGATCCGAGGCGCATCCGCCGCTAACGCAGCGTGGGCGTGGGGCGTGAGCGGGGCAGAGTATACTCGGCGAGCCGACTTGTGGCCGCTCAACCCGGAAGGGGACCTGCTGGCTGTGATGATGATCGAGACGGTAGAAGGCCTACGTAACCTCGACGCGATCGCTTCGACTCCGGGCGTCGGCGCCCTTTTCCCGGGCGCCGGAGGAGACTTGAGCCGCTCGTTAGGCGTCACACGGGGGACGCCCGAACTCGAGCAAGCGTTCCAACAAATTCTCGCTGCGTGCCTCAGACATGACGTGGCGTGCGCGATCACGGCCAACTCCGGTGAAGACGTCGCGAGGCGGGTTCGGGAGGGCTGGCGAATCATACGCACTACGGTCGCAGGGGCTGATGCGGGCCGCGCGATCCTCGGGGACGGCCTCTAGGCAGCTAGAAAACCGAAGCGCCATTGCCTGCCGAAGTCAGGGCAACAGCGTCGTCACATTCACCGTCACGTCTTGATCGGCGTACAACGCTCCGTCGTCCGCGCGAGCACGGAGCACATACGTACCCGGTTCGTCGAAAGTGACCTGGACTTTCCAAATTCCGTCTTCAGGCAACTCGGGCGGCGTCCAAAGGGGTCCCCACGGAGAGTTCGCAGCGGCCCGCGTATCCTCCCAAGCTTTCACCTGAACGGGATCGAACAGGACTTCGTCAGGCCCGGGGCGAACGGACTCAGGGCCCCTGTACACGAACCAAGAAAGGTGGAGCCCCACGATCTTGCCGACGGTCACCCTCGAGGGGGGGCGTAGGGCCCGCGCCGACAGCCTGGGTCCGGTGTCAGCTTCGGCGTGATCAGCGGCAGCCTCGGAAGCAGACGAGCCAGCGGCACCGGAGTTGGCGGCGCCGGCACTAGCGGCGCCTGCGTCCGCAGCGGCGTCGGCGGCCGAGTCCGCCGCGACCCTTGCGGAAGATCGCCCGCGCCTCGGCCGGCCATCGTCCGTGAGCTTCGCCACCAGCGTAAGCGGTTGTCCGACTCGAGCGGTCAACTCGGTGTCCCCGATGATCTCGAGGACAGGGGTGACGTTCGAACGGGTTTCGGGGCTACTGGTCCCTGCGCCGAGGGCGCCCGTCTCGGACGCGATGACCATGTTGTCGATCTTATAGTCGGTGCGGAGCGACGCGTACGCGTGCTCCGTTTTGCCCTGCGTCGTGAGCGTCCACACCATCTCTTGGTCGCCGAAGTCGGCGGGCACGCGCACCTTGAACGTGAACCGGTTCCGGCGCGGCAGAAAATGGGTCGGCTGACCCCGATCCGCGGGGCCAGGCGAGAGCATGTTGTCCGGTCCCACCGGGACGTCGATCTCTTCGAGCCAGTTGCGGTTCATGTAGCCGAACAGGAAGCTGAACGAGCCATCGGCGTTCTGCTCCCATCCTTCGTACCCGGGGGACACATTCTGCCCCCTCGAATAGCTCAACTGCGCACCCACACCCCCGTGCGCGAGCAGCAGCAGCAACGCCGCGAGAAGCGCGCGTTTCACGGGCTACCTTCCTCGACCGCCTCCACCGGCAACACCGTACAAAGCGGACAACCGATCACATGGTCGTTCGCGTTCAGATCAAGGGCTTCCCTGCGCTCCGCCATCTCCTGGACAAACTGTTCGTCGGTCATGGACACCCGCATTCCGAGGTCGATGAACATGTTGGTGACCGATCGATTGCCCGATCCTTGCCAGTTTCTGGGGTCCGGCACGTTGATGTTGTTCTCGGTGTTGTCCATGAAACCGGTGATGTGCAGGATCGTGCCTTTGGGAAGAAGCGGTGCCGCGTCGTCGTCAAACGCATAACCCCGCACCCAGTTGTGGTCGTATCCCACGCACGACAACGTTTCGACGTTGTAGCCCCAGATGGCTTCCAAGCACATGCGAGAGCCCGGCGCGTGCAAGTGGGGTTCGAAGGTGACGATCTTGGTGTGCTCGTCCAGCGTGCGGTAGGCATGCAACTCCTGGTCGCTCTCGTTCCCGCGGATATCGATGTCGACTCCGTTTCCGAGTCCCAGAGTCTCTCGTTCGTACTCCGGCTCGTAGCCTTTCGGGTGGAATCTGAAGCCGATCTCGAGGTGAGAGCGTGTATCCACCCCGTTCGAATGTAGGTGGACCGAATTGGATACGACGCTCGATCCCGCTCTTAGAAGCCGGCCGGCCTCCGGAGCGAACATATCCGGGTTGCGCCCGACTTCGTGCACGGGCCAACCCACTGCGTCTTCGCTTCTCTCGGCGAACTGTCCGCTGTCCTCGCCGTCCTCGAGTACGCGGGTGCTCCAGATCATGTGGTGAAAGACGTACCGACCGCCGACGGTTTTGCGCGCGTCCTCCTCACTACGGGTATCGACGTCGTTGACTTCCTTGATTTCGACCGAGGACACATAACGGTCCTCGGTGAGCGGGATCGGCACGCTCTGGATCTCGCCCCACCAGTCGGGCGCACCGCCCTCGACGAGAACCTCGTCGGTTTTGACAATCAGATCGGGTTCGCCCGCGACCCAGACTTCGTCGTTCGGAAATACACGAGGCGCAGGCATGTCCGCCGGGTTTCCCTCGGGCATTCCGCTCTCCACCCAATCCGCGATCTGGGTCACTTCGAGATCGCTCAGCGACGGGTCGTTCTTGAAGTGCTGGATCCCGATGTCCTTCTCTACGTACCAGGGCGGCATCGCCCCGGCCACGTCGCGCAGCCCCGTGCGATAAACGATTCTGCTCGAGTAGCGTTTCGCCTGCTCATACGTCACAAGGGACATCGGTGCGACGCCACCGTCGCGGTGACAATTCTGGCAGCTACGCTGGAGGATCGGAACGATGTCGCGAGTGAAGGTAACGTCGGCGACGTGCGAGTCCTGGGCACGGAGCGAGGGGGGCGCCAGAAGCGCGCCGACCGTTAAAACCGAAAGCACCATTCCGGCTGCCAATCCCACTCCGACGTTTTTAGCGACCCTCATGGTACACACTCCTTTGAAGCGCGCGAACAATCATCCATGTGACCGGAAGCTGGCGCGGAATCCCGACTCCGGAGCAAGCCAACATTACGGGAGGTGCCCGCAGCCTGTCAAAGGAAAAGAGCCTCCTGTACTTGCCAGAGACCAGAACATCGCCGAAATACAAAGCATTTGGCGGTAGAATCGGGGGAGCGGCTTTGAGCACGACGTCCGAATACGCGGCACCTGGGCCACCCACGCCAGGTGGGAAAACGTTCTTCGGACAACCAAGAGGGTTGGCCACCCTGTTCTTCACCGAGATGTGGGAGCGGTTCTCGTACTACGGGATGCGGGCTCTCCTCATCCTTTTCATGACCGCGGCCACCACTGGACAGAACCCCGGTCTAGGCCTGGACGTGGGCACCGCTGCAGCCATCTACGGCTTGTACACGGGCCTCGTCTATCTGATGTCCCTGCCCGGCGGTTGGGTCGCCGACAACCTTTGGGGGCAACGAAAGGCCGTGTACGTCGGTGGTTGGCTGATCGCGGCAGGCCACTTCAGCATGGCCGTTCCAACGACGACCACGTTCTACGGAGGCCTTGTGTTTATTGTCCTTGGCACCGGCCTCCTCAAGCCCAACGTCAGCACGGTCGTAGGCGACCTCTACCCCGAAGGTGGAGCCTCCCGAGACGCGGGCTTCTCGATTTTTTACATGGGCATCAACATCGGCGGTCTGGCGGGTCCACTCGTGTGTGCCTTCCTCGGCGAGGCCTACAACTGGCATTTGGGATTCTCCGCCGCCGGATTCGGCATGGTGCTGGGGCTTGTGCAGTACAAGCGGGGCGGGAGCCTGCTCGGCGACGCTGGACACCTCAAGACCAACGACACGGCGCTTGAACTCGCGACAAAGGCCCGGAAGTTCTTCGGCGGTTTCTTCGGATTCTCCGCGGCTGTGGCCCTCTTCGGCTGGCTGGTTGCGCGGGGAACCATCCCGCTCACGCTGACGCAGATCGCGACCGCTCTGGGGAGCAGCATCCTGATGATCGTGGGTAGCTACTTCGCGTACATCCTGACCCTCGGCGGACACACGAGTGAAGAGAAGAAACGCCTGGTCGTCATTCTCTGGTTGTTTGTCCTCGCAGCGATTTTCTGGTCGGGCTTCGAGCAGGCCGGATCCTCGCTTAATCTCTTCGCGCAGGATCTCACGGACCGCAACGTCCTCGGCTGGCTCATGCCCGCGGGTTTTTTGCAGTCCGTGAACTCCGCCTTCATCATCCTGTTCGCCCCCGTTTTTGCCTCCATGTGGGTCTGGCTCTCATCCCGAAACATTCGCCCGTCGATTCCCCTGAAGTTCGCCTTCGGACTCATCGGCCTCGCTGCGGGATTTTTCGTGATCGCTTGGGGGGCGGCGAACGCCACAGCCGCAGCGCCGGTCTCCGCAGCCTGGCTGGTCGTGATGTACTTCTTCCACACCATGGGTGAACTCTCGCTTTCCCCCGTTGGACTTTCGTCGATTACCAAGCTCGCCCCGGCCGGCCGGGTGGGTCAGATGATGGGCGTCTGGTTCGTCGCGACGGCTCTGGGCACACTGGTCGCTGGTCTGGTTGCGGGCAACTTGGAGACCCTACCTCCTTACGCACTTTTCCGAACAGTCGCGATGCTCCTGGCGGGGGCAAGCATCGTCGCCCTATTGGCCAGCCCCGGCGTGAATAAGCTGATGGGCCACGTGGAGTAGGCAGAAGCAGCAGGTGAACCATACCCGTTACCCGATTCCCGCCGGCGTCCACCGCGTACGAGAGACCATCCAGCGAAGTCGGTTCATCACGACTTTGTCTCACGCGCCCGAGATGGCGGTGGCCCATGCGTTCGTAAAACACGTCAAGGATGAATTCCCCGACGCCACCCACAATTGCTGGGCCTTCGTGGTGGGCCCCCCCGGATCCACGTCACACGTCGGGCTCAGCGACAATGGCGAACCACACAACACTGCGGGCAAGCCGATGCTCAACACGCTTCTCCACAGCGGAGTCGGAGAGATCGTGGCGGTCTGTAGCCGATATTACGGGGGCGTCAAGCTCGGGACGGGGGGGGTTGAGCCGGGCGTATTCATCCGGGGTGAAGAAGGCCCTCGACGAACTGCTCACTGAGCCGAAGATCGACCGAATGCCAGTCGAAATCGTCATCGCCTACGAGAACGTGACCGAACTGCAACGTCTTCTGACCGAGATGGAGGTCGTCTTGCGGGGGGAGGAATACGGTGAACGGGTGCGATTCCAATGCGCGGTCCCGACTCTTGCCTTCGAAGCGCTTTCCGCAGCGGTGGCGGACGCCACGAACGGGTCGGGATCTGTGTTGAAGCGTTAACGGCCCCGGTTGGACATCCATCCTTTCCACGGTACATTCGACCTTGCTTATTCCGGACCCACTATGAGGATGACCCATGCAACTCCGTTTTAATTGGACGGCGATCTTCGCCCTGACGACCCTAACGGCTTGCCAGAGCGGCGACACCGCTACGCTCGAAACCGACGATGAGATCGCGAGTTACGGTTTCGGACAAGACATCGGGCGCTCCCTCGAGCCGACCGTGTCTCATCTCGATCGAGGCGCTCTGCTTCGCGGCCTCGCGGACGCACTCGACGGGAACGAACCGGCGATTTCTCCCGAAGTGATCGCCGAAGTCACCGAGCGTGTGGGAGCACTCATCCGGGAAGAACAAAATGCGGAGTTCTCAGCCATGACCGAAACAAACAGGGTAGAGGGTGAGGCGTATCTCGCATCCAATGGCGAGAAAGACGGTGTCTCGGTTACGGCCACCGGACTGCAGTACGAAATTCTACGCGAGGGCGAGGCCGGTGGCTCCCAACCCGTCCCCTCCAATCAGGTCTCGATCCACTACCGGGGGACGCTCATCGACGGAACGGAGTTTGATAGCTCGTATTCTCGAGGAGCCCCCGTGACGTTTGGAGTGACCAATGTCATTCCGGGATTCAGCGAAGGCCTTCAACTGATGACTGTAGGGAGCCAGTACCGTTTCGTCATTCCCTCTGACATCGCGTATGGGCCCCAAGGCACCGGGCCGGACATCGGCCCCAACGCCACCCTGATTTTCGAGATCGAGCTCCTCGCGATTATCTAGTCCGGCGAAGAACACGAAGACGCGCCGCGCCGGACGCTACGGGTTGATCCGCGACAACACCGACTCGATGAACTCGGTCTTCGCTTTCGAATAACCGTCGGCGTCGGCATTCGGGGCGAGTTCGATCTTGATCTTGGCGTACGCGGCCCTGTCATAGGCGTCCTCTCGTAGTCGATCACGAAAACCGAGGTGTCGAGCCAGTTCCGAGGAACCCGCGGCGGAGGCGAACAGGTGATGGGGCGAGAAATCCCTCTTGTGTTCGAGAAATGGCACGTCCGGCCCCTTTCGACGAAAGGTCTCTAGCCCAGGGACACGCTGAACCGGCTCGTACACATATCCCAAGAGGTCGAGACGGGCCAAGAAGTCGGGCAAGGCGGACGCATAGATCCAAGATCGGCCTCGCCACGAGTCCCGGGACGGCTGTGCTTCCGAAATTCTCGACCCGGAGGTCGCCCTCGTTACCCACAAGCTCCGATTGCAGGACGTCCCGGATCTCGCCGAACCGCTTCGGCCAATCTTCTTGGTAGCTCGTTATCGTGATCATCCCACCGCAGCCTCCGCCTCGATCTCGACCATATATTCGCCCCCGATGAGCCCCGTCTGAACCATCGTACTTGCCGGAAGTATGTGACCGAAACGCTCTCCGTGAACCCGGGCTACGGCTTCCCAAATGGATTTGTCCCGAATATACACGCGAGTACGGACTACGTCCTCTAAACATGATCCGAGGGACTGGAGCGTTCCCTCGATCTTGTCGATGGCAAAGTGTGCCTGAGCTTCGGCGTCCTTACCGCCGATCACACGCGAGCGGTGCGTCGAGGTCGTGCCCGAAATCCAGATATAGTCACGTCGGCGTATCGCTCGGCTGAACCCGGCCGTTTCTTCCCACGCCGTGCCCGTCAGAACCCTGCCTCGACGATCCGCCCCGCGTTTCGTCCCGTACGGTCGTGGAAAGGCATCGAGGTTACAGCCTGGGTCGCCAGTCGGCGTCAGGAACGGGGGCCTACGGTATTCGTCTCCGCAGTCACCGGGGAGCGGATCGAGCCTGGTCAGAGCATATTCGATGTCCGATCGATCTTTTCTGGTCAGGGACAAACCGAAGACTCTGGAGTTGTCCTTAATGTGATCCTTTTGCCCTGCTCGCGCGCCGACGATGACCGCACCCACGGCAGGTAAGTCGAGCATGTAACGACACACGACGTTGGCAATGGAGGCGTTGCGTTTACGCGCCACGCTCGCGACACACTCCAGGACGTGCTGAACGGCGTTCCACCCTCCCACGGCTTCGATCAAACGCCAGTACTTCGCTTCCGAAGGAGTGTTCAAATCCTCCAGCACCGGGCGTGGCGCGCCCAACCAACGTTCCGTGAACAGGCCTCCGGCCAGGGTTCCGAACACCAACAGTTTGATATCGTGCTCGAGGCAAAGATCGGTCATGCCGATTCGGGCTCTCTGATCAAGAAGAGAGTACGAAACCTGATTGGACACCACGTCGATGCCACTGGTCACCGCGATACGAAGATGGGCCGTGTCGAAGTTGGTGAGCCCCAGATGGCCGATGAGTCCCTCTTCCTTCAAGTCCTGAAGCCAGAAGAGGCAGTCCAGCCACGCCGGGTTCGCGTAGCTCCAGGCATCGAATTGAAGGAGGTCGATGCGGGCCGCCTGCATACGATCCAAAGACCCCTGGACGGCGGCGCGCACCGTCTCGAATGTGATCGGGCCCGACTGTGGCACCCACGTCGTCAGAATCTGGGTTTCCGCCCCACGGGGATGATCCGCTCGGAATCGGCCGGCGATCATTTCAGTGGATCCGTGCCGGTCGGATACCGCGAAACCCGTAAAGCCCGCGTCGAGATAGGGACCCAGGGCGGCCGACGTCCGCTCGGCGTCCAACCCCTCACCGGCCCGTTCCATGTCCGCGATCTGCCAAAGGCCGGTCGCTACCCGCGAGACCGTAAACCCCGGCGCCAATTCGACGTGTTCCACACCGTCCTTCATCGGTCCGTTCATCTGCCGACCCATCGGCTTACGCATCGGCGTACCCATCGGTTTCGTCCTCCGGTGTCATTTTTCAGCGTGAAACAACCCGATCTGAAGCAATCTAGCGAACGCTCGCCGTTGACAAACAGCGGCGCACCTTTTCGACACGCGAGAGTCACTTATGCTCGTTCACCTCCCGAGCTATTGCGCACGACTCCCGAACGACATGACCCGGGTTCATCTCGTGATTCCGGCTCACATCGGAAAAGCAGCGTACCACTTGGCCGCCAATCAGTATGAGGAAGCGATTCGCATCGGTGAGGCAGGGCTGGCGATTGCGGAGAACACGGGCTTCATCGTCTGGGCAGCGCATCGGCTCTTGCCGTTGATCGGCGAAGCGTACCTCCAGATCCACGACGCCGAGGCCGGCCTCCACATCGAACAGCGCATGCGGCGGTACGGCAAGAAGTTGAGCACTCGATCCGGCCTGGCTTGGCTCAGCGCTTTCGAAGCGGTCAAAACCTGGTACGCCGGCGATATCGAGCGAGCCGCCGTATTGCTACGCAAAGCCGCCGAAGAACTCGAAGCGATACCCATGATCTACGATGCGGCCCGCCTGAGGAGACAGTTGGCGGGCAGACTGGCCGATCTGGGCGACCGCGAAGCCGCCATGGAGGAGCTTCGCCGCGTACACGACGTCTTCCAGAGGATCGGTGCGGAGCCGGAGTTGAAGAAAACGCGCGGGATGTTTGGTGAGATGGACGCCCGGCCACCCAACATTTCCAAGGGTTCGGGGGCGGAGGCTCTGTCGCAACGGGAGTTGGAGATCGCGCGCCTCGTGGCTCGAAGAAAGTCGAACAAAGCGATCGCCAAGGAATTGGGAATCTCTCCGAGAACCGTGAGTACACATCTCTCGAATACGTTCCAAAAGCTCGAGATCGCTTCCCGCGGAGAACTGGCCGACTATGCGAGGGAGCATCGCCTGCTCTCGACCGACGTAGGATCATGAACACCGAAGCTCGATGGACGTCATTGCCGACCCCTTGAAATCAGCCCATCATTACGGCTGCTCGAGACCGCAATCGCTTCATCCCATGATCGAAAGAGGCATCGAAATGCGAGTACGCGGGATTATTTTTGTCGCCGTCACCCTGTCCTTCACTCTCGTGCTCGGAGCTTTTCAAGCGCTGCACGCAGCCCCACAGGCGGCCCTGACCGAGGCGACGTACGCGTCGACCATGACGGAAATCGACCTCACGGTGAAGGACGCCGAAACGCACCTCGACGCCACGTATTGGGAGGACCTCGGCGTGGACACGGACCGGCTACGGGCGCTCTTGGGGCAGGTCCAAGGGTTTTGGACCGCCCGCCAGGCGCAGCCCGCGGTGGGCTTCAGTGAACAAGCCGTCGCGGCAGCGTACGCCCTGGGTCAAGCGAGCGGAACGCAGGACAACTCCGCGGCGAGGCAGGCTATGAGCGATCTGAAGTCGGCCTGCTCCGCGTGTCATATGCAGTACCGCGAGCGCACGGACGCGGGCTTCCGGATCAAGCCGGGGACGTGAGCGCGATCCGTCTCGGAGGTAGCGTGATGCGAAGCATGTTGTCGCTTATCTTCGCGGCTTTTGCGTTGGCATGCGGTGGTGGCAACGGGTTTCCCGGCTCCGATGGGGACGCTCGCGCCGAGAGGCTTTCGGAGGCGGAGCTGGCCGCCATCGCGTACCAAGCGATCTGGGCACCCTCGGCCGCTGACCTCGCCGTCCAAGCGCCGGATTCGTTCCGTGCGACGTTCGAGACGAGTGCTGGGGATTTCGTCGTCGAGTTCTACCGTGCATGGGCGCCACTGGGCGTTGATCGCATCTACCACCTTACTCGATACAACCTTTTCGCGGGTGCGCGTTTCTTTCGGGTGAATCCCGGACTTGCCCAGTTTGGGCTGACGGGCCAACCGGCGCTCGACTCGATATGGAAGAACCTGGCGATACCAGACGATCCTATCGTGGCGAGGAACACACGCGGAACCATCTCGTTCGCCAAGGCCGGCCCGGGTACCCGAATGACTCAGATGTTCATCAATCGGGAGGACAACCCTTACCTCGATACCTGCTGCTCTGGTGGATTCCCCCCGGTCGGGAGGGTGGTGACCGGGTTGGAGGCCATCGACGGGCTCTTCGCCGAGCACGGCGAGACACCGGTGATGTTCCAAGATTCCATCGAGCGCTTGGGTAACGCGTTCCTCGACCAGCAATACCCAGGCCTGGATTCGATCGCCCGGACCCGGGTGTTACAGCCGGCGAGATAGCCGCGCGCACGCCCCCTCGCTACCCGATCTCCTCCTCTGCCCGCTCCCACTTCGCGGTGAGCGCGGCGACGTCGGCTTGAAGTGAACTCCGTTCGGTCTCCAAAGCCTTTACGTCCTTCGCGGCTGTTCTTTCGTAGTAGGCAGGTTCACAAAACATTTCGTCGATTTCGGAAACGCGAGCTTCCGCGGCCTCGATAGAATTCGACAGCACCTCCTGGCGCTTGACAAGCTCCGCCCTCCGGGCCTTGGAGGCGCCCTCGGATTCCTCGACCCGACGTCCGTTCCGTTTCCCCTTGCCGTCTCCGGTTCCTCGGGTGCTCCCATCTTCCTTCTTCTTGCGTTTCTCAGTTTTCGCCTTGAGAATCACGCGGTCCGCATCGAGGTGATCGTCGCCGCAGAAGTGCACGTATTCGTCATAAGTACCGTGATAGTCGCGAACTTCATCCGGTTTGATTTCGACGATCCGCGTGGCCAAGCGGCTGACGAACCAGCGGTCGTGCGATACCAAAATGAGGGTCCCGGCGAAAGTTTTAAGCCCCTCGACCAGCGCTTCAATCGACTCCAGATCTAGGTGGTTGGTGGGCTCGTCGAGGACCAACACGTTGGGACGCGCGATCGCGAGTCTCGTGAACACCAGCCGTGCGGCCTCACCGCCCGAGAGTGCGCTCAACCGCTTCTTCGAGTCGTCCCCCGAAAACAACATGAGCGCCATCCGCGCTCTTACGTAGCCGATATCCTTGGCTGGGCAAAAATCCCAAACCCAACCCTCGGCCGTGTTGTGAGGCGGGTCGAACTGCTCCCGATGGTCCTGCGGGAAGTAGCCTGGATGGGTTTCGTAACCCCACTCGGTCTCGCCCTCATCGGCCTCGAGATCGCCCATCACGATCTTGAGGAGCGTGGACTTGCCGATTCCGTTCGGCCCCATGATCGCCACCCGTTCACCACGCTGCACCAAGAGATCCACGCCGTGGAGCACCTGGTTGTCGCCAAACGCCTTCTTCACCCCTTTGATCTTGAGGACGTCGCGTCCGCTGTCCCGCATCTGTTCGAAACGAAACGTCGGATAGCGGCGTGAGCTCGGGGCGAGTTCGGTCAACGCCTCCGATTTCTTTTCGATCATGCGCGCCTTGCTTTGCGCCTGGCGCGCTTTACTGGCCTTGGCCTTGAACCGATCCACGAATTTTTGGTGATGCGCGATCTCTCGTTCCCTTGCGGTGATTCCCTTTTGCCGCCGCTCACGCTCGTCCTGCTTGGCCCGGAGAAAAGTCGTGTAGTTGCCGTGATAGAGGGTCACAGAAGCGTAGTCGACGTCGAGGATGTGCGTGCTGACGTTGTCCAGAAACCGGTGATCGTGGGAGATCACCACCACGGGCCCGGCGAAGTCACGCAGGAACATCTCCAACCAACGGATCGAGAGGATGTCCAGGTGATTCGTGGGTTCATCCAGAAGCAAGACATCAGGAGCGCCGGCCAGTACCTGGGCGAGCAACACACGGAGCTTGAATCCACCGGAGAGGGTGGATAACGAATGGTCGTGGACTTGGCTTTGAAGACCGAGGCCCTCCAAGATTTTCGTCGCCCGGGCCTCCGCCGTATAGCCGTCATTACGCTGTACGGTCTCCTCCAGCTCCGAGAAACGATCCGCGTCGAAGTAATCCTCCGCTTTGGCCAGGAGGGCCTCCTTCTCCACCATGGCCTCCCAGAGCTCCGCGTTACCCATCATCGCGACCGAGAGGATCTTCTCTTCTTCGTACAAAAACTGGTCCTGGCGCAGGACACCCAGCCGCAGGCGTTTAGGGATGGAGAACGCGCCCTCGCTCGCCTCCATCTCGCCGCTCAGGATGTCGAGGAAGGTCGTCTTACCGGAACCGTTGGCGCCCACGAGACCGTAGCGGTCCCCAGCGTTCAGTTGGAAAGACGCGCCGGAAAACAGGGAACGGTCGCCGTACGACTTTCCGAGGTTCGAGATTGAGATCATGGCGGAGAATGTATACAAAAATCAGACGAACAGTTGGGAGCTCCGCTGTTCGTCAGCGTCGTTGGAGGACCCGCCGTGGACGAACGATCACATTGGGCATCGGATCATTCGGTGGCATACTGCTCGGTGCCCATGAAGTGCAGTGAGACGTAGCTCTCCTGCCCGACGACCCAACTGTCGTGTGGTGTCGGCGGCACGTAGAACAACTTCCCAGCCGACAACTCCACTACCGGTCCACCCTCGAACGCCACCGTCGCGACCCCCTTCAGCACCAGCCCCACGTGCTCCACCGGACAGTACTGTTGGCCCGTTTGGGCACCGACGTGTTCCGACCACCTCCACCCCGGCTCGTACGTCGCGCGCCCGATGGACATGCCGCCGATGCGTACGACCTCGAATCGCCCCTTGGGAAACGTCTTCACCTCGTCCGGATTCTCGAAAGCCTTCAGGATGACATCCACGTCCATGGTTATATACCGCCTCGTTTTTCGTTACCCATCGGCAACCGCTGAATACGGAGCGTGCAGACGCACCTCGGGACGGGATTCGATGAACGCGCGGACTCTGCTCTCACGGCTCAACGCCTCGGGAATGAAGTCCAAAGCCTGCCGCAAACGTTCGTCCGACGCGGCGCAACTGAAGCGCAAGAAGCCGGCCCCCGCGTCACCGAAGCACTCTCCCCCCAAACACGCCACGCCGAAGTCGTCGTCGGCCCCCTCCAGCAGATACAGTGCCAGGCCATGACTGGTGATTCCGAGACGATCACAAACAGCCGACACGTCCGAAAAAACGTAAAACGTGGCGCGAGGTTCTAGCGTATGGAAACCCTCGAGGCGGTTCAGTCCCTCGGTCAATAAATTCACCTTTCCGACAAACAGCTCCATCACGGCGTCCCGCTCGGAGGTGTCCATTTCGAGGGCCGCTTTGCCCGCGATTTGTACGAACGGCGGCGTGCAGGAGAGGGTGGTGTTGACCATGGTGGCAATGGAGTCGACCGTGCCCTCCCCTGACACCGCAAACCCGAGTCGCCAACCGCTCATGCTGTAGGACTTGCTGAACGTGTACGCCGCGACCGCCTGGTCCATCATACCGGGCTGGGCCATCAACGAATGGTGCTGACCGCTCCACACCATATGGCAGTACGGCTCGTCGCTGAACACCGCGATCTGTTCACCTCGAATCAGGTCGGCGATACTCCGCAGATCGTCCTCGGTCGCTACGCCCCCCGTCGGGTTATGCGGGGAGTTGAGAAAAATCGCTTTCGGCGAAGCGTCCTCCGCGAGGAAACGCTCGATATCGGCGATATCCGGGCGAAAGTCGTTCGCCTGTCTGAGCGGTGTGAACACCGGTCGAGCGCCCCGTCGCTCGATGTTGGGCACATAAGTCGGAAAGTACGGGCTGAAGACCAACACGCCGTCGCCCGGATTCAGAAACGCTTCACAGAAGAACTGCTCGAAGACCTTGGCACCGGGCGCGACGACGATGTTGTCACGCTCCGCGGGGATGCCGAACTCGTCGCGGACCATACGAGCCGCAGCCTCGCGGAACTCGGGCACGCCGGGGGATGGGCAATAGTGGGAGTTGTTCTTTTCGATCGCCTCGATGCCGGCGGCCTTGGCGGGAGCGGAAGAGTCGAACGGGCTGTCCCCGATCTCCAGCTCCACCACGTCCTTCCCTGCTGCTTGTAGCTGCTTGGCGGTGGCCAGCACGGTGAAGGCTGTCTCGGCGGTCAGTGATTTGGCGAACGTACTGAGCTCTACGGTCACGGTGTCTCGAGGGGTGAGGGGGTCAGGTGGGTCGGAGGGGATGCCCCATCCGACGATGGGCTCACAAGATGCGCTCGACTCCTGCCGGGTCACAAGCTCCGGGGTCGCGGTTGCCAATTCGCATGCTCGTCGTCCGATCGTTGAGGTAGGCTACCCCCCGTCAACCGGCGGAACCGCCTCCATCAGAAGCTCGAACGCCCGCCGAAGCGCGCTGCCGCCTGCTCTTGCCCCGGTGTATTTGCCGATCCGTACGACGACGAGCTGGTGGGTCGGGATGATCGTCGCGCTTTGGCCTCCGGCGCCTTGCATGCTGAACGCGCTGGTTGGAATCGGGTCTCCGGCATCGGCGTTGACCCAGAAGTGCGAGCCGCCGTACTGGAGGCGGCCGTCGGCGACCCACGCTGGCGCGGTTTCGGACGCGTAGTCTACCCAGCCTTCGGGAAGGAGCCGCTCTCCGTTCCACACCCCGTCCTGGAGGTACAGGTTAGCGAGCCGCGCCCAGTCCCGTGCGGGCAGCAGTCCCCGCCCCTGGCCGAGGAAGTTGCCGTAAGGATCGGTCTCGATGATGGCATCGCGGATGCCGATCTTGTCGAAGAGGTTCCGCTGTGGGAACGAGTGATAGTCCTCGCCGCGCCCTTCGACCGCTAAACGGACCAGGTAGCTGGCGAGGATAGGATCGGTGTTGCGGTAACGACCCACGGTGTTCGGCCGCCATTGCTGTGGACGCGTCGCCGCGTACTGGTATGAGTTGACGGTGCCGGTATACAGAAAAACGTGGTCGGGGTAGCCGACCGACGGATCGTAGTCGGGGTCCTGGGGGGCGCGGATCCTGAGCCCACTCGACATCCGCATGATATCGCCGATACGAATCTCCTGACGCGGGTCGCCCGGGGTTTGCCACTCGGGTATCGGCGCCGGCTGCCACAGCTCGTACTCGCCTTGATGGATGAGCACACCAATGAGGGTGCCGGTCAGGCTCTTGGTCATCGACCAGCTCTCGAGCGGCGTATGGATGCCGATGCGTTCGCCGTAACGTTCACCGAGGATACGCCCCTTGTACGTGACCAGAAGCGCCAGCGTGCGGGCCTCCGGCGGGCCGAAGCCCTCCTCGAGCGCCTGCTCGACTTTGGCCCGGTCGACCTCGGCCGGCCACGGGTCGTCCGGTACCACGTCGCCCATCGGCCAGGGCGTCGTAGTGGCTGGAGGCAGGCGCCTGGGCACGTCGGTCGGCGTGAAGTAGGGCGAATCCACACCGATTGGCAGCGCCACGCAGCCCTGGTTCCCGTACTTCGTCGCGGTACGGACCACGCCGTCCGGAAGCATGAGGCTCACCGACTGGCGCTCGAAGTCCACGATGGTGTCGACCACATGCCGGCGCTCTTCAAACGGACTGGTGAAGCCTCCGATGTTCGCCGCGGCGTCCACCGGGTCGAGGCCTGTGAGGAAAACCGCAGAGCAGAGCGTCCGCGCGAATCCGGCCGTGTGATGGTGAAGCGCCACGCCGGGTGGCGGTACGTACTCCGTGGGTAGCTCAAGCGCCGAAGCACGCGCGATCAACGCCTCCCTGGCATCCGGCCGATCGGCGGTGGACCGCGAATCCCCGTCCGATGGGCCGCAGGCGGCAACCGCAAGCAAGATCGCCGCGGTCAGGCGTCGGTCACTCGAATCGAAGCGCATGGCTTCCTCCACAGGTGTTGGTCCCGGTCGGCCCGCAAGATGCTCGTGGTCCTGGTCAGCTCCCTAGATGCTCCCGGAAGAAGTCGACGGTACGGGGCCACGCCTGCTGCGTGGCGCGCATATTCGCGCCCTCGCGATCGGGCTGTGCCCGCAGGAAACCGTGGCCCGCGCTCTCGTAGATCTCGACCTCGTACGTCTTCCCCAACGGACCCATGGCCGCCTGGGCGGTCGGAATCGTGGCGTCCACGCGCGCGTCGTCCTCGGCATACAGCCCGAGCACGGGGGCGTTGATCATGCTGTACGCCGCGTCCTCGTCGGGTGACGAGCCGTAGTAGACGACCGCGGCGTCGAGGTCCGCCTGATGGATCGCGTAGGCGAAGCTGGTCCCACCACCCCAACAGAAGCCCACCACGCCGATCTCATCGGAGGCCGACGGAATCATGCCGGCATAGGCCTTTACGGCGTCGAGCCGCCTCATGGCTTCGGGCCGCTCGAGTTGGCGGACCATGGCCACGACATCGTCGCGACTGCCCATAGACTCGGTGCCGCCCCCGTCCGGTCCCATACCTGAAAGCAGATCGGGCGCCAGGGCGATGAAGCCCTCGGCGGCGAACTGGTCAGCGACCGAACGGATCCAGTCGGTGAGCCCGTAGATCTCCATGATGACGATTACCACAGGCGCATTCTCCGCGCGCTCGGGGTAGACCGCCCACGTCCGAACCGGTGTCGCGCTGCCCGGTAGCGCCACGTCGACCCACTCTCCGTGGCGCGGCGAGCTGTTCAGCGCGGCGAGCGCTCCAGCCTCGTCGGGGGGAGGCGTGGGCTCGGCCATCGCCATGACGGAGGCCTCGTCCGAGTTCGCGCCGGCATCCCCACCCGAGCCACAACCCGCCCCGATCATGGCCAGCATCCCGAGAAAGAAGAGTCGAATGGGTACTTCGCGTGCATCGGCTCGCATCGGTGGCTCCTGGTCGCGGCTGTGAGTCGGTAGCGTTCCCCCCCCCCGGATCATTCTGTCGGGGCCCGACGACCGCAAGGCCCCGCAGTCGTCGCCCGCGTCTTCATGGCTATATTGTTGCCATGAAGACGATCGCGGCTGGAAAGTTCAAGGACGTCTGTCAAAAGACCCCCGGCACGTAGCCACGCTTCCACCTCCGTCGATTTCAGCGAGGACCAGGTCATGATCAGACATGAGACGTTGCACGCGCCGCTCGCGGCGGCGCTGGTGTTTTCCGCAACCGCGGCGTGCGGGCAACAAGCGCCGTCGCTCGATCGGATCTCGCTTCCGCCGGGCTTTACCATCGAGGTCTACGCGGAAGGACTGTCCAACCCGCGCTCCATGACGCTGACGCCGAACGGAACGCTCTTCGTGGGGAGCCGTAGTGCACCGGCCAGCTTCCTGCGGGGCGGGGCGGCCGACGGCGGACAGGTGTATGCCATCCTGGACCGGGACGCCGATCACAAAGCGGACGAGGTGATCACGGTCACGTCGGGTCTGAATGTGCCGAACGGCGTGGCGTTCCGCGACGGCTCTCTGTACGTCGCCGAGATCAACCGGATTCTCCGTTACGACAGGATCGAATCTCGCCTCGAGAATCCGCCCGAACCCACCGTCGTAAACAGCACGTTCCCCTCGGATCGGATGCACGGCTGGAAGTACATCGCGTTCGGGCCCGACGGCAAACTCTACGTGCCAGTCGGTGCGCCCTGCAACGTATGCGACCGGGAAGACGAGGAGGCGCGGTACGCGTCGATCACACGTATGAACCCCGACGGTAGCGATCTGGAGGTGTTCGCGCGCGGCATTCGCAACTCGGTGGGCTTCGATTGGCATCCGGACACGGGGGAACTCTGGTTCACCAGCAACGGCCGTGACGGCCTCGGCGACGAGACACCCCCGGACGTCCTGAACCGAGCGAACGGTCCCGGCATGCACTTCGGATTCCCGTTCTGCCACGCCGGGACCCTACCAGATCCCCAGTTCGGCGAGGGGCGGTCGTGCGCAAACTACGCACCACCGGCGCTCGGCCTCGGGCCCCATGTCGCTGCTCTCGGGATGCGCTTCTACACGGGCAACATGTTCCCAGAGATCTACCAGGGCCGGATCTTCATCGCCGAACACGGGTCGTGGAACCGCAGCCCGGACGCGGGGCACACGGGCTACCGGATCATGACGGTACGCTTGAACGGAAATCGAGCGGTCGAATACGAGGTGTTTGCCGAGGGCTGGTTGGGGTCCGACAACTCGGCGTGGGGGCGCCCAGCGGACGTACTCGTGATGCCGGACGGTGCGTTGCTGGTGACGGACGATCAAGCCGGCGTCATCTACCGGATCAGTTATTCGGGATAGACCGGACGTAGAGCGGTTCAGCGAGTACCGCTAGCCTCACGACGGAGGACCCTCATGCCCGATTCCCCTGCCGTCCAGGACTTCTACCCCGACGACGCCGCGCACTGTTACGGGTGCGGCCGCTTCAACGACGCCGGCCTGCACGTGCGCACAAGGTGGGACGGCGACGAGACGGTGGCCCACTTCACCCCGGCTGAATACCACACCGCCATCCGGGGGAGCGTCTACGGTGGCCTGGTAGCCTCGCTGCTGGACTGCCATGGGACAGGGAGCGCCTCCGCCGCCGTTCTTCGCCACGAAGGACGGGAAATCGGCGACGGCCCCTCGCCCCGCTTCGTCACCGCGGCACTGAAGGTGGACTTTCTAAAGCCCACTCCCCTGGGGCCGGAGCTGGAGATCCGGGGGCGCATCGTGGAGATCAAGGAAAGAAAAGTCGTGGTCGAGGAGACCCTCTCGGTCGACGGGGTCGTGACCGCCACGGGCCATGTGGTGGCCGTACGTATCACATCGCCCCTCTAGCGCCTGATTCGGTCGACGCGGCGGGGTCCGAGGGCTACGTTGAGCCGAAATCTGGCCGCTACATCAGCCTCGGGGAGGAAAATCGTGATGAAACCAATCGGTCAACCCGCCTTCCACGTGGCCCTCATCGCGCTTTGTGTAGGCTGCTCACCGGGGGCCGAACAGCCGTCCGCCCTGCCCGCGGAGTCGGGGCCGGCCATGCTCATCGCTCATCGCGGTGCCTCGGGCTACGCGCCGGAGCATACAATGGCGGCGTACCGGCTGGCCCTCGAGCAGGGGGCCGACTTCATCGAACCCGATCTCCAGATCACGAGCGACGGAATATTGATCGCGCTTCACGATCTCACGTTGGGGCGCACAACCGATGCAGCCGAAGTTTTTCCCGACCGCTTTCGGGAGGAGCCGTTTCGCGGCGAGACCGTTAGGCGGTGGTACGCGAACGACTTCACGCTCGACGAGATCCTGATGCTGGACGCAGGCTCCTGGTTCGACGAACGCTTCAAGGGAGCCCGAGTTCCCACGTTCTCCGAGGTGATCGAACTCGCGCGCGGCCGAGCGGGCATCTTCCCTGAAACCAAGGCTCCTGAGGTGTACGGGAACCGTGGGTACGACATGGAACGGCTCGTTGTTGCGGAGCTCCAGAGGCACGGTCTCGACCGCGCGCGAGCGGACCTCGCAACCCCTGTCGTAATTCAGTCGTTCAGCGCCGAAAGCCTGAAGATCCTGCGCCACGAGGTCGGCTCGGACCTTCCTTTAACTTTCCTAATCTCGGGCCCGGAGTCCGACACATGGTTGGCTGCCGAAGGGCTCGCGGAGGTCCGTGAGTTCGCGACCGGCATCGGCCCGACAAAGAGCCTCTTGATGGATGATCCCGAGGTGGTAGATCGGGCCCATCGGGCTGGTCTGACGGTGATCCCCTATACGTTCAGAGCGGATGCACCGGGCGGGTTCGCGAGCGTCGAAGAGGAGATGGTCCACTACATCTTCGAACTGGGGGTGGACGGACTCTTTACCAACAATCCCGACTTGTTTCCTCGGACGCCTCCCAAAGAAGCCTTTTGACCCCGTGAGGGCGCCGGCTCACCTCACGCTCATTGCGCTCGTCCTGGGTGGGGCGCTGGCCCCGGGTTGCGCCGGGCCGTTGGTCGAGGACTGTGACCACGGTGACCTCGACCCACGCTACTGCGATGAGAACGGTGATCTCGTTGCTGACGCACCCTCGGATTCAAGCATGGGTCTCGATCCGGATCGTCTGATCTTCGCCTATACGCCCGTGGAAGATCCGGCTCAATTCAGGGGCGTCTGGGCTGGCTTTCTCGCCCATCTCGAGAAGGCGGTGTCGAGGGACGTGCTCTTCTTTCCCGTGCAATCCAACGCGGCCCAGATCGAAGCCATGCGGGCGGGGCGACTTCACGTTGCGGGATTCAATACGGGAAGTGTTCCCCTGGCAGTGAACTGCGCCGGCTTTGTGCCCACCACGATGATGGCGCGCGCCGACGGGTCCTTCGGGTACGAAATGGAGATCCTCACACACCGCGAAAGCGGGATCGAGTCGGTACCCGAGCTCCGGGGTCGCACGCTGGCCTTCACGTCCCCGACCTCGAACAGCGGCTTCAAAGCCCCCTCGGTCCTTCTCGAGGCGGAGTTCGGGCTGGCCGCGGACCGGGACTTCGAGCCGGCGTTTTCGGGGCGACACGACAACTCGGTGCTCGGTGTGCTTCAGCGCGACTACGACGCCGCGGCGGTGGCGAACATCGTGATCGACCAGGTCCTGGCTCGTGGGGTCGGGAGCCGGGACGACCTGCGTGTCCTCTATCGTTCGGAGACCTTTCCGACCACCGCATACGGCGTGTCGAACCGGCTCGATCCGGACCTCGCAAAGGCCATCGTCGAGGCGTTCTACACCTTCGACTGGGAGGACAGCGCGCTCGACGCGGAGTTCGAGGAGAGCAGCTTCATCCCCATCACGTATGCTGGGCACTGGGAAGTGATCCGGCGGATCGACGTGGCGTCGGGCACGAGCTGGGGATGCCGATGAGTCCGAATGCTCGAGGCGCTGCGCAGCACGCCCTCAGCATCCAGGATCTGGTCGTCCGGTACGGTACGGGCGAACCCGTGGTCTCCGGCGTGTCGATCACACTGGCCCAAAAAGAGATCGTCGGGCTGATCGGCGCATCCGGGGCCGGCAAGAGCACACTTCTGCGCGCCGTCCAGCGCCTGGTCGAGCCGGAGTCGGGGGAGATCTTGCTGAACGGAGTCGAGCTCACGCGACTGCCCCGCGCGGAGCTTCGCGACGCACGCAAGAGACTGGGCATGATCTTCCAGGAGCACGCGTTGATCGGGCGGCTCTCCGTCATGGAGAACGTCCTGGCTGGCACGTTGGGCCGGACCCCTTTCTGGCGAAGCGTCCGTCGTCGCTTCGACCCGGAGGACGTGCAGGAAGCGTTCGGCCTCCTCGATCGGGTCGGCCTGACTAGGTTGGAGGACTCGCGCTGCGACGAGTTGTCGGGTGGCCAGAAGCAGAGGGTGGGGATCGCGAGAGCTTTGATCCAGCATCCCGACGTCCTGTTGGTGGACGAACCCACCGCGAGCCTCGATCCGGCGACGTCGGTCCGGATCATGACTTTGATCACCGAGATCTGCATGGAGAGGGGTCTGGCGGCGATCATCAACCTGCACGACGTGCCGCTCGCTCGCCGATTCTGCCCTCGCATCGTCGGTCTCAAGGATGGAGAGGTGGGTTTCGATGGCCCGGTGTCCGCCCTGGACGATGCCGTGCTCCGGAATGTATACGGGGACGAGGCGGTGGGGGCACACGGAGCGGCCGCTGGAGATGTGGCCGCCATCGGTGACTCGGCCCCTGTCGGTGACTACTTGGCACCCAAGAGAGACGAAGCGCTTGCCGGATCGGACGCTCCTGAAGGAGAGGACCCCCGTGGCGGCTGAATCTACTCGACTGTGGCAACCTCCACGTTTGATCGAGAGCGCCACCACACGGAAGCTGGTGGTCGGAGGCCTGGCGCTGTACGGACTGACCGCTTTCTTCACGGTGGAGATCGACCCGTCCCGGATCGCGGAGGGGCTCTCCCGCACGGGCGAATTCTTCGGAGGGTGGCTCCGGCCCGATTTCTTCACTAGGTGGACCGACATCCGCGCGGGTTTGCTCGAGAGCGTCGCCATGACGGCCATCGCCACGGTCGCGGCTCTCCTGCTTTCCGTACCGCTCGGGCTCGGAGCCGCCCGTAACTTAGTACCTGTGCCCATCTACACCGCCTCTCGCGGCATCTTGGCCGTGGCCCGGGCATTTCACGAGATTCTCGTGGCCATTCTGTTCGTTGCGATGTTCGGATTTGGTCCGTTCGCGGGGGTCGTGACTCTTGTGGTAGGCAGCGTGGGTTTTCTTGGAAAGCTGCTCGCCGAAGCCGTGGAGGAGGTCGATCCCGCCCCCCTCGAGGCGCTCACCGCGGCGGGGGCGTCGTGGGCGTCCCGCGTGGTGTTTGGCGTACTTCCCCAAGTCATGCCGCGGGTTCTGGGGCTCGGCCTCTACCGGCTCGACATCAACTTTCGGGAGTCCGCCGTGATCGGCCTGGTAGGAGCCGGGGGGATCGGCGCCACCCTCACCACCGCGTTCAGCCGGTACGAATTCGAGTCGGTATCCGCGATCTTGATCCTGATCATCGGCATGGTCCTCGGCGCCGAGGTGGTCTCAGGACGCCTCCGTCAGAAGTTGCTTTGATGCCCGTCCTGGAGGCGGGCGGGGTGCGCCAGTGGCGTCGGCGAACGACCGGGGAGCAGCGGCTACGATTCGTGGGCGCTCTTGGGGTCACCGCCGCGCTGGTAGCCGCTGGTGCGGCCATCTCGGCTCAGACGACCTGGTCCTTCGTCCTCGACGCGGGATTCCAGCTCCGTGATCTGGGGTCGAGGATGTTTCCACCCGATGGTCCGTACGCCGTTTCTCTTCTGCGCCCCCTTCTCGACACACTCCACATCGCCACCTTGGGGACCGCCCTCGGCGTTGTCCTGGCCGTGCCTCTGGCTTTTGCGTCCGCTGGGCCCACGACCCCTTCACGCTTATACGTGCGTCCGATCGCCATACTTGCACTCGTTACTTCACGTTCCGTGAACTCGATCATCTGGGCGCTCATGCTCGTGGTACTCCTCGGCCCGGGCATTCTTGCCGGCGTGCTGGCGATCGCTTTTCGTTCGGTGGGGTTCGTAGGAAAACTCGTCTACGAAGCGATCGAGGAGGCTCCCGTTCTTCCCGTGACCGCGATGGAGACGACCGGCGCGGGGCGCGGGCAGGCGCTGGCGTTCGGTCTGCTCCCGCAAATCCTCCCGACGATGGCGGGGGTGAGCGTCTACCGCTGGGAGATCAACATCCGAGAAGCGACGATCCTCGGATTGGTGGGAGCGGGCGGGATCGGAATGGCTCTACAAGCGTCGATCGACGCACTCAGGTGGTCACGTGTGTCCGTGATCCTATTTGCGATCCTGGGGACCGTCGTTTTCGCGGAGTTGGTCTCGGCCCGGATTCGAAGGGGGCTGGGGTAGGGCGGACCACTTCTTCGACTCCCGCGGGCCTTGCTCGCAAGCTACCTTAGCCAAGCCAAGGTCCGCGTGCTCTTCGACACCAGCTCCGACTACGTCCGAGGCCACTGAAAAATGAAACTCTCCAACGCGATCCAGAACTTCGTGAACGGTGTGGGTGATGTCGTGGGGAGTGCCGTCGAGGTGGTGGGCCATAGGATCAAGAACCTCTTCCAAAGGGTCGGAAGTAAAGTCGGGGGGCAACCCTTTTTCTTGTGGCTCGGTGGTGCGATCAAGGGCGTCTTATCGGTCCTGGCCGCGGCCGTCAAAGGGGTGCTCGGCATCGCAGGGGGCGCCTTCGGCGGGTTGCTAAAAATCGTCGGAGGCGCGGTAACGGGGCGGGGATCACTGGTTCTCGAGGGGCTCTGGGATATGGGGTCGCCAATTGTCGGCACGGTGATCGTGGTCCTGGGCAAGACGGTCTCGATGGTCCAGTCGGTCCTTTACCTGCAGGGTTTCGAACGACCTCTGACGGAGCACGAAAAGTCTCAACTCCACAGGGTGTTCAAGGATTCGCTGAACTACTACGTCATCGGAATCATCGAGGGACGTGCGGGACTCTTCGGATCGAATCCGAGGGCGTTCACGTTGGGCAACACGCTATACATGAAGACTCCGACCTTCCCAGTCGACCTGCTGGTCCATGAGGCCACGCACGTTTGGCAATATCAGAAAACGGGCGATCGTTATGCTAGCGATGCCCTCGCCGCCTAATGGTTCGTATCCGGCGCGTACGACTGGGAAAAGGAGATCTCGGATCGCGGTAAGGCGGAGTGGACGCAGTTCAACAATGAATCTCAGGCCGAGATCTTCGAAGATCTCTGGAAATCGGGCGCGTTGGTGGATGGCGCCGCTACTCGGTTGGGGTCGGGCGACGGCGCCTTCTTCGACGCCGACTCGGAGCAGACCTTCGGCCGCTTCAAAGTGCGCGGAGCGGATTACACGGAGATCGCCCAACGGGCCGTCGATACGGTTCGGAACGCCCGGCTCTCCACGTAGCGGCGGCTCTCGTCAAACGCACTACGCAATTGTACAGGTCCAAAAGCGCCCAAATGCGACGCACTCCTGGCTTACCGCCGTCTGGATGCTCCAGGAGCACGGGGTGGACCGTTTCTACGACTTCCTCGAACAGATGGGAATGAGCACGCTTCACCGACAGCCCCAAGAGTACGGACTGACGCTGATCCTGAGGGGGCCGAGGGCACACTCTGGGACTTGACGTCCATGTACGCGAACGTCGTGCACATCGCGGGTCTGTCGGCGAGGCCCGGGCAGACAGCGCGCTCGCCCTCGAACACGTATGACCGTCCTACGCTGCTCCAAGAAGAGGAGTCTGCAACCCAAAACACGGCGCAATTGAGCGTCGGGGCCGCGTGGCTCACTCTGGAGGCCCTACTGGAGGTGGTACGCCCGGGCGCGGACGCCCATTGGCGGCGCTTCGAGAGTTCGCAAGAGATTGCCTGGAAGACCGGGACGAGCCTTGGGCATCGCGACGGTTGGGCCATCGGCAGCACGGCGAGGTACACGGTGGGTGTCTGGACAGGGAACGCCACCGGCGAAGGGCGCCCGGAGCTCACCGGACTCGGCGCAGCGGCTCCGATCTTGTTCGACGTCTTCAATCGGCTGGAGCAGGCCGACTGGTTCCCAAGGCCAGAGTTCGCCTTGAAACCGGTCGATGTGTGCAGGAATGACGGCCACCTCGCCAGGGACGGCTGCGAGATGGAGAGCGCGTGGGCCCCATTCGGCAGTCACTTCGAGCGCGCCACGCCCAATCAACGCCTCATACATCTCGACCCGACCGGAACATGGCGAGTCCACGATCGTTGTGAAGCGGTGCACGGAATGACGCACGAAACCTGGTTCGTTTTGCCGCCGAGCCAGGAGTATTTTTACCGAAGACAGCACAGCGAGTGCCGGCGGTTACCCCCATATCGTGCCGATTGCGCCGGGCCAGGGGTCGAAGATGGTGGTGAGCCCATTGACTTCCTCTACCCGAGCGCCGGAGCTCGTATCTACATCCCCGTGGATCTATCCGCCAGAAGGAGCCGCGTCGTCTTCGCCGTCGCTCACCGCGACCCGGACGCCGTTCTCTTCTGGCACCTGGATGATCGCTTCATCGGGACCACGCAAGCCTTCCATGAACAGGCGTTGGACATCACCTCAGGCCTGCATGCGATCACGGTCGTGGACCAGAACGGGAACCGCGCAACGCGAGAGTTCGAGGTGCTGACCAAAGATGATCCAGGCAAGACGATCACGCTGGGGCGGACAGCGGGAGGGCTTCCTAGTCCCGCGCCGTCGACCCGCTGACCGAACTCGCCGGCAGCCTTTCCCGGAGCGCTATACTCCAACCGACCTGTTCCGACTCGATCAGCAGATACGCCACACGCGGGCTGGCCGCCAAGTCCACGGTGCCGGCGCCAGCTTCCTGGCTATCGACGATCGTCTGCAGCAGCCGGCCGCTGATCGCGCTGTGGAGCGAGACGCGGAAATGGTTCGTGCCGGAAGAGCCTTCCGGAAGCGCCTCCCACGTGAGCCGCATGGAGCCGGTGGTCACGTCGAAGGACTCGGTCTGGCGACCACCACTTCCCGACCAGGTGCCTAAAGCATGCCACTGGATGTTCGCCGCTGCAGCGACGGGCAGGGCGGGCTCCGGCTCGGGCTGCTCCCGCGGGCTCTCACAGGCTAAGAGTGGCAGTAACGCTACAAGGACGAGCGTCCGACAGCGCAAGCGCCGGCGTCCACCTTCCGGCCATAGCGGGCCCGACAACAATGAGATGCTCCGGGGGCTTCGCGCCCCGTGGTCGGGTCTACACCGTCGCAGTGAGCGGTCCGCCCCGGACGGCGCGCCGCACCAGATTACGCATCAACGGCACTTTGTAGGCGTTATAGCGCAGCGGTCGGGCGCCCTCGACGGCGAGCTCGCCGGCCCGGGTCGCCGTATCCTCATTGAGTTGCTGGCCGGCCAGCGCCCTTTCGACTTCCCGCAGACGCAGCGGCCGAGCGGCCACGGCCCCAACCACGACCCGCGCCTCGTCGATCAAGCCGCCGCTCTCGCGGATCGCCGAAGCGACGTTCACCAAGGGAAAGTCCCACACTTCGCGGTCGCGAACCTTCTCGAAGTAGAACCGCGCACCCGCCCATGTCGCTGGGATACGGATGGATGTGAGGAGGTCGCCGGGCCGCAACACCGTCATACGCGTGATGTCGATCTCCGGCCCGACGAAGTAATCGACCGCATCGACCACGCGCTCTCGATCCCCGCGCCGGATGACCATCTGCGCATCGAGTGCAATGAGCGCGGGAGCGGTGTCCGACGGGCTCACGGCCACGCAACGACTCGAGTCGAGAATGGCATGTTCGCGGTTTACCGCCGTGGGTGTATTGGCGTAACACGTGTTGCCGCCGGCGCGATAGCACGTCCAGCCGTCTCGGTAGTACGTGCAGCGCGTGTCCTGCGAGACATTGCCGCCCAGTGTGCCCTGATTACGTATCTGGGGCGACGCCACGAGTCCCGCCGCCTTGGCTAGTATCGAAAAGCGCGCGATGACATCAGGATGTTCGGCCACGTCGGTGAGCGTGGTCATCGCCCCGATCTCGAGCCCGCCCCCGGCCTCGCGGATGCCACGCAACTCCTCCACTTGGCTGATCTCGATGACCACGCCGGTGCGCTTCGTCCGGTCCTTGAGCCAATCGAATGAGTCCATTCCTCCTGCGATGATCCAAGCCTCATCACCGTAAGAGGCGACGGACTCCGCCGCCTCCTCCAGGGTAGTGGGCTGGATCAGCTGGAACGGAGGGATTAGGTCGTTAACAACAGCCATAGCGCTTCTCCTGGACTCCGAGCTACCGAAGCATCGTCTGCTGAATCGTCAATTGGATCTCACCAGGCATCAGATGTGGGCCGTCAACGCTTCCTGCATGGGTCGCCCGTGTTCGAGCGCCATGAGAATGCTGTCGAGCATAACCGGGGTGCGCTTGAACACCTCGTCGCCTAGTGCGGCGGAGAGGGCGTTGAGAACCGCGCACGCGCCCGCGGCAACCGGCGGCTCGCCGATGCCCTTCGCGCCGACCGGCGTCTCCGGATCCGGCAAGTTGACCGCGTCCCACTTCATGTTTCGTGGGATGTCCAGGATCGTGGGTGGACGATTCTGATACATCCGTTTGGCCAACGGCAGGCCCCACTGCTGATCGTACACGGTCTTCTGCGCGAGGGTGTGCCCCATGCCGAGCACCGAGCGACCGAGAATCTGTCCGCCGTAAGAGCGCGGATGAATGATGGTGCCTGAGTCGCCCACCGCCATGTAGTCGAGTATTCGGTAGTCGCCCGTCTCGACGTCCACCTCGACCTCGGCGAACCCGGCGACGAAGGCAAACGTGGCGCCGTCTCGTCCGTAGTTGTCGCGTGCAACACCCATGAGGCCTTGCCCCGCCAACGCCGTTGCCGACGTAGTGGTGTACGCGTTGATGTCGTCCGGCAATTCGTGCCCGTCGTACTTGCCACCCAACTCGACGGCGCGCCGCGCCACCTCCGCGAGTGTCATGCTACGGCTGCCGCTCGTCACGCGCCCATCGGCCACAACGTAGGACTCGGCGTTTCCGCCGAGCGTGCGGGCCGCGATCTCCCGCGCCTTGTTGATCGCGTCCGTTGCCGCCGCGTGAGCCGAGCGCGTCATCGCGTGTGTCGTCTGACTCCCGCCCGATACACACGTCCACGGGAGGTGCTGGGATGTGTCGCCCCAGGAGATCTCCACGTCTTCCCACGGCAAGCCCATCATCTCAGCCGCCACTCGGTGCACGTCAGAGTAGGATTCCGTGCCCAAATTGCCGACGCCCGACTGGACGTACATCCGGCCGTCGGGCTTGATGACGAAGAGCCCGTCGAATCCAGTCGACCCCGCTACGAAGGTGCTGACCGCCACGCCGGAGCCACGCACGGTCGATCCTCGGCGCTGGCCAGAGCGCGCTTGGCGCGCCTCCCAGTCGAAGAGTTCGGCCCCGCGGTCGAGCGCTTCCCTGAGGAACGCACTCGTACAGTAGGCTCTTGAATCGTCGCCCGCTGGTGGACCGAACGATGCTTTCCCGACGGGTGCGTTGACCCGCCGCATATCCACTTGGTCGATGCCGAGCTGGCGCGCGGCTTTGGCCAGGACCGGCTCCATGATCACGATACCCTGGAGCCCCCCGGGTTGGCTCTGAGCCCTACGCGGTGGCGTGTTCGTGAGCACGGTGGTCGCCCGCGCCCGCATAGCCTGGGGCTGATAGAGCAACGACACGATGGTGCCGGAGAACCCGGCGTCGCCCGACGGCTCATACGCGCTGTTCTCTCCGATGCAGAACAGGTCGAGGGCCAAAAGCCGCCCGTCCGCGGCGAACCCGGCTTTCACTCGGCCGTGGACCGCAGGGCGAATCCCTCCGATGAAGTGCTCCTCTTCGCGCGAAATACGGAGCATGACAGGCTGGCCCGTCTTTTGGGCGAGCACCGCCGGGACTGTGCTGATGACGGCTCCCGTGGCCCTGCTGCCGAAGCCTCCGCCCGTGTACTCCGTGATGAGCACGACGTCGTTGATGTCGAGCTGCATCCAGCGGGCGAGGGACGCGGCCGTCTGCACCGTGCTTTGCGTGCCCGTGTGTACGAACAGCTTGCCGTTGCGCCAGTACGCGAGTGTCGAGCGCGGCTCGAGCACGTGGTGCTGGTTGTTGGCTACCGAGAATGTCTCGTCGAGCACGAGTGCCGCTTCGGCGAACCCGGCTTCAACGTCGCCGAAAGACCACTCTTGCTGCGGTGTGCCGGTCGGCAATCGACCCTCTTCGTATTCGGCGAAGTCGGCGTTCGACCACTTCAATTTCTGAACGTCGAGCGGTGCCGTTGGCTCTTCCTCCGGACGGCCCCAGCAGTTGCCTTCCAGGCGCGCGTCGGGCCCGTCCGGACGGAGGGTCAAAAGCGGGTCGACAACGAACGGCAAAGGCTCGAACTCGATCTCGATGGCTTCGATGGCTGCAACGGCCGTCTCCTCGTCCACGGCTGCAACGGCCAGCACCGGTTCACCGGCGTAGACCGGCTCGTCGCTGAGCGCCCGCTCACCCTTGGGGTTCGCGGGAATCCTCTCTCCGAGATCGGTCACGACGTCGGCCGGCGCCGGAAGCTCCGACGCTCTGAGGATGGCGCGCACGCCCGGCATCGCCTCAGCGGCGCTCGTGTCGATCCTCGTGACCCGCCCGTGGGGGACGGGGCTCAACAAGAGCTTCGCGTAGAGCATTCCGTCTGTTCGGAAGTCCTCCGAGTATTTCGCTTGGCCCGTGACTTTGGCGACCAGATCGGGTGTGAGGTAGTTTTCGCCGACTAGTTTCTCAGGCACGGGTCACCTCCCGCGAAAGCTCAGCGCCCCGTTGTAGGGCTGTGAGGATTTTGTCGTAGTCTTGGCAGCGGCACAGGTTGCCCGAGACGCCGTGAGCCAACTCTTCACGGGTCGGATCGGGGTTTTTCTGCAGGAATCCGACCGCCGACATGATGAAACCCGTCATGCAGTAGGCACACTGGAAGCCCTGCTCCTCGACCACCCCCTGCTGCACCGGGTGGAGCGTACCATCCGACGACGCCAGCCCCTCGATCGTCCTGATCTCGCGAGTCCGCACGGCGTGCGTAAGCACCGAGCATGCGTAGCGCGGCACGTCGTCCACCAGCACGGTGCAGGCGCCACACTCCGCACGGTCGCAGCCGAGCTTGGTACCGGTCAACCCGAGCTTGTAGCGGAGCGTCGTAGCCAGCGTCTCGTGCGGGGCCACGTCTACCCGTCGGCTCCGGCCGTTGACGTTGAGCGTCAGCAGCCGTTCGACGCCGCTCGTCCGAGCGGCCTGGCCCGCCAACAGTGGGCTATTGCGAAAGAGGTAAGCCGAGGAGGAAACCGCCACGCCTCCGGCGATTACACCCTTGATGAAGGTGCGCCGGTCGAGACCGGTCGACCCAATGCCGCTGATTTGTGCGTCGTCACTTGGCATATCGCCTCTCCTGCACATCGCGAGAACGGCGAGGACAGGGTCCGCCACGACCCCATCCGATCAAGACCCACAATAACGCCAGCCCTGGCGGTACGACACCCCTCTCGGGAGGGCGATACGGCCCACTTAGGCGGGCGCGGACTCATTCCCCGGATCAGCGGGTTCGTCACCCAACCGTACGAATCAGGGATTCCCCTCCACTCGTGACCGCTGCCCCGGTGTATCACAATCAAGGGGGTACCGCGTCTTCCCGAAGGAAGTGGTACTATGACAGCCCCGCGAGCATGAGGTGAACGCTTGTTCATAGATTTTGCCCGACCGGAGCTCCTTTTCCTGGCCCTCCTCCTATTGGGTTGGGGCTTCTTCGTTCGGCCGCGAGAAGGCCGTGGCGTGCTCTTTTCGCCTGTCGGCGCCTTTCCCCGATCCACCGGATCGAAGCGGGTGCGTCAGGCGCTCCTCCTGTCGGCTCCCACCGTGCTGCGAGGATTGACGATGACCTCCCTGATTGTCGCCCTCGCGGGTCCCGGGAGGTTCGAAACCGTCGAAACGGTCTCGACAGGGGCACGGGGGATCGGGCTCGTACTCGACCTCTCGAATTCCATGCTCGCCGACGACATGGAAAGTGCCCGGAGTCGACTGGCGGTCGCCCGCGAAGCCGCCGTCCGCTTCGCCGAGAGGCGCTCCGGAGACGAACTCAGCCTCGTGGCCTTCGGGGGGGAGGCGGTCACGCGGGTGCCTCCTACCACCGACCCGAGGGTGATCGTCGATGGGGTCCAATCACTCCAGGTGGACTTCGTCCGGAACGGGACCGACGTCTCGGGCGCCGTCCTCACCTCGATCGCACAACTCCTGAGTTCAGAGAGGGAGCCGAGGGTCGTGATTCTGCTGACGGACGGCGCTCATAACCAAGCCGGGATCCAACCTTATGCGACCGGCAGGGCCGCTGCGGCGTTGGGGATCCGGGTGCACTCGATCAGCGTCGCGCCGGCCGTCGGGTCGGCCGACCCGACGGAGGGCCCTCCCAGCTACGAGGAGCCGACGGAGGACCTGGAGACGGTTCTCTCCGGCGTGTCGGCGTTGACCGGCGGCCGCTACTTCGAGGCCACGAGCGCGGCCGCGCTGGATTCGATCTACATCGAGATCGACCGTATCGAGTCGCCTACCAACACACCGGTCGAGCGCGAGGAGCGGCGATCGATGGAGGCATGGTTCCTGGCCTTGGCCCTCCTCTCGCTGGCGGTGGAGATCTTCCTTCGAGGTTCGCGCTGGGGGGTGCTACGGTGATCACCTTCACGAATCCCTGGTTCCTTTTCGTCGGCGTCGCCCTGGCGGCCCTGATCACGAGCGCTTTCGCGAGCCGAGCGCGTCGTGGGCGTCTGCTCGTCGCCTTTCTCGGAGGAGACCGGGCCGCCCAGCGCCTCTCCGGGCACGACCTTCGTCGCATGCACTTCGAGCGCATTTCACTGCTGGTCCTCGCGTCCCTGGCGATGGCCTCGGCCGCCGCCGGGCCCCGAGTGGTCGCTCCCGCCGCAGAGCCCGAGCTCGCCGACGCCCCCCGGGTCCAAAGGGTGATGGTGGCAATCGACGTGTCCGCGTCGATGCAGGACACCGACGTTTCGCCGACGCGCCTCGGCTCGGCAGTGCGCATCGCCCGGACGCTGGTGGAGTCGATGGATGGGTCGGAGGTCGGGTTGGTCTTGCACGCAGGGAAGGCGTATACCCTGACGCCTCCCACTCACGACCACCGGGGGGTGCTCTACCTGCTCCGGGGAGTGACGCCTACGACGGTGACCCCATGGGATCGCGGCGCGAGCTTGGCGGCCGGAATCCGCGAGGGAGTGGTCCAGCTGGCCGGCGCCGATTCCGTGGGGCACGAGGGGATGATCATCCTGATCAGCGACGCCGGGACGAGCGAGTCCGGGGGGGAGGAAGCCATCGCCGCGGTCCGAGGGGCGGTCGCGAGCGGAATTCAGGTGCACACCATCGGGATCGGATCCGTCGGGGCTGGCGCAACGGGCTCGGCGGCGTTCGGAAAGCCCCTTCTGCGGCGGCTCGCCCAGATCGGTGGAGGGACCTACACCGACGGAGCGCCGGGCGGGATGGCGTTGGCCGTGTCACGAGGGCTGAACGGCGGTTCCTCGGGGGTCACGCCCGGGGCACCATGGAATACCGGGGACCCCACGTTCTGGCTCACCGCCGCGGCTCTTCTTCTGGTCTTCGTGGACGGCCTCCTGGACGGCAAACCCCGAAGGGCAGGGCGTAGACCGTCTCGGAGGGCACCATGAGGCTCCAAGGGAGACGCTGGACACGACTACGGCGGACGTGGCCGTGGGCTTCGGCCTTCCTCGTCGTTGCTGCGGTCCTGTGGAGGGCCGCGGGAACGGTCGAATGGGGCAACCGTCTCCATCGGGCCGGTGCGTTTCGCACCGCGGCGTCCGTGTACCGCGGCCATATCGAGGACGGACGGGCGGGGCAGATCGCGGCCTACAACCTGGGGACCGCCCTCATGGAGGCGGAAGCTGATGAAGCCGGGCTCTACCTCGAGCTCGCCGCCGCGGGGCCCGACCCGGTGGTCGCGCAGAGGGCCCACTACAACGCCGGCTATCACCTGCTCACAGCCGCGGACGGTTCGGACGATCCGATCTTGTCGCTGTCGCTGGCGCTCGCCTCGATCGCCAACAACCGGGCGGCCGTCCGTCTCGACCCCGAGGATGAGGACGCCCGCTGGAACCTGGCGTTGGCCCAACGGATGTTCGACAGCTTCGCCTCTCGTGACGACGAGAGTGGGGGCACGCTGCTGAGGGTAGGCACGGGAACGGCCGGAAACGGCGCGCCCTTCGATGTCCGGGACGAAGAACTGGGCGGTTCGGGCGCCATGGAGACGCTACTGGGAACGGGAGATCCGGGGCCCCTCAGTGACGACGCCGCCCTAAGCCTTATGGAGGATCTGATCGATGACCCAGTCCTCCTGGTCCGAGGCCTCCTGTGGTCCCAGAGACCGGAGTCCGCCGGACCCTGAGTACCCGGGCTGGGACACGTGCCCCCCCGTCACCCGGAAGACACGCTCCCGATCCATTCCCTGATCTTGAGCCAATCCCGTTCAGCAGCCTCGGCATCCGGACGGTGGTCACCGAACTTCACCCGTTCGGCGACCATGACGGCTTCCGAGAGAGCCGCCACACGCCCCGGCGCCCAGCGTCGCTCCATCCGGTCGAGCAGCTCTCGACTCGTCAGAGCCTTTCCCCAACGGGGCTCGGTTTCGCGGGCAAACAGCCGGAGCGCCTCGGTGGAGGCACTGTAGAATTCGAGCATCTGCCCTTTCCTGTGCCATCCTTGTGCCCGGATCCGGTCGAGCTCCCGGAGCGCCTCCACCGTCGGGGAACGATGGGGGACGGCGACGGGCAGCCCCGACCCGTCCCCCGCCCGCAGCCGGCGAGCGCGCATTCGGGTCCCTACGATCCCCGCGGCCGCGATGAGCAACGCCGCGAACAGGAGCCAGGCGTTCCACACTCCCCCCCTCACATCGGCAGGGGGGCGGGGCTCGAGCTCCGCGGTGTCGGCGGGCAACACCGAAACCACCGTCACAGTCCCCAGTTGAAGAAGAAACGATTGGGCTCGCCCTTCGGGATTATCCCCCAACTCGGCGAGGCTTCGCGCGATGTCCTGCGCCGGGCGATCGGGGACGCTGTCCACGCTCATCCAGGTCTCGAGGACGGGAAGGTCCGACAAACCCTCCCGCAAACCGATGACCGGATAGACAGCTCGGAGATCGATGGAATCCGCTGGACCCGGCACCGAACTCCATCGACCCGGGCCGAGGCTCTCCACGGCGTAGACGGAAGTGAGGGTGTCGGGGAAGAAAGCAAGGGACCCGGGGGGAATCCGAAGGGTCGCCCGGAGTTCGAACGCCCGCCCGAACAGCGGTTGCCCCGGCTCCACCTGGACCTCCACGACGCGGGGCTCTCCGGTGGAGCGGGAAACCTGCGCGTAACCGCTCAGAGGCCAAATCAGGCAGGCGGCAAACGCGGCACTCCCCCAGCCGAGCCGTACGGTTCCCGCGAGTATACCCCCGCGCACCAATCCCTCAGTGGGCAATGCCGAGCCTCTTCGAATCAAATGATCTTCGAGCCAACCCGGTGACGGGAGTACGCGCCACCGCTTCCTGGAGCGTGCCGCGCTGAAGGGTCTGCTCCGACTCGATCAGTAGGTGCGCCATGCATGGTCTGGCCGCCAGGTCCACGGCCCCCGCTTTCTGTAGGCCGCCGGCATCATCCGTGACCTGCCAAGCCCCCGCGGCCGCCTCTAGAGTCTCACCGAGCATGCCTTTTTTCAACCACACCACGCTGCTCAGCGCGCGGCCCAGTAGTGAGCATGTCGTTCGGCACGTTCGGATCGGACCACGGATCCATGGGCAAACCGAGCGACGACAAAGGGTCTGCAGGGCTCTTGCTCATGGAGGGTTGCTTACGCTGAACTACCGACCCAGACCTCCGTCACCCCGCGCCCCCTCAGTTCGGGAGTGGAATCCCCCTCTCTTGTAGCACCTCGGCCAGTAATCGCGATCCGTTGACTCCGGAAGGAAATCCCGAATACAGCGTTACCTGGGCCATCATCTCTGAGAGTTCCAGCGGCGTGATCCCGTTGTCGAGCCCACGGCGGAAGTGAGCGCGAAGTTGGTCCGTCTGATACGCCGCCTGCGTCATGGCGATCGTGATGAGGCTGCGGTCACGCGGCGACAGCCCGGGGCGCGTCCACGTGTCGCCGTAGACGAGGCCGTCGATCAACGTGTCGAGGTACGGCGCGCCGGGGAACCGGGAGTCCGGCAGTGGCAGGCCCCGCTGTTCGAACACCGCTGCGGCAACACGCGACGCGTTCACACCCGTTGGAAAGCCGGCGTAGAACGTCACGTGGGTGATGACCTCGGAGATTTGTTCCTGGGTAATCCCGTTGTTGAGCGCCCGACCCACGTGGGAACGAATCTCGCCGGTCCTGTAGAGCGCCGTGTTGACGGCCACGGTGATCAGGCTTCGGTCACGGGGCGACAACTCGGGTCGCTCCCAGGTCTCAGCGTAGAGGACTTGATCGAGGATGTCCCGAAGGTACGGTGTGGCAGGTAGAGCGCCCGGGAATAGAGGATCTTCGTCCATGCGCGATTCACGCGGTGATGTTTCCGGCGGGGTCGGCGGGAGGCCGCGCTCGGCAAACACTTCGGTGGCGACCCTTGCCGCGTTCACCCCGGTCGGGAAACCAGCATACCACAGCACGTGCGCGATGAGCTCGGAGATCTCGGTTTGCGAGACACCGTTGTCGAGCGCTCTGCCCATATGAAGGCGTAGCTCGTTCGTGGCGTAGAGCGCCTGGGTAACCGCCACCGTGACGAGGCTACGGTCCCGCGGTGAGAGTTGAGGCCGCTCCCAGATGTCTCCGTAGAGCACGTTGTTCCTGATCTCGCCCAGGTACGGCGCGGCATCGTAGGCTCCCACCGGCGCCGCGGGCTGCTGGGCTGCGAGCGGTAAGTGTGAGGCGATCAATGATGCGAGCACGAACGTGGTCACCACGGGGCCGAGGAGGGAACGGGTGGAGCGCGGCATCTCTCTTTCTCCTTACTTGCGGGGCTTCCGAGCCGGGGGCCCAACTTGCCAGATTGGGCACCGCTTGGAAAGCGATTACCGCCCGCCGCTCGTTCCCCTAGCCTCGAACGTGGTCAGCGCCAACGAGCGCCGGGCCCATCCCTAGAAGCCCCGCAGGGCACACCACCCTGCGGGGCTTCTAGGGACCAAAAGCTTCCGTTCGTTTGTCTACCGACCCAGGCCCCCGTACGGAATCCAATACGGAATGAACTTCGACATGCCCTGCACCGGCCCCACTTCACCGGCGTAGACGTTGCCCTGAGCATCCGCGGTCACGCCTTCACCCATCGACCCGATGCCGCCCATACCAGAGTTGCGCGCCGAAACGTGCTCTGGAACGAAGTACCACACCTCGCCGGTCCGGGCGCTCCCGACGCGGAGTCCCTTCCTCCAGCCGGGATTGTAGTTGTCATCGGACTCTGAATCGATTGCGTAGAGCACGTCGTTGTCATCGATGAAGAGCCCACTGATCCGGCTGAACTGATACCACGTGTCGAGGTGCACCCCTTCCTGGGTAAAGATCTGGATCCGCCGATTACCGCGGTCGGCCACGAACAGGCGTCCTTGCGAGTCCATTGCGAGCGAATGAGGAGCGCGGAACTCGCCGTCCCTGTAGCCCCAGCGGCCGAAGCTCATGATGAACGTGCCGTCGGGCGCGAACTTGGAGATGCGGCTCTTGGAGTCCGGTCCGGGCGCATCCTGGAACTGCGCGCCGTGCGTCTCGGCAACGAAGATGCTCCCGTCGGGCGCCACGAAGACGTCGTTGGGATCCGTGAAGTGCGTCGGTGGATCCCCGATTTCGCCGGGTGTACCCAGGACCATGAGCACCTCACCTCGGGGGCTGAACTTAACAACGGCGCTTCCCTTCCCCGCCGCGCTCGGGTTGCGCTCCAGCTCCCCCGCGTTCGCGAGACGGGCGTCCGCTACCCAGACGTTACCCTCCGCGTCCACGTCCATCCCGTGGGGCCAAATGAGCTCTCCGCTACCGAAGCTCTCAACGACGTTTCCGTCGGGATCCAACTTGACGATCGGGTCTACGTCGGACTCGGCACAGGAGTTACTTCCGCAGCGGTCGCCCGCCCAGACATGGATACCGTCGATGTCGATGTTGACGGCGCTCACCGAGCCCCAGCTCCTCCCGTTCGGAAGCGTGCCGAAGTCACGGACGGTGATGTATGGGTTGGGGCGAAGGTTTACCGGCTCCACGCTGGCGTGTTCGGGGGGGCCCCCTGCGCCGCGCTGCGCGATCGCCTCTCCCGGCAGCAGGGCCAGCAAGGCAAAAGCAATGGTCGCGAAGGGCAGGAGCAGGGCCCTGGAATCCAGAGCGTTGTTGAACCTCTTGATCATCGAACACCTCACGTGGCGGTATACGGTCTTCTCTGCACAAAATTCGGGCAGGGAATGTGCCGCAACATGGACCCGTGTGCCAGGGTGGCTTTCCCCATCCGGGCGAATCCCGGTCGAGCGCGAGAAAGCGCCGAAATCGAGGCGCTCCCGGATGACTACGCGTGTGACGTCTGTTCGGCCAGGAGGGATCAGTTCATCCCCGTGGGCAATCCGTGAGAACGCCCGCTTGAGGCTATTGCAGTCTCAACCGCCTTAGGCGCATGTTGCGTGGCATGCTCGATTCCATCCGCTGTCTCATGCCGCTTTTCCAGGGCCGCCGCGTATTGCGGCGAACGCTGTGCTCACCGTGCCCGTCATCGTCTCGATGACAGCGTGCGCCGCCGACCCGCCCGATGAAGCCGCAGCGTTCAAGACCGTCATAGACGGGGTGGACGTACATTTCATCCAACAGCGCTCCCCCGAGGCGAACGCGACACCGCTGCTCCTGACGCATGGCTGGCCCGTCTCGTTCGTCGAGTTCGCCGACATCATCGGTCCGCTGACCGACGCCGCGGCGTACGGGGGTGATCCGGCCGATGCGTTCCACGTGGTGATTCCCTCGCTGCCCGGATTCGGTTTTTCGGGTAAGCCTACCGAGGGGGGCTACAACCCCGAGCGGATGGCGGACGTTCTGGTAGGTCTGATGGAGCGCCTCGGGTATGATCGATATGGCGCTCAAGGTGGGGACTGGGGTGCCATCATCAGCCGCTCACTCGCCGGGAACTACGACGACCGCCGCTTTGGTGCGCTAGCGTCCGGTGCTCACCGAGCCCGAGGGATCACGAAGTCCCTTCGTAAGACCGTTGCATCCTGTGAAAGGTCGATGCGATCGAGCCGCGACTCATCTCCGTTCGAAGCCCACATGATATCGACCCGGCGGTCCCTCGGTACGCCACAAATCAGGAAGAACCCATCCTCTCTCCCATCCACGATATTGTAAGCGTATCCAACCCGATCGGCGCGGCGCCCGGCCACGTCGACGATCTCCCGCCACCGCACCGAAAGTTGCGCCCCGGTGACCGTATCGCCCGTGGCCGATTTCGCGAAGCCAGTGAGGATGCCCTTGTGGTCCGATGAGTTGCGCGCATCACACGCTCTCGTCATCACCTCGTCCAACGAGGGATAGGGGAGACGCACCGAGGCGACGTCACCCGATTTCACCACCGAGAAGAGCGGCTCCGGAGAAAAGCCGAGTGAGTCCAGGACGGGGTTCAAGACCCTCACGCCGTAATATCCCTCGACCAAACCGGTAAATCGAAAGCGGCCGTCTTCATCGGTCGTAGCCCGTGCGCTGTCGTCCATCAAGACGACCACATCCACCACCGGCTGTGTGCCGGCGGAATCGAGCACGACGCCTTCGAGGATCCCGGCGCCCGAATCCAGAAGCAGATCGCCTCGGAGGTTGTTGATGCGCACCACCTGACCTCCCTCCTCCCTGATCCCGATGAGCCGCACGGGCGCCCGCCGGCCGTCTTCGACCGTCGCTCCAAGAAGCGCCATTCGGATATACCACTCGCGTACGAACCAAGTCCCGTTGGGCAGGCCGTGGAACCGTACCCGCCCCCCAAGCCTGTCCGAGTTCGGAACGTCCAGGAACTCGTATCCGTAGTCCAGCCACTGGAGCTCGGCGTCGTCAGGATCCAGCCAAAGGACCCCGCTGATCTCCGGGACCCCGCGATCGTGCGTTGGCTCGAACGACAGTCCGAGCAGGCCCTCGGCCTCTGCGCGTCCTTCAGTCAAGCTCATGCAGTGGGTGTCCAGAAAGGCATCAGACAAGAGCACGTCGGCGTCGGGCGCGAAGTAGCTGCTGCCGTCGTCGTCGTCACGGACGAAGCCGTTCTCCAAGAGATCGTCCACATTTACACTGGCGAAGGGACTGACGAGCGTCTGCGTTTGTAATCGGCTCTCCTCGCTCATCACGTCGCGCCCCTGGGCGTCCAGCTCTCGCTCGTAGCGGCGGATCAGGTACCGATAGACGCCTTGGCCGCCGGTGCGAGAGGTGGCTTCGAGCGCCTTTCGTGCCTCTTCCCACACCGTCGCCGTGGCCTCGCCTTGACCAGGGCGGACTTCACAACGGCGGCTACTCGCCACCGAGATCCCCTCCAGCATGATCGCTTCTATCGGCGCCTCCATCCTGTATACGACGGTCACGCCACGGTCGATGGGGATGGGTTCCGAGAGAACGCGGGCATGGCCGATCCGCTCCGCTTGCAACCAGTACGTTCCGGCCTGTGGCATCCGGAAGTCGAACCGTCCGGCCCCGTTCGTCATACGCCACGCGAGTCTTTCCCCCGCGCGATCGATGAGCGTGACGGAGACTCCTTGGATGGGAGTCTCCGTTCCCACCTCTACCACCATTCCGGTGATCGCCTGGGCCGCGATCGGGGAGGCCAGAATGGGGCTGATGGTGAGAACGCAGAGCCCCAAAGACGTGAAACTCAGCCGTAACTGCCCCCGGTAACGAACTACGGTGGCTTTACATCTGTGAGCGGCGATCACGAACCCTCCTGGGCCAGCCATGGAAACCATTCGTACCTTAGCAGCGCGTCCGGGGGTCCGGATCCCGGATTTCAACCGGCAGAGAGGCCCAAAATTTCGTAGAGGGTGTGCGTTCCGGACTTCCCTTTTATCGGGAGATCGAAGCTGGGACCGACTCGAAAGCTCTCGTCCAAAACGCCCACGGTGTCCTCCGACACCAGAAAGCGAGTCCCGACTTCTTTGTTGGCCGACTCTATCCGACTCGCGAAGTTCACCGCGTCACCAATGGCGGCGAGCTTCTCCATTGGGGCGATTCCGATGGTTCCGACCACAGCCTCACCCACGTGGACCCCCACCCGAATGTCGAAGCCCTGACCGTACATGGACTCGAGATAGGGGTTGAGCTCATCCAGTGCCTCGAACATGCCCAGGCCGGCCCGGACCGCATCGACCCCGCAGTCGTGGTTGTCTTCGATGCCGAAGAGAGCCATCAGCCCGTCGCCGATGTAATCACTGACGTGCCCACGATGTGACTGAATCACTTCGGCCATGAGAAAAAAATACCGGTTCAGCACGTGGGTCACGTCATACGGCATCAGACGTTCCACGAAGGGCGTATACCCTGAGATATCCGCGAATAGGATCGCCAGAGTCCGTTCTTCTCCGACCCGTTCGGTAGCTTTGTTCCCACCCAGGACGTTGGCCAGCGCCAGATCGACCCGATCCACCACCGGCCGTCGGATCGACAAATCTCCATGCACCGTCGTCTGACACGCCAAGCGAACGCTGTCGCCGACAGTGTAGCTGCTCGGCGAGCTTCCGCTCGGACGGGGGACGAGGGCCACAGTTCTCCACTCCCTCTAGCACGAGCACGCGGCATGTCGAGCAGCGCGCGTTCCCTCCACACGCGTGAGCGTGCGGGATATCGGCCCGGAGCGAAGCGGTGAGAATCGTTTCGCCGTCAACGACCTCGACGGCCCGATCGTCCGGAAGAGGATGGATCGTATGCATGGTTTGTATTTCGACTGGTCTCGGTCCGGCAGGCGAGAGTGGATCCTAGTACCGAATCTCCCCCCCGTTGACGTGGAACGTCTGCCCCGTGATGTAGCTCGCGTCTTCGGACGACAGGAAGGCGTACATGTTCGCGAGCTCCTCCGCGAGCCCTATGCGACCGAGCGGTATCTGGTCCAGGTTCGGGTGCGCAACGTAGGCTCCAGGAACGACGTGGTTCACCAGGATGTTGTGCTGCCCCAACTCGACCGCGAGAGCGCGGGTCATGCCCACCGCTCCCATCTTCGATGCACAGACGTGCGCCCAGTTGGGCCGTCCGTGAAAGGAGTTCAGGCCCGACACGGTGATGATGCGGCCATAGCTGTTGGCGATCATGCCGGGCACCACGGCGCGGCTGCAGAAAAAGGGAGCGTCGAAGTTGACGGCCGCAGCCGCCCGCCATTCGTCGGTGGTCATCTCGGTGATGGAGCTGTTCCCCCGGTAGCCGGCATTGTTGATCAGGATATCGATGCGACCGAGGCGCTCCAGCGCCTCGTCGACCATGCGAATTACCTGCTGCTCATCGCCGACATCGGCCATCAACGCGATCGCCCTCACCCCGAGAGCCTGTGCCTCCCGGGCGACCGCTTCGGCCTCCTCTCGATTCGACCGCGCATTAACCACTACATCCGCGCCGCGTCGCGCCAACTCGAGTACGGTGGCACGGCCGAGATTCCGGCCGGACCCGGTGACCAGCGCCACCTTCCCCTCGACGGGGCGGGCGGAGAAAGGCAGTGAGGGACCGAGCAGGGGCATCGCCATCGCGGCCCCCATGCCACCTAGAGCGTTCCGTCTCGAAAGCGGCTTCCCCATCGGCTTACTTTTTCCGGACTCCATGATTGGGCTCCCTTCCTCTTGGACGGTTCTCGGCCCTGTTTTCAGCCGGGATACAAAGGCAACTCGATTTCCGGATGTACGTAGTCCGCGAGCACTCGGTTGGGATCAGGGCGCACGCTCAAGTAGTCCACATGGTCGGGGATGTTCGACCAACCGTGAGGCACCCCCGCCGGGATGATGATGATGTCGCCCGTCTTCACGTCCTTGCTCTGCACGTCACCCACGATGTTTCCACTACACGACGGTCCGTTCAGAATCAGCGTCCCTCGGCTATCCGGTGCGCCCTGGCGTCCGTTCATGATCTCGCCGCCGGTGACCAGCGTACCACCGCCGGAGATGACGACGTACGTCTCCGTCTGATAGAGGTGCAGGCCCCCCCGCGCACCGCTGGGCGGACCATCGGATATTCCGCAAAGTTGGGCCGGCGGTTGGGCCGCTCCACCACCCTGTGGAGGGCCGCCGTGGGCCCCCGGTGAATGACGCCCACGGCCAAGTTGAGCTTGCCGATGTCCCGGCTGATGATCTGGCGGTCGGTCCCTGGAAACGCATTCACCTCCTGGACTTGCTCCGCCGTGATGTAAGTGGCAACCATCGGAGTCTGGGTGCTTGCGCCGAGAGGGAGCGCGAGAAACAGTAAAACGAGTAATGACCAAGCGGGCTTGCTCATCGAGCGCTCCTATTTGGGGGATCGCCAAGCTACGGAGCCTTAGATGCCGGGTCAATCAAATCCAGTTTGGACCTGAACGTGTAATTCCGGCGCCCGCATGGGCCGTTTTTAAGCCGAGTTCGGCGCGATGGTTCGGAGCGTTGATCTTAAGACCGACAGCTCCTACAAGGCCCTCATCGAGGCACGTACTCCAAATCGAATTCTACCCTCTCGACTCCCGGTATCGCACGGACCACGGCACCCAGACTCTGCTGCACCCCCGCGAAGCCCGTCGGAGTGCGGCGCTGGTCGCACTCGTCGCAGACCACCGATCCGGTCAGCGTCACAACCCCGCTGCTCACCTCCACGGCGATCGCATCCGTCGGAAGGTCGGATGCGCCCTCTATGGCCACCTCGATCCGCGCCTTGAGCGCGGCGTCCGCAGAACTCTGAGCTGCCGCGGACTCGTACAGGCCCAAACTCGCGACGGCACCGCCCAAGATCGCAAGAACGAGATGGACCCGAGACGTCCGCCACATCCGCCGCTTCATAGACTCCGACGGTCTCAAGCGGATGTGGCGAGCGCGAGGACCGTGCGCTCCACCACCCCTCGGGTCAGCGGGACTTTATAGGCGTTCTTAGAGAGCGGCCTCGCTCCCGCGACGGCGGCGGCCCCCACCTCACGCGCGAGTTCCGGCGTGACGCGCTGGCCGGCCAGCATGTTTTCCGCCTCCGGGACCCGCCACGGAACGGGAGCCACACCTCCGAGCACGATGCTCGCCTCTAGGCACCGGTCTCCGTCCATCTCGAGCACGACGGCTGCGCTCGCCAGCGCGTGGGTCCAGGCCTCGCGATCCATGATCTTGTGATACGCGCTCCGCATACCGTCTCGTGGCGCAGGAAGTGTGACCGACGCCAGCACTTCGTCGTCGGCGAGAACGTTTTCATGCTCCGCGTCTTCGGGCGGAAGCACGAAGAAGTCCGATCCGGACAGGGTCCGCTCACCTTCGGGCCCCACGACGCGGAAACTCGCGTCGAGCGCGACGAGCGCGGGGGCGAGGTCTGAAGGATGGGCGATGTAACTCGGGCCACCACCGAAGATGGCGTGGAGCTGGTTCTCGCCCGCGATCGAGAAGCACTGGTTGCCACCGGCCTTGTAACACGGGAATCCGTTGCGATAGTACCAGCACCAGGGTCGCTGAACGACGTTTCCAGCCAGCGTGCCGGTGTTGCGAATCTGCGGCGTAGCGACGGTGTCAGCGGCTTCGGCAAGCACCGTGTACTGGTCCCGGATGTGCGGATGCCGGCTGAGCGCGCTGAGCGTGATCATGCCCCCTACAACCGTCCCGTCCCCGCGCCCAGCAGTTACCTGATCGAGTCCCGCCACCGTCGTGAGGTTGACGAGGACGTCCGGCTCGCCAGATCCGGGGCGATTGACCACCCGGTCCTTCATCAACTGGAGCAGATCGGTGCCTCCGGCGGCGAACGAAACCGACTGGCCGGCTTGGATCGCCTGCTGGGCCAGCGACACCGCCTCATCCAGCGTACGCGCATTCTGGTTCGTAAAGGCCTTCATGCGAGCGCCTCCAGAATTTTGGCGCGCGTGATGGGAAGTTCCTTCATACGGTGTCCGATGGTGTTGAAGATGGCGTTGGCCACCGCCGCCGGGCCCAGAATGATGCCCGCCTCACCGACGGTTTTTGCGCCGTAAGGCCCGTAGCCGTCGTCGGTCTCAATGAACGTCACTTCGATTTCAGGCGCATCCAGATGGGTCAGGTGCCGCGCCCCGTAGTATCCGGCCGTGAGCGGATGCCCGTTCCGAGGGTCGTACAAAAGGTCCTCGTGAAGGGCCTGTCCCAGGCCTTGCAGCGCCGCCCCCCGGATCTGGTCCTTTGCGGGACGCGGATTGAGAATCCGACCTGACTCGTGCACCGCGACGTACTTGGCGATCCTGATGTGGCCGAGCTGAACGTCCGCTTCCACTTCGACGAAGTGCGCGCCAAAAACCATGCGCCGCTTCCCCTCGGTGCTCGGGTTCGGAGTGGCCGACGCGATCAACACATCGTCTCCCCTCGGCATGCCCCGCTCAGCGATCTGGCGCTTGAGGTCCAAGGCCGCCTGAACTACCGCGTAGCCCGTCATAGTGGTGGTCCGGCTTCCCGACTCCCCCACCGAATACGGACAGAGATCCGTATCGCCCCACACGACGTCGACTTGTGACAACGGCACGCCCAGCTCCTCGGCGGCGATGAGGGCCATCGTGGTCTTTGCGCCTGGGCCGACGTCCGTGACACCCACGAAGAGCGTGTACCGCTCATCGGCGTTCACGCGCAAGATTGCGCTGCTCGGTCCGACCCCGGACCGGAACGCCATGAAGGCCATGCCGGCCCCGCGTTTGATCGGACCGGGGTCCGAGCCGGGCACAGGACGCCAGCGGCTCTCCCAGTCGAACAGCTCTCGACCCCGCATGATGCACTCGTCTAGCGAGTAGTTCGTGAATTGGATCTCGTCCGTGGGTCGAATCACATTCTTGAGCGCGAAGTCCACGGGGTCCATGTCCACTTTGTACGCGATATCGTCCATCATCGACTGGATGGCGAAGTAACCCTGCGGGTCCGAGGGTGCGCGGAAATTCCCCGACACCATACGGTTCGTGTGCACGGGGTAAATCACGCGCTCCACGTTGCGACACGCGTACGCGTCGATACCGGCGATCCCCCCGGACCTCCTCAGGTACGGGCCCATCCCACTGAAGCCCTCGAGCGCGATCGCCGTGACCGTACCATCCTGGGCCACACCCACCCGCAAGTTCTGCACGGTATGCCAGCGGCCGTGCGTGCCGAGCCAGTCGTCCTTACGTGTGAGCTCGAGCAGAACGGGCGCCTCGGCCTCCTTCGACAGCATCGCGGCAATCAGGTCGAAGTAGTAGCTGCCGTTCTTGTCGCCGAACCCGCCACCCATGTATTTGCAGATGACTTGTATTTGATGGTCGTCCAACCCCAAGTCCCGAGCGTTGTCGTGCCTGCAGTTCGAGATGCCCTGGGTCGGTGTGTAAAGGATGAGCTTTTCGCCCTCCCATTGCGCCAAGGCGCTGCGCGGCTCCATCTGGCCATCCTGGACGAAGGCCGTCGTATATCGATCCTCGAACACCTGATCAGCCGCCGCGAATCCCGCCTCTGGGTCGCCGCTCGTCCCACCTGAGGGTCGCGGCTGGTTCTCGATGTCCAAGGCGAGGTTCCCCTCGGGCCAGATCGGAGGAGCACCTGGCTGGAGTGCCTCCTCGGGGTCGATGACGAACGGCAACTCTTCGTAATCGATCTCTATGAGCTGTAGCGCATCTTCGGCGATGTATCGATCGACCGCGGCCACCGCAGCGACCGGCTGGCCGACGAAGCGCACCGGGTTGTCGAACATGTACCTTAGGTGTTTGGTGATGTCCTTGGCCGCGTCGTTGTACTGACGGCCTCCCGCTATGGAGCCCGAACTGTAGATCAGTTGATGCGTCTCGTGGGTGATGACCGCCCTGACACCGGGCAAGGCCTCCGCCTTCGATACGTCTATACTGCGGATGCGCGCGTGCGGATGTGGGCTCCGCAGAACCCGCGCATACAACATGCCCGGCAGCCGGACGTCGCGCGTGTAGGTCGCCCTTCCCGTTACCCGTTCGTACGCATCGATACGTGGGACGTCACGCCCGACGGTATCCATGGGTCCGATTTGTTGGCTAGCTTGCTGCGCCGTTCGACTCGAGCTCATTGCGCACCTCCCGATCCCGAGGTTCCCGCTGTCGCGAGTACCGCTTCGACGATCGCGTTGTAGTTCGAACACCTGCAGAGATTACCGACCAGCCCTTCGCGCACCTCGTCCGACGTCGGATTGGGATTATTGACCAATAACGCCGACGCGGTCATCAGCTGGCCCGACGTGCAGAATCCACACTGGGGCGCATTAAAATCCATGAAGGCCTGCTGCAAGGGAGACACGGCACCGTCGCGTTCGAGCCCTTCCACGGTCTGGATGTCCCGACCGTCCGCCCAAACCGCTAGCGTGCTGCAGGAGAACATGGGCTCTCCATCCACCAGCACCGTGCAGGCTCCGCATTCTCCGCGGTTGCAACCGATCTTGGAGCCCGTGAGCTCGAGTTGGTCGCGGAGGAATTCGTTCAACGTCCAACGGTCCTCTACGTCCACGCGGTGCTCGGTTCCGTTCACCGTGACGCGGATCGCCGTCCGGGGAACGGCCTGCACCTCCTGCTCGGCAGCACCACCCGACAGGGGTTCGCTCGACCCCAACTTCGGGGCACCTGCGACCACCAACGCGGCTCCGGTGCCCCCCAGGAAACCTCGCCGCGAGAGATCACTGCTCCCCCCTTCGTCCTTTCGGGAGGTATCCGAACCCCGGGAGTCTTCCAAACTCCGGGAGGTGTCCCCACCCTGCGGGATGTCGTCGTTCTCGCGCTTGCCTTCCATCGATGCCTGCCCACGTGAAGTGTTCACAAAATCACCTCGATTCGCCCCTGAGGACCCGCCGGGACCTCAGGGTAGGCTCAGTGCCACCAGCTGGCCCGGAGCCTGCAGGATGATGCGCTGCCGCCCCTCATGCATGTAGGACATCATCCCATACATAACAAGACCAGGGGTCTCCCGACTCCCCAAACGCTCGCCCGTGGCCTTGTCCAAGGCGAAAAGGAAAGGCGTCGCTCCGTCGTCGCCGATCGCCGTGTGGAGAAGCATAGTCGGCGTCACCATCATGGCCGAGTGGCCCATGTTCCCCGTGGCGGGAATGTCCAGTCCTTGGAGTGCGGGGTGTTCTTGGATGAACTTCGGTGTGCCCCCGTTCGGAATCCACCACAAGTGTTCACCGGTGTTGAGATCAATCGCGGTGATCCGGCTATACGGGGGCTTCTCCAGTGGTAGGCCTTGCGGACCCGGTACGCCCTGGGGTGTACCCATGCCGACTGCAAAGTCCGCGATCCCCAGCCCCGTCGGCTCTTGGATCAGCTGATCCCGTTCCACTCCTGGGACAATGGTTCGCCAGCCGCAGTTCGTCCTGGAGATCGTATAGATGATTCCAGTCGTGGGGTCGGCGACGGGCGGACCCGAGATGTTCGTGCCTCCCAGCTCACCGGGGCACCAGATCGAGCCCCGCAATCCTCGCGGGTTACCACTGTGTACGGGCGGGTTGAAGATCGGGCCGAGCTGGTAGTCCGACGCGATCTCTAACGCCTCCTCCCTGAGAGCGGGCGTGAAGTCGATGAGGTCGTCTTCCGTAAACCCGTGTAGATCGTACGGCGCGGGCTTCGTCGGGAACGGCTGCGTGGGCGAAAGCTGCTCGCCAGGCACCTCCGATGAGGGCACCGGACGCTCCTCGACGGGCCAAATCGGCTCCCCCGTCTCCCGATTGAACGACCACAGGACCGCTTGCTTCGTGGCCTGAAAGACCCCCGGGATCGTCACCCCATCCACCGTTACGTCCATGAGGACCGGGGCAGTCGAAGTGTCGTAGTTCCAGACGTCGTGATGAACCATCTGGAAGTGCCACGCCCGCTCCCCTGTCTCCACATCGAGAGCGATCAGGCTCGTCCCGAACAGACCATCACCGGGCCGGAATCCGCCGTAGAAGTCGATCGTAGGGGGATTCGTGGGTATATAAACCAATCCGAGCTCCGGGTCGGCCGACATGGGGGCCCACGAAGAAACGTCCCCCGTCCACCGCCAGGCGTCGCTCTCCCACGTCTCATGACCCACCTCACCCGGTCGCGGGATCACGTGGAACTTCCACTTGTTCGCACCCGTCGCCGCATCGTAACCCAGAATATCGCCGGGTACGTTTTCGATCCGTGTCTGGTTGTAACCTTGCTCCGCCGAGTTGCCCACCACGACCGTCCCGTTCACCACGATCGGGGGTGACGAGTTGGTGATATACCCTAATTCCAGCGGAATCCCGTAGTAGGGGTCGTACGGTTCGTCCCACTCCTGCCACGGTCCCCAATCGGCAAGGAGGTCGGGCAAGAGGTCGACCACGCCGGTCTGCGGAAATCCCTCCAACGGCACCGGGGTCCCCCAATTCTCGAGGTGCTTGCCAGTCTCCGCGTCGAGCGCGTGAAGGAAGAAGGCCGGGGTCGCAATAAACACTACGCCCCTTCCGCCCACTTCAGCGTAGGCGACGCCCTTTCCCCAAGGCGCGCGCATGGAATACTCCCACCGGAACGTGTTGGGCTCTCGAAACGTCCATAACGTCTCTCCCGTGGAGGGGTCGACGGCCACCACGTGACGGCGCGGTCCCGCTACCGTGAACAGCTTGCCGCCTGCGAAAACGGGCGTGGGGCGCGGGGGAGTGGCTCCGAAGCTGGCGCTGCTCCAAGTCCACTCTTCTTCGAGGTCGCCGAAGTTGGAGGCGTCGATTTGACTCAGTGGCGTGGATCGGGTGTGTCCGGCGTCGCCACCGATGTAGGGCCACCCTCCCGGCTCGCTCTCAGGCCGGTCGTTGACGTGTTGGGTGACGCCTGGCAAGGGTGTGGTGAGCAGGACACCAAGAGCGGCGAGGAGCACCAGTCGCGCCCGCGCCTTCGGCGATCCGCGCCGGCCGACTCGGCCGCCCGCCTCAACGTCGTTTCTCCAGACTTCTTCGGCTTCGGGTTTCCTTATCATGAAAACCTTCCTCAGCCAAGCCGGCCGGAGAGAACGGCGAGGCGCTTCGATGACTCGAAGACACCTCGCCGTCACTCCTCGCCAAAAGTACTACCTAACCCACTCGGGACCTGCCAACTGCCCAACCGATCGAACTTCTCACTGCTTCGAGTCGGCCCCTCTAGGGTCAGCCGATCTTCGTCCTTTGCGGCCTAGTTGCCGTTCAGGCGAATGAACTTCTGGATCCGGTGTCCGGTCTGCACCTCACCGGTATACAGATTCCCGTCTGAATCGAAATCCATGTAGTGGAGCCAATCGAAGTGGCCGGCTTGTTTTCCGCCCGTACCCCAGGAATACACCGGCTCGAGCGTCTCCCGATCCAGCGCCCACACTTTGTTGTTGGTGCCGTCCGGTACGTAGATGAACCGTTGCTCGGTGTCGAGCGGGTCGAACGTAACGTCCCAGGTCGATCCGGGCCCATACGTCTGGGGAGCAAGAACGCCCTCGTAGAGGTACGTCCCGTCCACCTCGAAGACCTGGATGCGGTTGCTGGGGCGGTCGGTAACGTAGACCCTCCGGTCATTCGAGATGGCCACTCCATGAACCGGTGTGCGCCACGTGCGGCTCGGCGGTGCGGTCGGGTCCCAAGGGCCCGGATCCTCGTCGACCGGAACCTCACCGTAGGCTCCCCAGTGCCGCTTGTGCTCACCCGTCGTGGCGTCGAAGACGGCCAGCCGCCGATTTCCGTAGCCGTCCGCCACAAAGAGCTCGTTGGTCACGGGGTCCACCATCATGCTGGCGACCCGGTTGACCGTCTCCGTGTCGTTGCTACCCATGCTCTGGCCGACGTCGCCGATCCTGAGAACGAATTCACCCTCCTGAGTGAACTTCATCATGTGGTGGTCGTCGCCGCCGTTCCCGGCGACCCAGACGAATCCCTGGTAGTCCACATGGATTCCGTGCTCGCTGTTGAACCACTCGTATTCGCCGTTGGGGTCGTCGCCTCCCCACGAGTGAATCACTTCCCCAGCGGGGTTGAACGCCAACACGGGTGGCGCCGTGGTGCAGCAGAGAGACTGGACGGGATCGCTGCCCCAGGACTGGTCGCGTTGGGACATCGGTGGCGTCGAGCCGGCGTTCGTACCCTGAACAGTAAACGGCCTATGGATGATCCAGACGTTGTTGTCGCTGTCGACCGACGTGCCCGCGACCTGACCGATGATCCAGTTATTCGGGAGGGGCTGCGGCCAGTAAGGATCCACCGCAAACTGCGCCACGCCCTCCGGCACTTGGGGTCCTGATGCGTCAGCCGGATGAAGAACGATGCCAGCTGCCGCGGTGGACGCAGTGCCGCCGGTGTCGTCCATCGCGCACGCCGACGCGACGATAACCACCATCGATGTTGTCAGGACCGCTCGAATCAAACGGTAAGATCGACTCATTGTTCGTCACCAGGTCTTGAGGGAGTTTCGAACCGAAGCTGTACAGAGTACCGTGCCTACCACTGTGGTGGCAACTGAGGGCATTCATGACGTCCCGCACGAGTTTCTTGAAGCCCCCCTCCGAAAAAGAAAAAACCCCCGAGGGCTATGAAGCCCAGCGGGGGTTTTTTCTCGATGATGACAGGGTAACCCGTCGTGGATACGCCCACGCGCCACCGCGAGCACCTGGCTCGGAGGCGCCGGACGTGCCCCTCTATTCCACTATTGTGCCACGCCGTACTTGGTCAGGGCCGCGCCGCCGGCCCACGACAGCGAATTCGGGCCCTCCGCCGCGTAGACGTTGCCGTCCGCGTCGACCGCCACGCCCTCGCCCGCAGCACCCTGGTACGGCCGCGCATCGGACGGGAACCCTGGAATGTACCCGGTGAGTCGGTCGTCGTGGATGGAGCCGATCCGCACGCCATTCACCCAGTTCGGATGGCTTGTTGGGCTCGACTCTGAATCGATCGCATACAGCATCTCATCCGGCGTGATGAAGAGGCCGCTGATGCGCCCGTAGCTGTAGCGCGACTCGAGGTAGTTGCCCTCCTGATCGAATATCTCGATCCGGTGGTTGCCGCGGTCGGCGACCCAGAGGCGTCCCTGGGCATCGAACACCAAAGCGTGCGGCGTACGGAACTCCCCGTGCATCGTGCCGATCTGTCCCCACTCTTTGATGAACGTGCCGTCCGCCGAGAACTTCAGGATACGGCCCGTCGATCCGTCCTCGATTCCCTGGGCAATCGCATTGTTCGAGGTCATGCCCTGACCGTTGTGTCCGTCTCCGACAAAGATGCTCCCGTCGGGCGCGATGGCCACGTCGTTCGGCTGGTTGAACTGATTCGGCCCACTTCCGGGCTGGCCGGCCGTACCGAGCGTGAGTAGCACCTCACCCGTGGGGCTGAACTTGAAGACCTGATGGCCTTTCGTCCCTTCCGCGTTCCCCGCGAAGTCGGTGACCCACACGTTCCCGTCGCTGTCCGCATGGATGCCGTGCGGTGTGACGAAGAGTCCGGCGCCGAAGTTCGCGAGCACTTCACCCGTGTTCCGGTCGAACTTGAAGATCGGGTCGACGAGATTGTTCTCGCAGTTGAGAGAGCCCGGCCCGAAGGAACTGGCGCCGCAGCGCTCGTACGCCCAGACGTTGCCGTCCGTCGGATCGATATCCACGCCGGCTGACGACCCCCACTCCCTACCTGCGGGTAGGTCACCCCAGCCCGGCATCACGGTCGTAGTCGGGTTCGGGAGACCCTCGCCGGTGATCGGATCGCCCATGGACATGGCCGAGGCAGACGGAACTCCTTCGGCGCCGCATCCGGACAACACGGCGGCAGCGCAGACCACAAACATGGACATGAGAACTCGTGACGATGACATCGTATTCCCCTCCAGATGAAGCATTGAAG